>NPIE01000799.1_pt1 | contig 43161 bp, 42 predicted proteins | sample 8637661 | NCBI WGS metagenome assembly NPIE01 (sample SAMN07420842, study PRJNA396082) | bioreactor metagenome | isolation source: sample BA12 brine-fed electro-methanogenic bioreactor BA | place: Japan: Kochi | collected 2016-12-09 | reverse complement strand
TGTTGAGGGACGTAGGGTTGTCTGCGAACGGATGTGAATACCCCTTGACGAGAGCCTTGAAGGTGTTACACTGCCCCTCTGATAGCTGCGATGAGAGGGGGGTATCGTTTGAGAAATCTACTACCGATGCTGTTAGTTGTGGCTCTGGTGCTAACTGGTTGTGAAGGTTTTGGAGCGGATCACCTCATTTCCAATCCCGGGGCTCAGCAACTCAGGACGCCTTCTCCCACCGCAACCCGCACGCCGGTTCCTACCGTGACGCTTACTCCCTTGCCTACTTCCACTCTCACTCCCACCCCCACGGCCACCGCCACTGCTACACAGACGCCAAGACCTGTAGTCTGTGCTGTTGAGCGGGGAGAGACAATAGCGGATACGTTTTGGAGTGAGGCCATGCAGGAGCAGATCAACTATCTCGTCCATCTCCCACCCTGCTATGATGAGTATCCTAGACGAGCCTTTCCGGTGCTGTATCTTTTACATGGCTGGCCCATGAACGAGAATCACTGGTTGGATCTCGGGATTACCGATATTGCGGATGTCTGGCTCGTTCAAGAGCTGATGGGGCCACTCATCATTGTATTGCCAGGTGTTACGAATTCCGAGGGCCGGTATATTCATTCCAGCGGTGGCCCTTATTCTTTTGAGGGTATGCTCACGAATGAGCTTCTGCCTCTTGTTGATGCCGCATACCGCACCTGGCGCGATTCGCGGGGACGAGCCATTGGGGGTATCTCACGGGGAGGGATCTGGTCTTTGGAGATCGGATTGGCTAACCCCGATCTCTTCGGGATTGTGGGAGGGCACAGTCCTGCTCTTGCTGTCAACTATCCCCTCCCCGCTTATGACCCCTTTCTATTGGCGGAAGGTGGAGCGCCAGGTCAGCGTCTTTATCTCGATGCCGGAGATGCCGATTGGACGCGGGCTGAGACGCGTCGGTTAGCTACTCTATTAGAGGAGCGAGGAGCGGATGTTACGTATCAAGTACATGAAGGTGCTCATGTGGATTCTACCTGGCGACTGGGGTTGCCGGATTATTTACACTTCTATTCGCGAATGTGGCCCAGGAAATTCGATCAGCTTCCTCTCTGGCAACCTACACCAGAAATGGCTCCCGAGGAGGTGCCGGGCACTCAGTAGTATTCACAAAGCAACCAGAAAGGGCCCGCCTGCAGGCGGGCCCTTTCTGGTTACCACTCTTTGGGCTAGGCTTGCTCCCAGAGTCTCAAAACAGCTGCAATGTCATATTCCGGTACCTCTTCCTGTTGGGAGACCAGGGTCCGTAGAATTTCTGTTGTGCCCTCGATCCCCGCCCGGCTGCGCTGCTCATTCAATTTGATCAGCGTTTGCCACAGTAAGGAGAGCAGAACCACTAGGGTGTCGAATGCCGGATAGCCCGAAGGGGTTTTGGCCGGTACACTCAGGTTGAGGTCGGCATCTCGGGCAGGAATGAGCGTGGGACTGGTGCTGAGGGTGAGGATTTTAAGCCCCTGTTTTTGGGCAACCTCTATCAAATGTCCACTCAAGATGTCGGGATCCAGTCCCAGAGAGATCATGCAAAGCAGATCGTTGGCTTCACCATCGCGCAGCATCAGCGCTGCCTGGGCCAGTTCTACGTTGACAGCGTAAGCCTCAATGCCGATGATCGTGAGATAGGTGGCCCAGAGAGAGGCCAAGCCATATCCCTCGCCTTTGCTGGCGACAAACACGCGTGACGCGTTCTGGGTCATGCGTGCGGCTTCCGTAATCTGTTGAGCATCTACCTTGAGGCTCAACACCCGGTCACTCAGTTCGTCAATCAGACGGGCCACTTCTCCGGCCAGCCCCTCGGCTTCTGGTGCGCCTTCCTTGTATCGCAGAGCCAGCTGCGTATTGATGTATTGCTTGATTTCTCGGGAAAGCTCCCGGTAGCCAGAATAGCCTACTTCCTGTGAAAAGCGGACCACCGTCGCCGGATCGACTCCCACCCGACGGGCAAGTTCTGTGGCGGTTAAAAACCCGACGTCAAGGGTGTTTTCAAGGATGAAGTCGGCCAGCAGTCGAAAACGGGGAGACAGCTGGTCGTATTTCTCTTGGATACGCTCTTTAAACATTACCATCCTCCTTGTATCCTAAAGGTAAAGTTACACTGAACTGAAAGGTCCAATTTTCGATGTCATTTGGGTATTTTCTCAATGATACTAATTTCTGATAGAAAAGTCAATGCTATTTTGTTTTATTAATCCTCTCGTAACCGTTCTGTTCCTTTCCTGAGAGGGGCTCGGAGGGCTCAGAGAGGTTCCCTCATCCAGGGACTCCTGAGGAGAGAGTCTGGGGAGAGTGAGCGCGAGACCTTGACGGAATTCTTCCTCATAGTACAATCATCAGATGAATCACACAAAAGTCAGCGACTGCGAGAGGAAGGGGTGAGCAACGATGAAGACTCAAGTGCGTATCGCGCCTTCTCTTCTCTCTGCGGATTTTTCTGCCCTGGGGAAGGCTGTGCTTGAAGCGGAAGCGGCTGGCGCGGATCTCATTCACTTGGATGTGATGGATGGTCAATTTGTTCCCAATCTTACCATTGGGCCGTTGGTCGTGGCCGCGGTGGATAGTGTGACGGATTTACCTCTGGACGTGCATTTGATGATTGCGCAGCCGGAACGGTATCTTGCCGCTTTTGTGCAGGCCGGCTCAGACATTGTCTACGTGCATCCTGAGGCCACCATACATTTGGATCGTACGCTCCGCACAATCCGGGATCTGGGTGCGCGAGCAGGGGGCGTCCTCAATCCTGCGACGTCAGAGGAGCAGCTGCGTTACGTGCTTCCCTTGCTTGATGCCGTCTTGGTCATGACGGTTAATCCAGGATTTGGAGGGCAAGATTTCATCCAGGCCATGCTGCCGAAGATTCGGCGGGTGCGCCAGATGCTCGACGCAGCGGGGAGTGAGGCATGGCTGGTGGTAGATGGAGGCGTAGATGTGGATACCGCTTCTGGAGTTGTCGCGGCAGGTGCAGATACGTTAGTCGCCGGATCTGCGATTTTCGGGGCTCCAGAGGGGGTGGCACAGGCTATTGGTAATTTAAGGCGCGCCGCTGTTTGAGCAGGGTCTACTCTAAAGGTGAAGAATTTTTCGGCAGCGCTGCAAGAGGCTTGGTTAAGATGCTGCTTACTCGTCTCTCTGTGGATGGGAATGTTGCTGATTTTCTGGCAAGGTATGAGCCCTTATAGGTATGAACAAGCGCAGATTGGGACAGAGAAATTGGCCCCGCTCAAGTTGCTGCGGAGCCAATTCTCGACCGACGAAACTAGAAAGCCTTTATTCAGCCGTTTTGGTCAAGGTGCGCAAGCAGCGCGTACAGATGCGCACCCGCTGCCATTTCCCGTCCAGCATCACTCGTTTGCGTTGGACGTTGGGTTGAAACTTGCGCTTGGTCGCCACCTTAGAGTGGCTGACATTATGACCGAAGGCTGGTCCTTTACCACAAACTTCACATTTTGCCATGGTTTCACCTCTTGGTCTCGATAACGGCGGTATCATACCACAAAGACAGCAAGATGCAATCAGGAGGGAAGGATAGATGAAGGATCGTGTACAGGCGCGGGGACGGATTGAGGTCTCTCCTGTCGCCATCGCTTCCATCGTAAGTGAAGCTGTGCAAACCTGCTACGGCGTAGTGGGCACGGTGCCGAAGAACTTTGCTACCAGCCTTGCCGATATGCTTTCAGCAGATCGCAAGCGGGGCGTGTTGGTACAGGTGCGTAACCGTAGAATCGTCATCGACGTGTATGTCGTGGTAGAATACGGGACGCGCATTGCTACGGTCGCCGAGAGTGTCAAGCATGTGGTGCGATATCAGGTGGAGCGAGCGCTGGAGATGCCTGTGGAAGCCGTCAATGTCCATGTGCAGGCGTTACGTGTCAGCGACCCCGACTAACTAGGAGGCACATAACGTGGTTGGGTCACAAGATCAGGATAAGTATGTAGCTTTGGATGGTCAGGAATTTAAGCAGATGGTGCGTGCTGCGCTCCTCTGGCTGCGTGAACATCAGGCGGAGATCAATGCATTGAACGTCTTTCCGGTGCCGGATGGGGATACCGGAACCAATATGACTTTGACCATGACTTCCGCGTGGAAGGAGATCGAGGGCGTAAGTGATCAGAGCATCGGGAGCATCTCCGGGAAGGTGGCTCACGGAGCGCTGATGGGAGCTCGAGGGAATTCCGGTGTGATTCTCTCTCAGATCTGGCGAGGGTTTGCGCGAAGCATGGATGGGCGAGAGGAGATGCGGGCTGAGGATCTTGCTGCTGCCATGCAAGAGGCGGCAGATACAGCCTATAAGGGCGTCGTAAAACCCGTTGAGGGCACGATACTGACCGTTGTGCGCGAGATAGCCGACGAAACTCGAAGGGCGGCTGAGGATAGCCAAGATCTGAGAGTTGTCTTTGAACGGATGTTGCAACGGGGCAAAGTGGCCGAAGCCCGTACCCCGGCTTTGCTGCCGGTGTTGCGTCAGGCTGGGGTGGTCGATTCAGGAGGTCAGGGGCTGGTGGTCATTTTGGAAGGGATGTGGCGACAGATGATGGGACTCCCGGTGGAGGAAGTGGAGCAGGGGCCAGGGACTATGGAGCTGCTCCACGAGCATCCAGGCGGTGAGCTCGAATTCGACGAGGCTTATCCTTACGATGTCCAATACATTGTCGTCGGTGAGGGAATGGATGTCCACGCGCTGCGGGCAACGATAGAAAGCATTGGTGATTCCACCCTGGTTGTTGGTGATGCCAGCACCATCAAAGTTCACGTCCATGTTCCCGATCCGGGCGTACCTATCAGCATCGGTGCGGCAGAGGGTTCTCTACGAGACGTGGTGGTCGAGGACATGCGCGCTCAGTATCAAGAATTCATGGCCGGGCGCGAGGCGCAGGCAGGCAGAGGGGCTGCCGGTGAGGGTGCGGCTCCCTTTTTCGAGATTGAACCCCAGGCTATCGGGGTTGTGGCTGTGGCTGCTGGAGAGGGTCTGAGAAAGGTCTTTCGCAGTTTGGGAGCCACTGCGATTATCGAAGGCGGACAGACTATGAATCCAAGCACGGCGGATATCCTCGAGGCCCTGGATTCTATTGAATCGGAGAAAGCGATTATTCTGCCGAATAACAAGAACATTCTGATGGCGGCGCAGCAGGCTGCGGAGATGAGCGACAAAGAGGTAGCCGTGGTGCCCACGCGCAGTATCCCTCAGGGAATTGGAGGGCTCTTGGCATTGGATCAACAGGAGAGTCTGGATAACAACGTCTCGTCAATGTTGAACTCCGCCCGAGAGGTGGTCTCTGGAGAGGTGACGCACGCGGTGCGCGATGTCGACCTCAATGGGGTTCAGGTGCGAGAGGGACGGCTCATCGGCTTGCTCAACGGCGAGCTGAAGGTTACCGCAGAGAACTACACGGAAACCATCTGCAAGTTGTTGGAAGAGGTCGATCTTGACGACTACGAGCTGGTCACCCTTTACTATGGCGAAGGTGTGAATCAGGAAGATACAGAGGTGCTGGTCGAGGAACTGGAAAGCCGCTATCCGGACCTTGAATTCGAAGTTGTGCATGGGGGGCAGCCCCACTATCCTTACCTGCTTTCAGTTGAGTGAGTCATTATCCTATGAAATGGAATTTACATTCGGTCGCGAGGCGTTTCACAGAGATGGAGGGGTGGGCGATGCCGACCGGACGTCCGAGTGAGGGTCTGCTCACGATCAGCTTGAAGAACTTTTCCCTGGAGGTCCGGCAGTGAATCACGTACAACTCATTACCGATGGTACTGCCTATCTTCCCCCGGAGCGCCTGCGTGAACTGGGTATCATCTCTTTGCCCATCATCGCCAAGGCGGGGGGGCAGAGCTTTATGTATGATCAACAGACGAACGGTCACGTCGAACTCTTACAGACGGTGTCCAAGAATCGCGCCCCGGTTGAGATTGTGGGGCCGGCTCCCGATGACTTTCGAGCCGTATTCGAGCGCACACTCTATCGGACCAACCGGATGTTGGTCATCCTCTCTTCGGGACGTTTGAGCCCCGTCATGCGCAATGCACGCATCGCAGCACGCGATTTCATGGGACGTTGTGACATCACGTTGCTGGATTCGCAGACGGTCTCGGTGGGGTTAGGGCTCCTCGTGGAGCGGGCCGGCGAGCTGTTGCAAGAGGGTGAGTTGCCCCTGGCAGAGATCGTGCGCCGGGTGCGCGGCATGATCCCCCGGATCTATGTAGTCATGATCACCCATACGCTTGATTATCTCTACCGGAGCAAGAAGTTAAGCGCCATGCAGGCCATCCTGGGCGCCATGCTGGGAATCCATCCCTTTCTGGTTATCGAGGATGGGGAGATCATCCCGCTGGAGAAAAGTCGTACCCCGGAGAAATCTGTCGATAAATTGGTGGAATTCGCCTCGGAGTTCACCCGAGTGAAGCAATTGGTGATCTTCCGCAGCACCGGGGAGGCGGCGTTTCAAGAATCGGAGAGCTTGCAAAACCGTCTGGAGCAGGTGGTCACAGCACAGGATTCTCCTGTCATCACTTACGATCCCATCCTCTCCTCCCACATTGGCCCAGATGGATTGGGACTGGTCATCTACGAAGGTCTCTGGCGCTAATCCATGGCTCCATCGGTTCGGATCATCACTGATAGCGTTGCGGATCTTCCGCAATATTTAGTGCGGGAATGGCAGGTGGATGTGATTCCCATCTACCTCCATCTAAACGGGGTAGGGTATCGTGACGATGGAGCTCTCTCGCACGACTGGTTCTACGATGTGCTCGCAACCCAAGCGACCCAATTACAGACCGCCGCCCCCTCTGTGGCAGAGTTTCGAGCTGCTTACGCCCGGCTGGCAGCCGAGGGCGCTCAGGAGATCTTGGGGCTCTTTGTCGCTTCTAGCGTGAGTAGCCTGACAAGAAATGCCCGACAGGCGGCGCAGGGGTTCGAGGCGGCGCGGGTGCGGATTGTCGAGACGGCGCAGGTTTCTATGGGCATCGGATGGCAGGTGCTTGCCGCGGCGGAAGCCGCCACACAGGGCGCGTCGGCGGAGGAGATCGCGCTGCTGATCGAAGCTATGCACGCCCGTACTTATATCTTCGGGATGTTAGATTCTCTGGACCATCTGCAGCGAGGGGGGCGGGTCACCTGGACTCAGGCGCGGATTGCCCAGCTGCTCAAAATCAAACCTTTGATTGTCTTCTACGAGGGGGCGGCCCAACTGGTGGGCCGTGTGCGAACCCGTCGCAGGGCCCTGCAATGGTTGGCTCAGCTGGTTGAACGGGGTGGAGCGCTCGAGCGTCTGGCCCTCATTCACTCCCGTCTGGATGATGCAGCTCTCCAAGCAGTCATTGACGTGCTGGGCCCGTATGCTCCGAGAGAAGATTTGCTTGTCGTGGAGGCGGGGCCGATCTTTGGTACCCATGTAGGGCCGGGTGGAGTGGGAGTAGCGCTCATCCAATCCCCTGAGGCTCTGCCCTTGTATCAAGTTATGGAATTAAGTCCTGCCGGGTTGCCGGCGGATCGGGAATAACGTATAGTGGAGAGACAATGCTAAAGCCTTTGGACACACTCAAGAAGATACTTAGCCTCGAGGCGAAAGATTACGACTTCCAGGACAAGGCCGTAGCCGGTGGGTTGGCCCGCTACGCCGGAACCTGGCGCAGTCAAGCCGGTAAGGTATATGGTGCAGAACATCAGGATTGGGTCGAGGATATTGCCCACCGCCTGGAGGCTTACAGCACTTTGCAGCCGGAAGCACGTCGGGAAGCGGTACGGGTGCTATGGGATGTTCTTGTGGAGCCGGAAGGGACCTCACTCACGCCCGCCCCTCCTCCTCCTGCGCCAATACGGGAGACTTCTTCGCAAACAGCGCCTTCCGTCGCTGAGCTTACCCCCGGAAAGGGGTTGTTGGCCCCCGTAAAAGTGCTATCGGGGGTGGGACAGAAGCGGGCCGCGCTGTTGCAGAACCTTGGGGTGGAGACGATCTTGGATCTGCTTCGTTTCTACCCCCGCCGCTATGAGGATTATTCGCAGCTCAAAACCATCGATCAGCTGGAGTATGGAGAGCGGGTGACGTTGCTCGCGACGGTGTGGGAAGCGGGGGGCAGGGAGACCGGAAAGGGCCGTTACCTCTTCCAAGCCATTCTTTCCGACGCGACCGGCACCCTTCAGGTGACGTGGTTTAATCAGCGTTACCTCGAAGGACGCATCAAGGCGGGGATGCAGTTGGTCGTACGCGGCAAGGTGGACGAATATCTGGGGCGCTTGACCATGAATGCACCGGAGTGGGAGGCTGTAGGTCGGGGTGATCTGGAAGTGGCCCGGATTCTTCCCATCTATCCGGCGACTGAAGGTCTGAGCCAGCGTTGGCTACGTTCCCTCATACGGCGGACACTAGGAGCCTGGGCGCACCGGATGTCGGACCCTGTTCCGGAGCCCGTGCGAGCCGAGCGGCGCCTGCTCTCTCTCAATCGTGCGCTTTGGGGCGTTCACCTACCTGACGATCAGGGACACCTGACACAAGCCCGGCGACGACTGGCCTTTGAGGAGGCGCTTTATTTACAGCTGGGACTTCTGATACAGAAGCGTCAATGGAAGACGGAGCCTGGTCAACGCATCGAGGCCTCTCCCGACTATCTGGTGCAACTTCGGGCGGCACTGCCCTACACGCTCACCGGGGCCCAACAGCGAGCCCTGGACGAGATGCTGGCGGATCTGGCCTCCGGGCAGCCCATGAATCGGCTGTTGCAGGGGGATGTGGGTTCAGGGAAGACGGTAGTGGCGGCGCTGTTGGCGGTGCTGACAGCCCGCGCGGGATACCAGACGGCCTTGATGGCCCCCACCGAGATTCTGGCTGAGCAGCACTTTCACGGATTGGCCCGGCTCTTTGCTGCCTTTCCGGAACCGCAGCCGACGGTGCGTTTGCTGACCGGGAGCGTTCAGGGTGAGGAGCGGGCCGAGATCTACGCGGCTCTGGCCGAGGGTACTCTGGACGTTGTCGTGGGGACCCAGGCCCTGATTCAGGAGACGGTGGAATTCCAGCGCCTGGCTCTGGTGGTCATCGATGAGCAGCATCGCTTTGGTGTCGAGCAGCGGGGCGCGTTGCGCCAGAAGGGCTACAATCCGCACCTGTTGGTCATGACGGCTACGCCCATTCCCCGCTCCTTGGAACTCACCTTCTGGGGGCACCTGGATGTCTCGGTACTGGACGAGATGCCGCCGGGCCGACAGCCTATTGCGACCCGTCTGCTCAAGCCTTTGGAGCGAGAACGGGCTTACGGTTTCATCGCGCAGCAGGTAGAGGCAGGACGGCAGGCGTTTGTCATCTATCCCTTGGTCGAAGAATCGGAGAAGATCGATGCGCCCGCCGCCGTAGAAGAACACGCGCGCCTGCAACGCGAGGTCTTTCCCGACCTTCGGCTAGGTCTCCTGCACGGGCGCCTGCGATCTGAGGAAAAAGAAGCGACGATGGCGGCTTTCGCCCGGGGTGAGTTGGACGTTCTCGTGGCAACTTCGGTGGTTGAGGTCGGGATCGATGTCCCTAATGCTACGGTGATGCTGATTGAGGGCGCAGAGCGCTTTGGACTGGCACAATTGCACCAGTTCCGGGGGCGCGTAGGACGGGGCGCTCATCAGTCCTATTGCCTCTTGCTGCCCTATAATCTCAACGGAGAAGCTGAGGAGCGTCTCAAGGCTGTGGAGGCCACCACCGATGGATTCGCCCTCGCTGAGAAGGACTTACAGATGCGGGGTCCAGGGGAGTTCCTGGGGACCCAACAAAGTGGCTTCCCCGAGCTACCCATGGCGATGCTCGCCGATGTGCGATTGTTGCAGGAGGTTCGCGCCACCGCGGAGGGTATTCTGGCGGCTGATCCAGAGCTGGGGGCACCGGAGCACGGTGGATTGCGCGCGCAGGTAGCGGAGTTGTGGGGGGTGGAAGGAGATCTTAGCTGATGCAACGCACCGCTGTCTATCCCGGTTCTTTTGACCCCGTCCACCTGGGGCACGTCAACGTCGCCCGGCGGGCAGCGACACTCTTCGAGCATTTGATCGTCGCCGTCTACGCCCGTCCCAGTAAAAGCCTGGTCTTCAGCGTCGAGGAGCGCGTGGCGCTGGCTCAGGAGGCCCTACAGGACGTTCCCAACATCGAGGTCCGTCCCTATCTAGGGCTGACCGTAGCGTTTGCCCAATCGGTGGGCGCGCAGGTTTTGGTGCGAGGGTTACGAGTGATCTCCGATTTCGAGCTCGAATACCAGATGGCCTTGACAAATAAGCAGCTGGCACCAGAAGTGGAGACCATCTGTCTGATGACTCATGAGGATTATGCTTTTATGACGGGCAGTATCGTCAAGGAGATTTTTCGCCTGGGAGGTGATGTTTCCGGGATGGTACAACCTCACGTGTTAAGAGCACTGGAAGGCATTCGGGATCGCCTTTCCGGTTCACAGGACACTGTCAAGATGGTTTCTCTGCGAGATTAGTTGGTTATGGGAGGAGGGGCAATGGATCTGGAGTTCCTGATTGAGCGATTGGAACGTTATGTGCTGGAGGAGAGCCCCAAAATTTTGCTCTCTGACAATCGAGCGGTGAATGAGGAGGAGGCGCGCCTGCAGCTGACCCAGATTCGGGAGGCTGTGCCCCAGCAGATCACTGAAGCCCGGCAGTTGGTAGAGCGCCGGGAGCAGTTTCTCGCGCAAGCCCAGCAGGAGGCAGCACAGATCATCGTGGAAGCGGAAGCGGAAGCTGAGAGTCTGCTGGAGGAACATCGTGTGCTGCAAGAAGCCCGAAAAGAGGGGGAGCGTCTTTTGCGACAGGCTGAGGTAGAGGCTGAAGAGCGACGTGCCGATGCCGATGAGTACGCTTTTGAGATTCTCAGTCGGTTGCAGGGTGATCTCGCTCGCCTGCTGCGGGTGGTTGAAAACGGCTTGCAGAAGCTGGAGACCGAGCGGGAGCGGCGGTTGCAACAGTAGCCCTAGTGCGTGAGCTCGTTCTCGGAGAGGTGCAGGGGACTGGATCGGTCTTCTGAGCATCGGCTCTTTCGGGTTGACAGAAGCCATCTTCTGCATATAATTGTAAAAGCTGTGCCAGGGGCACAGAGGACAACCGAGAATCGAGATAATGTAAGGAGTGAGAAGCGATGCCAGCAGTACCCAAGCATAGAATCACCAGTCGTCGGCGCCGAAACCGCCGTGCGCAGACCTTTGCTCCGCCCGAGCTGCCCAATCTGGTGCCCTGCCCAGAGTGCGGCGCTATGATGCGCCCTTATCACGTCTGCAAGGAATGCGGGACCTATCGAGGGCGGCAGGTTCTGAACCTCGAAGAGAAGTAGCGCTCTCGTTTCACGAGTCGCTTCTCTAGTTGAGCTAATCAGTTTCCTGGATGGTCTGTCTTATATGCAGCATACCGGGCCTCCGTGGAGGCCCGGATGTTCTTTCAATCCTGTGAGAAGATGCGGGGCAGCCAGGGCGAAGAGGTGGATATGAACGTACAGGATAGAGTTGAAGATTACGAAAGCCACGAACTCCCAGGTAAGGTGACGGTCGATCCCTCGGTGCTGGAGACGATTGCCCTCCTGACGGCACGTAGTGTGGAGGGCGTGGTCGCGATTCCGCAGAGCACGGATACAGAACGCTTTCTAGGTCTTGCACGTCAGGCCGTTGAGGTGCAGGTTGAGGATAAGCAGGTGACCGTTGAGGTGCATCTGCTTGCTGCGCCGGGGATAAGTCTCCTGCAATTGGGGCGCCAGGTTCAGCGAGCCGTCACCCGGGCCATTGAGAAGATGATTGGCATGCCGGTAGCGGCGGTCAATGTCTATATCGAGGACGTGATCTACCCCGAGGCAGAGGCAGTTCTCGCTGAAACGTAAGTGAGGGCTACCATCATGTTACGGAGGGAGTTAGGACGATGAAGGGAGAGCGGAGGAGGGCCCGGGTGTTGGCCTTGCAGGCGCTCTTCGAGATCGATGCCGTTTCCCATCCTGTTGGCGTAGTGATCAAGCACTGCTTGGAGCGTGAGGAGTCACCTTCACCCCGGGTTGAACGATATTGTCGTGAGCTCGTCACCGGGGTCATGCGTTACCGGGATGCGCTGGATGTGTTCATACAGGAGTATGCCACGGAGTGGCCCCTGGAGCAGGTGGCTATCGTGGATCGCAATCTGCTGCGGATGGCGCTTTACGAGTTTACGCTCGGTGATGTCCCCCCGAAAGTTGCCATTAACGAAGCCGTGGAGCTGGCTAAGACATTTGGCTCCGACAGTGCTCCGCGATTTGTGAATGGGGTCCTCGGTGCGCTGGTGCCCCAGCGCGACCGGATCAAGTCCGCGCTGCGCTCTGAGACAGCAGCGCTTCAACGTTAACTCTGAGTCGTATCCCCCATTGCGGAGTTTAAGGTAGTTCCAATTTTCATACGTGAGGATTGGCGCCACTTTTCTCTCGTAAGCTCACTTGCTCTTGTCTCCCTCTCCGGTTACAGTTAGCCTAGCTCTTTTGACGTGCCTGAATATCGGTACGGCGACCAGGGTCTACAATTTATACGTGAAAGGAGTATAGAGCGGTATGGAGAAAAGTCGGGTCATCATCATGGGTGCCGCCGGGCGCGATTTCCACAATTTCAACACCTATTTCCGCGACAATCCGCGGTATGAGGTCGTGGCCTTCACGGCGACCCAGATCCCCAATATTGAAGACCGGCGGTATCCGGCCGAGCTGGCCGGAGGACTCTACCCCGAAGGTATTCCCATCCATCCGGAGGCGGAGCTGGAGGACTTGATCCGCGTTCACGGCGTGCAGCAGGTTGTCTTCTCCTACTCCGACGTGCCCCACACCTATGTGATGCACAAGGCGGCGCTGGTCAATGCCGCCGGCGCGGATTTCCGCATGTTGGGCGCAGAGACCACGATGTTGAAAAGCCATAAGCCCGTGGTTGCTATCTGTGCCGTCCGGACGGGTTCCGGCAAATCTCAGACTACTCGTCACGTCTGCGACCTCTTGCAGGCACTGGGTAAGAAAGTGGTGGCGGTACGCCATCCCATGCCCTACGGGGACCTGGTCAAGCAGCGGGTGCAGCGTTTCGCCTCCTACGCGGATCTCGACCGCCACGAATGCACCATCGAGGAGCGCGAAGAGTACGAGCCGCATATCGATCGTGGGGTGGTAGTCTACGCGGGTGTGGATTACGAGGCGATTCTGCGTGAGGCGGAGGAGGAAGCCGACATCATCATCTGGGACGGGGGCAATAATGACACCCCCTTCTACAAGCCCAATCTTTGGATTGTCGTGGCCGATCCTCACCGTCCGGGACACGAGATGGCCTACTATCCCGGAGAGACCAACGTCCGATCTGCGGATGTGGTGGTGATCAACAAGGTGGATACGGCGGATTACGAAGATGTGCTCATGGTACGGGAGAATGTCGCGCGGTTGAATCCGGAAGCGGTCATCGTTGAGGCCGCGTCCCCGCTCTTCGTCGATCACCCCGAGGAGATTCGGGGCAAGCGTGTGCTGGTGATCGAAGACGGTCCGACTCTGACCCACGGCGACATGGAGTATGGGGCCGGCTACGTGGCCGCGCAGCGGTTCGGTGCAGCGGAGATTATCGATCCCCGCCCTTACGCTGTAGCCTCCATCCAGGCCACGTACGATAAATACCCCCGGACCGGTACCATTCTGCCGGCTATGGGGTACGGTCACGAGCAGATGCGCGATTTGGAGGTTACCATCAATCAGACCCCCTGTGATCTGGTGGTGATCGGTACCCCCATCGATCTGACCCGCGTGTTGAACATCGAGCACCCCATGCAGCGGGTGCGTTACGAATTGGGCGTGATCGGTAAGCCCTCACTGGAGGAGATCCTCAAAGCACACTTCGCCTGACGCTTACTGTGGACATCGAACGGGGGCGACTCATGTCGCCCCCGTTTTGATTTGCCGGGATGGTTTCAGGCTCGCCACCGGTAGTCGTGGGGGAGCGCCTGACGGAAATCCTCGTGGATTCCCGGTTTGTCCTCTAGGCGCCACTGATCTCCTATCCAGCGGTAGAGGAGCAGCCCCCAGATCTGCTGACTGTAGGGGCGCTCATTCCAGGCATTGATCTCGGCGTAGGCGGCGCGCACCCAGCCGATGTTGGCGTTGATCCACCCCTGGTGATGGGGGTCGTCACAGCGAGGGGCGTTGGGCGGGCGGCAGATGTGATTGCTCTCCCCGATGAGCAGAGGGACGTCCTTCCAGCGGGCCGGAATGCGCTCCGCGAACTGGCGGTAGGTCTGGAAATCGAAGTAGTGATCGCCCAGGAAAGGATCATTGAAGGTCTGGAGGCTCGTGATGGCGCCTACTACGGGTCCATGGGTGTAGGCGTGGAGGAGGACAGCATCCAGGGCGTCGATCTGCTCCAGCATCGCGCTGTAATAGTCCAGAGGTCGGTAGCGCCTGCCGCCCAGGAGGGGATAGGGGGTGGAGTTGTAGGGATCGATGGCGCCCGGTGCGACGTACACATGGGGCAGGACGGTCTTAATGGCTGCGTAGACGCGATTGAAGGCCGAGGCGTAGAGTTCCGGGGTGATGTGCTCCTGGATGTGTCCGTGATCGCCCGGATGTTCGCTGGGATTGTTCTGCTCATTGGCAATCTGGATAATCCAGTTATAGCGATGGGTCGGCTCGTCATCCCGTTTCAGGTAGAGCTCTACCCAGCGGGCGCAACTGGCGGCGAATTCGTCGTACCGGTTGGAGAGGGGGAGGGTGCCCGAAGGGTGATAGTCGTGGTTCAGGCGCACGACCACGCCATAGCCCCGGCTCGCCCAGTCCCACAGGCGGTCACGGATGATGGGATTGAAGGGCGGATTGGGGTTGGAGTAGATGGCTTCGGTGAAGAGGATCCAGCCGCGCTTGCCGGCGCTCTCAAAGAGTCCCCGAATTCGTTGCGCGTGTTGTTCCTGAGTGTCGGTGACGCTGGCAGAGTGCATGCCAAAGATTTCCGCGGTCAAGCCGTAAGGAAGGTCTCCTCCTGTGACAGGCGTGCGTGTGTCAGGCCCGTCTGGCAAGCGGAGATACCAGGCTGCGACGAAACCGCGCCGGCGGGAGGGGGTCTCTACTTCCAGCCAGGCGTTTTCCTCCCCTACCTTGGTGTTGGTGCTCTCTTCGTCTTCAAGCGACTCCAGCACGGTCCGATGGGGAACCCACCAGACCTGCGGACGATCGGTGCCGGGGCCGCTGCGCACTCGAAGACCATGTTCCGGGCTTTCCACGAAGACGTAGCGGGCGGTGGGGGGCGGGGCCGCCGGCAACTGCAAGTGCCAGGCGGCAGCATAGCCAATTTCCCCGCCGGGGGTTTGTACGTGGAGCCATTCTCCACTCTGGCCTACCTTGCGCCGCACTTCTGCTTCGGGTTCAAGGGCCTGCAAGCGGGTGCCGTGATCAACCTGGGTCAGTTCCGGGAAGCCTGTGCCGGGTCCCTGGCGGATGCGTAGCCACCCTACTTGTGGGCTATCGACGACGACCTCCAGGCTCGGCTCGGGAGCCGGTGGCGGTTCCGGCGGAGAGGGGGACAGTTGCAGATACCAGGCGGCGGCGTAGCCGGCGCCGGCGGTGGGGGTGCGAAGATAGATCCACTCGCCCAACTGTCCCACCTTTCGCTGTACGTCTGCTTCGGGCTCCAGGGCCCAGAGCAGAGCGCCGTGATCCACGCGGGTCAGTTCAGGCGAGGAAGTGGACGGCTCCTCACGGATTCGCAACCAGCCCACCGATGGGCTGTGCACCTGAACTTGTACGGTGGGGGATAGATCGGGCGTTTCGGGGTTGGTGGCGGTGAGATACCAGGCCGCTGCCCATACTTCGGGGCCGGAGGGCTCCAGCCGGACCTTCAACCAACGTCCCACCTCTCCCAGCCAGTCGGCAGCCTGGGCGGTGTTCTCGAGGATGTGCACCCGGGCGTCCTGGGGAGCGCAACCGATGAGGGTGTCGGGCCGGACGAAGGGCTCGCTGCGTAAGTTGAGTTGAGTGGTCGTCCAGGCGGTGAGCAGATGTCCGGGGGGCGGAGTTGGAAGCGGCCCCGGATCGGGGTAGGGCGGCGGCGGGGTGTCGGAGACCGTCGCGGCCCGTATCCAGCCCGGGCCATCAGAGTCCCGTATCTGGAGCCATTGCTCGCTTCCGACCAGGATGGGCTCTCCCACGCCGGTGAGCGGGGTTCCGTAGGGTACCGCGCTGCGCTGAGTCCCATCTCTGCCGGCAATGGCGAAGATCACGCCTCCCCCCAGCCGGCGGACCCAGACCTCTCGCGTGGCGGGTTCCTCACCCGGTCCCAGGACGAAGGCGCGGAAGGGAGCAAAGTAAGGTGGCCTCACGAGTGCTGCTGTGTAGAGACTGAGGAAGCTGGGGCCGTAGGGCGCGATGTGATTCAGCCAGGTTTGAAACTCCTCCCGGGTCATCAGCTGATTGCCCAGCTCATCGTAGTGGGGACCGAGCACCGGGGCAATGGGCAGTTCCAGCCCCTGCTGCTGCATCCATTGCCGGTTCTGCGCGTAGGTCCACTGGTCGACGACGATGTCCGGTGGGAGGCGATAGGTGCCGTAGGCCATGGGCATCAATCCCCCCTGGCAGTACGGACCCATCTCGTTGTAGGGGATGGTGGGGTGGTGGGTGAGGGGGGTGGGATAAGAACAGAGGAAGAGGCGGGTCAGGTCAACGCCCGCTTCGCGCAGGGCTTGCCCGACAGCGGTGGCTTCTGCCCGGCGGCCTCGGGTCGCGTCCTCGGCGTTGAACACGAAGCCTTCGTAGCCATTCTCCAAGGCTCTGAGCACCGATTGGGCGGTGAAGGTCGGATCGGCCAGCGTGGTGAAGCTCCAGGCCAGGGGGACGAAGCCGGCTTGCCGGATGCGCTCTGCGAGGGCGGCGGCGTTGTGGATGTAGAAGGCCGGTCGGGTGCCCAGTGGACCCTGGGCCACTTTGTAAAGGATGTGGCTGACCTGCATCTCGGGCGCGACAGAGAGCGCCTGATCCAGCTCCCACAGGCGCCAGGCCCACAGGCCTTTGCCTTTCAGCGAAGTGGACATCTCTTCCTCCTTTCTGATGCCGCTACCATCTTTCGGCGGCTCTTGGGTAGTTCCAAGATTCTAAGAGGCAAGCTCCTGTGCCGACGTCAAAACCTGGATAGCCTATTCCTGGAACGTCCTTACATCGTTCAACGACTGAGCCAGGGGCTTCCCCGTACGTAGAACCTCCAGGGTTTCTCCTGCGCGCCCGTAACGCCGATGCGAGGGCCCTGGCCGATCTGCGCGGGTGCCAGGGGGGCGTCGGATTCCACCCAGAGCCGCATGTCCGGCGCACAGAGATCTGCTCCGTCAAAGCTGCGATCGATAGCCAAGGCCTGGCAGAGCCGCCCCGGTCCCCGCGTCAGATCACGAAAGGGTCGCTCTTCGCCCCGCAATCGTTGTTGCGTCTCTATCCCGGTGAGTGGCTCCAGGGCCCGGATAAGGATTGCGGCGGGATAGCCCTCTTCTTCGGTCACAATGTTGAGGCAGTGGTGAACGCCATAGATGAGGTAGACGTAGGCGTGTCCCGGCGGCCCGTACATGGCAGCATTGCGTTCCGTTCTGCCAAAGCGCGCGTGGCTGGCTTGATCGTCTTCTCCGATGTAGGCCTCCACCTCTACAATGCGTCCCACCAGCCGCTCCCCCTCGAAAACCCGCACGAGGCGCTGGTTGAGCAACGCCCGCGCAACGGTAAGGGTGGGGCGATTGTAGTATTGACGTGGTAATTTGGATGACATTGACTTTTTCCGATGGTGGAGTATCGTTATTGTAGCATGGGCCCTCGGGCGTGACAAGTGGGTCTGGAAAATCCTTTGCATTTCGAAGCCGGATAGCGGAGCCGGATCCGGGAAGTGAGACAGAAGCTGAATGTTAGATCGCGAGACCGAGGGGACGTGGGAGAGTCTGCTCTCTACCGGGGCAGAGGAGGGGCAGTCTGAGGCGAGCGTGGCGGCCCCGGCCCGGCGACGCTCGCCAGGAGCGCGGAGCGTCGTTAACGGGGGCTTAACCCCTGGTCAACGGATGATTCTGGCCCTCTTTCTCTTCCTTGATGTAGCTTTCGTCGGCTTCCTCTTCATGCTCATGTTGGGAGTCATGGCGCTGCCGTAAGCGACTGAACGCTTTGAGAGTTTGGGAAACGGGGGATGGCATTTCCATCCCCCGTTTGCAATTCTCCCTCACGCCCGGTGCTGCATGCAGTTAGTTGGGTACCTCTCCGGTGACGCCCGCAACCAGCCAGTCCATACTCAGTAACGCCTCGTCAGACATGATCTCCCCCTCAGCCAGCCGCAGCGCTCCCTGATTGTCGGTGATGGGGCCGGTGAAGGGGTGAAATGCGCCGGACATGATCTGTTCCTGCACGATCAAGACCTCGTTCTGCACCGCCTGGGGGACCATCTCGCCGAAGGGGGCCAGGGAGAGGATGCCGTCGGACATGTGGCCCCAGTAGGCGTGGGTCTCCCACTCGCCCTCGTAGGCGTTTTCCACGGTCTCTTTATAGTAGACGCCCCAATCCCAGATGGGAGCGGTTAGAACGGCTCCTGGGGCGATGTCCGGGCTGATGGCGTTGTAGCCGACGGCGTAGACGCCGTTCTCTTCCGCCAGCTTGTCGGGCTCGGGGGAATCGCTCTCGCGGGCGATGACGTCGGCGCCGATGTCGATAAGAGCCTGAGCGGCCTCCCGTTCGGCGGGGGGATCGAACCAGGCAAAGATCCAGACGGGATGCAAGATCACGCCGGGATTCACGGACTGAGCTCCGAGCGCGAAGGCGTTGAGATTACGCACCACCTCGGGAATGGGGTAGGGGGCGACGTAGCCGATGACATTGGATTCGGTCATGTGACCGGCAACGATGCCCGCCAGGTACCACGCTTCATAGCCGCGCCCGTCGTAGACGGAGACATTCTCTGCAGTTTTGTAGCCCGTAGCGTGCTCAAAAAGTACCTCGGGATACTCTTCGGCGACGGCTATCACCGAGTCCATGTAGCCGAAGGACGTGGCGAAGATCATATCGTAGCCCTGGCTGGCGTAGTCGCGGATGACGCGCTCGGCGTCGGAGCCCTCGGCGACCATCTCGCTGTAAGCCGTCTCCACGTAGTCGAGATCCTGTTCGAGGGCCAGCAATCCCTGATGATGGGCGTAACTCCAGCCGAGATCTCCTATCGGCCCCACGTAGACAAAGGCAACGCGAAAGGATTCCTCGGATGCGGGGGGGGCGGGCTCCGCTTCCTGACAAGCGGGAGTCAACAACAATGGGAGTAACAGGGCAATCCATAGCCAACGCTTCTGCTGCTTCACGGTAACCTCCTTAACTGGTGTGACTAGAGATGCTTATGAGACTACACTTGTGCCTCGGGTGGACAGGGGAGCGATCGGGCAGCGTCTGGGCGTGATGATGTTATCATAGTCCTCTTTGACGGCACTGCAAATTTGCCCTATACTCAGGGCCGGTCGAGATTGAACCAGATGAGCAAGAGCGGTTAGGACGCAAATTCCGCTGGTACTTCATCGCAGGAGGCCCATGAATTTCGAAACTACACCCGAGTGCGCAATGCTCCGGACTGCGCTTGCGGCGGGTCAGCTGCTCGTGGTCTGGGCAGATGTACCCTTTCCGCCCCAAGCGCAGTTGGAGCAGACCCGTCCGCTGATCCTTGCCCGGTGGCGCGAGAAGGCGCTGTCGGGGTCGGTCCCGCCTCTCTGGGAGACGGCGCCGGTACCCATCCTCAGTCTGGATCCCACCTCCCGCTTGATTGAGGGCTTCCGTGAGCATCGGACCGCCTTGACGGTGATGCGCTCACGCCGGGATCTGCCGGTCGTCGGGCGTCACACGCTGTTGCAGCTGGCGGGCGAGCTGGAGACACGCGGCGGGCTGTTGCTGACCTGGGCCGACGTCCGAGATGTTATGAACAATCCAGATCGGGCCTATCTGTTGCGGGAGGCCGGACGGGTGGCTCGGGAGGGCATCGTGCTAGTGCTGGCGCCAGCTCCTGAGGCGGCTTTCGTCCGTCTCTGGGAGGAGCTCTTCGTGCCGGGGCTTCGGGGGGCGAAGGCCAGCTTTGTTCTCGGTCCGCAGGGGTATCCCTGGCCAGCGCCTCTGCGGACGCTCCCTGCCGCCCCCGATCTTAGGGCCATCCTGCCCTTCCTGAAGGAGGAAACCATGCCTGATGCTTCACGGCACGGAGTCTCGATCCCTGAACTGCGCTCCCGGCTCCAACGTTTTGACGATGTGGAGCTGGAATCGCTCTGCCTCGATCATTTCCCGGCGGTCTACGATCGCTTCAGCCGCGGATTACGGCGCGACGAGATGGTTAACCTGCTGCTGGGATATGTCCGTCGGCGGCCCGAGGCGGGGGCGCGCTTGGCCGCCCTACTCGAGCTTCTTCCGGCGGGCGAGGCGCCCGCGCGGGGGGATGTAGCTCCCGTGATCCCCGCTCCTCCGCTGGGGTCGATACGTAATCGATGGGCACTGCTGGTAGGGGTGGATACTTACGTTGATCCCGCCTTTGCACCGTTGAAATACTGCGTCCGAGATGTGGAGGCGCTGCGGGGGGTGCTCGAGGAGGCGGGGTATACTGTCGTCGTCTTGCACGACAACGTGACGCAGCCCCACCTCCGTCCCAACCGCGACAACGTCGAGGCCGAATTGGCCCGCATCTGCCGAGCTGCCGGTCCGGAAGACCTCATCTGGGTCCACTTCTCCTGCCACGGGAAGTTGGTCTTCGGGCGCTCGGTGCTCATCACGCAGGAGGTACGAGAGCCGATGTTGGCGCGGAGAGCGCTGCCTCTGGCTCAGGTAGAGGAGGAACTGCGCGGAGCCGTTGCCCGACGCCGGATCCTCACCCTCGACGCCTGTCACACGGGGGTGGAGGTGGGGCGCGACCTGGCCGATCCTGCGTTCATCCGCAACGCCTACGACCTGGCCGAGGGCTTCGCGCTGCTGGCGGCAAGCACCTCCCAGCAGCTTGCGCAGGAGTGGGACGAGCAGGAGCAGGGGGTTTTCACCTATTTCTTGCTGGAGGGGCTGAGTGGTAAAGCCGATCGCCAGGGGAAGGGTTTTGTGACCGTAGGTGACTTGGTCACCCACACTCTTGACGCGCTGCGACGTTGGAATGTGATCCATGGAGGCGTACTACAGGAGCCGACGGCCCGCACTGAGGGGATGGGCGACATGATTCTGGTCGATTCGCGGGCGGCGGCGAAACCCTAGGCCCGATGGGTTTGTAGCGGGCCTTTGACTTACTCGTCCCCCTCAAGCGCGGCTTCGATGGCATCGTAGAGCGCGCTCAGAGGGTAGGGCTTGACGAGATAAGCAGAAATCCCGAGGACTTGCGCTTCTTTCTGCCTTTTCTTATCGGAACGGGCGGAGACGACGATGACGGGCAGGAGTGCTGTCTGGGGATCGCTCCTCAGGATCTCAAGCATTGCCAGCCCATCCATACCCGGCAGCATCAGATCCAACAGTACCAGATCGGGAGGGGCCGTACGAATCTGGTGCAGCCCCTCTTCTGCTGTGGCCACCCCAACAATTTCGTATCCTTTCCGACTCAGGGAGACGGTGAGGAGTTGCACGGTGGCATAGTCATCTTCAAGAATGAGAATGGTCGTCATATTGTACCTGCTGAATATCGAGGTGGCGGTCGTGACTTGCCACCAGGATCACGATTTCCGAGTCATCCAAGCGCGGTGTGCTCCGGGTTGATGGGCGCTGATGTGCCATCTGATGTAGATGCATTTCGTTTATTTGATTGTATAATTAGTATAATACCATTTGCGGTTAGAAAAAGGTTCAGATTCACACCTGTAGGGGGGACTTCAGTACTAGGCGGTAGTAGTGTCTCACGTCACGCTTGCTCACCGCTCCCTCAGGCCTGGGGTATCGTTCCGGAAAGGAGAGAAATGAAGGTTTTGTTCATTGGTGGTACGGGGATCATCAGTTCGGCCTGCTCCAAGCTTGCCGTGGAGCGCGGATTAGCGTTGACCTTGTTGAACCGAGGCGAAAGCACTCGGCGTCCGGTGCCGGAGGGGGCACGCGTGGTGCATGGCGATATCCGCCAGCCTGAGACGGTGGCGGCGGCCCTGGGGAGCGAGACCTTCGACGTGGTTGTGGACTGGGTAGCCTACACCCCCGAGCACATCGAGACCGATCTACGTCTCTTCCGCGGGCGGGTGGGGCAGTACGTCTTCATTAGCTCGGCATCGGCTTACCGCAAGCCGGTGGTGGCCCTGCCCATCACGGAGTCCACCCTGCTCGATAACCCCCACTGGCAGTATTCGCGGAACAAGATCGCCTGCGAGGAGCGGCTGGTGCGCGCCTTCCGGGAGGAACGCTTCCCCATGACCATCGTGCGTCCTTCTCACACCTACGATGCTACCCTCTTCCCGATGCGTGGGGGATGGACCATCGTCGAGCGGATGCGACAGGGGCGCCCTGTGATCGTCCACGGCGACGGAACGTCGCTCTGGGTGCTTACCCATCATCGGGACTTCGCGAAGGCTTTTGTAGGCCTGCTGGGCAATCCCCACGCGATTGGAGAGCCCTTCCACATCACTTCCGACGAGGTCCTCACGTGGAATCAGATCTTCACGCTGGTAGCCCAGGCTGTGGGGGTCTCCCATTTGCAGCTGGTCCACATCCCTTCGGACTTTATCGCTGCCTTCGATGCGGATTGGGGCGCCAGCCTGGTGGGTGATAAGGCCCACAGCGTTATCTTCGACAATACTAAGATCAAACGCCTGGTCCCTGATTTCGCGGCGACCATCCCCTTCGTGCGCGGGGCGGAGGAGATTGTCGGTTGGTATGAGGCAGATCCCGCTCGACAGAAGATCGACACTGAATTCGACGCCTTGCTGGCCCGCATCCTCGAAGCTTACGGACAGAGTTGGCTCCAGGCTTCTGAGGGCTGAGGTTGGATGTCGGAAGGTATGTGGGGAGGTTTACATAGATGAAAGCACAGCTAAAGCTCTGGGGAGTGTTGCTCCTGCTCGGCACCCTTTTTGTGGTGGCCTCGCTGCCCGTGACGTGGGCCGCTCCGGGGCAGAGCCCCAACCGCCAGACGGTTCCTACGCGCACGCCTACCCCTCTGCCCCCCACCGACCCGCCGCCAGCGCCCGACCCGCCGCCCCCCGCTCCTGACCCGTCTCCTGCCTTGACTCCAACGCTAACACCAACCGTTCCCCCTCTCCCCGCAGCCACGGCGACCCCCACCGCCACCCCGGCGGAGAACGAGGTCGCTCCCGTTTCGCCGACGCCAGAGCCGACGCCGACGGTCACGCCCGAGCCGGAGGCGACGGAGACCCCCTTGCCCCCTACCGCTCCCGCGCCGGAGGAATCCGCCCCCGAGGAGACAGCCACTCCAGTGACTTCTGTAGATCTGGAGACGCCCGCTGAAGGCGGCGGCATCTCCCTGCTGTGGGTCGGTCTGGGCCTGATCGTCTTGGGGGGAGGGCTCTGGCTCGCGGGGAAGGTGCGGAGCTAGCGCCTCCTTTGCGCCCCTAGCCATCAGGCCCGGCAACCCGCCGGGCCTGATGGTTTGCTGTGACTTCCTTAATTATGCGGATTCGGTGCGGGTCGCGGCCTCCAGAAGCGTTTGAATGTGCGGTACCATCGTGGCGGGATTGGGGTGGAGGCCCTCAATGAGCAGCTGGTTGGCGAAGAGTTGCTCGATGGCGGCGTTGACAATCTCGTCCGCCGCTCCTTGCTGCACCCGTTGGGCGAGATTGCGTACGAGAGGATGGTTCCGGTTCAGCTCCAGAATGCGCGGGGGAATCTCGAAATCCTCCTCTAGGAGCCGCCGCATCCGTTGCAGGTCGCGCTCCATCCCGCTCTCGGAGGAGACGAGGCGACAGGGGCTATCGCGCAGCAGCTGAGAGGGACGTACGTCGGCCACGCGCTCACCCAACACGCTGCGGACGTGCTCTAGTAGGGCATCGAAGGCACCTTCCGTCACGGGCGCTGCTGCTTCCTCTTCTGGAGGAGCTTCGGGGATGTCGGGCAGCTGCACGTCGGCGCTGTCGATGTTCTGGAGGGGATGGCCCTCGAACTCCCGGAGGCTCTGCATCACCACGCCGTCCAGCGGATCGGTGAGGTAGAGAACTTCCAGATCGTGACGCTTGAAGTAATCCAGGTGGGGACTCTGGATTACGGTCCCCAGTCCCTCACCCAGCAGGTAGTAGATAGCGGGTTGGTCGACCTGCATCCGTTCGGTGTACGCTGCCAATGTCGTCCAATCCCCGTCCGTTTTCGAGGAGGGGAACCGCAGGAGAGAGACTAAATCCTCGCGAGCGGTGAACTCCGTGGCGACCCCTTGTTTGATGAAGGCTCCGAACGCCTGCCAAAAGGTAGCGTAATCCTCAGGTCGCTCCTCTGCCAACTCCCCCAACGTCTTGAGGACACGGTTGGTTAGGGCGCGTTGGATGGCGCGCAGGATGCGGTTGCTCTGCACCGTCTCCCGGGAGATGTTGAGTGGAATGTCCTCGGAGTCCACCACACCCTCGACGAAGGCCAGATACTCCGGCAGCAGCTCCCGGCTCTCCTCTTGGATGAGGATCTTCTTTGAGTAGAGACGGACGCCGTGTTCCGGTCGCAGGCGCAGGGCCCCCATATCCAGCCGTCGGGGCACGTAGAGGATGCTGCGGATATGCACTGGGCTGTCGGTTACGAGGTGGATGTGCAGCAGCGGCTCCTCGGTATCCAGGGTCAGTTGCCGGTAGAACTCGAGGTACTGCTCGTCCTCAACCTGGCTGACCGGCTCCCGCCACAGGGCTGTTTGCGCATTTACCACCCGATCCTCGACGTAGATGGGGAAGGAGATGTAGTTGGAGTGGCGCTTGACGATCTGCTCCAGTCGCCACGCTGAGAGGAACTCGTCGGCGTCCTCCTTGAGCTTGAGGACGATGTGGGTGCCACGCTCCGCTTGATCTACCGGTTGGAGCGTGTAGGAGCTCTCCCCACGGGAGATCCAACGCCAAGCCTCCGCCTCGGGCTGGTAAGAGCGGGTGGTGACGGTTACCTCGTCGGCGACCATGAAGACGGAGTAGAAGCCTACACCGAACTGTCCGATAATATCGAGCGGTTCGGCTCCCGCATCCAAGCGCTGCATGAAGGCCATTGCGCCGGAATGAGCAATCGTCCCCAGGTTTTCAATGAGCTCGGCGCGGGTCATGCCGATACCAGTATCGGAGATGGTGAGGGTGCCCGCTTCTTTGTCGAAGTCGATGTGGATGGCGAGCTCCGCCTCCGGATCGCGCACATCCTCGTTGGTCAGCATCTCGAACTTTACGCGATGCAGGGCATCTGAGGCGTTCGAGAGCAACTCACGCAGGAAGATCTCGGGATTCGTGTAGAGTGAGTTGGCGAGGATGTTGAGGAGCTGTTGCACTTCTGTCTTGAAACTCAGAGACTCGGTTTGTTCTTCAACGGGATGGTTTTCTGTCATGTGACCTCCTGAAAATCACACAAGCCGCTTCATCCAAACGCGAGGGCTTGCAATAGTTGGGAATAGTTATACACTTCATACTGATTCCAGAATCAACCTAGCCTACTATAGCCGCTCTTCATTAGAAATACGTTAGCATCCAGGCAGTTTCTTGCGGGCTCACAGGGGAAGATTCCAAGAACTTGGTTTGAGTAATTCTTACCTAACTAGTACCAAATTCCTATTTGACACCAGAGGAAAGTCCGTTATAATGTAAATGTCTCTGGTTAAGGTCCCCCCCTTAATTAGGACATGTGATTGGTTACCCTCCTTTCGCAAAAGCGCGTCCGCACCCCTGCGGGCGCGCTTTTGTGTTCCCCGGCTCCACAGGCTTACGCGACGAGGAGGCATCCGCAGCTGTCACAGTAAACCTCTTGGGCGGCGCGCGCGCCCTGCAAGCGCCCCGAGGTGACGCGTACCCCGCAGACGCTGCAGCTCTCGCGCTGGAGCCGAGCCACGACCATCCCGCCCCGACGCTTTCTGAGGTAGATATATGAGCTCCAGATGGAATCCGGAACGGTCGGCTGGATTTCGGCCAGCTCGTGTTCCAACCGGGTGATGGTCGCCTGCAACGTCTCCTGCTCCTGGAGCAAGGAGGCGTGTTCCTCTTCCCACTGCTTCGCCAGCTTGGCGGTACCGCTGCGGCTTTCTGCGGCCCTGGCCTGTGCTTCCTCGGCAGCCATCATCGCCTCCAGCACCCGCTCTTCGAGCTGGGATTGACGCCGCTTGAGGGATTGGACCTTGGCCTGCATATCCGCTAGCTCCCGGGGGTTGCGGATCCCGCCGCCGTAGAGGCGGACCTCCATCTGTTTACGCTCTGCCTCCACCTGACCCAGCTCGAACTCCAGCTCCTTCTGGGCCTTGCGGGCGGAAGCCGCCTCCGCCTCCAGCTGCTCTGTCTCCTGCAGGGCCTCTCGCAAGACCTTGTCGTCCTCCAATTTGGTCTTCACTCTCTTCAGTTGAAGCCGGCACTCATCCATCTCCAGATCGATCTGTTGGATGTTCAATATGGCCCTGGTCCAGCTCATGAGGCTCTCCTTTTCTGGGTGATGGGAAATAGACGGGACAGATAAACGACGACGGGGCTCTAAAGCCCCGTCGTTTCTGGTTCTGATGCAGCTTGGGCATCCCCCTCCTCGTCGGGGGGGGCAGAGGCTCCGGGGGTGGGCTCCTGGGCCGGGGGCTCACCCGCTTGGGGGCGATGGCGCACGACCAGAAAGATGATCCCGAAGAGGACGAAGATGATGGAGAAGACCTGCGCTGCTGCCAGTGGCCCGATCATCCAGGCATCGGGGCGCAGCATCTCGGTGAAGAAGCGGATCACGGCATAACCCATCAGGTATCCCACTAACAGGTCCCCCTTCTTGAGGCGCTCGTAATGCTTACTTCCGAGGACGAAGAGTACGACAAAAAGGATCAGGGCCAGCAGGGACTCGTAGAGAAAGGTAGGGTGAAAAAGTGTATCGGGTGGATAGGCTTCGAGATTGGTGTAGGGCAGGATGCGATTCTGAGGGGGGATGATCACCCCCCAAGGGAGATCGGTGGGGGGGCCGTAGAGCTCCTGATTGATGAAATTGCCCCAGCGGCCGATCGCCTGTCCGACTGCCATGCCTGGTGCCGCGAAATCTAGCCAGCGGAGCGGGGCCAGCTTGTGAATGCGCGCGTAGATGAACAGGCCCAACGCGCCACCGATGATAGCGCCGTAGATGCCCAATCCGCCCTGCCAGAGGTAAAGGATCTCCAGGGGGTTCTCCCGGTAGTATTCCCAGCCGATCAGGCCCCCTTGGGAAGAGGAAAAGACGTGATAGAGGCGCGCGCCGATGACCGCAGCGATGACCACGTATAAGAGCATGTCCCAGACGTAGTCCGGATTTTTTCCGGCGCTTTTGGCCAAGTGCGCCGCGGTGAGAGCCCCCAGCATGATGCCGGTGACGATCAGCAGGCCATACCAGTGAACGGCAAATGGACCAAATGAGAACAGAACAGGATCAACGGGTGGTTGCATAGGTTTCCTCCTTCTTGCTGGATGTTGACCAGCCATAACGGTTGGAGAGCAGCTGTCTGGTCTCCGAGAAGTAAACATTGAAGTGTGAGTAGGCAAAGATGACGAGCCCAAAGCCGAAGAGCGCGCCGGTAAGCGTGCGCAACAGAGGCGTCGTCTCGTGGGGTATGATGGTTCCCGGCATAACGAAGGCCAAGATCTGGGTAAGCAGCTGATAGCCTCCATCAATGGCCATGGGCACAACGCTGACGAGGATAACGACCCACAAGGGGGGCGGTTTGACAGTGTGGAAACGACGTACAATACCGAAAGCCAGCCCCGTAATCAACGCGGTGAGGTAGATGGCGACGTCGCGCTGGCAGAAGGCGACCTTGTAGCCCAGCTGCGCATCGCCGACGAAGGCTGCTGTCTTCTCCACTTCTTCGGGCAGCAGCGGATCCTCCAGCCCGTAGGCAGCCTGTTCTCCAAAGAGGAACCAGGAACGAACGGGATATTGGTGACAGACGGGAGGCCCGTAGAGTCGGTAGAGAACTCCGCTTTCCGCCGTCCTGCCCCATTGCGCCAGTAAAGGCGCTAAGAAGGCGCCTCCTACGTAGAGGAGAAGGAGAAAATTGAAGAGAGCCAGCCAGTGGCGGGAGAGCCAGAAGACCAAACGGTTGGTGCCTCGCACCGCCTTCTCCCGGTTGACGGGGGTGAGGGCCGGTTCAGGTGCTTCTCGCTGGGCCATGCGCCGTTGTGCCTCCGCCAGGATTTCCTCAGTGCTGGGGCTTGGTTCCGGCTTGTGGGTTTCGTGCTTGTTCATAGGCCCAGATCCCATCCCAACCCCCGCTGCTCCAGCCAGACGCCCAGGGCGTTGAAGCCGTCGGTAAGCACGAGAATGCCCGCCAGCACCAGCAGGATGCCCGCGATCTTCTGAATGAGGGGGAGATAGCGCCCGATACGATTCAGGAGGGAGGTGAGTTCGTCGATGAGCAGGGCCGCCAGGATGAAGGGGATCCCAACACCGACGGAGTAGACCCCCAAGAGGAGCGCGCCCTGAAGGGCGGTGCTCTCCTGCGCGGAAAGCAACAGGATGGACGCCAGGGCCGGCCCGATGCAGGGGGTCCATCCGGCAGCGAAGACCATTCCAATGAGCAGTGAGGAGGCGAATCCCCACTCTCGTCGCCCCCGCCACTCCAGTTTGGCTTCTCTTTCCAAAAAGGGCACGTAGAGCACGCCCGACAACGCAAGCCCGAAGAAGATAATCAGCACCCCGCCGATGTAGCGGAGCACGGGACCGCGCAGAAAAGCGCCCAACGAACCGGCCACCGTCCCCAGCAGCACGAAGATCAGACTGAAGCCGAACACGAAGAAGAGCGCATGGCTCACGATATAGAAGCGCTCTCTGCCGCTGCGACCTCCCTCAGGTCGGGTGACGGCGTACCCGCTCATGTAGCTCAGGTAAGCGGGGATGAGGGGAAGCACACAGGGGGCCAGAATGGACGCCAAGCCTGCCAGAAAAGCGAGTCCTACACTAACGTTGATTTCAGGCACTCTTTATCACCTCGATCTTGTCCCCGGCCGTTTTGAAATGCCGACCGGCGTTTTTAACCACTTTATCGCACAAATTATACCATGCTCCTCTTTCGCAACAAGAATCCGGTATGCAGGGCTATCGCATTTAACGCTCGCAGCCCTGTCTCCGGGGTGCCTGGATCCCTAGCCCGGTACGCCCCGTCGCTGGTGCGTGAATACAACAAGGGGCGCACCGATTCGTGCGCCCCTTAAAGGATGATATACACTAGGTCTCGGATTCGGCCCCCGGATGGGTGTAACGCAGCACGGGATTGCGGGCTGCCTGGACCTCGTCGAGGCGGCGTACTGGCGCGTTTTGTGGCGCGGCGTGCAGCAGCTCCGGCTGCTGCTTCGCCTCCTCGGCGATCTTCAGCAGGATCTCCGCGTAGTCGTCCACCGACTGCTTGCTCTCCGTCTCCGTCGGCTCGATCATCAGAGCTTCGTGGACGATGAGGGGGAAGTAGTAGGTGGGGGGGTGGACGCCGTAGTCGATGAGACGTTTGGCGATGTCCACGGCGCGGATGTCGGGGGCGTCTTCGAACTGGCCTTCGGCGACGAACTCGTGCTTGCAGAGGCGGTCGTAGGGCACGGGGTAGACGTCACGCACGCGGATGCGCAGATAGTTCGCGTTCAGCACGGCGTGCTCTGCCACAGCACGCATCCCCTCGGCGCCCAACATGCGCATGTAGGTGTAGGCGCGGACCAGGACCCCGAAGTGGCCCCAGAAGGCCTTGACCGGCCCGATGGACTTGACAGGGAGTTGGAGGGTGTAGAAGGGAAGCTCCCCTTCGTCCCCGGATTCCTCTTTCACGACAATAGGGCCGGGGAGATAGTCGACCAGATGCTCGGCGACCGCCACCGGACCGCTGCCCGGTCCGCCGCCGCCGTGGGGGGTGCTGAAGGTCTTGTGGAGATTGTAGTGCATCACGTCGATGCCGATGTCGCCGGGGCGCATCACGCCGATGAGGGCATTCATGTTGGCCCCGTCCCCGTAAACCAATCCGCCGCAGCTGTGCACGCGCCGGATGACCTCTTCCAGCCCTTCCTCGTAAAGTCCGAGGGTATTGGGGTTGGTGATCATCAGCCCGACCACGCGGTCGCAGATCTGCTCTTGGAGGGCGTCGAGATCGACGTTGCCGTCCGCGTCGGAGGGGATCTGTACGACGCGCAAGCCGCTCATGCTTGTGGTGGCGGGATTGGTGCCGTGGGCCGAGTCGGGGACCAGGATGGTGTCCCGCTGCGTCTCGCCGCGATCCATGTGGTAGTTGCGCATGATGAGCACGCCGGTGAGTTCTCCCTGGGCGCCCGCCGCCGGTTGCAGCGTCACGCCGGCAAAGCCCCCGATCTCCTTGAGGTACTCCTGAAGCTCGTGCATCAGGTAGAGGGCGCCCTGCACCGTCTCTTCGTGCTGCAGGGGGTGGGCACCGGTGAAGCCGGGAAGCCGCGCGGCGACCTCGTTGATTTTGGGATTGTACTTCATGGTGCAGGAGCCCAACGGATACATCCCCTTATCGATGGCGTAGTTGAGCTGGGAGAGGCGCAGAAAGTGACGCACGACGTCGATTTCGCTCACCTCGGGTAACGGCAGCTCCTCTCGTAGGAGTTCGGTGGGCAGCTCGGCGGGGGGCACATCCAGCTTGGGGGGCTTGACGCCCTCCCGTCCAGGTGAAGACAGTTCATAGATCAATGGTTCGGTCATCGTATCCTCCTCACAGCGCGTGGGCCTCGAACAACGCCAGGGCCTCTACGAAGTCGTCGATACTCTCGCGGCTGTTCATCTCCGTGACGGCGACCAACATGTCTCTATCCCGCTGGGGGTAGTCCCAGCCCAGATCATAGCCGCCGATGATCTCGAAAGGCAACTCGTTGAGCAAGAAGTCGTTGATCTCCTCAACGGGGGCCGGGCACTTGAGGATGAATTCGTTGAAGAAGGGTTTCGCCGTCTGTACCTCGAAATGTTCCAGTGTTGAGAGCTGGTGGGCGGCGTAGTGGGCCTTGTGGTAGTTGAGCTCCGCCACCTTGCGCAGCCCCTGCTTGCCCAGCGCCGAAAGATAGACCGTGGCCGCCAGGGCCAGCAAGCCCTGATTGGTGCAGATGTTGGAGGTGGCCTTCTCCCGGCGGATGTGCTGCTCGCGGGTGGTGAGGGTGAGGACGTACCCCCGCTTGCCCTCCATATCCGTCGTTTGTCCCGCCAGTCGGCCCGCCAGCTGGCGCAGATACTTCTCCTTGGTGGCGTAGAAGCCCAGATAGGGCCCGCCGAAGTTGAGTCCCAGACCCAGAGGTTGTCCCTCGCCCATCACAATATCGGCTCCGTAGGCCCCGGGCGGGGTGAAAAGCCCCAGGCTGAGGGGGTTCGTCACCACGCCGACGAGCGCGCGGCTGTCGGCGGCGCGCACCTGCTCGATGATGCCCTTCACGTTTTCGATCTCGCCGAAGAAGTTGGGGCTTTGCAGGATGAGGCAGGCGGTGTTGCTGTCCACCTGCGCCACCAGATCGGCGAGGGTGGCAGTGGGATCCTCGTCTCCGGTGATCTCCAGGTCCATCCCCTGCATGTAGGTGCGCACGACGTCGCGGTACATGGGATGCAGAGTAGGGGCCAGAAGGACCTTCTTGCGCTTCAGCCGGAAGACGTTGATGGCCTGAATGACAGCCTCGGCGGTTGCCGTGGCGCCATCGTAGTGGCTGGCGTTGGAGACCTCCATCCCGGTGAGGTCGGCGATGAGGCTTTGATATTCGAAGATGGCCTGTAGCGTCCCCTGGCTGACCTCAGGTTGATAGGGGGTGTAGGCGGTATAGAATTCCCCTCGGCTGAGAACGTAATCAACCACCGCCGGGACCCAGTGCCGGTAGGCGCCAGCCCCCAGGAAAGAAGGGACTTCGTTGGCGTTGAGGTTCGCCCCGGAGAGCTCCCCGAGCTCCTCCAGGATCTCCATCTCGGAGACTGGTTCGGGAAGCGTAATCTCAGGATAGCGGAATTTCTCCGGAACGTCGCGGAAGAGGTCACTCAGGCGCTCTACGCCGATGACATCCAACATTTTGCGGCGTTCCGCGTCAGTATGCGGTATATAGACCATAGCAACTCCTTTGATAGTCAAGTAGTCGGGGTGTCCGGTAGTCAAATAGTGGTGACACGACTACAAGACTCAGTAGATGTGATTTTGGGGGCTTGTAGTAACGGCTTTAGCCGTCTGATAACCGCTGAAGCGGTTACTACGAACCCAAATTTCGACCTACTGAGACTAGAGATTACTCGTCGAGCGTTTCCTTATAGGCCGCGATCTCCATGAGGTCTTCCCATTCGGCGGGCTCACTGGCCTTGATCTTGACGAGCCAGCCCTCGCCGAAAGGATCAGCGTTGATGAGCTCCGGCTCGTCCTCCAAGTTCTCGTTGACCTCCACGACCTCGCCGCTGAGGGGTATGTAGACGTCCCCGGCGGCTTTCACAGATTCGACGACAACGAACTGATCGCCCTTGTCGAATGCGTCGCCCACCTCGGGCAGCTCCACGTAGACAATGTCGCCCAACTCTTCCTGTGCGAAATCGCTGATGCCCACAACGTAGAGCTCTCCTTCGGGGCGGGCCCACTCGTGGGTCTCCAGATACCGGGCTTGGTTGTCGAATTTCATCTCTTACACTCCTTGTTTGGATTAAGGTTTAAGTGTTATGCACAGTTGAAGTCCTACACCATCATTATAGCATCGGGAGCGCGATTATAAAAGAGAGAACCAGCACTCTTCGCGGTGCTTATGGTCTGTAGATCCATGACTTATCGTCAGCAAGCCGAAAACGGGCGTTGTAATCCGACTACATCGGGGAGTTCTTGCGTTTTCGGCCCTTATGCTACACTCAGCACCCGGCGCAGGGCCTCCAGGGTCCGTCCTATCGCCTCATCGTCGATCCACAGGTGGGTGACGGCACGGAAGCTGTGGGTGCCACGGGCGGAGATGCGGACGCGGTGCTCCTTCAGGGCTTCTTCAACCTGCGATGCGGTCAAGGGAAGATCCTCGGAGAGCGAGAAGTAGACGATGTTGGTGAAGACCGGGGCGACCTCGATGCCGGGGATGGCCTCCAGTCCTTCGGCGAGACGCCGGGCGCGCGCGTGATCCTCTGCCAGCCGCTCTACCAGCTGCTCCAGGGACACCAGGCCCGCCGCCGCCAGCACGCCTGCCTGTCGCATTCCTCCGCCGAGCACCTTCCGGGCTCGATGCGCCTCGCGGATGAAAGCGGCGCTGCCGCAGAGCACCGATCCAACGGGGGCCGCCAGCCCCTTGGAGAGGCAGAAGGTGACGGAATCGACCTTCGCCACGAGTGCTCGCGCCGGAATGTCCAGGGCCACGGCAGCGTTGAAGAGCCGCGCGCCGTCCACATGGACCTTCAGCCCGTGGCGATGGGCCAACTGCGCTACCGATGCCGTGTAGGCCGGCGTCAGCGGCGTGCCGTAGCAGCTGTTGTGGGTGTTCTCCAGGCAGACGAGGCGGGAGCGGGGGAAGTGGGCGTCGTCGGGCCGGATGGCCTCCTCGATATCCTCCAGACGTAGGGTGCCGTCGGGTTGGTTGGGCAGCAGGTGGGGCATAATGCCGCCCAGGGCCGCCATGCCGCCCTGCTCGTAGAGGAAGGTGTGGCTTCTATCGCCACAGATGACCTCATCGCCGCGCCGGCAGTGGGCCAGCAGCGCTGCCAGGTTGCCCATCGTACCGCTGGGGACGAAGAGGGCGGCTTCCTTGCCCAGCCGCTCCGCTGCGACGGCTTCCAGTCGATTGACGGTCGGGTCTTCGCCGTAGACGTCGTCCCCCACCTCGGCGCGGCCCATCGCCTCCCGCATGGCGGGGGTGGGGCAGGTCACCGTATCGCTGCGCAGATCGATGATGGATTGCATGGCACCTCCGATTTTGTGATTTCCAGCCCTGATTATAGCGCCGGGCCGGGGTTTTGTCACTCCAAAATCGACAAGGCAACGAATCGGCAAATGGCAATCAGCGAAGACGAGCCGTTACCCATCACTAATTTCACCGCCGGAAAATCTGTGATACTTTTAGGGCACCAACGTATATATAAGTGAGATGGCCATCGAGATGAGTGTAATCGAACGTATCACCGGTAGAGATGAGGTGGACTGGAACGCGGTCTACGCGGAGCAGCTACCCAGGGTCTACAACTATTTCCGCTACCGCGTCGGCGACAACGACCTGGCAGAGGACCTGACGGCAGCGACCTTCGAGAAGGCCTGGCGGAAACGCCGTCGCTATCGCCGCGACCTGGGGGCCTTCAGCACGTGGCTCTTCACCATCGCCCGCAACACGGCGATCGATCACTTCCGGCACCGGCGGGAACCGGTCGCTTTGGAGGCGGTGGAGCCGCTGTTAGCCTCCGAGGAGTGGGTGGAGGACGGCTATCGTCGCCGGCAGGAGCTCGCCCGGCTGGCCCGGCTGTTGCAGGGGCTGCCCGAGCGGGAGCAGGAGCTGGTAGCGATGAAGTACGGCGCCGAGCTGACCAATCGCAAGATCGCCGAACTGACGGGCTTGAGCGAGTCCAACGTCGGTACGATACTCTATCGCGTGGTGCGGAAGCTGCGCGCGCAGTGGGAGGAAGAGGTATGAGCGACGAATTCCTGAAGCAGCTCCGGGAGCGTCCCCGGCCCGAGTTTACCGAGGCGCTCTACCGGAGGATTGAACAACCAAGGAGGTTTATTCTGATGAAACGTCTAGCCTGGGTCGCGATGGCCCTGTTACTGGCTTTCGGCGGTCTGATGACCGTCTCGCCCGCCGCACGGGCCACCGTGGCGAACCTCGTCCGCGAGCTCGGCGGCGTGGCGGTGGAGGAAACCCCTCTCTATCCGTTCAGCGGGGAAGAGGTGCATGTGGCCAGCTCCAAATCGGTCAGCCTGGAAGAGGCGCGGGCCTTACTGCCCTTCGAGGTGCAGCTGCCCTCCTGGACGCCGGAGGGCTACGAGCTCCAACCGGAGGTGATCGTCGTGCCCGCAAACGAGCGGCGTCCTATCGCCTCGGTCCTGGTGGATTGGCGCAATCGGCAAGGGGTGTTGCTCAGCCTGGAAATCTCGGAGCAGTTCGGAGATGGCACGCGGTTGATCACCGGTCCCGGCAGTAGCGAGATTGTCACCCTCAACGGGCAACCCGCCGCTCTGGTGCGCGGGGCCTGGAACGCCGACAAACAGGAGTTTGACGCCGATGATCGGCATTTGCGACTGCTGTGGGAAGGTGAGGGGTTGGTCTACACCCTGGGCGGGTACGATGCGAACATCACGCCCGAAGTGTTGATCCGGATGGCAGAGTCCATCCCCTGATAACGACTAGCGCAGACAGTAGGGGGGGCATGTCCCACCGCTCCCCCTACTGCCTACTATCGCTACGCAGAGTGGCAGGAGGTTAACAATGAAAAAGAGAGGAACTCTCATCTTGGTGATGATCTCGGTGTTGGGCTTGATGGGCTGTGCCTTTGGGGCGCGCCCCCAGCCGGGGCAGCTGCGCTTTCGTGTGGCTCTATTCGAGGAGGTGACGGAAGAGTTCGTGCTCAGCCTGGAGGTTCAGAATACGGGCCCGCGTCAGACGCGGCGCTTGCCTCAGGTCAACGCGATGATGGAGCTGCGTGATGCCCACAACATCTTGGTGGCGCGTGAGCCCGTGACTTCCCTAATCTCTATCGAGAGCGACGCCATCCTCAATCCCGCCATCTGGCGCGGGCGGCTCTCTCCGGGCAGTTACCGGGTGCTCTGGGGCGCGCCGGACCTGGGATACAGTGAAACGCACTTCGACATCGTCGAGCAGGCGGGACGGCGCCAGCTGGGCGAGGAGGTGGATCAGCACTTCTACCCGGAGCGGGAACTGCCCGATCTGCCCCGTTGGGGAGAGGCGCAGCCGGCGGTCGATCGGGCCGTCGTCCTGCTGCGCGACCGGCTGGGCGCTCGTGAGGAGTGGATCAGGGTCGAGCGGGTGGAGGCAGAGGCGCCGGAAGCCGCTCGCTTCGAGATCGACCTCAGCTATCAGGGGCTGCCCTACGTCTATGAGGGCAGTGCCGACGGGGTCGAGGAGGTCACCGGCGAGTGAAGGAGTCAGAGGGAGTGGCCTAGAATCCCCGGCAGGTCCAGCAGGGTCCCGCCGGGGATTTTTACTTTAGAACAACACTGGTGAGAGGAGCAGCGCCAGCGTAATCAGGCCGATACCCACCGTCAGCCCCCAGGCGAAGAGGTTCTGGACCGGTTTGTTGATCCACTTGCCCATGAGTTGCTTATCGTTGACCAACCGCAGGACGAGCACCAGAAGCACCGGCAGCAGGATGGCGTTGAGCGACTGTGAGACCCACATCAGGGGGAAGAGGGGAATGCCCGGAATGAGGACCACGAGCACGCCCAGGACGATCAGCATTACATAGAGGCCGTAGAAGATGGGGGCTTCTTGCGTGCGATTGTCCAGCCCTCGCTCCCATCCGAAGGCCTCGCAGATGGCGTAGGTGGTGGAGAGGGGGAGGACGGAGGCTGCCAGCAACGAGGCTCCCAGCAGCCCCGAGGAGAAGAGGATCCGCGCCCACGCGCCGGCGAGGGGCTCCAGGGCCAGGGCGGCCTGCTCCGCCGTCTCGACGTGGATGCCGGCGACGTAGAGGGTGGCCGCGGTGGTGATGATGATGAAGGCGGAGACCACGTTGCCCCAGGCGGCGCCCACCACCACGTCTAGCCGGGTTACCCCGTACTCGCGCATCTGAATCCCTTTGTCGGCCACGGAGGCCTGCATGTAGATGATGCCCCAGGGGGTGATGGTGGTGCCCACCGTCGCCAGCACGGCGAAGATGAACTCGCCGTCGGGCTGAATGGTGGGAATGAGGGCCCGCTGCAAGACCAGATCCCAGGCGGGTTGGGTGACGAAGGCCGAGATGACGTAGGCCAGGGCTGCCAGGCTCAGGAAGATGAGCACCTTCTCCACGTACCTGTAGGAGCCGCGCAGCACGAGGAAGCCCACCAACAGCCCCGCCAGGGGGACGATGAGATAGCGGCTGAGGCCGAAAAGCTCGGCGGCGGCGGCGATGCCGGCGAACTGGGCCACCGTCGTGCCCAGGTTGGCGAGGAGCAGGCAGGCCATGGCGAAGGCCGTCACCTTCACCCCGAAACGCTCGCGGATCAGATCGGCGGTACCCTTGCCGGTCACGGTGCCCATGCGGGCTGCCATCTCCTGTACCACGACTTCCCCAAAGGTCACGATCACCAGGATCCAGAGGAAACGATAACCGTAGGTCGAACCGGCAAGGGAATAGGTGGCGATGCCGGGGGCGTCGTTGTCGGCACTGGCCGTGATCAGGCCAGGACCGAAGATGGTCAAATAGAAGAGGAGACGCGTCCACCAGAGTTTGGCACGTTGCTTGAGTTTCATGAGGGGCCTCCTAGAAGAAGCGCGGCAGGCGCTTTTTCCACGCGGTGGGCAGCACGGCGTCGATGGCGTCATCCACGGTGACGATGCCCAGCAGCCGGCCACTCTCCCCGTCCACAACGGGCACGGAGAGGAGATCGTACTTGGCGACGAGATAGGCGACCTCCTCCTGCGGGGTCTGCGGCTCCACGGTGACGGGCTCCGTCTCCGCCCACCGGGTCAGCGGCGTCTCCGGCGGGGCCAACACCAGATCGCGGAGGCTGACCACGCCGCGCAGGATGCCGCTCTCATCGGTCAGGTGAATGTAGTACATGGCCTCGTCCTCGCGACTCTGCTCGGAGCGGCGCAGGTATTCGAGGGCCTCCCCTACACAAAGGCCGAGGGGCACACGGGCGAACTCCGTCGTCATGATGCCGCCGGCGGAATCCTCCGGATAGGCCAGCAGGGTGCGGACCTCCGCTTCGTCCTCGTCGTCCATGAGGCGCAGTAGCCGGGCGCTCGTCTCCTCGGGGAGATCGGCCAGCAGGTCGGCGGCTTCGTCGGGCCCCATCTCCTCCAGTACGTCGGCGGCCCGCTCGGGGCTGAGCTGGGTGAGGATGGCAGCCTGCATCTCGGGTGAGCTCTCCTCCAGCGTATCGGCCAGGGTAGCGTTATCGAGGGTCGTCGCCAGCTGTTGACCGGTCTTGCGGTCCAGATCATTGACGATGGCGGCAATATCGGCCGGGTGTAGGTGCCCGATCTTGTCGCGGGAGACGCGCAGCTTGAGGGTGTCCGCGTCGGGCAAGGGGGCGACGTCCTCCCAGGGAATGACGTGGGCGGGCAAGGGACGCTTGAAGCGCTGGGCCAGTTTTTCGGCAAAGGATTCTAGCCCCAGGCGACGCAGCAGACCTTGCCCACCCGTATCGATGCCGGTGACGGTGAAGCGCTCACGGACTCGGGCCAGCTGGACGTCGTTGACCCGCACCACGCGCCGGTCGTCCACGTCAACGATCTGCCGGTCGAGCACGCGCTCCACGAGGGGGAGTTCCCGCCCGGAGAGGGTGTAAGTGGGTAGATCGGCGCGGGGCACCTTTAACACCAGACTGGGGAAGAGCTCGCTGATCTGATACCCGGGGACGTAGAAGAAGTTGCCATCCTCATCATTCACTTTGAGCGCCACGACTGGGGGCGCGGGTTGCTCCAGATGATCGATGAGTAGATCCGCAAAGGTGCCCACACACCGCCCCCAAGTATCCCAGACCTTCTTGTCCTGTAATTGACTCAGATAAAACATAACACCACCTCCTGATGCAATAGTGAGTGGTAAGTGGTGAATAGTAAACCGTGAGAAGTGCAGTTCTTCCTGCTGCTCACTGTTCTTTACTCACCATTTTCACTGCTCATTGGTGTGGAGATTTCCGGTAGGAGTTCCCCGGATGATTGTGACAAAGAAAGAGATCGCAGCGCGAGCCGCGATCTCCTGCACGGTGGTGTCAGGGGATAGCGTCAGCGCGCGCGGCGCTCGAGGGACCCTCCACGAGGACTGGGAGGCTCTTCGAGTTCTTGGACGATATTCTCTGGGGCGTTACGTCTTTCTATCAAGAAACCCGTGACCTCCTCTTAAATTTCGCGCTGAGCGATGTGCGTTGGATACGACTGTGATTCCTTCACCTAAAAAGGCCCCTGAGAGCTCAGGGGCCTTTTCGGATGCCGAAGGTGGGAGTCGAACCCACATGAGGGTAAACCTCACTGCGCCCTGAACGCAGCGCGTCTGCCAATTCCGCCACTTCGGCTTGCTCGTTAACGATGGTGATTCTACCTCACCCTGCGATTTTGTCAAGGATGGAAGGCTTGCTCTTCTCCCTCGCCCGCGATCCGCTCCCGGCTCCGCCGGTAGAGACTGGTGGCGGCTTCGAGTAGGGGACGCTGGTAGCGCTTTTCGAGCCAGATGAGGGCCAGCCAGAGCCCTTCGGCGAGTACGCCGTACCCGAGCCAGCGGATCAACAGCTGGAGATCGGTGGCGTCCAGGGGCCTGCCGATGGAAAGCCCCATCCAGGTCTGGGCGGTGTAGATGAACAGTCCCACCAGCATCACCAGTAGCATCATGCCCGTCAGCAGGGCCGCCAGTCTGAGCGCGATAAAAGGTAAGGCCAGGAGCAGGGTCGTGAGCTCGAAGATCAGGGAGAAGAGCGTGAGGAGATAGATCCTGACGAAGGCGCGCACGGGTCTGTGCGACCACCGTTCGTCGAGCAGCAGCTCGCTGATCGCCCGCAGCAGTGGGGCCAGCAGGATGATGCTGATTCCCAACAGAACGCCGTTGGGAATCAGCTCTATCAGGTAGGGTACGAGGAAGAAGACCGCACCGATCACGACGATCACGGCCAGCAAGTATTTTGCTGCTAGAAAGAATCCGTGCTTGTTGAGTTGGCCTTTCTCATCCATGAACGTGTCCTGATACCACTAATCTTCGCGCCGGCACTCTTCCACAGAGATTTTCACGCTACGTTACCCAATAGCAGGGTGGCCAGCGCGAAATAGATGGACAAACCGACCACATCCTGAATGGTGGTGATGAGCGGACTTGCCCCGGCGGCCGGGTCGACGCCCAGCTTGTTGAGTAGATACGGGATTAGAAAGCCTAACGTGACGGCGAGGGTCATCGCGATGACCAGGGAGAGACCTACGATCAATCCTACTTCCGGTAACCCTAGCCAGAGGGTAGCGATAGTCCCTGCGAGGGTTCCCAAGACGGCTCCCATGCCTAAACCTACCAGGATCTCGCGCAGTAGATGGTGGGTGAATTCGTCGGTATCGATGTGGCCCAGTGCCTGTCCGCGGATGAAGATGGAGGTCGATTGGACTCCCGCATTACCGCCCATATCCATGATCACCGGGATGAAGACCGAGAGGGCTACGACCGTCCTCAAAGTCTCTTCATAGATCCCTATCACTGCGCCGGCAACCATACTGCCCAGCATCGGTATGATCAGAAAGGGAACCCGCACCAGCCAGACGCGCCAGACGGGGCCGTGGACCAACAGGTCGCTCCTGGCAGCCTGTTCGGCGCCCTTGGCCAAGATGCCGATGCGTTTGTAGATGTCCTCGGTGGCCTCCTCTTCCAGGGCCGCCATAGCGTCATCGGCGGTGATCACGCCCACCAGCCGCTCGCCGGCTTCTAGCACGGGCAGGGCCATGAGGTCGTACCGTTCGAGCAGCCGCGCGGCGATCTCCTGGTCTGCGTCGGCATTGATCGAGACGATCTGGCTCTTGGCGATGGAATGCAAAGGTTGTTCAGGGTGGGCCCGGATGAGATCGGCCATCCGCGCGACGCCGGTCAGGCGTTGCGCATCATCCACGGCGTAGATGTAGGGAATCTCCTCGTCCCGCGCCTCCTGGGCGCGCAAGGTCCGCAGAATCTGGATAGCGGGGGTGGAGTCGGGGAAGACGTAGTACTCCGAGGTCATGATCCCGCCGGCGGTATCGTCGGGGTAGCGCAGGAGGGGGCGTACCTCGTCGGCTTCGGTCATCTGCTCCAGGGCCAGCCGTTTCAGCTCGGGGTCGAGATCGCCGAGGAGGTCGGCGGCTTCGTCCGGTTCCATCTCGTCGAGGATGCGGGTGAGGGTCTCCGGTTCAAGGGTTTCGGCGAAGGCGGCGGCGTCTTCGTCGTCCAACCCCTCGAGAATATCGGCGGCATCGCTCGCACTGATCGCCGGCAAGAGCCGCTCCTGTCGCTCGGGATCGAGGGCCTCAAAAACGGCGGTTTTGTCGGCGGGGAGGAGGGAGGAGATGAGCGTCAGCGCCTCTTTCCGTTGTCCCTCTCTGAGCAGGCGGAGAACACGGTTGATCTTCTTTTCGCGCGTCTTGGTGGGCATCGTTTCTACCTCTGGTTTCGGATAAAGGTTGAGTATCTCTGTTACAGTAATTGGGACATAAACAGATTGGCAAAGAAGAAATAGATCAGCAGGCTGGTGATGTCCTTGATGGTGGTGATCAAGGGGTCGGAACCGGCGGCGGGATCGGCTCCGATTTTGACGAGGACGAAGGGAATGAGAAACCCTAACGTTGCTGCCAGGGTCATGGTGCAGGCCAGCGAGAGTCCTACGACCAGCCCAATCTCCATCATCCCTTGCCAGATCCCGGCAATGAGTCCGGCGAGGACTCCCAAAATGCTCCCCATTCCCAGACCCACCACGGCCTCTCTGAGCAGATGGCCCACGAACTGTCGCGGGTTGATCTGTCCCAGTACGTGTCCCCGGATGAAAATTGCCGTCGATTGCGCCCCGCTGTTGCCGCCCATGTTCATCACCACAGGGATAAAGAGGGCAAGCGAGACCACCGCTTCCAGTGCCTCCTCGTAAACGCCGATCACGGCGCCGGCTAACATACCGCCCACAAGGGTGATCAGCAGGAAGGGGATGCGCACCCACCAGGCGTGCCAGACGGGGCCTCGGACGAGCCGGTCGCTCTTTGCTGGCTGCTGTTCGCTTGGCGAGATAATACCGGCGCTTTTATAGATGTCTTCGCTGGCCTCCTGCTCCAGGGCTGCCATGGCGTCGTCGGCGGTGATCACACCCACCAGACGGCGCTCGTTATCCAGCACAGGCAGCGCCATCAGGTCGTAGCGGTTGAGCAGCTGCGCCGCGACCTCCTGATCCTCAGCGGCGGCGATGGAGATGAACTGGGATTCGGCGATGGCTCCCAGGGGCTGCTCGGGATGGGCGCGGATGAGATCGGCCAGCCGGGCGACGCCGGTCAGTCGCTCTTTCTCATCAAGCGCGTAGACGTAGGGGATTTCTTCGTCATGGGCCGGCTGTTCCCGGATCGCGCGAAAGACTTCTCCGACACGTGCAGAATCGGAAAAGACGTAGTACTCGGAGGTCATGATGCCGCCGGCGGTATCGTCGGCGTAGCGCAGCAGGGGGCGGACCTCATCCGCTTCGGCCATTTGCGCCAGGGCACGTTGCCGCAGCTCCGGGTCGAGATCGCCCAGCAGGTCGGCGGCTTCGTCGGGCTCCATCTCGTCAAGCATACGGGTCAGGGCCTCGGGATCGAGATACCCCGCCAGAGCGGCAGCGTCCTCGTCGTCCAGCTCCTCGAGGATGTCGGCGGCGTCCTCGACCTCGACGATCTTCAGCAGGCGGGCTTGTTCCTCGATGGGCAGCTCCAGGAAGACCTCCGCCTGATCCGGGGCCAGGAGAGTTCCGATGAGGCGCACAGCCTCGGTCCGGCGGTCTTGCTCCAGCAGGCGGCGGATGATGTCCAGCGCTTTGTTGGTGTAGGAATCAGTCATCAACATACTCCTTCGATAAATCAGTGAGGGCAATGGGAAAGGGGATATGGGTGGCAATGCATCCTCTGCCCCTGGGAAATTGGCAAAGCATGAGAGCGAGCCGACATCTGTTGCAACATACCCATCACCTTTTTCTTCTTTCCGGGGTTGGTGGGGGGACGCTGACGACGCTAACCTAAAAGAAGCAGCTCTGCCCCAGGGCCGCGCTACGAGCAGGATGGGACCCCGGACCGGTCGGCAGAGATTCGGCGTGATGGAAGCTGGTGGCGCGCAAGGAGTGTCTATTCCAAGGGGCGCCGCTTGACCATCGTGGGGTCGGCAGGACTGGGCCCGCGTTCTGCTGGTTCAGGTTTGGCAGAATCGTCGATGTCCACGCACTTACCCCCTTTCCTCTGGCTTTTGGGGTCGGCCAGAACGATGGAAGCGCGACCCTCTTGAATGATTCCATCGGATTATATGAGGAGAGGC
>NPIE01010229.1_pt2 | contig 43184 bp, 34 predicted proteins | sample 8637661 | NCBI WGS metagenome assembly NPIE01 (sample SAMN07420842, study PRJNA396082) | bioreactor metagenome | isolation source: sample BA12 brine-fed electro-methanogenic bioreactor BA | place: Japan: Kochi | collected 2016-12-09 | reverse complement strand
CAATCTACACAAACTGTGGTATACGGCAATACCTGCAGCCGCCTGGGATCAATGTCATTACCACACTGCTCGCACTCGTTGCCGGCGCCCTGGTCTATCCGCTCAAGGGCGTGATCAATCTGCTGGAGTTCCGCCCGGGTTTCCGCTTCCAGGGAATCCACTACTTCATCGTTCTGGGTCTGGCTCGCCTGCTCTTCGAAATCCTTTTCCAGTGCCCCCGCTTCCCTGCGCTGATGCGCCTGGTAGCGGGACAGCCTGGCTTCAAGGTCTGCTTTCAGGGTTTCCAGCTCGGATTTTCGGTTTGCCATCGGATGTCTCCCGGATCTATCTGTTATCGAATTAACTATAGACTAGGAGATAGGGTGAAAGCCGGTTTGACGCCTGTCAAAATCATGTCATCGAAGCTGAGCTAAACTACCTGTTCCGACAATCACTACAAAGGAGTTGTAACGAATGAATCAGGATATGATCAACAAGGCCAACCGCCTCAACGAAACCCTTTTCACCCAGTTCAGCAAGGCCGCCGAAATGCAGATGAATGCGTTTCGTCGTTATGCCGATGTCGCCATGGACCAGGCTCGAAAAGTCGCCGAAGTTCGCGATCTGGATGGGTTGAAGCAACTGACCACCGACCAGGCAGAGACCCTCAAATCCCTCAGTGACCAGTTCACCCAGGACTGGAAAGCCTGGCAGGATTACTTCAGCGAAACCCGTGACCAGGTACAGAAAGCCTTTGAACAGGATTCGAGCGAACCTGCCAAAGAGAAGGCACCAACTGCCAAGGCCAGCGGTTCCAAATCTGCAGCCTGAAAGGCAGGAGCAAAACCGGTCGGAATGGTATCCATTCCGGCCGTTTTTTATTCAGCGGCAGGAGAGCCCTATGTTCGGTCTGGATTTCGTGAGCAAAACCGCCACCCATCTGGTGAAAACCTTTGAGGATAACGTCCGCCAGGGCCAGCAACAGCTGGAAAAGTGGCTCGGTGACACCGGCATGATGGAGGACACCAAACTCTCCACACTGAGCGAAATCTCGGACGCCTACCGGACCATGGCCGAGGATCTGCTGCTGCACCCGCTGCGGTTCGCCAGTGCTGAAATTGATCTTGCCCGCAAACACCTTGGGCTGGCTCGCTATACCCTGACCAGAATTACCGGCAAACCGATGGAACCGGTCGCCGAGCCAGATCCAGACGACCGGCGCTTCATGGCGGAGGACTGGCACAAGCATCTGTCCTTCGATGTGCTCCAACAGGCCTATCTGATCAACTCCCGAGCCTTTCTGAACTGGGTTGAAGGCATGGAGGGTCTGCCCGGCCCGGGTCGCGACCAGATGCTGTTCTACGCCCGCCAGTTGACGAGCGCGCTTTCACCTTCCAACTACCCGCTGACCAACCCGGAAGTCCTCAGGATAACCTGGGAGCGCAAGGGCATGAATCTGGTGGATGGGGCCCGCAACCTGGTAGACGATATCCGGCAAAACCCGAATCTGTTCAACGTCGCCATGACCGACCGTTCGGCCTTCGAGGTGGGCGGCAACCTGGCAACAACGCCCGGCAAAGTGGTGTACCAGAATGAACTGATGCAATTGATCCAGTACTCGCCAACAACTGAAACCGTGGCCCGGCGCCCGCTTCTGATCGTTCCTCCCTGGATCAACAAGTACTACATTCTCGACCTCACCGAACGCAATTCCTTCATTCGCTGGCTGGTAGACCAGGGCCAGACGGTGTTTGTGATTTCCTGGCGGAATCCCGGGCCAGCCCAGAAAAACCGGGGCTGGGACGACTACATGGAGTTAGGCCCGCTGGCTGCCATTGATGCTGTCACTGAAGCGACCGGCGAGCAACAGATGAATGCCATCGGCTACTGCATTGGCGGCACCCTGCTCGGAACCACGATGGCCTGGTTGGCGAAAAAGCAACGTAACCCGATCGTCAGTACCACCTATCTGACCACCCTGCTCGACTTCTCGGACCCCGGCGGCATCGGCGTCTTCATTAACGATCACTCAATCCGCGGCATCGAACGCACCATGGAGCGCAAAGGCTACCTGGATGGCCGGGCCATGGCCTTCACCTTCAATCTGTTGCGGGAAAACGATCTGTTCTGGTCTTACTGGACCAACAACTACCTCAAAGGCCTGAAACCAAAAGCCTTCGACCTGCTGTACTGGAATACCGACGGCACCAACCTCCCCGCCAGAATGCACAGCTACTACCTCCGGGAAATGTACCTGCATAACCGGCTGGTGCAGCCGGATGCCCTGACGATTGCGGGTGAAAGCATTGATCTCTCCGCCATCAGAGTGCCCTCTTTCTTCCTGTCCGCCCGGCAGGACCATATCGCAAAATGGAAGACGACTTATCGGGGAGCCAGCGTGTACGGCGGCGATGTGCGATTTGTTCTGTCCGGGTCCGGCCATATTGCCGGGGTCATCAACCCCCCTTACAAGGAAAAATACGGGTACTGGACCAATAACCAATTGCCAGGCTCAGCAGATGACTGGTTTGATAGCGCCGAACATCATCCTGGTTCGTGGTGGCCACACTGGCGTGAATGGCTGGCGACATTCGAGGGAGAGCAAGTTCAGCCCCGTCAGCCCGGGGAAGGCCCGCTTGAGGCGATTGAGGACGCGCCTGGAAGCTACGTAAAAGTTAAGGCATCGGAAGCCGGGGGTTGATAGACTTCAATATAAATGAGCGAGGGTTCACTTTTAGCGAATTCTTCGCAACAGACAGACCAAGAATAACAGGAGTGCCCATGGGGCAGCCGCTTCCGATATCACGCATTATGCACACGGGCGTCCTGCTTCAGTGTAATCTGGACACAACCATTGCCGATGCAGCTGCCCGGATGTCCGAAACCGCAGTCAGTTCCATTTTGATTACCAATGGCGGAACGGTTGTTGGTATCTGGACAGAACATGACGCCCTGGCGATCGACTTTACAGATCCCGAAACATTCCAACAGCCGGTAAGTACAGTGATGAGCTCACCTGTGCTGACCTTACCCGAGACACTCGATGCCGGTGAAGCCGCGGTTCGTTTACGCGATACCGGAAAACGCCATTTTCTGGTGACTAACAGTAGTGGCAAACCGGTCGGTATCCTTTCCCAGACCGACCTGGCCCTCAACCAGGGCCTGGAACCCTACTTGCGACTTCGGGAAGTGCGGGCGGCCGTACCGCGCCCGCCACTGGTGGTTCGGGGCGACCAGTCTCTGGCGGAAGTGGCCAGTTACATGCATCGCCATCATGCCGATGCGGTGGTGGTCGATTGCGACGAAGAAGGTTTGGGGATTCTGACCGAGCGGGATATGGTCCGGTTTATTGCACGCCACACCAGCAACACCCTGGTCAATGAATTGGCGACCCGGCCTCTGCTCACCGTAAACGAAGAAGACCCGCTGATTCACGCCCGCGATCTGCTGATAGATCATCGCATCCGCCATCTTGCCGTGGTCAATCAGCTTGGAGAGGTTACCGGCCTGATCGGTTATCACGACATGCTGACCGGCGCTGAGCAAATGTATCTGGACGATCTTCGCGAAGCCCTCGAACAAAGGGATCAGGCCCTGGCCAAATCGAGGCGAACCCTGCAACTGGCGGAGCGGGTCATTGAATCGTCTTTTGAAGGCATAATGGTGACCGACAAAGACGTCTGCATTGAATTCGTCAACCCGGCATTCACCCAACTGACCGGTTATACCGCCGAAGAGGTCATCGGTCGGTCACCCGATCTGCTCTCATCCGGGCGCCACGACAGCGAGTTCTACCGGCGCATGTGGAATTCCCTGGAAACCCACGGCTACTGGCGCGGAGAAATCTGGAATCGCCGAAAAACCGGTGAGCTTTATCTGGAACTACTGACCATTACGGCAATCACCGACGATGACGGCAATACCACACATTACGCGGGCCTGTTCACGGATATCACGCAAAATCGCAGGAACGAGGAACAGATCCGACAGCTAGCCTACTACGATGCCCTCACCGGTGTGCCGAACCGACGATTGCTGGAAGACCGGCTGGAACACGCCATTCGCCATGCCCATCGCAAGGAAATGCTGCTTGCAGTGATGTTTATGGATCTGGACCGTTTCAAGGAAGTGAACGACACCCTGGGCCATGCGGTGGGGGATGACCTGTTGCTTAAGTTCACTACCAGGGTAAAAGACTGCCTGCGGGAAGACGACACACTCGCCCGACTTGGAGGCGACGAGTTTATTGTGCTGCTACCGGAGATGGAACGGCTATCCGACGTGTTTGCCGTGGCCGACAGGCTGATTGAAGCAAACAAACGGCCCTATCAGATCAACGGCAACCAGATAAACGTGGGTTCAAGCATTGGCATCAGCCTGTATCCGGAAGACGGTACCACCGTTCAGGAACTGATCAACGGCGCCGACATCGCCATGTATCGTGCCAAGCGGGAGGGGCGAAACCGCTACAAGCTGTTTGCGCCCCACACTGTCGAAAGCGCCTGATCAGGAGCGATCCTTCACCACCCCTGAACCGGAGCCAACCGTCAGCTCGACAACAGCTCGATCGGATAACGAATGGTGGTCTTGTCGACTCCTGGTCGTGCTCCAAAGTCTACCAACCGCAACCGGTTGCAGATCTTGTTCTCAAGTGCCGGTTCGTTGAGTGTTGACTCCACAACCGAGCAACTGGACACCGCACCATTCGGCTCGATAACCAGTTCGGGCGTGATACTGCCCTGCAGCGAGGGTTTTCGGCGCAGCTCGCGATTGTAGATGCTGTAAATGGCGGACTTGTTGGCATCCATGGTACGGCGCAACTCCTCCCGGCTACGCGATTTCGAGGCAGTTTCCTGCTGCTCCCTGCGCACCGTCTCTTTTACCGCAGCCACACGTTCCGCCTCGGCCACCTCCGCGCGCTCCCGTTCTGCCAGGGCAAGCTCACGGGTTTCCCGGCTCAAAGCGGTTTCATTCACACCACTACTGCGGGTGTTTTCGGTAGCACGGGAAGCCAGGGTATCACCGGTCTTCCTGGCGATCGGCTCGGCCGTATTGGTAACCGGACTATCCAGTTTGACCGATTCTGCCAGCGAACTGATCTTCGACAGCTCCTTGCCCATGGCAAGAATCCCGGTGTTTTTCGCCTTTTCCCGAGCCTTGGCCACTTCTTCCGGTTTGGGCTCTGGTTCCGGTTTTTCAGCCACTTCCGGTTCTGGAACAACCGGCGCTGGAGCGGGTTCGGGTTTTGGCTCAGGCTTCGCCTGCTCCACCGGCTTTTCCTCAGGCTTTGGCGGCTCGGGCTCTGGCAATATCGGCTTGGGTGGCTCCTTTTTCTCAACAATCAGCTTCGCCAACTGAGGCGGCAAGGCTTCCTGTTCCTGCCGATCCTGTTCCGGCAACTCAACCCAACTCACATAGCCCGCGAAAATCAGAAACAGGGGCACCACGACAACCGCGGCTGCAAACAGTCTCTTGCGCTCTCCCCTCTCCTGATTCCAGGGCAATCCGTAGCGATAATCCATTAGCTTCAGGCCCCCTGTTCCGTGCGCTGATTAACCGCCAGGGAAATGCTGGCATAACCGGCGTCCACACAGGTGGACATGATTTTCTTGAGCAGCTCGTAAGGAAGTTCCCGGTCCGCAAGAATGGTAATGGGGCGACCTGCCTCCGGTGCTGGCGCCGACGAACGACTGGCCTGGTAGTCGAGCTCCTGCTTCAGCGATGGCTCAACCTGCCCCTCGAAGGTCTGGAACGCGTCGCGTTTCACCACCAGCCGGCCGTTCACCAGGATATCCCGGTCGGTCACGGTTAGTGCCAGTACATCACCCGGGGGTTGTTGGGCAGTCGAATCGGGCAATTTGATGGTGTTGTTCTGGTTGAGTACCTGTACGTCAGACGAAGAGTTCACCATCAGGAAGAACACGAGGATGGTAAAAATATCCATCAGCGACACCAGGTTCATTTTTCCCTGGCTTTTGTTGCGCCGGTAATGCCGTTTCAGACGACGGGCTTTCGCGGATTCTTTCATGAACTTACCTCCGCGGTGCCCGAGGTCTGGGCAGGTGCATCTCCGAGGGAGATTTCGGGGAACAGTTCTGCCTCGACAACACTGCCAGCCACTACGGCTTCATAGGAGCGCACCGTATCCATCACGGAAACCAGAGACTGATAAGAGGTCTGCCGGGACGGCATGATGATCACATCCTTTTTGTCCGGCACCCGACTCTTGATCTCTTTCATGACATCCTTGAGCAGAGCAAAATCATACTCGCCCTCACGCCGGGGTATGTCCTTGATGACGCCGCCCTGGTTATCTGCAACAACCAGCCGATCTTCATAGATCACAACCTGGATCTGCAGTTCTTCAGCCTGCTCTGCCGACAGGCTCTCGCCGGTCGGAAAGTTGAGTTCCAGAACGCTGGTGTGGGCGAACACCATGTTCAGCAGCAGTACCGGCACCAGCACAATCATGAGGTTCATGAAGGGCGTGATGTCGAGATCGGCCTCACTCTGTAGGCGACGATGTTTCCGTCTCATGGCCTGACATCCTTCTGGCTGGTTATCAGGCCGGGCTACCGGCCGGAGTCGCTACCTGTGCCGGCGCGGCGGCATTCTGACCCTGTGGTTGAACCGCGGCTTTGCTGCCTGAGCCATCGCTGAGAAGGTTCAGCACCTTGATGCCGGCCATCTCGAAGCTGTCAACAATCTCGTTGGTCTTGGTCTGAAGCAGCGAATGGATCAGCAGCATCGGAATGGCGGACATCAGGCCGAAGGCGGTGGTGTTCATGGCAACCGAGATACTCTGGGACAACAGGCTCGCTTTCTGGGCCGGATCGGCGGCGGCTACTGCGGTAAAGGCGGCAATCAGACCGATAATGGTACCAAGCAGGCCCAGCAGCGTGGCGATGTTCGCCAGTGTTGCCAGGTACTGTGTGCGCTTTTCCAGCCGAGGCATAACATCCAGCAACCCCTCTTCCATGGCGTATTCGATCTCTTCGCGACCCTGGCGGCGGGCCAGGCGCTGAAGGCCGAAACCGATCATGGTGGACATGGCACTACCGGACTCCTGAGTGTAATTCAGGGCGCCCCTCAGATCGCGCTTTGCAATCATCTGGTGCAGGCGGTTGAAATCCCGACGGTTGGTCAGTTTCTGGGCGGAAAGGTAGACGTAACGTTCAATGGCAACAATGAGTCCGATGATCAGCACAACGGCGATCGGAAACATAAAAAAGCCACCTTCCTGGAAGAAGCGAACGGCGGTATCGATCATTTTCTGGGCACTCCATGGTCCGTTTTCAGATCAGTCTATTCGCGAGCTCGCCCGGACAGGGTAAGTTCGCGCAAGTCTGTGTGAGGGTTTGTTTATTTTTGCGCAAGAACACAGAGCAGATGTGAGGAATGTCTCACTCCGACGATTCATCTGCCGGTTGTGTCTGTTTCAGGAATTCGTTGTGGTATTGCACCAGCCTCTGGAATTCATATCGTTCCAGCGGCGCAATCCCCTGATTAACCATGAGCCGCTCGTCTGGCGCCCGAAGTTGTTCAACTTCCGGTGGTTGCCAGGGCACCAGATACATGACCGTGGGCACTTCCTGGTCGCCACGAATGCGGGTACCTTCGATGGTTACCACACCCGGGGTGTCCTGGGCGTAAAGCATGGGCGCCGCAGCTATCAGAGCGGAAGCGGCCAGAATAATCGGCGCAAGATGTTTCATATCAACCTATCCAAATCAGATTCTGTTTTTCGCATCAAATATCCAGTCTTCCAGTCTCGGGTGCGGTTCGCTGGCAGCCGATTGATAACGCTCATAGAGTTCAACCGCATCGGCGGGGTTACCCAGATAGATATCGAGCAGGAAGGCCAGATTGAGGATTGCAGGCGCGTAGTCCGGATCCGCCGCCAACGCAGCTCGGTAATACCGTTCCGCCTCATCGAATTCTCCAGCATTCCGGGCAATCACGCCCAGATGATTCAACGCCTGGACATGCTCAGGATTGACTGCCAGCGCGCGCTCAAACCATTGTCTCGCGCTATCGGAATCCCCTTCCCGGAAAGCGATAATGCCAAGGTTCGCCATGGGACCGGCCTTGTCCGGGTAGTCAGTAGTCAGTTGCTCCAGACGAGTCCGGGCTTCGGCAAGGTTGTCCTGCTCCATGGCCCGGACCGCTTCCCGGAATGACGCCTCGAGGACAGCCGGCTCGGCCCGAGGATCAGATTCTGGCGGCGTCGGGGCCGTGACACATCCAGACAACCCAACTAACAACCAAAGACAGAGACCACCGGACTTAATCAAGTTCATAGACAACCCCCGAGGTCACTTCTTCCTTCCGGTAGCGTCCTGGCAGCAGGACTCCCAGGGCCTCGTAGCTGCGCTTGACCCACTCATCGAAAATGCCCTCCCGGGCCCGCCGGATGTTCTGCTCGTGGATATCGATGGCGTTGTCTTCGAATGGATAGGCCTGCTCTTCCAACAAAAGCTCGTACTGGGCCAGCTCAAGCTCACTCAACCCGGTGGGCCGCTCCGAATCCATCAGATCGGCACCGAGGCGTCCATAGATATGGGCAATCTGGTATCCGGCCTCGGTTGCGAACGTCGAAAGGCCGTAACTGGCGGTTTTCTTGTAGGCATTAACTGCCCGTTCAAGCGCATCGGTCTTTGCAGCCATGCTCTCATTCAGTGGCAACGTCAGGCGAATGCTGTCATACCGGGCAAGCGCTTCGCGGGCGAGAATGGCCGAGGCTGACGCGGCAAGGTAGCGCATGCGGTCGTCCGCCGCGTCCGGATTCCGGTCCACCGTTTCCATTTGCTTGCGCAACCAGTAATCTCTTTTTACGGTGTCATCAGCTTGCTGATAGAGCTCAGCCAGCCGATTGGCCGCTTCCATGTAGACATCGGCCGGCTCGGGATGGCTGTTGGCGTAATTCCGCCAGGTATCGATGGCCTTGTCACGGTTTCCGGCCTGATCGTACAGCTCTGCTGCAATCAACAGGTTTTCTCTTCGCTCTTCCGGCGTTGTCGCCAGAGCCACCATTTGTTGCAATTCGTCGGCTGCTCGCTCCCACTGCGCCGTTTCACGATAGGCCAACGCCAGTTTTGCCGGGACCGTATCAATCAATTCGTGGTCCGGGAAAGCCCTTCGGAAACTGGTCAGCACACCAATGGCCGGTTCCCAGAGCTTGGCGGTTATCAGAAGTGAGGCGGCATCGTATTCAGCGTTTGCCCTTAGTGCGGATTCCGGAACCACAGCACCGACTCGCAGGAACTCGCTGACGGCAGCTTCCACATTACCGGCATCGGCCAACTGCTCGGCCTGCCGATAGACCGCAGCGGCCAGGTTTTCACGTACCCCGCTTCTTCGCTCATCATCCTCGGCCATGGTTGCCAGGGCATCACGGTAAGCCTGCTCCGCCTCAGCGTACCGAGCCAGTTCAGAGAGGCTGTGGCCAGAGAACAGGAAGGCTTCTGTCGTTAACTCAGCGGAAGGCGTGGGCTGCCAGGTCACAAGCCGGGCCGCCATATTGACGGTCTCTTCCCAGTTTTTCCGGTCAAACTCCCGCTGTAGTGCAATGTAATACACCGCCGGGGCCCTGGGGTCTTCGGGAAACGCATTTGCAAACCTCAGCCGATTCAACTGCTGCAGTTCCTGATAAGCCGCCTGTTCTGATACGGATAGACTGTTCCAGGTTATTGAATACTCACGGAATGCCAGAACCGACGCGTAGCCGGCTTCGGCTGCCCGCCCGGATACGGTGTCCTGCGGATAGTCATAGGCCACACGCTCGAAAGCGGCGATGGCTTCCGCCCAGTCTTCCAGCTCCAGATAGGTTTCACCCAGAAGGAACAGACGCTCCGGGGTGCGGGGATGATCCGGGAAGGTGGCGGCAAACTCGGCGTAATAACTGGCGGCTTTGCGGTAGTGATCATCGGCCTGCCGCTGATCGGAGGCCTCCCCTGCCAACAGGTACTGGCGGTCTGCCAGCTCAGGCAGGAGCCGCTCCAGCTGTTGCTCAATGAAACCCATCGCATCCGGGCCCGCTGACTGCCAGTAGTCGCTGTAAATACCGTAAAGGCTGACAAAGTCGGCCTTTCTTTCAGGGACGGTACGGGTGAAACCGGCCAATTCCAGGGTATCGATAATCCGGATGTGGTAGCGTGGCGCCCAGGGACTCGCCGGGTGGTCTTCTATGTAGGCCTCAAAGACGTCGATCGCATCACCGTATTGCTCCCGCTCCAGCAAGAGCTCGCTGTAGCGGTCATAGACCAGGATTTCATAGGGGCGCCCACCAGTCTGGCGAAACAGCGCCTGCAAGGTTTCCGCGCCATCAAGGTAAGACAAGGACAGCCCTACGACCCGGAACAGATCCTCGATCAAGGTCTGGCTCCGCCGATCCACATCTTCCACCGGTTGCCCCTCGGGCATCACCAGATCAAGCACTTCTACATAGCTGAACAGGGCTTCCTGGTATTGCGCCTGCTTGAACAGACTCCAGCCCTTCATGTAATGCGCGTTTACCAGAAACGAGGCATCGGCCATCCGCTCCTGGCTGGCGAGGGTAACCTCGTCGAATGCCTGCTCGGCTTCCCGGTATCGGCCATCGATAAACAGCAGATCGCCGCGGCGAAACTGGGCTTCTATCCAGTAGTCCGAATCGGGGTACCGCCGGACCAGGGTATCCAGAGTATCGAGTTGCTGGGGCGTCGCGCCCCGAAGCTCCCAGGCCCTGGCAAGCTGATAGTAGATCTTGTCATTGCCATCGCGCTCGGGATATTCCGACAGAAGACGCTGGTAGGCCTCGATAGCGCCCGAGAGCTCATCGACGGCGGTATCGGCCATTTTCCGCTCCGCCCGCTGGAACTCCAGATCGGCCAGCCGGTGGCGGATGGTAACCTGCTTGCGGGGATCGTCCACCAGCGGCAACAGCGCCTTGTAGCTGTCCATCACCGTTTCGATAGAGACATCATCCGCGGGGCCGCTGCCAGCCTCGATAACTTGAAACTGCCGGGTTTCCCTCTCCGGAAGCGCTGCCAGGGTGCCCTCACGGACCCTGGGCATTTCCTCATCGCCGGCCGGCATCATCGACTGTAACATCTGACAGCCACTGGCCATGACGAGGGCCCCTGCGACGACAAGGCCTCTCACGATCTTTCCAGGCATTCCGTTACTCATCACTGGCTCCTGCGCTTTGCGATGCACGGAACAGTTGGTCCGCCAACCTGGCCTGGGCATGGCGGGAAGCCACCAGATACCCATTGAGCTCCTCCTGCTGGGCGACAAGCATACTGTCTACCTGGCTCAGGAGGATTCGCCGGGCGTTGCTCAATGCAACCGCCACCTCTTGGCCAAGGGTGGCGAGTTCGCGCTCGCTGGCAGAAATGCGCCGAGCCAGTTCGGCATGGCGGTCGCCGTCGGACATCAGGGCTTCAACCTTCTGCCGCTGGGCCTGAAAGTGCTGCATTTCACGGTCCAGCTCCCGCAACTGCTTTTGTGCCGCCCAGCGATTCACGCCATAGTCATCCGCAATCCACCAGTCGAAGTAGGCACGCATTCTCCGGTAAGTCTCACGCTGGCTGGCCGTGGTGGCATCATCAGGCAAGCCCGCCAGCGTTTCTTCAACCTCATTGAGCTTGTCTCTCAGTGCTTTCTGTTCTGCGGTCATGAAGAATTGAACGTCTTCTTCAGCCAACGCAGTGGCGATCGTTTCCCTGAATTCCTCATGCAACGTCTGCCACTGGTCCGCCTGCTGGTTTTCGAGCGCCCGACGGGTTTCCGCAATCCGCACCTGACGCTGTTGTTCGCGGGTTTCCAGCATGATCCGGAAGGATTCAAACCGGGACTGCCGCTCGGCGATAAAGGATTGCATTTGGTAGAGCTCGTTCAATTCTGCAAGCGCCTGCTGAAAAGTCTCCGAAGCCAGCACTTCGGCCATGCCGAAATCGGAAGGCTGGACCCGCAAACGGCCGTAGGAATCCGTGAGAATCCCGTCGCTGTCACGAGTAAAGTCGAGCTGCGCCATCAGGCTCTGTTCACTGAGCTCATTGCGGATATTGTCCAGCTCCTTTATACGGGCCTGGTAGAGGTCCGCTGCCTGTTTGAAGGCTGACAGTGCTCGTTGCGGTCTGCTCATCTGCTCAAGAACATAGGCCCGGGCAAACGGAACCTGCTGTCGCCAGGGCAAAAACAGATTCCTGTTTGACAGCGTATCAAGCGCATCAAGTGCCCGATCCGGCCTGCCCTGCCCGGCCGCCGCTACGGCATAGTCGAAAAGGGCCTGGTCAGCGAATACGCCATTCAGCGGCATGTCGCCAAGGATCTCAAGCGCCGCGTCGAACCGGTCATCCCTGAGGTAAAGCCGGGCAAGTGACAGTCGGGCCCTGTCCAACAGGCCTTCGCGTTCGGCCTCTGGTTTGGCGGAATCGGCAGATTGTTGAATGATGGCGATGAGTGTCTGCAGTTCAGCCTCGGCTGTCGCGACGTCTCCCGCGTCCAGAGCGGCGACGGCTGAATTGTATTGCAGGTAAAGGGACCAGATGTCCGTGTCTTCCAGTTGTTCCTTCAGCGACGTCAGCTTCGATTCGTCTTCGATCCTCGAAGACATCATGGCCACTCGTGCTCGCAGATAAACCCACTCCCGATAGAGGTCATGGTTGGCCTCAGCGAGTGCCTCGGCATCCACGCGCTCGAGATTCTCACCGGCCAGCTCACGATTACCTTCCAGGAAAAACACCTTGCCCAGATAGAACCAGGCCTGATTGCGAACATCCGGCGAAAGTGTGCTACCCGTGCCGTCACTACCGAGCAGTTCCGTGAACAATTTGCTGGCCTCACGGGTCATGCCCCAGGACAACATCAGCCCACCCTCTACCAAAGCCGGGTGATCACCATGTCCTTCGATACCGCCTTGCTCACGGGCAACCGCCAGCTGGGTCAGAGCCTCAAAGACATTGCCCTGATGATACTCATACAGAGCCCAACCGTACCGAAGGTCCTTCGCCCGCTCAGGTCGGGGCTCATCGGCCTGGGCCGGAGCAACCATAGTCAGCCATAACAAAGCGCCGGTAAACAATACCGAAAGCGTTCGAAATGGCTTGATCACTGTCAATCCCACGGCGCGGCTTACTCCCACTCCACGATGGAAACTGAAGGCTGATAATCGGAAGAGCGATCCTCAACACGGATCTCCAGTGCAGCTGTGCCGGTGCCCTTCTCGAATTCCAGCGACGCTGCCTGTTTGTAAGGCCGCTGATCCGGCCCGATGCCCTCGACGAACGCCGTCACCTGATGGGCTCCGGTCTTCAGGTTGCCCACGTAAAGCCTCTGCATACCGCCGCGTTCAAGTGCTTTCGCCTGACGCTCGGTATAGAGATGAGAGGCAACGATCTCGTCATCAACCTTCAGCTTGACCGCATCCAGCTTCAGAAACTTGCCAGCATCCACGCTGACAAACACCGCAACCTGGGTGCTGGCCGGAAACAGCAGGTCCTCCTCAAGGATAAACAGGTCCCGGTTAAGCCGGATAACCTTCTTCTTGAGGGCCTCGACCTGCTCGGCGACCGCGGTCTCATCCTTCTCCTCCCCGGGATTGGACTGGGCGAAGGCAGGGGCTGTCAGGGCGAGGGTCAATGCCGCTAACAGCGCCGGAAATCGGGAGTTCAAGCAAGTGGCCATGGTCGTTCTTCCTGCATGCTCAGTATTCAAGAATCAATGACGCCCGGGTTACATAGGCATCGAAGGAGTAAAGGGGTTCTTCGCCGGGGAGATAGTTTCCGGCCGCAGTGACATCCCGGAAGTTGTCATAATCAAAATTCAGCCAGTCCACCAACAGACTGAACTGCAGACGATCAATGCCCGGAAGCGACGTCTGTTTCCATTCGTACACCGCGCCTACTGCCAGGGTTGTCCCTGAAAGCGAGCTGAGTTCCTTGTCCCGGGCAAGATGGGTCTGGGAGTTCTCGAACGGGAAAAGATCGCTGTAAAAATCCGCCTCGTTCTGGGTGTAGTAGCGGACGGAACCTTCAAGGGTCCAGTGCTGGTTCAACCCGTGCACGTAACCCAGTTCCATGGTATGGGCGTTAATACCCCAGGTATCTGAAAAATAGCGGTATTCACCGCGTATTGAGGCGCGATACGGCAGATAGTAAAGCGCTCGCACAGCCACGGAGGTACTGGTTCGGGTTTCCGGATACCGTTCCGGTTGAGTCAGGAACTCCACTGGATTGTCGGGATTAATGTAGCGGTTCACACGATACGGGTTTTGCAGATAACCCTCGTCTGTGACCACTTCGAGGTCCAGGCCTACCAGACTGTTACGGGTAACGACCTGGCTGAGGCCCAGCTGGTAGTTACGACGATCGGCTTCCTCGCTGAAGGAATCATTACCAACCCGACCCACTTCGTCCCAGCCACTGGCATAGCCCATGGTCACCGTGGACATGCCTCCGAAGAATTCCTGGCTCACCGAAAAATAGAGGGTATTGGCTTCGTAATCATTTTCCGTACTGTTGGTATAACCCAGACTCAGAATGGCCTTGTCGTGCAGGTAATCCACACCCACGGTGTATTCTGTGCGCTCCTCCTCGTAGGCACTGGCTGTCGCCAATACATCCACCGAGGCAGCAGACACAGAATCCACGTAATACTGACCGGAAAATGAGACCTGGGGGCCAATCCCTTTGCGGACCAGCACCGACGGGCCATCAATCACCATGCCGCCACCATCGTAACGATGATAGAGCACGTCTACTTTGTCCACGGGTAAGGTCGCCGCTGTGGCGGACTGAACCGTGAGTAACACCATCAGGGCCGTCAGACTGAGAGCAGCAACCCGAAATCTGTCAGTTACAGCCACAGCCACCCCCTGAACCGCCTTCAGCACCGCGAGCGGATTCTCTGGCCTGATAGACGTGATGCATGTAGGCGTCAGCCGTGCCATGCCTGCTCAGACTCATGACCGGATCCGCCAGGTTGTCACGCTCGTAGGGTTTCACCCAGGGTTTTACCGAGCTGCAGCCGGTCGACATAAACAGCAGTGCAACCAGAGACAGGGACGACAGGATCGACAAAATTCGCATAGCGGGCACCGTCCAGAAGTTACTCGCGCACCAGTTCGCGAATCTGTTGCTCGTATTCATCCTCGTAACCTGGCTGGTAGCCGTAGTGCAGATATCGGGCATTGCCGTTCCGGTCAATCATCACCGTCGTTGGCATGGCCTGAACCTCATACAGTTCACTGACCGAGCTCTCCGGATCGTAAAGAATCGGATAGTTGACCGGCACCTTGTCGAGGAAACGGAGGGCTTCGTCCCGGTTCTCATCCACGTTCACCGCCAGAATGGTGAAACCGAGATCCTTGTACTGGCTGTATAGCTCGTCCATCAGGGGCATTTCCTGACGGCAGGGCCCACACCAGGAAGCCCAGAAGTTGAGCATAACGACCTCTCCCCGATGATCCTCCAGCCGCAGGTTTTCCCCGGAGCGGCTTTCCAGGGTAAAGTCTGGCGCCGGTATGTTAATGGCCTCAGCCGCGGCCAAGGGGCTCGCGCAGGCCAGTACACCCGTCAATGCCAGTCTTGCTATGGATGCTCTCACAGCCATTCCTCCTTAATTTCAGAAAAACACAGACAACCCGGTACTGACCTCGGTATTGACGGAGGTCTTCTCTTCCCCAAGCACATCAATGTCGTAAAAGTGTTGCCGTACACCAAAATGCACCGACACGCTGTCGGTCAATAGAACCTGATAGCCGGCACCCGCATTCAGGGTGAAACGGGTATCGCCGGCAAACTCCGTGGCCCCTGCCCCGGCAATCAGATAGAAGTTGGTGTTGAAGGCGTAATTCTCTGTGAGGAACGCCTCACCCGGCAGCACGTTGTACCCCAGGTTGATGTTGTAGTAGCTATAGTCCCGCTCACTGTCGGTCAGCACCTCCACATCTCCGGCCAGCTTCTCGAAACTGGTCTCGCCGCCTTCTGCAAAGCCGACACCTGCTTCGAAAAAGAACGATTCGCTCAGGTGGTATGTCAGCTTGCCGCCGTACAACAGGGACGATTCAAAATCCTCAATGTTCAGCACACCCACAAATGCCCCGATCTCGAAGTTCTCGGTATCGATCAGGGCTTCGGTAACCGGCACCGGCGTCACATCGGGCTCGATCAGCGGGCGGTCTTCCTGCGCCTGTCCTGCCGCTGCGGTGCAAAGGCCTGCCGCAAGGCACAGCGGTTTCAGAAAAAGATGCTTAGTCCGATTTTCCATTCTGTCGCTTCTTCGTTGGTGGACCGGGTCGTGAAGACTTTGTAGTCCTTCACCTCGGCACGGATGAAATATCGATCAGTGATGTAGGCCCTGATTCCAAGGCCGGCATGGCCGATGCTGTTATCACGTTCCTCCGGCTGGGCGAGAGACGCTTTCGGCTCAACCCAGATATGGCCAATCCCCAGAGTGAAAAAAGGCGATATCCGCCAGTGCGGAAATGGCTGATGCACCAGATTGCCATTAACCATCCGAATCTCGGAGGCACTGCCGAGAATCTGAGACCCCCACAGCTCTGCAGACAGATTCCGGGTCAGCCAAAGACCTCCATAGCCAGCCATCACGGCAGCACCGTCAAACTCGCCCATCATCAAACCGGCTTCTGCCCGTCGCTTCCCGAACGAATCCAGGTCAGGAACCTGTAGGCTCACGGTCTCTCCCGTGACATCCACGGTTTGAGCCAGGTCCGCCACCGACACCCAGCCCTCCCTGCCTCGGGAGTCCATCACCTTGATCCAGCTGGTCTTGCGCTGAAGGATGGTCAGCCACTCGCCTTTCTCACTTGTATGGAACACCGGGTATCCGGATGCCGGGCCCGTCCTCCAGGACAGATAGGCTTCGGTTACCTGCACCCGGGCCACGTCCTGGCCCTCAGAGCCCCATAACCAACCGGCCCAACTCTGGGAAGGGAGCAAGAGTAAAATCATGAGAATGGCGATGGGCATGGCGCGAGCTTGAGTCCTTGGATCAGTCTTCCGGGGCATCGAAGGGGTTGTTGTAGTACTGGCCACCAATATCCAGCCATTCTGAAACCAGCCTCAGTTCGGAAGGCTTCAGAAAACCTTCATGGCTGCCACCGGCTCCGAACACATCAAAGAATCGACTGAACCGAGCGCCATTGACAGACATGGATGGCCGAACCGGCACGGTGACCATGATCGGTTGCTCGTTCCCATCAGCATCAAGGATCGGATTGCCCTCTTCATCCCTCAGCACCTCCCCGGAATCCACCAGCACATCCACGAGGGCGCCGTTCATCAACGCCTGCTCGTTGTCCGGATAGAGGAGTTCGCGATAAGAATTGAAGTGCAGCGGCTCTGCAGGTGACGGGCCATCGCCCAGATCCAGTTGCCCGGCGGGGACCTGAGCAGCGCCTGCTGCATCAGCGGTAGTGTGGCAGCCGGTACAGGTGGAATCAGAAATGACGTCCATGGTGACAGGGTCCACTTCCTGCCGGAGCTTACCCCAAAGTGGATGGATATGCTGTTCGTAGTTAATCACAATACGGCAGTTGGGCGACCACTCGCCAGCACAGACACCGGAAATGGGCGGAGCCGTGTCCAGGTCACCGTAAGCGTACGCGAAACTCGCGCCCAATGGCGCCACATTCGGGTCGGTCCATTCATCTTCGTACACAAGATCCGGTGACGGTCGGCGAATGCCGTTGATTCGGCCATAGACCTCGGCCATGGTTTCGCCCATGTCGGCAAACAGTGCAGGATTGGTGTTCGGAAATGGCCGGCCAGTGGTTGGCGCCCCGGCCCAGGCGGGCGCGGGGCCAGCATCGGTGCGGCCATGAGGAGCGGAGCTATCCGGATTGTGGCAACCTGAACACTCCCGGGTCTCGCCAGGGCGCACGGACAGCCAGTTCTCATGCCTTGGCCCGAGTCTTCGTCCCTGCCCGTCCAGCACGCTGATCGCAAAGGAAACATTGGCAGGGACCGCCACTTTCACCGAGCCATCCGGCTCAACCGGCACATAACCGAGGATCTCACGCATTAGCTGGCCACGGCTTCGCCCGTAAGCGCTGTTGTCGAAATCCCGTACGTCGTCATCGGGTATCGCCACGGGCTTCTCAAGGCGCAGGAATCTTGCTGGCCGCTGCTCCGGGGGCGTTTGCACCGGATTGGCCATGGCGGGGATGCCGGCTGACGTGGTGTCCGAGCCGTCCAGATCGTAAACACTGCGAATGTGCAGAATTCCGTAGCCGTCATCCGCCAACGCGCCAGCTTCGCCGGGGAACTGGGCCTCTGGAATAAAACGTTCCAGTGGGCGACTTCGCATCAGCAAGGCCTCGTCAAACTGGACGCCTTCTACCGCAGTCACAATCGGACGGCGGGTGCTTTCAGCCGCATCCAGAAGCCAGAGCCCATAGACCGGAGGGGCCGGACGATATTGGTCAGAAGCCAGTCGATCTTCCGTACAATTTACAATGCGATCGGTCGTAACTTCCCGCAATCGGCAAGGAGTCCAGCTGACAAGGTAACGGCCGGAGCCATCCAGTAGCGGCGACGCAAACCCGTAGCGCCCGTCAAGAGACAACTCGCCATTCAGGCGAATGCCCGGAATCAATGGGCGTTGTCCCACAGCCTCAGTGCCATCGACGCGAAGATTGGCCTCAACAAAGCTTTCAACATCAATTTCTGCCAGCACCGACGCATAGTCGTCGCTTTCAAAGGGGCGCAGCTGAACCAGCAGGTTGCCTGAATCCAGTGTCTGAGGCCGCAGGAACTGGATGTCGCCGGCTTCCAAAATGGACTCATGGGAATGCCGGCCGTAAAGGTAGCTCAACCCGGTACCGTCAGGATTGACGCGATAAAGGTTCACACCATTGTTTCGAGTCTGACCGGCATTATCCCAACGACTGAAAATGATGGTGCCATCGCCCATAACCACGGGGTCCAGGTCATGGCTCTGGTTAAAGGTGATCTGCTCGATATTGCGGCCATCCTCATCCATGACATGAAGCAGAAACGCCGGACTGTCCAGTTCCTCGTCCAGGCCGGAATACTGAGGCTTGCCCTCATCCAGCAGAATCGCCTTGGATACGCGCTGGCGTGTGGATGAGAAAACAATCCGGCCGTCAGGCAGATAAGCCGGCGCCACGTCCTGACCCGCGCGGGCGGTCACATCCGAATCAATAATACGGCGAAGCGATGCCGCGGTCCGATCGTATTCCCAGATATTCCAGGTGGGCTGTTCGTCATCGTCGGCACCCTCTATCTCTGGGGCACGCAAGGCAAACAGTAACCGGTTTCCATCCTGGGACACGTGAAGATCTTTGACATCGTAGCCCCCCTGTCCAGGGGCACCACCAGAAAATGCAGCAGAGGATATATCCTTTGCCGAAGAACGTGCTGCGGCGCTGGACTTCAGAAGAAGGCGGGCGCCTGGCCTGAACTCTGCGGGGTTCGCAAGGTCATCCTCAACCAGCGAGCCGGTGTTTTCATTGAATACAAGTTGCCGTTTTATGTAGGCAACCGGCTCCTCGACCACAACCGGATCAGCCTTCTGGCTGTCACCGCCAGACAGGCATCCTGTCAGCGACAGTGCACCGATACAGGCCAGCAACCGACCACGGTGATAGCGAGCAGAGAGAACCGATGACGTGACTTCCAATGTAACAAACCCTGTGGTGGATGACATTCCATGACATAAATTAAGTCGGTTCGAACCTGTCACTCCAAAGCTTTTACGTAACGCAATGTAATAACGTGGCCTGGGACTCAATTTTTAAGATATAGCAAGTCGTAAACTTTTAACAATTGTCAAAAAGCATTAATGTGCGGATGCTAACCATCATTGAGGGATACGGACATGACCGCCCGGAACAGGATGACAAGCCTGATGACCATGGCTTGCAGTATCATCGTTCTTTCAGGAATGGTGTCCAGCCTGGCTGAGGCAGGCGCCAGGGAACAGGCCAAACAGATACACGACCGTATTGCGGGCGTTCCACCGTCCGAGAGCGTCCTCCAGTCGATGGCCGACCTGATACCTTCCAATCCCGAAGGCGCTGCGTTCATTGCCATGGAAGATCCCGCCTTTTACGATGTCACGCTCAAGAACTTTGCTGCGCCATGGACCAACGAGGCCATGTCCAAGTTCGTGCCTCTCAACGATTACATTGCCACCGTTGTCGGCATGGTTCGTGACGACCAGGATTTTCGGAAGATCCTTTTTGAAGACGTGCTCTACATTGGCGATCCGTCTCTCGGTTTACCGCCCTACTCTGTGAGCAACAACAACCATTACTCAGAACTGGAATCCCGGGGCATCAGCCTGCGCGATAACCTGATTCGGGTCAGCCAGTCCAGCTATAACGGACTACCCTCGTCGGCCACGGCCGGCGTGATCACCTCCCGTGCCTCTGCCCGAGCATTCTTCAGCGCGGGCACCAACCGCGCCATGTTCCGGTTTACCCTGATCAACCACATGTGCAACGACCTGGAGCAGGTCGCTGACGTTACCCTGCCCACCGACCGTATTCGGCAGGATGTCTCTCGCAGCCCCGGCGGAGACAGCCGGGTTTTTCTCAATAACTGCGTAGGCTGCCACACCGGCATGGATCCGATGACACAGGCCTTTGCCTATTACGACTACCGGTATGACCAGAACAACGACCCCGACGGTGAATTGGGGCGGTTGGTCTACAACGCCGTCGGCACGACAGATCCGGTAACCGGAACCCGGGTTCAGAGCAAATATCACATCAATTCGGCGACGTTTGAGCAGGGTTATGTCACACCTGACGACCGCTGGGACAATTACTGGCGCCAGGGTGCCAATCGACGCCTTGGTTGGGATCCGACCTTGCCCGGCTCCGGCAACGGCGCCAAAAGCCTGGGTCGGGAATTCGCCCACTCCCAGGCCTTCGCCCAGTGTCAGGTGAAGAAAGTCTTCGAGAACGTTTGCCTGCGCCCACCCTCGGACAGTGATGACCGGGCCAAGGTCAACAGTATGGTTGTCAGCTTCGCGAACCAGGGCTACAACCTGAAGCAGGTGTTCGCTGAATCCGCTGTTTACTGCATGGGGGAGTAACAGATGATGACACTGCGAGCACACACACCGGCGCAAGCCCTGAAATCGGTACTCGTTGTTGTGGGAGCCACCCTGCTGCTGGCGGCCTGTGGCGGAGAGTCTACAGAATCTCTTCCCAACACCTCCGGCAACTCAGGCGGCATTGTCTACAGTGGTCCGGCCCCGGCAACCGAGGATGTGTCCAATTTCAAACGCAGCGTTTGGGACAATCTGGTTACCCAGGATAAATGCGGGTCCTGCCACGGGGCCGATGGTCAGTCGCCCACCTTTGTTAATGAGCAGGACGTCAACAGCGCCTATTCCCAGGCAAAGAAGATTGTAAATCTCTCGGATCCGTCTGACTCCCTGATGGTAACCAAAGTGGCAGGTGGCCATAACTGCTGGTTATCCAGCAACTCTGCCTGCGCCGACATCCTGACAACCTACATCACAAACTGGGCAGGCGGTGGAGGTTCGGCCAAAACCGTCGAGTTACGTGCACCGGCCCTGAAAGATCCGGGGGCCACCATTTCTCTGCCGGCCGAGCCCGGCCTGTTCGCCACCACAGTGTATCCGGTGCTCGAACAGTACTGCAGCGAGTGCCATAGCGATGGTGGTCAGACACCCTATATTGCCAGTGCCGATGTAAACACCGCCTACGACCAGGCCCGAAGCCGCATTGATGCCACGGTGCCCGCCGACTCTCGCCTGGTACAGCGGCTGCGCTTTGACTTCCATAATTGCTGGGATAACGACTGCGTAGCCTCGGCCAACCTGATGGAAATGAAGATTCTGGAAATGGTCAAGGACCTGAGCGCAACGCCTGTCGACCCTGCTCTGGTGGTCAGCAAGGCGGTTGAGCTCAGTGCCGACGGCCTGCTGGCCAACTCCGGCGGTCGCTATGAAGACAATGTCATTGCCCTGTACGAATTCAAAGCGGGTGAAGGGCAAACTGCATTTGACACCAGCGGTATTGAGCCACCGCTCAATCTAACGCTCAGCGGCAACGTTGACTGGGTTGGCGGCTGGGGCATTGACCTTGGCCCCGCAGGAGAAAACAGCGAAGGATTCATGGTGCCTGCCGGCAAGGCCCAGGGCAGCACCTCGGCAAGCCGAAAACTCCACACCCAACTGACCACCTCCGGTGAATACAGCATCGAAGCCTGGGTAGCTCCCGGGAATATCACCCAGGAAGACGCCCGCATCGTCACCTATTCCGGTTCCGCGACCACACGCAATGTAACCCTGAGCCAGTCGCTCCAGCGTTACGAAGTACTGCATCGCTCCACCACCAGCGACGAGAACAGCGCCTTTGCAACTCAGGATGCCGATATGCTGTTGCAAGCAACCTTGCAGCATGTGGTGGTTAATTACAGCCCGACGACCGGTCGACAGATCTTTGTCAATGGCGAGTTTTCGGGCGTCCTTGATCCTGACGAGGGCGGACTTCTAACCGAGTGGGACGACAGCTTTGCCCTGGTGCTGGGTAATGAAACCGACGGTAATTCCCCGTGGCAGGGGGCCATCCGTATGGTGGCCATTCACAACCGTGCATTGACACCCCGGCAGATTCAGGCCAACTTTGAAGTAGGTGTAGGCCAGAAGTTCTATCTGCTGTTCGGGGTCTCCCACCTGATTGACCTGCCACAGAGCTTTATCGTCTTTGAAGTCAGCCAGTTCGACAGCTACGCCTACCGATTCACCAGTCCGTTTTTCATCAGCCTGGATGACAGCGTCGAGCCCTCGAATATCCCGCTCAGGGGAATGCGTTTGGGTATCAACGGCAAAGAAGCCACTGTCGGGCAAGCCTGGGCCAACCTTGATGTCCTGCTGGATGCAGACCTCTACCAGCCAGGCATCGGCCAGCCACTGTCCCCTCTGGGCACCATTATTGCGCTTGAAGGCGGCCCCGGAATTGACGAGTTCTTCCTGACCTTTGATCAGATTGGCAGCAACCAGTTTGCCCGGACCGAGCCCGCGCCCCTGCCGCAGCCCGAGCCGGCAGACCTTCCGGCGTCACCGGAAATCGGTCTGAAAACCTTTGATGAAATCAATGCCTCCATGGCCCGAATGACCGGCGTTGCCACCACGCATCCGGATGTAAGTGCCACCTACAATACCGTGAAGCAACAACTGCCCACGGTGGAGAATATTCAGGGGTTCCTGTCGTCGCACCAGATGGCGGTTACGCAATTGGCTATCCAGTATTGCGATGCGTTGATAGAGAACAACGAGCTCCGATCAACTATGTTCCCTGGCTTTAACTTTTCTGCTCCGGCCGAAAGCGCTTTTGATCATGGCGGCAACAGCTTGATTACAAGCTCCCTGATGACCCATTTCGTGGGAGATAATCTGGCTTCCCAACCGAGCGACAATGAGATCCAGACAGAGCTGTATGCACTCATCAATAAGTTGAAGGCCTGTGGTGGTAATGCTTGTGAAGATGACCGCACCAAGACGATTGTCAAGGCAAGTTGTGCCGCTGTTCTTGGCAGCGCCACCACATTGGTTCAGTAAAGGAAGCCGATCATGTTTATACGCAAATCCCGGAAAAAACCTTTGGCAAACGGCAGCCCCCTCCTCCACCAGGATCATGGCAAGCCGCGGACCAGACGCGAGTTTATTTCCCAAGGACTGATGGCAGGTTCGGCCACCCTGTTCGGCGCCTCGGTCTTCAGCCTGTTCGCCAATCCACGTCAGGCAGCCGCAGCGCTGTCGTCCGATCTCGAGAATCTGAAAGAAAGCTGCGGTATCGCCGTGTCCGGTGCCGGAAAGATACCCTTCATCTGCTTTGATCTGGCCGGCGGCGCCAACATCGCGGGCTCCAACGTACTCATGGGCAAAGCGGGTGGTCAGATGGACTTTCTAACCACTGCGGGATACAACAAACTCGGGCTTCCGGGTGACATGCTGCCTTCTGACCCAGCCTTCGTAAACGAGGAGCTTGGCCTGGCGTTTCATTCCGATAGTGGTTTTCTGAGAGGTATTATGCAAAGCACCAGTGCCAGCACACGCGCAGGCGTGGATGGCGCTATCATCGCCGCTCGCTCAGAAAACGATACTGGCAACAATCCACACAACCCGATGTATGGAATCTACAAAGCCGGCGCCAACGGAGAGTTACTTACGTTAATAGGCTCCCAGAGCTCGGAATCCGGGGGCAACTCCATGGCGCCGATGAACCTGATAGACCCCGAAGTGAGGCCCACCAAGGTAGACCGCCCATCTGATGCCTCGGGCCTGGTAGACGTAGGCGATTTGATCGGAATTCTTGATCCCTCCGATGCTGTGGCCGTCATGGAGTCTATCTACCAGATCAGCGACGCCAAAATGAAAAAAGTGAACGCTGGGATCACCACAGATGAGGTGGTCAAAAAGCTGGTGAAGTGCGGGTATCTCAAGAGTGCAGACCTCGCAGACCGTTATGGCAAAGAGGCAAACCCTCTTGATCCAATGGCCGATCCCGACATCGTTGGCCCGGCCGGTATTTTCTCAAGCTCGGAATTCAACGGGAATCGGGAATTCCAGAAAACAGCCTCTGTGATGAAACTGGTGCTTAACGGCTACGCTGGTGCAGGTACTATCACCATGGGTGGATACGACTACCACACTGGTGAGCGAGGCACGGGAGAGCGGCGGGACGAACAGGCAGGCCGCTGCATGGGGGCATGTCTCGAATACGCTGCACGAATTGGAACGCCGCTGATGCTGTATGTATTCAGCGACGGCTCGGTTTCCAGCAATGGTCGAATTGATGACTCCCTGGAAGGCAGAGGCAAAGGTGAATGGACTGGTGACAACCAACAAACGGCTGCCTCGTTCTTCCTCATCTACGATCCAAAGGGCCGCCCTACCCCGATTAGAAGGCAAATCGGCTCCATGCGTCCAGATGCATCCGTTGACACAGGTTCCAGCCCGGCCGCCAACAACGTCAACCAGTTGGTTCAAACGGTGCTTTTGAACTACATGGCACTGCATGGCGAACAGGGTGATTTTGGCGCTCGCTTTACCGGCCACGGCCTGGGCAACAGCACCATGCAGGACAGCCTGATTGCGTTCTCCAATGTGGTCAACGGCACCATCAACGGCTGACAGCAGGGACGTTGCCTCTACTACGGCTCTGGGGGAACCAGCCCTTCTGACACATGCATCATGCGTTTGTCGTCGATCACAACCACATCGATCGCCGGCAAGCGCTCCACCATCTTGAGGCCTTTCTCAGGGCCCAGAACAAAAACCGCGGTGGACAAGCCATCGGTGGTCAATGCATCGTCACCAATAATCGTAACGCTCTGTACTCCCTTCACCGAACGGCCAGTGCTCGGTGACAGTATGTGGTGCACGCGCTCACCGGCGTCATCAACAAAAAAGCGCTCGTAGTCGCCGGATGTGGATACCGCAACATCCGCCAAAGGCAACACCACCGCGTTGTCATTGCCAGACCGGGGATCCCGGATACCCACATACCACGGGCGCCCCCGCTTGTCCCCCAGCAGACGCATATCACCGCCAGCACTCAACCGGGCGTGGCGTATGCCGTGGGCTTCAAGCACTTCAATACCCAGATCGACAGCGTAACCTTTAGCAATGCCGCCCAGGTCCACCAGCATTCCCGGCTGGCGAAACGCCACCGTTTGCCCGGATACATCCAGTACGACATCGCGGAAGTTTACCCGCGTGAGCCCGGTCGCTACCTGTTCATCCGTTGGCTGCTTGCCGGCCCGAAAGTCATAGAGGTAACCCACCGAGCCAAAGGTGACATCGAATGCCCCCTCACTCAGCTCGGACACCTCACGGGCTTTCTGAAGCACCTTAAACAGACCATCACTGACGTTAACCGGGCCTTTTCCAGCCTCCTGGTTCAGCGCTGATAATTCAGAATCTGCCCGGTACCGGCTCATTTGGGTATCGACATGGTGAAATACATCGAATACCTCACGGGCCACCACATCGGCGGTCACGCTTTCATCAGCCCAGAACTCAAGCTCAACGGGCGTTGTCATTGCCGTGTCGGAGTATCGGTGCCACTCGGCACTGGCCGGAATCGCCACCAGCAATGCGAGCAATGCCATGAGCACCACCGACAGGCTTTCAGTCGAGCGCGAATAGGTCATTCTTCTCAATGTTTCCCTGCCTTATAGCAACGGTTGTGTGATCGAACGCTCGTCCTACAAATTGTTACCGGAACTTCAACTTTAGTCCCATTGTTGGCCGGACAGTATCGGCTGACACTTGAGTTGCCCAATAAACAATCAAAATAACTGTTTGCAACGCAGCCATACCAGCTGTGCTGCCGTTACGGAGGCCAACGTAAATGAGACCAAGGAACGCGCTGATCTTTGCGACTGTCCTGCTATTATCCAGCACGACCGTCCTCGCCGATACCCTCAAGATAGGTTTGAATTACCCCCAGACCGGAAGATACAAGGACCAGGGCCTTCAACAACGGCTTGGCGCCTATCTGGCGGTAGATGAAATCAACCAGGCAGGCGGTGTTATGGGCCAGCCCCTCGAACTGGTGATTCGCAATACCCGTGGAGAACCAGACCAGGGCGCCAGAAATACCGCCGAACTGATTGACCGCGAGGGCGCGCAGATGGTTTTCGGTGGCGTCTCCAGCGCCGTCGCTATTGCTTCCGGCAAAGCCGCCAGGGATCGTAACCGAATCTACTTCGGCACCCTGACCTACTCCAATGCCACCACCGGCGCCGAGGGGCATCGATATATGTTCCGGGAGCCCTACAACGCCTGGATGACGGCCAAGGCACTGAGCCAGTATCTCAATCGTAACCACGCCGACCAGAAGTTTTTCTACATCACCTCAGACTACACCTGGGGATGGTCCGTGGAAGAATCGGTACGAAAGTTTTCCAACACCGAAAACACCGACGTGCACCAGGGTGTAAAAACCCCCTTCCCCCGGGCGCTGATCAATGATTTCCGCGCAGCGCTGGAACAGGCCCAGGAGAGCGATGCCAAGGTATTGATGATGGTATTGTTCGGCGATGACATGGTCCGGGCTCTGAACCTGGCCTATGAAATGGGTTTGACGGAAAAAATGCAGATCGTTGTGCCCAACCTGACACTGGGGATGGTCAGACAGGTTGGCCCGACCATCATGGAAGGTGTTGTTGGTGCCGCCCCCTGGGTCTGGAACCTGCCCTACGAGAACAACTACCAGCGCGGTAAAGACTTTGTTGAGGCCTTCTCAGACCGCTATGAAATGCGCCCTTCATCATCCGCGGCCTCGGCCTACAGCATTGTTTACCAGTACAAGGATGCTGTCGAACGGGCCGGCAGCACCAACACAGACGCCGTTATCCGGGCCCTTGAGGGGCATCGCTACAGCTTCCTGAAAGATGAACAGTACTGGCGCGAGTTCGACCACCAGAATGTCCAGACCGTCTACGTGGTCCGGATCAAACCTCGTGAAACCGTGGTGGCAGACCAGTTCAGCTCTGATTACTTCGAGATCATCGACTTCCTGCCCGGTGATGAAGCCGCACAAACCCGCGAAGAGTGGGAGCAACGCCGCAAAGAGGCAGGTAAGCCCACCCGCCTGTGACAGGGTCGCTTTACCGGACCAGGCAGTTTCCTGATAATCGTTCCATGACAGGCGTTATGTGCGATTATCAGGAGCACTCAGGCAGTGGCAAATAACAAAGGACTGGTTTCAGGCAACTCTCACACTCCCCCCACGCAATGCGATGTTCTGGTGGTCGGGGGCGGCGTAAACGGCACCGGAATTGCCATGGACGCCGCAGGCCGGGGGCTTCGGGTTGTTCTGTGTGAGATGAACGATCTTGCCTCTGCCACTTCGTCCAGCAGCAGCAAACTTATCCACGGCGGTCTGCGCTATCTTGAGCATTACGAATTCCGGCTGGTCAGGGAAGCACTCGGTGAACGGGAGGCCCTGCTACGAAACGCCCCCCACATCATGTGGCCGATGCGTTTTCGCCTGCCCCATCAGCCCCACCTGCGACCAGCGTGGATGATCCGTACCGGCCTTTTCCTCTACGATCATCTGGCCAAGCGCGAACTGCTGCCCGGCTCCCGGTCTATTACCTTTGGCCCGGACTCGCCCCTGAAACCAGACATCAGCCGTGGATTCGAGTATTCGGATGGCTGGGTTGATGATGCCCGGCTGGTGGTACTGTCTGCTCGCAAGGCCGCTGAAAAAGGCGCAACCGTATTGACCCGCACCCGCTGTAGCCGCGCCGAGCGCCGTAACGGGCAATGGCACGCCACCCTGGACGATCACCACCGGGACAAGCAGTACAACATCCGCGCCAAGGTGGTCGTTAACGCCACCGGCCCCTGGGTCAGCAGCCTGTTCGGTGAAAGCCTGTCTATGCCAGCTCCCAAGCAGATCCGCATGGTCAAGGGCAGCCACATCGTGGTACCCAGGCTCAATCAGGATACCGAAGCCTATATTCTTCAGAATCAGGACGAGCGCATTGTTTTCGTGATCCCCTACGAGGACCGCTTCTCCCTGATCGGCACCACCGATGTCGATTACGTGGGCGATCCGTCGCAGGCACGGATTTCCCCAGAGGAAACCGACTATCTGCTGTCGATCGTCAACCAGTATTTCCGCCGGCAACTGTCCGCCAACGATGTAGTCTGGAGTTACTCCGGTGTTCGGCCGCTGATGGACGACGAGGGTGGCACCGCACAGTCTGCCTCTCGCGACTACTCATTCGAGGTTGATGATGAGGACTCGCTGCCCCCTTTGATCTCGGTGTTCGGGGGCAAGATCACCACCTACCGGAAGCTCGCCGAAGCTGTGACCGATCAGGTCAGTCGCTATTTTCCCGGTGCCGGCCGGTCCTGGACCCGAACGGCCGTGCTGCCCGGCGGGGACTTCAACACTCAGGAGCAACTGGCCACCGAACTCGCGGCCGATTTCCCCTGGCTGGACGATGCTGTGATCCATCGGTTTGTGCGAAGCTATGGCACCAGCAGCTACCACATTCTGGAAGGTTGTCAGAACATGGCCGATCTCGGCCACTGGTTTACCGATACCCTGTCTCGTCGCGAGGTGGATTATCTGATGACCCACGAATGGGCGATCACACCAGAGGACCTGCTCTGGCGGCGAACCAAACAGGGCCTGTACATTAACCCGGAACAATACAGCGAGCTATCTGAGTATATGGCCCGGAGTGGCCAGGTCAGTCCAGAATGCTAGCAACTCTGGCCTGAATGGCCGGCACCACTTCCGCTTCAAACCAGGGATTCTTTCGCAACCAGAGGTTATTGCGGGGGCTGGGATGGGGCATCGGAATGACATCAGGCCAGAATTGTTGCCACTGCCGCACATTCTCGGTAACCGCACGCCTTGCGCCGGGAATATGCCAGGCATGAGCATATTGACCGATCAGCAAGGTCAGGCGAATCTCCGGCAAGCGGTCGAGCAACGCCTGGCGCCAGGCCGGAGCGCACTCGGGGCGTGGAGGAAGGTCTCCGGATTTACCGGTGCCCGGATAACAGAATCCCATGGGCAGAATGGCGAGTTTCTGTTCATCGTAAAAGGTGTCGCGGGTAATGCCCATCCATTGGCGCAGCCGGTCGCCACTGGGGTCGTTAAACGGCAGACCGGTTTCGTGTACCCGTCGACCCGGCGCCTGCCCGACCACGAGAATGCGGGAGGATTCACTAAGCTGAATGACCGGCCTCGGCTCGTGGGGCAGATCGCCTGCACAAATCTGACAGGCACGAACACGCCGAACCAGCTCATCAAAGGACAGGTTTATCAAAGAATCGGTCATACCTCGGAATTTCCTAACGCTTCGGCAGCTCCCAGTAAACCAGTATAGGGCTCTGTCACCACGTAAACCGGTGTAAATTCCATTAGCGGACGCATCCGCCCCTTGGCTACAAAGGCTTCACGGAACGGGCTCTCAAGAAAAAAGTCGAGAAATCCTGGCAGCATACCGCCACACAGATACACGCCGCCCAGACTCCCCAGCGTCAGCGCCGAATTGCCTGCGGTTCGCCCAAGCATTTCGCAGAAATGCCGAAGGACTTCCCCGGCCAAGGCATCGGAGGCGTCCACAGCGGCGGCTGTAATCTTCTCCGGAGCATCGAGCGGGGCCGCCACGCCACGGATTTCGGCATGGGCCTGATACAGGTTCAGCAAACCCGGGCCGCACAGAATCCGCTCGACCGACACCCGCCCAAACCGGGACCGGAGAAGGCGCAACACGTCCATTTCCGTGTCATCGGTGGGCGCAAAATCCACATGGCCCCCTTCAGTCACCAAAGGCACCCAGCCATTTCGAATCGGAACCAGACCGGAAACGCCCAGCCCCGTTCCCGGGCCCATCACCAGTTTCGGCCGGCCAGGGTCTCCCGGGCCGCCACAAACGTGCACCAGATTGGCGTCCGATACATGGGGCACGCCCAGCGCCGTGGCTGTAAAATCATTGATGACCTTGAAGGCCGACCAGCCAAAGACCTGTCGCACCGCCTCAATATCAAAGCGCCAGTGGTTGTTGGTCATTGTCACCCGGGTACCGCGCAAGGGGGAGGCCACGGCCAGACAGGCCTGCCTGACCGACGCCACACCTACACGTTTCAGATAGGTGACCACCGCCTGATCCAGGTTCTCGTAATCACGGCAGTGCAAAACTTCAATAGCTTTTGGCTCTATACTGCCCTGCCCCACCAGAGCAAAGCGTGCATTGGTTCCCCCAATGTCCCCCACCAGAGAATAGTGTTCTGCCGTCATGCCTCGTGGTTCCAGAAAAAACTGGCACCTTGTTCAGGGTTGCTTACCGAACGACGGAACCAACCAAACAGCTCCCGCCCGTAGCCCGTATGATAGCCGGACAAATCCATCGTTGCAGGCCTGCGGGCGGCCAGCACGTCATCCTCTACCCTGATGCTGAGGGTTCCGTTGCGGGCATCCAGGATAACAGTATCCCCGTCTTCAACTCGGGCCAAAGGTCCGCCATCTAACGCTTCGGGGTATACGTGGATGGCGGCAGGCACTTTCCCGGAAGCGCCAGACATCCGGCCATCCGTCACCAGGCCCACTTTGTAGCCCCTGTCCTGCAACACCCCCAGATAAGGGGTGAGTTTGTGTAGCTCCGGCATACCATTGGCACGGGGACCTTGAAATCGCACAACCACAACGCAATCCCGATTCAGCTCTCCGGCCTCGAAGGCCGCCTTGAGCTCGCTCTGATCGTTGAATACCACGGCCGGGGCCTCAATGGTATGGTGCTCAGGCGCGACTGCCGAGACCTTGATCACGCCCCTGCCCAGATTGCCCTCCAGCACCCTGAGCCCACCATCCGGCGCAAAAGGCTGGGCCACACCACGGAGTACCTCCGGCATGGCACTTTGCTCAGCTGCAGGCTTCCAGGCGGGCTTACCATCGTCGAGTTCCGGCATGCGGGCGTACTGCTCCAGGCCTGGGCCCATCACTGTGTGCACGTCGTTATGCAGGTATCCGCCAGCAAGCAGTTCGCGGATCAGGAACGGCGTACCACCCGCCTCGTGGAAGGCATTCACATCCTCCTGGCCATTGGGATAGATACGGGTCAACGAGGGCACAACCGCAGAAAGCTCGGCATAGTCATTCCAGTCAATGATGATGCCGGCAGCGCGGGCGATGGCTATCCAGTGAATGGTGTGGTTGGTTGAGCCGCCCGTTACCAGCAGGGCGACCAGAGCATTGACGATGCTCTTTTCGTCTACCATATCGCCCAGCCCCAGATCTCCACCGTTAGGTTTCGATAACCGGATCACCTGTTCCGTCGCTGCCCTGGTCAGCGCATCACGCAGCGGTGTGCCTGGATTCACAAAGGCGGCACCCGGCAAGTGCAGCCCCATCACCTCAACCAACAGCTGGTTGCTGTTGGCGGTGCCATAAAAGGTACAGGTACCGGGACTGTGGTATGACTTGCTCTCGGCTTCCAGCAACTCCTCTTTGCCAATCCTGCCTTCAGCATAGAGCTGACGGATGCGCTGCTTCTCTTTGTTGGGCAATCCGGACGGCATGGGGCCGGCGGGTACCAGTATGGTCGGCAGATAGCCAAAACTCAGCGATCCGATGAGCAGCCCCGGAACAATCTTGTCGCAGATCCCCAACAACAGCGTGGCATCAAACATGTTGTGGCTGAGAGCAACCGCCGTGCTCATGGCGATCGTGTCCCGGGAGAACAGGCTGAGCTCCATGCCAGGCTGCCCCTGGGTCACGCCATCACACATGGCGGGTGTGCCCCCGGCAACCTGGGCCACCGACCCCATACCATGGGCCGCCTCGCGGATGATATCGGGGAACTGTTGGTAGGGTTGATGAGCCGAAAGCATATCGTTGTAGGCCGTTACGATTGCCACGTTGGCCTTGTTCATCAACTTGAGCGTGTTCTTATCCGCCTGATTACAGGCGGCAAAGCCGTGGGCAAGGTTGCCACAGGACAGCGTGCCCCGTTGGGGGGAGTTCTTTTTCAGCGCCGCCATACGACAGAGGTACTCTTGCCGCGTGGCTTGACTTCGGGCCACAATTCTCTGAGTAACCTTCACTATGATTGGATGCATCCTGCAGCCTCCTCTACGGATTCACTCGAACATAGAACAAAGAATAGTAAAAAACGCTTCAAAACATAGACACAGCAAAAAATTATCGCCATTATTTTGGTAACTTTACTACATATCACGAAAGCAGGCATCGGGAGCCCTCGAACATCTAGCGAGGTGAAACCGTGTCACAGAAGGGTCATCAGTAGTTCATATACTGGCACCCGTTTTCATTGACCGCCGGCACTGTCGACTCTTCGACCATACCGGCGAACCCGGAATAAGGACACCCACATATGCTCAGGCGCACGAAAATTGTCGCCACGCTCGGCCCCGCCACAGACACACCGGAGTCACTTGCCGCCATCATCAAGGCTGGCGTTGACGTGACTCGCCTGAATTTTTCCCATGGCAGCGCCGAAGAGCACATGGCCCGGGCCCGCCAGGTTCGTGAAGCCGCTGCGGCACAGAGCCGCTTTGTTGCCCTTCTCGCCGACCTTCAGGGTCCCAAGCTGCGCATCGCGCGGTTCACCGATAACAAGGTATTCCTGGAAGCCGGGCAAACCTTCGTTCTCGACGCCAGCATGGACAAGGACGCCGGCACAGCCGAGCGGGTGGGCATCGACTACGAGCAACTGATTGAAGACGTTGCCCCCGGCGACATTCTGGTGCTCGACGACGGCCGCATCGAAATGGAAGTGATGTCGGTAGACGAGCACAGCATTACCTCCAAGGTACTGATTGGCGGTCCATTATCCAACAACAAGGGCCTGAACAAGCGAGGCGGAGGACTGTCTGCCGAAGCTCTGACCGAGAAAGACAAGCAGGACATTGTTACCGCCGCAAAACTTGACGCGGATTATGTCGCCGTCTCATTCGTGCGCACCGCCGAAGATATGCACATCGCGCGCAGACTGCTGAGCGAGGCCGGCTCTGAGGCGGGCCTGGTCGCCAAAATTGAGCGGGCGGAGCTGGCACACGACGACCAGGCCCTGGATGAGGTCATCCTCGCCTCAGACGCCGTCATGGTCGCCCGGGGCGACCTGGCGGTTGAGATTGGCGATGCCGAACTGGTAGCAGTTCAGAAGCACATCATTGCCCGCGCCCGGGTTCTGAACCGGGCGGTCATCACCGCAACCCAGATGATGGAATCGATGATCACCAACCCGATGCCCACCCGGGCCGAGGTGTCCGACGTCGCGAATGCCGTAATGGACTACACCGACGCGGTCATGCTGTCGGCCGAAACCGCAGTAGGTGACTATCCGAAAGAAGCGGTAGAGGCCATGGTCCGCATCTGCCTGGGGGCCGAACGGCATCCCTCCATGCACCAGTCCAAACACCGGATTCACGAGAGCATGGAGCGGGTCGACGAAGCCATCGCTTTGTCTGCCATGTACGCCGCCAACCACCTGCAGGGTGTGCGTGCCATCATCTGCATGACTGAGACAGGCGCTACCCCCAGACTGATGTCACGCATCAAGTCCAGCCTGCCGATCTTTGCCCTGTCGCGCCATCACTCCACCCAGCACCGGGTGGTTCTTTTCCGCGGCGTGCAGACCATACCCTTCGATTCGGCCCGGATTGCCAATGAGCAGACCAATGCTGAGGCCGTGGAACAACTGCGCAGACGCGGCGTAGTCGGCGAAGGTGATCTGGTGGTGATTACCAAGGGGGATTACGTCAACGCTCAGGGCGGCACCAACACTATGAAAATCGTGCGCGTTGGCAGCGATATCCGCTAGCCGCCGAGCAGCGCCTGACACAGCCTTCGGCCAGACACACAAAACCCACCACGACGGTGGGTTTTGTGTTTACCGGTTTAAAGGTCGCCCAGACTTCCCCTGGCAATTTCCGACACTGCCGGCCAGTCTTTACCGGCAATAGCCTCTGCCGGCGTGAGCCAGGACCCACCAACAGCACAGACATTCGGTAACGCCAGATAGTCTCTGGCTGTCTGGCGGCTAATGCCACCCGTCGGACAAAAGACGACATCGGGAAATGGCCCGCTGAAGGCCTTAAGCGCAGGGATACCCCCTGCCACTTCCGCCGGGAAAAACTTGAACTCCCGATAGCCCAACGCATACCCCATCATCAGCTCGGACACCGTCGAAACCCCTGGCAACAGCGGTGCCTCGGAGGTAACACCGAACTCCAGAATGGCCTCAGTAATCCCGGGGGTAATCACAAACTGCGCACCAGCAGACTCCACCTGTCGATACTGGGCGATACTGGTAACCGTTCCTGCACCAACCCAGGCTTCGGGAATGGCTTTCCTGACCTTTTCAATGGCACGCACTCCATGCTCGGTGCGCAAGGTAATTTCAAGTACCCGGATACCTCCATCTACCAGCGCACGGCACAGAGGGATGGCATCGTCCGGGTCTTTGATCGCAATCACAGGCACCAGAGGCGAGGCTGCCAGAACGGCCTGCACCCGCTCGCGATGATAGTCCGACAATTGATTCATGGTGATCTCCTAAAGCAGTTAGCGGCGGTGACCAGACAAACAACGCGGCGTCACGGGCTCCAGAACACTTCCAGGCCGGGTTTCAGGAAGGCCCGCACAGGCATGGCAAATACATCATCCAGAGCCGAACACGCCCTTCTGAGCGTCTCCAGCTTGTCCTCCCCTTTCAGGTGCAGCGCGGTAAAGCGCGCTTGCGCCAGTACCGCCCGGGTCAGCGTCACCCTGGGCTGAGGCTGGGATTCGGGTGTCATCGCCGCTACCAGACCAGTATTGAGCTCATCCATGGCTTCAGGCAATTCAGGCGCATCCGGAAACAGCGAAGCGGTATGACCGTCATTGCCCATTCCCAGAATCACCACATCCACCGGCAGAACCAGCACAGAAAGCGCCTGCCGAACTGCCTCCAATCCTTGATCCGGAATTTCCCCCGGCTGCTTCAGTGCCAGGTAACGGGCTTTCGCAGCCCTGCCCACTAACAGATTGTTTCTGACCAGGGTTGTGTTACTGGCAGGGTCGCCCTCCGGCACCCAGCGCTCGTCCGCCAGCACAACATCCACTCTGGACCAGTCCAGATCGGCCTCGGACAACGCCTTGAAGAAGGGCAAAGGCGTAGAGCCTCCGGACACCACCAGGCTGGCCCTGGGCGCCTGCTCAAGACGACTGGCGAGCACATCGGCGACCGTCGAGGCCAAGGCCCGGGCCACGCCCTCGGCATTATCGTCGGCGTGGAACCCGACCCCCTCTGGCAAGCGGATGTCAGGCATCCTCATACCAGCTCCTCCCATCCCGCGTGATCATGGCAATGGAGGCAACCGGGCCCCAGGTGCCGGCGGCATATCGCTTGGGCGGTTCGCCACTGTCTCGCCAGTTAGCGATGATCTCGTCGACCCAGCGCCAGGCGTATTCCACCTCATCCCTGCGAACAAAAAGGTATTGATTACCTTTCATCACCTCCCACAGCAAACGCTCATAGGCATCCGGAATGCGTTCCGCTTCAAAGGTTTCGGAGAAGGTCAGCTCCAACGGCCCCTGCCGCAATCGCATCCCCTTATCCAGCCCCTGATCCTTGGTCAGGATTTTCAGGGCCATTCCCTCATCCGGCTGCAACCGTATAATCAGTTTGTTGTTGGCCAAATGCTTCTGGTCCGGATCAAAAATGTAGTGAGGCGCGGGCTTGAAATGGATGATGATCTGGGAAAGCTTCTCCGGTAGTCGCTTGCCCGTGCGGATGTAAAAGGGCACGCCAGACCAGCGCCAGTTGTCGATCTCAGCCTTCAGGGCCACGAAGGTTTCGGTGGCACTGCCCTTGTTGGCATCTTCCTCCTCCAGATAACCCGGAACCGGCTTGCCATTGCTGGTGCCTGCAGTGTACTGACCACGCACGACGTACCGATCCATCATGTCCGGGGTAATCCGCTTCAGCGCCTTGAGTACCTTTACCTTCTCGTCCCGGATACTGTCCGCTGACAGGTCGGCAGGCGGATCCATCGCAATCAGGCACAGCAACTGCAGCAGGTGATTCTGAATCATGTCGCGAATCTGACCGGCCTGGTCAAAATAGCCCCAGCGCCCTTCTATACCGACGCTCTCCGCGACGGTAATTTCAACGTGAGAGATATGATTCTGGTCCCACTGGGAGGCAAACAGGTTGTTGGCGAATCGCAGGGCAATCAGATTCTGCACGGTCTCCTTACCCAGATAGTGATCAATCCGGAACAACTGGTTTTCGTGGTAGACCTCTCCAAGCTCATCGTTGATGACCCGGGACGACTCAAGGTCGTGGCCAATAGGTTTTTCCACCACCACCCGGGTTTTCTCATTACAACAACTGGTCGCCTTCATATTGCGGGCAATCACGCCATACATCGAAGGCGGCGTGGCCATGTAGACGATGAGTTCGTTGTTGGGTTCATCCCGCCACTCACGCAGGGCCCCGTAGCCCTCAGGATCGGTGAAATCCAGCAACAGGTAATCCACCCGCTGCAGAAATGCATTCGCCACGCCAGCATCAAACTCACGGTCTTTCACATGATAGCGAAGCTTTTCAAACAGTTGCTCCCGGACGTCCGCTGTTGTTGCCTTCGTGCGCGCAATCGCCAGAATGCGACTGCCCTGCGCAAGCAAGCCCGCACGCTCCAGCTGATACAGCGCAGGGAAGAGTTTACGCTGAGCCAGGTCACCCAAGGCGCCAAAAAGCATCAGGTCACACGGGGCATTCGCGTTCTTTACCATGAGTCGCGCCCTCCATGATTTGCCGCTCCACTTCATTCACATTAACAGGAAGTAGTAGTTTTAGAAAAAAAACAGTCAAACTGCTGACTCCCAGCCCTCAGAAAACCACGTTATGACACGTTGACTACCGCAAACACACCAATAAAACGGTATACTCCCGAGTTCTTAGATGATTCGGCCCCCAAGAGATCAACGGAGCATCCATTCATGACAACCAGTCACGCGCACCGGGAAGAGAATCTGCTGGAAGATATTCAGGAACGCCTGGATAATCTGAACAAGTCCGAGCGCAAAGTGGCAGAAGCGATTCTTAAGGACCCCAGCGCTGCAACGCGGTACAGCATTGCAGCCCTGGCCCGGGCGGCCAATGTCAGCGAACCTACTGTAAACCGATTCTGTCGGAGTTTTTCAGCGACGGGCTTCCCGGACTTCAAGATCCGATTAGCACAGAGCATTGCGACAGGAACACCCTATGTCGGCCAGAATATAGAGCCCGACGACACCGTGGCTGAATTCGCTGACAAAATCATGCTCAGCACCATTGCCAACCTGGATAAGTCTCGCCAGTCACTCGATCACAAAGCGCTAGCTTCGGCCATCGACTATCTTATCCAGGCAAAACAGATCCACTTTTTTGGCATGGGCGGCTCAGCGTCGGTCGCACTCGATGCCCAGCACAAGTTTTTTCGATTCAACATTCCCGTAACCTCATACGACGACGCTCTCATGCAAAGAATGGTGGCGGCAGGGGCGCAGGTCGGAGATGTGATCGTAATGATCTCATACACCGGCCGAACCAAGGAAAGCGTTGATATCGCCAGAGTGGCGCGAGAGAACGGCGCAACGGTTATTGGTATAACAAACCCGGAATCCCCTCTTGCGGAGTTCTGTACGGTGGTGGTTGGCGTCACAACCCCGGAAGACACAGAAGTGTACATGCCCATGTCTTCCAGAATTATTCATTTGACGGTCATCGACATCCTCGCAACCGGTGTAACGCTGAAACGTGGATCGGATTTTCTGGGCCATCTCAAGAAAATCAAGGAAAGTCTGAAAGCTACCCGATATCCGAAAGAATGAACCGCTCACAAAAAAGCCCCCGAAAGGGGGCTTTTTTGTGAGGTCTATAGCAAATCAGTTCCGCTCAACTTCAGCTGTGTTGCGAAGGTACTGCTGGTAGGCCGTATATTCACGCTGCCCCTCCAGCTGCGCCAGGAAACGCATCAGCTGTTGGTATTCCGCACCTTCCTGATCAACCTCACCTTCGTTGACACCGGTCAGCACAATGACAGCAGCCTGATCGGCCGTAACGGAGCGGCCAACGCTTGGCGAGTCACCATCCGGGCGGGCCATAGAAAACACTTCCTGCACCACGCGCGGGCTCAGGCCAGACACACTCCGGCCCTGATCTTCAAACTGCTGCCATTCACCGGCACCAAGTTCGTCAGCACTGGTACCGGATTCAAGCTGAGCCACGAGCTCATCAACACGGGCTGCCAGCGCATCCCGGGTTTCGGTTCTCTCCAGAATCCGACGAATCTCCGACTCCACATCGGCCAACTCCAATTGGCGCGGTTCGTGATACTCGCGCACCCGGGCAACGACCGACACGTTATCACCCACGTCGATCAGCTCGGTATTGTAGCCACCCTCAAGTACATCTTCAGAGAACAGTTGACGTACCAGACCCGCATGATCAAAGGGTGCTGCACCGCCATCCCTGCTGATACCTTCGACCACCCGAATTTCCAGACCCAGCTCTTCGGCCGGGCTGGCAAGATCGTCGGCGGCATAGGCCGCATCAGCCAGTTGCGAGCGAACTTCCGCAAAACGCTCACTGGCCTTGGTTCTGGCCAATTCGAGTCGCAGATCTTCACGCAACTCGTCAAAGGCAGGCACATCGGAGCGGCGCACCTCTTCCAGCTTAATCAGATGAAGACCAAAGCTGGTCTCAACCGGACCAGAAACTTCGCCTTCTTCCAGATCAAACAGAGCGTCTTCAAAGGCTTCATCGTAGACACCACGGCCGGCAAAACCGAGATCACCACCTTCCTGCGCAGAGACGGTATCGACTGAGTATTCCTCGGCCAGGACGGCAAACGACTCACCGTCTTCAAGACGCTGCTGGATGGTTGCGAGAGTCGCCTGCCCTTCATCACCGGCCTCTACAAGAATGTGAGCGGCACGGCGCTCTTCCCGTGCGTATTCTTCAGCACGCTCCTCGTAATAGGACCGCAATTCATCTTCGGCGACCTCAATGGACTCCGCCAACGCTCCCTGGGACAAGGTAATGTAGGCAGCATCCACCTGCTCTGGCTGACGAAACTGGTTACGGTTCTCGTCGTAGTACGCCTGTACGTCCGCCTCGGTCACATCCACCTGGTCCTGAACACTACTGCCATCGAGAGTCAGCACGCGGAAGTCACGGGTCTGGTTCTGAATGGCCAGCAAATGGGCTGCATTCTCAGGTGCCACGACACCGGTCTGGGCGATCGCCGCGCGAATCTGGTTTACCACATAGTTCTTGCGTATGCTTTCGCGGAACTCGGCAACGCCCATGCCCACATTGCGCACTGTGGCTACAAACCGATCACGATTGAACTGGCCATCCACCTGGAACTGGGGCATCTGGGTAATCAGGGAATCGATGTCGGCGTCGGTCAGCTCCAGCCCCTGGCTCTGAGCGTCCTGAGTGAGCACGGCCTCCCGGATCAACGCATCCAGCACGTCGCGGCGAATCTGATCCTCGTCCAACAGGGATTGATCCGGATTCTCCATCTGCATCAGGCGCTGCTGACTTTCCATCTGTACGGTACGCAGAAACTCCCGCTCGGTGATGTCCTGGCCGTTAACCGTTGCCACTTCTGGCTCGCCAGTGAAGCCGCCAATGATGGCATCCATTCCCCAGATCGAGAGGGAAATAATCAATAGGCCAACGATAACCTTGGCGATCGTACTCTGGGCGTTATCCCGAATATCTTGAAGCATGTTGTTCTCGAATCCCTGTTCAAGGTTCTGCTGTTGGTAGTGGTGAGGCGAAAGCTGAGTGAGCCACCGTTAACACGCAAAAAGGCGCACCCTTACCGGAATGCGCCTTGAATTCTGATGGCAGTTCCCGAAACCGGGAACTGCCAGAGAAAGAACCGTTACTTAACGGCGTCTTTCAGGGCCTTGCCTGCCTTGAATCCAGGCACTTTAGAGGCCGGAATCTTGATTTCTGCACCAGTCTGCGGGTTGCGACCAGTACGGGCAGCACGCTCTTTCACAGAGAAGGTGCCAAAGCCGATCAGGGTAACCTGGTCGCCTTTCTTCAGTGCACCGGTGATTGAGTTGGTCATGGCATCCAGCGCACGGCCAGCTGCGGCTTTGGAGATGTCTGCGGACTCTGCAATTGCATCGATCAGTTCGGACTTGTTCACACTAAACCCCTTCGATTTCAGGTTGAAGATGTTATAGGTCGGTTTGTTTTTTCGCGGACGTTCTCGACTATCGCATAAGCGATGGGAGAATTCCATTCTTCAGTTTTTTTATTCCTTGCGGCATTAAACCGGTGTTCGGAATAGGCACTTACTGCGCGGGAGCCCTTGGTATTGGCTGCTTCACGGCGAAACAGTTATACCAACGGGCTCTCAGGCGTGTCAACAACTCATCCGGTGTTTAATGTGTATTTATGCGCTCTGCAGCGTCGCCGGACTCATCAGAAGCGGCCGATTTGCCGGTTTCCTTGTCAGCATTTTCAGCCCGGGGATCCGGCTGGTAGGCCAGCGCAATATCCAGAACCTCATCAATCCACTTGACCGGACGAATCTCCAGCGATTCCTTGATGTTGCCAGGTATCTCTTTGAGATCCCTGACATTTTCATCCGGGATAATGACAGTCTTGATGCCGCCGCGATGGGCTGCCAGCAGCTTTTCCTTCAAGCCGCCGATCGCCAGAACGCGACCTCGCAAGGTGATTTCACCGGTCATCGCCACATCCGCCCGAACGGGAATTCGGGTCAGTGCAGAAACCAGTGCTGTACACATGCCAATACCGGCACTCGGGCCATCTTTCGGGGTTGCCCCCTCTGGTACGTGCACGTGAAGATCGTGTTTTTCGTGGAAATCATCCGCCACACCCAGGCCGGCCGCCCTGCTCCGGACCACTGTAAGTGCCGTCTGAATGGATTCCTGCATAACGTCACCCAGCGAGCCGGTTTTAACGACACGACCCTTACCTGGCGTCAAAGCGCACTCGATGGTCAACAGCTCGCCCCCGACCTGGGTCCATGCCAGACCGGTCACCTGTCCGATCTGGTTGGTTTCTTCTGCCAGTCCGTATTTGAACTTTTTGACGCCTGAGTAATCCTCCAGAAGATCCGGCGTCAGGGTCACCGAGGCCTTGGTGCTGCTCTCTACGTGCTCACGCACCACCTTACGGCAGATCTTGGCGATTTCGCGCTCAAGACCCCGTACACCGGCTTCCCGAGTGTAGTAGCGGATCAGGTCCCGAATGGTCTCTTCCGGCAGTTTCAGTTCGTCCTTGCGCAGACCATTGGCCTTGAGCTGCTTGGGCAGAAGGTAACGCAACGCAATATTGACCTTCTCATCTTCGGTGTATCCGGGAATCCGGATGATCTCCATGCGGTCCAGCAGTGCCGGTGGAATATCCATGGAGTTGGAGGTACACACGAACATAACATCAGAGAGGTCGTAATCGACCTCCAGGTAGTGGTCATTGAACGTATGGTTCTGTTCCGGGTCCAACACCTCAAGCAGAGCCGAGGCCGGATCGCCACGATGGTCCATGCCCATCTTGTCGATTTCGTCGAACAGGAAAAGCGGGTTCTTCACACCCACCTTGGAAAGCTTCTGCAACAACTTGCCCGGCAGCGCGCCGATGTAAGTCTTGCGGTGTCCCCGTATCTCGGCTTCGTCACGCACACCACCCAGCGCCATGCGGGTGTATTTGCGATTGGTGGCCTTGGCGATGGACTGCCCAAGTGAGGTCTTGCCAACCCCGGGAGGCCCTACCAGGCAAAGCACAGGCCCTTTCACCTTCTTGACCCGACTCTGAACCGCCAGATACTCCAGAATACGCTTCTTCACCTCGTCCAGGCCGTAGTGATCCCGGTCCAGGATTTCGCGGGCCTTTTCAAGGTCGTGACGAACCCGACTGCGCTTCTTCCAGGGGACCGCCAGCATCCAGTCAATGTAGCCGCGCACCACGGTAGCTTCCGCGGACATTGGCGACATCATCTTGAGCTTGTTCAGCTCTGTTTCGGTTTTCTTCCGGGCCTCTTCCGGCAGACCGGCTTCCTCAAGCTTCTGCTCGAGTTCCTCGAAATCGTTGTTACCCTCGCCGAGCTGGCCCATTTCCTTCTGGATCGCTTTCATCTGCTCGTTCAGGTAATACTCACGCTGGCTGCGCTCCATCTGCTTTTTCACACGGCCACGGATGCGCTTCTCCACTTCGATCAGATCAATCTCACCGTCCAGCTTGCCCAGCAGAAGATCAACCCGCTTACGAACGTCCAGAGCTTCCAGCAACTCCTGTTTCTCGGGGATCCGCATCTCCAGATGCGCGGCCATGGTATCGACCAGACGCTCAATCTCGTGGATGCCGGTCAAGGCATTGGAAACCTCAGATGGCACCTTTTTGGACAGCTTCACGTACTTCTCGAATTCGTCCATCAGGGTCTTGGTGAGGACGTCTTCCTCGCGCTCCGGCAAGGATTCCTCATCCATCAGAATGGCCTGGCCGGACAGGTAATCGCCTTCCTCGATGTCAGAAATGCTGGCTCGGGAATTACCCTCTACCAGAACCTTGACGGTGCCATCCGGCAGCCGAAGCATCTGCAGCACGGTCGCCAGGGTGCCCATGGCAAACACATCCTTCGGGCCCGGCTCGTCGGTGGAGGCATCTTTCTGGGCTACCAGCAGGATT
>NPIE01003044.1_pt1 | contig 43204 bp, 50 predicted proteins | sample 8637661 | NCBI WGS metagenome assembly NPIE01 (sample SAMN07420842, study PRJNA396082) | bioreactor metagenome | isolation source: sample BA12 brine-fed electro-methanogenic bioreactor BA | place: Japan: Kochi | collected 2016-12-09 | reverse complement strand
TCGCGGTAGCCGCGCAGTTCGCCCACAGGCGATAATCTTACTACAGCCGCGCACTCTACCAGTCTGAGTTAAGGCGGGTAACTGCACTAAATAAAAAGGCGAAGATGACATATAAACATGTCGAATCAGCAAATACACGCCGATTGGAAGAGGAATGAGAGAATACAGGCAATAGAGAGATAAAACCAATAATGGGCAAATATATGAGCTCCAATGGATTTTCAGAGAGGGAGGGAGAATGACACCTGCATCAATCAGGAAGTTCTCCGCGCAGGGGATCACCAACCCCTTCAGAGACTGTGACCTCAAGACCTGCTCCAAAGACCTTCCGGATCATATGGCCCTCAGACCGGACACCCCAGACCTCTAAGATACAGTCTCCCCGCGCCTTAAGATCAAGGATGATCTGCCCGCTCTGCCCCTTTGACAGGCGGGCGTCAGTTATACGGCCTGCATGAGTGCGATCAAGGTGTTCAGCCAGCCTGAGAAAGAGAGAGAGGGTGCGGATCTGATCCTGGACCACCGGATCATGGAGGCTGAAGTGATGATCCTTCTTCCGTGGTGCTTTCTTCCGGTGATACCGGGCGATCTCTGCCATGACTCCGACCTCATGCTCATTGAAACCGACCAGATCCGCGTTCCTGATGATGTAGGCGGAATGGAGATGATGATTGGAGAACGAGATGAAATTGCCGGTATCATGGAGATATGCCGCATACAGGAGGAGAGCCCGTTCAGAATCACCATATTGATGGAGACCGGCATCTCGTGCCGTATCGAAAAGGAAGGCAGAAAGACCGACGATAGTGAGTGCGTGAGCCTCATCGATCCGACAGGATCGTCCCAGCTGAACAACACTCCGCTTTCTGGACGATATCTTCTCTGCATGGGGGAAGCCAGGTATCCGGGAGAGATATTCAATGAGAAGGCCCTCACGCAGGCCATGGGGAGATATCTCGATCTCAGTGATCCCCAGCTCTTCCATCACCGATTCAAGGATCACCCCACCACCGATGATGATATCCGCCCGCCCGGGATTGATCCCGGGAACTTTCCTCCGCTCTTCCAGAGAGAGGGAGCAGAGCCGCTCGATCGTATGCCTGAGATCCTCATACCTGAGGCGGGCAGGCGTGGAGGTTTCCGGATAAAGGCGGGAGGCGATCTCGGCAAGATTCTGTATGGTGCCCGAACTCCCAAATGCACGTGAATAAGGAGCTTTCCGTATCCGGGTTAACGGCTGGGCGATGACATTTCTGACAAACTGCTGCATCCGGGCATATTTCTTCAATGAAACAGGACCGTCTTCACCGGGACGGAAGAACTGGTTTGTTATCCGGATTGATCCGAGCTTCAATGATTCAAGCGTGAGGTAGTCATGCTGGCTGCCGATGATCACTTCAGTCGAGCCTCCGCCGATATCGATGAAGATTGCCCGATGCGTGCCGATGTCAATCCCGGAGACGACACCCCGGTAGATCAGCCGTGCCTCCTCCTTGCCAGAGACGACCCGGACATCAAGGTTTGCTTCCCTGAGGAGCATCTCAAGGAACTGATCGGCATTCTTTGCCTCCCGTGTGGCAGAGGTGGCAACAGCGACAAATTCCGATACACCATAGGCAAGGCCGAGATCAACGAAGAGTTTACAGATGGTGACCCCGCGGCCGATCGCCTCTTCAGAGAGTTCTTCACGGGCAAAACATCCCTCACCGAGACGGGCAACCTCCTTCTGCTCCGTCAGAACGCTCATCGATCCATTCTGGTTCAGCCTGACAACCAGGAGGCGGATCGAGTTTGTGCCGATGTCAATGAATGCGACATTCTCCTCAGAGGCAGGCATCGGTTCGGTCATTTTGGTTCAAATCCCGTCTGTAATCGATCAATTGAACAGTGCGCAGATATACCGTTGTCACCTTCAGGTGGATTTCGATCTTTTCCAATAAGCCGTGCCTCCTCAAGAGTGATCCCATGTGAAAGGACGGTACAAAAGATCCCGGGAAGACCGGCCTTCCTGATTGCATCTGTTACCTTCCCGATATCATAGGGGATCCGGATATGGCAGACTGAGAAGGGATCTGCTTCCAGCAGGCAGTAACATGCCCTGGGATCTCCATCTGCCGGCCTGCCTGCCGATCCGCAATTGATGAAGAGGCAGTCTGAAACAGTCCGGGTGAGGGGGAGGTGTGTGTGGGCAGAGATGATCGCATCCACGCCTGTTGCCTTTGCATACTCCAGAAGCTCTGTATCAGGCGTATGAGGGTCGATCCGCCCTGTCATCGATCCGGGAGCTCCATGTGTGAGAAGGACGGTCATATCACCGATACGTGTCCGAATCTCCCGTGGGAGTGAATGAAGATGGCTCTCCTGATCTTTTGTGACCTGTTTCTTTGTCCAGCAGAGCGACTGCATCTTCTCATCGCCCCGAATACGCTTCTTTTTACAGTCATTTTTGGTGAGCGAAAGGATCTCAGAATCGATATTGCCTGCAATCCCGGTGATCCTCTTCTCCATAATCAACCGGATCGTTTCTTCGGGATACGGCCCAAAACCGATTACATCCCCAAGATGCAGGATATGCGTTGCACCCCTCTGTTCGGCATCCGCAATAACCGCCTGAAGCGCTGGCAGATTTGCATGGATATCGCCAATCAATGCAACCCGAACCGGGGTTCCTCCGGGCATCCGGTGAAGCCCGGCTCCCGTCATGACAAGGGGGCCGGTGATCTTCTGCCTGATATCCTCAATCAGGTTATCCTCCTTCATCCCATTCCAGTGGAGCGAGAAGAGTTCATATAATTCATTTCGCCGTGATCTGCGGTCATCTGCAAGATGCAGCAACCCCGGTCTGATGAACCTCATAAACCCGGTGTGCCCAAAGAACGACGCAACACGTGCCTCCTCCTCTTCCATAAAGCCGGGGAGGAGATCCAGCCAGACATCACAGTCATGCATATCCCCGAGGAGATCCTGGAGCTTTTTTATCTCCTGTATCGGTTTTTTCAGGCCATCAGGGTAGAGTTCACGGAAGATCTCCATCGTATACCGAAGCCGTTTTGCTGCGATCCGCATCTCATGGTGCTCGGCAATTCTGGTCGGGTCAGGAACATAGCGCTCAAATGAGAGGAGCTCCAGAAGCCGCATGCTGATCGCCCGGTATGCGGTCTCATAGGCAAACCTGCTATGGATATCGGTTTCGTGGAGTTCTCCGGAGACGATCTGATCCCGGCACCAGTCCAGAAGATCGTCTGCAACGCCTGATGATTCAAAGGCATTAACCGAAGAAACGACCTCAGGGTGGAGGGCTGCCCGCTTTTCGTTCCACCTGAGGAGCAGGCATTCGATCCCCGGCCTGATGAGCGGCTGGAAGGCCGTCTCTTCTCGCGGAGCAGGGAGAGCGACCCTGCCGGTGATAGAGACCCGTATCTTCCAGAGGAATTCCCGCATCCGCATGCGGAAGCCCGGTGATGGGGGGAGAGCCGGAACTCCGGCAGGAGGGGCATCGGTTCTCACAAGCACGGTTGTATCATCTGCCGGGGGCAGGAAGCCTGCATACCAGACAGGAGGACGTTCGGCAGGGAGAGAGTCCAGATAGGACTGGAGAAAGTCGATCTGCACATCAAGATCCCGCGCCGCCCCAAGCGAGCGGGTGATGGAGCGGACGCCTTTGTACGTCTTTTTGTACATGGATTGAGAGAAACAGGGTGCAAAGAGGGGGAGAGCCGCACGGATACGGCGGGATGCCACCCTCATCCGGTGGATATACTCGATATCATCCGAGGTACGCACCCCATCTGCCTCGGACTGAAGATCATCGGTGAGCTTCCTGAGGGTCTCAGCTCCAAAGAGGCAGAACCCCTCATCAATCTTCTCTTTCTTTCCACCCATGCCAGTCACCCCTGTGTGTAATCAGCCAGTCCTGCGAACTGCAGGCTGCCTCTGTAGTCTCCGGACAAATCCTGTCATAGCTGCCATCGGCATTCAACCGCCATGATTTCCGGTTATCTGAAAGATGCACCTTCATGATCCGGATCAGAGCGGATCTGATCGCCTTGTCCCGAACCGGAAAGAGCACCTCAACCCTCCGCCTGAGATTCCGCTGCATCATATCGGATGATCCGAGGAAGACCTCGTCATCACCACCGTTATGGAAGTGATAGATGCGGGCATGTTCAAGGAAACGCCCGACGATTGACGTAACCGTGATTGTATCAGATACACCGGCAATACCGGGTCGGAGCGCGCAGAGTCCACGAACATTCAGATCCATCCTCACACCCTCATGTGATGCCCGGTACAGCGCTGATATGATCTCGGGATCCAGGAGCCCGTTCAGCTTCAGGGCGATATACCCATTCCGGTTCGCCCTCTGATGGCCGATCTCCCGCTCGATCCGTCTCAGGATCCCCTGCCGGAGATTGATCGGGGCAACGAGAAGTTTCCGGTACTCCTGCCGATCCACATAGCCGGTCAGGTGATTGAAGAGCTCCGTTGCATCAGCCCCGATATCCGGGTCAGCCGTCAGGTACCCGATATCCCCATAGATTCGGGTGGTGACGGTGTTATAGTTCCCGGAACTTAAATGCACATACCGATAGATGCCGTCTGCTTCACGCCTGACTATCATCGCCACCTTGGCATGCACCTTCAGCCGCTCATGCCCATAGACGACATGCACACCCTCCTGCTCAAGTGCCCGCGCCCAGGTGATATTGTTCAGCTCATCGAACTTTGCCTTCAGCTCCAGAACCACCGTCACCTGTTTCCCGTGCTGGCGGGCTTTCATCAGGGCATCAACGATCGGGGATTTCTTGTCGATCCGGTACAGGGTTATCTTGATCGCAAGAACATCCGGATCGATTGCCGCCTGCCTGAAGAGCCGGACGATCGGGATGAAGCTGTCATAGGGGTGGTAGAAGAAGATATCCCGTGATCGGACCACATCGAAGATATCCTCTTCATGCACCAGCGGATCGGTGATATGGGGGACAAATGGTTCATCGAGGAGATCTGGACGGGTGAGATCGTGCAGCTGCCAGAGATCATTATGACCGATAAAACCGCTGACACCATAGACATCGATCTCTTTCAGCCCTAGCCGCTCCGAGAGGAGGAGGATCAGCCGCGGGGGCATTGTTGGATCAACTTCCAGCCGGACCGGTATTCCAGTACGCCTGCATTCGATACTATCCTCCACCGCAGTCAGGAGATCGGATGCATCATCGATGACCACTTTGATCTCCGCATCCCGTGTCACCCTGAAACGGTATGCACCCTCCACACTCATCCCCGGGAAGAGGGTGCCGAGATGCTCGGCGATCAGATCTTCAAGGAGGATGAAGCGGGAAGGCGACCCCCCGCCGGGGGAGCCAACCGGGATGAACCTGCCGAAGGTGAGGGATGGAATCTTCACCCGTGCGAGGTACCGCCGCCCATCGGCTGAACCCAGGACGACAGCCAGATTCAGCGAGAGGTTCGAGATGAAGGGGAAGGAGCGGGTTGCATCGATTGCCATCGGGGTGAGGATCGGATAGACCGTAGACTGGAAGTAGGCATGCATCTCCTTTTGTTCTTCAGGGCTGAGATCTGAGAACCGGACAATCGAGAGACCCGCTGCGGAGAGAGCAGGGAGAAGAGATGCGCTCCATGTCTCCTCATAGAGGCGGTAGAGTTCATCGACTTCAATCTGGATCTTCCAGAGGAGATCAGCCGGAGGAATGCCATCAGGGGGCAGTTTCCAGATGCCGTCTTTCACCTGGTGGCGAAGCCCGGATACCCTGACCATGAAGAATTCATCAAGATTGCTTCCGCAGATCGCAAGGAATTTCACCTGTTCGAGGAGCGGATGACGATTATCATTTGCTTCCGCGAGCACCCTCCTGTTAAAGGAGAGCCATGAGAGTTCACGGTTGATATAATAGTCAGGATTCTCCGGATTGAATGTCTCTTCAGTTGCCATGCCATATCCCCCTGTGCTGGATCATCCATGCCTGTGAATCGATAGGATCCGCACCCGGCTCCACCCGCCTATAGCTGCCATCCTTGTTCATCAGACGCAACTTAACGGTATCCTTCAAGTGGATCTGAAGGATTGTTTTAATCACTGCATTCCTGATCGCAGGATCACGTATCGGGTAGAGGATCTCAACCCTGCCATGTAAGTTCCGGGGCATCAGATCGGCTGAACCGATCAACACCTCCTCTTCACCGCCATTTCTGAAATAGTAAATCCTTGTATGTTCAAGGAACCGACCGACAATCGAGGAGACGGTGATAGTGTCTGAAAAACCGGGGATACCTGGCCGAAGACAGCAGATACCACGCACCTGGAGGTGGATGGCCACCCCTTCCTTCGATGCACGGTAGAGGGCAGCGATGAGAGCGGGATCCACGAGTGAATTGCATTTGAAGGCAATGTAGCCCTTCCCGTATTCCCGGTGAACATGAATCTCCCGCTCTATCCGTGCTATCAGATCCTCACGCATCCGTCCCATCTTCCCATGAGAGACGAGCAAAGTCCGGTATTCCGTCTTTGCGGAATAGCCGGTCAGGGCATTAAAGAGGTCGGCTGCATCTGCCCCGACTGCCGGATCAGCAGTGAAGAGGCCGAGATCAGTATACACCCGTGCTGTCTGGGCATTGTAGTTGCCGGTTCCAAGATGAGTATACGTGACAAGGCCACCCGACTCACGGCGAACCACCATGCAGAGTTTTGCATGCACCTTCAGGCCGATCAGCCCATAGACCACATGCACACCGGCCCGTTCAAGCGCCCGCGCCCAGATGATATTATTCTCCTCATCAAAGCGTGCCTTCAGCTCGACAAGGACCGTCACCTGCTTGCCCTGCTCACGAGCCTCCATCAGGGCCTCGACGATGGGGGAGTTCTGCCCGACACGGTAGAGTGTCTGTTTGATCGCAAGCACATCGGGATCCCGTGCCGCCTGCCTGATGAAGCTCACCACCGGGATGAAGCTGTCATAGGGGTGGTAGAGAAGGTAATCCCTCTTTTTAATGGAACGGAAGATCGTCTTTTCAGAATTGAGCCCCTCCGGAACCGTAGGGAGAAACGGGGCATCTTTCAGTTCGGGCCGGTTGATTCCGGCGAGTTCCATCAGATCGGCCATGCCGAGCGGTCCGGTGCTGGTATCGACCTGTTCGGGATTAAGGTTCAGTTTTGATGCGAGCATCTCCCGAATCCATTCTGGAATTGAGCTATCCACCTCAAGCCGGACGGGTCTCCCGATACGCCGGTGCTCCACACTCTCCTCAATGGTGCTGAGGAGATCTGATGCTTCATCTTCTTCAATCTCAAAGTCAGCATCCCGTGTGACCCTGAACGGGTAGGAGGCAACAATATCCATGCCCGGGTAGAGGAGATCAAGATTATCTGCGATTAAGTCTTCCAGAAGCACATACTGGTGTTCATCCCCTCCAAAATCACCAGAGTGCGTCAGCCGCACAAACCGTTGTCCGGGGGTGCGGGGCACCTTCACCCGTGAGAAGAGGCGGCCGCGCTTTGTATCATTGATGATGACCGCCAGGTTCAGGGAGAGGTTCGAGATGAAGGGGAAGGGGTGAGATATGTCAAATGCCATCGGGGTGATAATCGGGAAGATATCCCTGATGAAGATCTCCCGGGCCACGTTTTTCTGCTCCAAAGAGAGTTCATCCATCCGGTTGATGATGATCCCTTCACTTTTCAGCTCGGGGAGGAGATGATCCTTCCAGCAGGAGGTCACCTCTTTGAGAAGAGGGAGGAGAGCAGATCGGATCCCGGTAATCTGCTCCTTGGGCGAGAGGCCGTCGGGGGGGCGCTCGAGTGCGCCAGCTGCTGCCTGCCTCCAGAGTCCTGATAACCGGATCATCACAAATTCGTCCAGATTATTTGCAAAGATCGAGAGGAATTTGACTCTTTCGAGAAGAGGGTGGTTCTTATCCAGTGCTTCTTCCAAAACCCGCCGGTTGAACTGTATCCACGAGAGTTCGCGGTTATAGAATACTTTCGGAGTATAGAGCAGTACAGAGTCTGAAACACCCTGCTGAATAGTGCGATCTGTCTCCATGGAGATCACTCGTACCATTGGGCTTGATACAGATAGTTTTTCCCAACAGAGAGTCATATGCCAAAAACTGATACGATCCGATGACGAGATATGTATGATGATGACTGAAAAAAATAACACAGATATCCTGCTGAATACAACAACACCGATCCCTGAGTTGATCAAAGCCCTCAGGAGTGAGGAGAAGACTATCAGAAAAGATGCAGCTGAGCTACTCGCCTCGATTGGAGATGAGGCGATCGCGCCACTTGCCGCTCTCCTTGGAGATGACTGGTGGGTTGTCCGGTACCGTGCCTGCGAGGCACTTGGACTGATGGAAAAGCCCGATGCATACCCACACCTTCGTGCTGCGGTATCTGATGAGAGGGATCATGTGCGATATATGGCAGCAAAGGGGCTTGGCAGACTGGGGATACCGGAAGCGGCATTGTATCTTGAGCCACTTCTTGAGGATGAGAACTCTTATGTCCGGAAGATGGCAGCCGGGAGCATTGCCCGGCTCAGAGGGTGAAGAAAACAGGTTTCCTGCAGAAGATATCGATCACCCCGTGCCTGATGGTATAGGTAGAATGAAAGACATTGATCCGGGAGGGTAGGGGAATCCAGGTCTCGTGTTCGTTCACGACAATTGCCACCCTTTCAGGCTCAATTCGGGCATAAGGTGCCGAGGTGAGCGTCGGCTCAGGTGGGAGATCTGCTGAGATATAGATCCGGTTCTCAGTCTCGATCATCTCATAGGGGAGATCAGAGGGTTTGTTTTCCACCGGAACGAGGAGATATCCCCCAAACCCCCCTTCAGGCCGGAGTATACAGCCGATGATACGGAGGTTTCCCCTCCGGTATGAACCGTCACCTTCAGGACTGTGGTGCTTCATAGATCCCCTCGATACGGTACCGTTCACCATCCAGGGTGACAATACCCCTCATGACAAGGGTGGCAAGGGAGGCCTGTACCACAGATTCATCGGTTTCCATCACTTCAACCAGTTCTTCAAGGGTGAGATCCTGATGAGAGAGGGCGATAATAATGTTGAGATCGATATCATGGCCCTTGTCACCCTGATTCATCCTCATGATATCATTCATCGTCGCCTCTATATCCCGCTCAAGATTCTCAAGGGTATCGAGAATACGCTCCCGTGCATAGGCCATCCGCCTGAGCATCGAGAGTGATTCGATCAGCCGGAGATCGGCCGAAGGCAGGCTTGCGGTACGCCGCTCTCCCTTTGTGTTCCGGACAGAGACGACGAGATCAAATTCTGTCTGGAGATAATAGTATTTCCTCCTCCGCTCATCCTGGAAAAAGCCGATGAGCGCTTCGCGCTCCATCATATTCAGGTGCTCGATCACCGCTTTTGGGGAGAGGATCAGCCGATCTGATATCTCGGTTACAAAGCACGGCTTCTGGCGAAGCAGTTCAATGATACGCCTTCGGTTGCGATTTCCAAGGATATCGAGGAGACGGGAGACCTCGAGGTGATCAAGCATACTAACATAATGTTAGGATTTTCAATATAAAAAGGTTGTTATAAGGAGATCGGATCTGCTCACAGGACGGAAGAATACAACATACAGGTTTGTCTAAACAGGTACGTCAGTTAAAACCTTATTTAAAACTGTAATTTTACTGAAATAATATTTCCTGATTCTTCAGATATACTTTTAATTGTCGGATACATATCCTTCAACCCATCAATAACAGTGCGAATTGTCTCGATATTTGATCGCCCAATACCATGTATATTTAATACATGCAATCCATAGCGTTTGTTGCGCCGAATCTTTCCTTCAATTTCCTTCTGCACCTGATCAGGAGACATATCAGTCGAGACAAATACAGTGAGTGTGCCCTCTGCAACAATTAGGTTGTAAAGGGAGAGAATTTCCTCATCCGAATATCCTGAACGCTCTTTCTCCTCAAATATTGTTTTTATCAGGGTTTCAAAATATCCTGAGCTACATAGATCGCTGATGTTTCGTCCACGCCGCGAATATTTCCAGATGATTTGCGCCTTTAAATCAGAAATTTCATTTTTATCTGCGCCCTCTTCAAAACGCTTTTTGAGATATAATGAAGCCCGCAGTGCAGTATAATCATCATCGGGGATTTTTCCCTTAAAAAATGCTAAAAGCTCTTTTTCATCCCTTTCCTGTTCCTTAGATTCAATATCATCAATTCGTTCTTTTGATTTATCTTCAAGAAGAATCGCTCCATCGTCAACAGCTTGTAAAATTTGGTGCTTTAAGTCTTCAAATTCAGTTGTGGTCAGTTTTTCCAGATTAATTCCCAACGTCTTCCCATCATTGAGGGAGGTGAACTTTTCTGAGGTGTTATTGCTATTTAATTGAATATTTATAAAAGTGAAATGAAATGAACAGCCTTCGATTCTGACTAGATCCTTCAATTTACTCAATAGAGATGCCATCAAGGACATTTTCATGCAATGATGTCAATGAGTTCAATAAGCGAAGGCAAATCAGATTTGATATAGATTTCAGAGCCTTTTCGGATACCAGCAAATTCATCGAGAGTGATATCATCCCCATCCGGAGTAATAACCCGCTGGTCTGGATTTTCTTCTTCGATAAGATATCCATCTTCATCAATAGTTTTGCCAAAAAACGAGAGAATTTTCTGCTTAGACGAAGCATCGAAGGTGATAACATCTTCCTGCAAACTTGTTGACATAATAGTACCTGTTTCTCTACTTATCATTCCTTACGGAATAAGGTTTTGAATGCGACTTTTCTCCAGACTGTAGATACATCTCCCAATAGCTTCCAGGATGCACAAAATTATGAGGAGAGCCGGTAGTTCGGGGCCTCATCCGTAATGACAATGTCATGTGGATGGCTCTCTTTCATCCCGGCAGCGGTGATCCTGACAAAGCGGGACCGCTTCTTCAGATCCTCAATCGTCCTCGCACCGGTATAACCCATCGCAGACTTCAGGCCGCCGACGAGCTGGTACACGACATCCGAGACCTCGCCGACATAGGGGATTGCTCCTTCAACACCTTCAGGAACAAACTTCGTTGCGCCAATCCCCTTTGCCTGGAAATACCGGTCGCTCGACTGGCCGCCGGTCATGACACCGAGCGATCCCATGCCACGGTACTGTTTGTACCGCCTGCCTTTGATGACGATGATCCTGCCTGGAGACTCATCGGTTCCGGCGAGCATGCTCCCGACCATGATACTGTCGGCACCAGCTGCAATCGCCTTTGCGACATCGCCTGAAAACCGGATGCCGCCATCTGCAATGACCGGAACACCGGCCTCATTCATCACATCAGCAACCGCAGCAATGGCAGAGATCTGGGGGAGTCCGACACCGGCGACGACCCGGGTGGTACAGATGGAGCCGGGGCCTATCCCGACCTTTATCCCGTCAACGACATCAACAAATTCTGATGCCGCCTTCCCGGTGGCAATGTTGCCTGCCACACAGTCGGCTTTTGCGCTCTCTTTGATATCTCTCACGGATTTGACGACATTCATGTTATGGCCGTGGGCACAGTCGATGACAAGCGCATCCGCACCTGCCTCGTCAAGGAGCATCGCACGTTCAAAATCAAAGGGGCCGACTGCGGCAGCCACCCTCAGCTTGCCATGTTCATCGCGGTTTGCCCGTGGGAACTGCCGTTTCTGGAGGATATCCTGCATGGTGATGATCCCAAGAAGCGATCCTGTTTTGCTCAGAACGGGCAGGCGCTCGACCTTCTTCATGTACATCAGTTCAAGTGCCTGTTCAGGGGTGACATCATCACCTACCGTGAAGGGATCCCGGGTCATCACCTGTTCAACGGGATCCTCACCACGCTTCCCAACGATTGCCCGGATATCCCGCCTGCTGACGATTCCAATCAGCTGGCCGTCCTCGACAACGGGGGCCCCGCCGATCCCGTGCTCATTCATCAGGCGCTCAACAGAGATGATGGTGGCTTTTGGATCGACATAGAGGACATGCCGTTCGATGAGATCGTCAGCCCGCTTGACAATCCTGACCATCTCAGCCTCGTCTTCAGCACTGAGGTTCCGGTGAAGAACGCCGATTCCACCTTCACGGGCAAGCGTGATGGCCATCTGGTGCTCGGTGACCGTATCCATTGCAGAACTGCAGATCGGGATCGTCAGGGGGATATTCTTCGAGAATCGCGAACGGACATCGGCCTGGCTCGGCTCAACATAGGATTCGGCAGGCTCCAGAAGGACATCATCAAAGGTGAGTGATATGGGGATATTCAGTTTCTCTTCGAACATTTCAATCAGCTCCTGACCATGGCCAGTGCCTTCTCTACAAGCTCAGGCTGGATAGTGCAGGAGCGATCGCCGCCACAGACCATGCCCCGGACACCGATGATATCGGGATCGATCCGCTTCAGGGGAGAGAGATCCTCAAATGCAAGCGAGCCTGCAAGTGCAGTCTTCATGCCAAGCTGTCTGTTCTCACGTGTAAACGTGGTGAGAGCAGCTTCATCCATAAATGCAAAGGTGCTCTTTCCATCTTTTAATCCGGTATCGACCATCGATATATCCGCACCCTCTTCTCCGGCGATTGTCGCCATATCAAAGGGAGAGATCGTCGAGAGCCGCTCATAATCCGAGTATGCCGCAATGACGACGGTCTTCCCGGGAAATTCAGGTTTGACAGCCTGTACAACCGCCCGGATCACCTGGCGCGCATCATCAGGATCAGAGAACATGAGGCCGATCTTGACATAATCAGCTCCGGCACAGGCGGCCCCATATGCGGCAAGTGCGGCAGTTCCTGGCTTTGGAGCGAAATCGCCAATGGCAGCGGAGATCGGCTTTTCTCCTGCAATCTCTTTGATAGACCGAATCACCCAGGGGAAATTTGCACCAAGCGATCCTTCAGCAGGGCGTTTTACATCGACGATGTCAGCAGAAAGAGAAAGTCTGGCCTCTTCCAAAGAACTCGGGCTGACAAGTAATTCCATAGAACTTAATGATCTCCGATGATAATAGTGATTGCGTTCTATCATGCAACTCATTTGTGCAATGGATCTCAAAGGCGGCCAGGTGGTTCACGGGAGAGCAGGAAAGCGCTCGGAATATGCTCCCCTCACATGGGGCATCTCACCAACAGCAGAGCCCCGGGGATACATCGAAGCGGTACGGCCACGAACAATCTATATTGCAGATCTTGACCGGATCGCGGGCGTGGGGTCGCATGATGAGACGGTGCTTGGACTCTCTGACCTCGTCTCCCGCTGCTATGTTGACCGGGGGTGCCGGGGGCCATCCGATATGCTGCATGCACCCTTCATCGAGAATGTCATCGGCACCGAGACCGCCGGACGTGATCTCGATGGCTTTTCAGGAGGGTACCTGAGCGTGGATGTGAAGGACGGACGCGTCCTGCCGGGAGGAGAGGAGCCGGATCTGATCCTCTCCCGCGCAGAGGACTGGGGATTCTCAGGCTGCATCTTCCTGCATATCTCAGGAGTCGGGAGTGAGTCCGGAGTCGACCGCACCGAAGTGGAGGAGATCAGATCTGCAACAGACCTGCCGCTTCTGTTTGGGGGAGGGGTCAGGGATTGTACCGATCTCGATACACTCGCAGCAGCGGGATATGACGGGGCGATCATCGCAACGGCGATCCATACCGGGAAAGTGCCACTGGATCTGATCAGGAGAGGATCACTATGCTGATAACAATCGAAGGAATTGACGGATCAGGGAAGAGTACCCTGGTTGAAACACTCAAAACATCATTATCTGATCTCAACTGCGTCTTCACGCGCGAGCCCGGTGCCACCTGGATCGGAAAGGCGGTCAGGCAGGCGATTGCAGATGAGAGCGATCCTCTATCAGAAGCCCTGCTCTTCGTTGCCGATCATGCGATGCACCTGAAGACGATTGTTCGCCCTGCTCTTGCAGAGGGAAGTATCGTTATCTCAGACCGGTTCACGGATTCCCGGTTTGCCTACCAGCAGGTGACGCTTGCAGGGGTGATCGAAGATCCACGCAGATGGCTCACCGCCCTCCATGATGGCTGGTCCCTCACCCCGGATCTGACCTTCCTGCTGGTGATCCCCCCGGCTGCTGCACTCAGGAGGATAGACAGGGGCGGCCAGCGTGAGCATTTCGAGCGGGAAGAGGTGCTCGCAGCAGTCCAGCAGGAATATCTCGCCCGTGCAGAGGCAGAGCCGGAGCGTTTTGTTCTGATTGATGCAGAAGAAGAGATGGAGGCGATCGCCTCCTTTGTTGAAGATGAGATCAGGCGTGTGTGCGGATTGCAAGCAGGGCGCCTGGGATAGTGAGGAGAACCACCTCTTCTCCCCCGATTGCATAGGAGAAGACAGGGGTGTATGCACCCTCGGGAATAGCGATCTCAGATCCATTCACCAGAACCGAATCGACACCCGCTTCAAGTGCGTCAGGTGGGAGCGCCCTGATCGCCTGCATCACGGCATTGGCTTCCTTTCTGAACGTGGGCCCGATAATGCCCATAGTAAAGGTGACATCCGAGAGGACGCGGTCAAGCTGGGGTTCATCTGATCGCCATTCAATCTCCGCATTCGTACACCTCCCGGCATCCCCTCCGTCATTGATGCTGATTCCGGGGGTGTAGATGGTCACATGCCCAAGCGGCGCATTCAGGGCAAGCCCGGCTTCATGCTTGTATCTTCTCAGTTCGGAGACGACAGAGACGAGGAGATCGCCGATCTCTTCTGCTTCGTCATCCACGAAACGAAGGTCCGGCCATCCCTGGTCGATGATCCGGTCACCTGACAGGTGATAGTAACACTCGCTTGCAAAGAAGGGAGTGTAGGGGGCAAGCAACCGGCAGAGGGTGTCAAGTGCGGTCTTTAAGGTGAAGACGGCACCGGCACGGGATGGGAGGTCGGAATAGAGCCTCCCCTTGACAAGTTCGAGGTAGTTGTCTGCTAAGGATGACCAGGCAAAGTCGCGGATCGCCTTCAGTCCCCGATCATACTGGTATGCGTCAAGGGCATCGGTCACCTCGGCAACGGTAGCCGAGAGTTTTGAGAGGAGCCAGCGATCTGCCAGTTCTGCGGGTGCTTCGGCAGGGGTTCTCGTATCTTTTCTGATCTGGAGCAGGGAGAAGCGGACGATATTCCACATCTTCGTCTGGAACCGGGAAGCGGCGACCACATCGTTCCAGGAGAAGGTGATGTCTGATCCCATTGCCCCACCAACGGCTGCCCACTGGCGGAGGGCATCGACACCATACCGATCGATCAGCTCGTCCGGGGTGATGACGTTGTTCCGTGATTTTGACATCTTGAACCCGTCTTCCCCGAGCACCATGCCGTTGACCATAATCCCATCCCAGGGCTTCTCACCGGTGAGGGCAACAGACCTGAGGATCGTATAGAATGCCCATGTCCGGATGATATCATGCCCCTGCGGCCGGAGCTGGGTGGGATAGATGGCAGGTGTGGTCTTCCCATCCCACTGTGCAATCGCAAGTGGAGAAATGGATGAATCCATCCAGGTGTCAAGGACATCCGTCTCTCCGGTGAAGCTCCTTGATCCACAGTTCTGACAGGGTTGTTTTGGGGAGTCGACCGTCGGATCGATGGGGAGATCGTCCGGATCAGGGAGGATCATCTCATTGCACTCTGCACAGAACCAGACCGGGATCGGGGTTGCAAAGAGACGCTGCCGTGAGATGCACCAGTCCCATTCCATCTGGTGCGTCCAGTTCAATAACCGGGTCAGCATATGTTCGGGATACCAGTTGATCGCTTTGGCAGACGAAATGATCTCTTCAGGCTTCACCTTCACAAACCACTGTCGTGCCGAGAGGATCTCAATGGGGGTCTGGCACCGCCAGCAGGTGCCGACCCGCTGGGGCAATTCTTCCTGCCGTTTCAGGATCCCGGACCCCTTCATATCCGAGAGGATCGCGTCCCGGCACTCTTTCGCCTTCATGCCCGCATATTTTCCACAGAGAGCGGTCATCACGCCCTTCTGATCGATTGCAGATCTGAGGTCGAGATTATGTGACTTCCACCAGACGACATCCTGCTTGTCGCCGAAGGTGCAGATCATCACCGCACCGGATCCAAATGACGGATCGACTGCTTCATCCTCGATCACCGGTACCGGGTAGGAGAAGATCGGGACGGTCAGGGTCTTTCCCTTCAGGTCGTCATACCGGGAATCTCCGGGATGGACGGCAACGGCCACACATGCTGCGAGGAGCTCGGGACGGGTGGTTGCGATCTCAACACCATCGAAGTCGAAATAGTTGAGGAGCGTGGTGTTCTCGGTATAGGCAACCTCTGCAAAAGCGATCGCGGTCTCACACCGGGTACAGAAGTTGACGGGATGTTCGGACTGGTAGATGTAGCCGTCTTTTTGCATCCTCAGAAACGATGCCTGGGTGAGGCCAAAGTACGACTCATCCATCGTTATGTACTCGTTGCTCCAGTCGACCGAGAAGCCCATCAGTCTGAGGGAATGGCGCATCATCCCGATGTTTTCGCGTGTGAGATCACGACACATCTGCCGGAACTCTTCACGGGGAACGTCATTCTTTGTGATCCCATGGATCTCCTCAACCTTCACTTCTGTCGGGAGTCCATGGCAGTCCCACCCCTGTGGAAACATCACATTAAAGCCGCGCATCCGCTTATAACGGGCAACGATATCCATATAGACCCAGTTCAGTGCATGCCCGATGTGCAGACGGCCTGTCGGATAGGGAGGGGGGGTATCGATGACGTATTGTGGTTTTGCTGATTCCCAGTCAAAATAAAAGTCTTCATCACGCCATTGATCGAGCCATCGCCGCTCAACCTCGGCATAATCATAGGTTTTTGAAAGATCCTCGGGTGACGACATTTATAACAGGTTGTCTGCGTCATCTGATATACTGATCGCACCCTGATTGGCCGGGCGTGCGAACCTTCTTCTCTCACGTCCACCAATTCTTTCTATTCATGCAGAATCAGCCGCGCCTTCTGGCGGCAACCGTTGTTGCCATCCTGGGAGTCCTCGTCTCCCCCCTCATCCAGCCAGCGTGGCTCTTCGCAATCTTTGTCATCGCTTTCTCAGCAGTCCTCTACCTGATCCGGGGAACCCGGTATGTTTCGTTTGCACTCGGAGCCACTGCCTTCCTGTATGGGATCGGAATCCTCCCGCTTGTCGCATTTGGCGCCACCGTTGCAATCGTCACCCTTGGCGAACTGGCATACCGGGCAGCCGGAGAGGGGAGACGTGCATACATCCATTATACCGCAGGGGCATTTGCGGGCGCTCTTCTCGTAATGGCATATCTTGGGAGTGTCGAGCCGCTGGTGTTGATCATCGGGGTGCTGGTTGCGCTGATGCTCAGATCCATTCTTGAGGGCAGGGAGGATGCCTATATGCTCATCATGCTCGGGGTGGCAATGACCATCTTCCTCTTCATCGATCTCGATTTCCAGGTCGATATCCTCCTCCTCTTCCTTGCAGCAGCGATCGCGCTCATCTTTGGCTACTCATCGTTCCGCGTCGGTGCAGCGGATCTCTCCGGCCTCTTCTCGGGAGCACTCATCGGGGTATTACTGATCGTCTTTGCTGATGTCCGGTGGTTCCTGGTGATGCTCGCCTTCTTCATCATCGGATCTGCCAGCACCCGGTTTCAGTTTGCCCGGAAGAAGGCGATGGGGGTCGAACAGGAACGGGGCGGGGCACGCGGCTACAAGAATGCCTTCTCAAACGGGCTTGTCGGAACCGGGGCGGCCGTCATCTTCGGCCTGACAGGAGATCCCCTCTGGGCCGCCCTCTTTGTCGGGAGTATTGCAACCGCAACCGCAGATACCGTCGCCTCCGAGATAGGAGTTACCGGGGGGCGGCCGATAATGATCACCACCCTGAAGCAGGTGCCTGAAGGAACAAACGGGGGCGTGACGGTGAGGGGTGAGGCGGCATCGCTCCTTGGATCCGCTATGATCGCCGGACTTGCCTTTGGTCTCCAGATGATCTCGCTTCCGGTCTTCTTCATCTGCGTTCTTGCCGGATTCCTCGGAACCAATATCGACAGTGTCATCGGTGCGACGCTGGAGAACCGGGGGATCATCGGAAACGCGGGCACAAACCTCCTTGCCACCCTGGGAGGAGGTCTCTGTGCGGTGGCGATGATGCTTCTGCTTGCGTAGAAAGGAAAAAAGGGGCTCTTCGCTGATCCGTTGTGGATGTGCTGAATACAGGATTAGTGGACGATCAAAGGATAGAAATCCTGCACATGAGAAGGTTTCGAATATGCCCTGATAGAACAGGTTACTGGGAGAAGAAAGATTGGAGAATTCCCCACCGCCCCATCCCCGTCCGCAGGTGCTTCGCAGGGAGGTTGTACCGGGTGACCGCAGATGCAGCGCGGGACGGGCGGGAATGCTTCGGGGGCTGCCAGAGCAGATAAACCCCGATTCTGCGGAATCGCCTTTCAGGTTGCTCTGATGAGCAAGGGTTTATCACCTCTGTCATCCTGCTCCCTTGCTACCCCGCCCCCCGATACCCGCGCCGCACGTGCTTTAATCTCCCCTCATGATCCGGTTGTTGCATCGTGATTAATCCCCCACGTCCATTAAGGATGTTTTCGCGTCCACATGTTAAAGGCAGTTCCAGCTAAAAAAAAGCGGGAGAGTTCATCCCCCCTGATCGTTCTCAGATTCGGCGGGAGTAGCTGGAAAGTTCAGTACTTATACCAGCGCCCCTTCTCATCATAGACACCGACCTGCGGTTGCTGCTCGATCACAGGCATCTCTCCAAGCCGCTGGAAGAAGGCGGCCTTGAAGGCGATGGTGAAGGGTGTCGCGATGAGCGCCCAGATGAAGATGATGACTGCGGTTGCAAAGAGGGCGTCAGGACCAAGGAGCGACATAACCTCTTCACTGCTCATTGCACTGATCACCTCTGGATCCATTGCGGCAATCTCACTCATCTTCTCCCAGAGGAGCCCCATCCAGACAAATGCAAGACCAAAGAGGAGGGTTCCGAGGACGACAATATTCACTATAATGAAGAGGAGGATCTTCCATGCCCGGTACAGGACAATCGTGATGCTGGATCGGATCGAGTCAAAGATCTTCTCGTCCTTAAAGACCGCGAAGCAGTCATAGAAGTACGTAAATAGCATGAACGGAATGGTGACACCCATTGCGATGAAGAAGATCATATCCGGAGTCGGGCTCCCCCCCATGATCGCCATTGGGATTAATAGCAGAAAGATCGTCACAATTGCGGCAAAGACGATGATGATCAACGGTAGCAGGACCCGGAAATAGTACCCGGTTGCATACGTGAAGAAGGTGGAGAGATCTCCTTTCTTCTCCCTGATGATGCCGTAACTCCCGGCGATGATGAAGGGGAAGAGCAGAAATGAAAGGATCTGGATACCGCCCATTGCAGCAGATTCCATCCCTCCGACCAGGATATCACCTGCCGAGATTGTAGCTATGATCAATCCTCCAAGCCAGAGGAGGGGGAGGGTCTTCAACAACCCGAATGTTTCAAAAAATGCCTCACGGATCATGGATCACCGGTTCCTTGGCATCGCGATCATCTCACGAACCTGGAGGTCGAAGAAGGAGGAGGTGTGCGCCGGACGGATCACCGCAGCACAGTCTGCACCACTTGCGGTTCCGCCGACTGCGATCACTTCATCATTGATTCCGATTGCACCCTGATCTGCTGCGATGAGCACGCATTCAACCGCAACCTTCAGCCCGACGGCAACAACCCGCCTGAGTGCTTCTGCAATCGCTTCTGTCCGGGAACCGCCCCCAACCCGCGCGGACCGGGAGAGGGCGCGTTCCAGCCCGGAGAGGGCATGCGTGCCAGTTATGACCATGTGTCCGTCTGCAAGAAGTGCCACTTCTGTATCTTTGGAGAACTCCCAGACACCGGGCTCTGAAAAACCAACAACATGCGTCACCACAATAAGACGGATGCCGGTGCCTTTCACCGCCTCCCGGAAGGAAAGGGCGGTCGCGCCGGAGGTGCTTGCCAGAACGATTGTATTGATTTTTTCCTCTTCTGCCCGTGATACACAGAGCCTGATACAATCATCAGTGTTCTGTGGTCCCGGGGCGTCGAAGTATGCAGTCTCTCGTGTGATATAGCCCATGCATGTTAATATGCATCGGTCGTACATGTCAATTACGATGATCACGCTTGCACTTGCCGGAAAACCAAACTGTGGAAAGTCCACATTTTTTAAAGCGGCGACACTCGCCGATGTCGAGATCGCAAATTACCCGTTCACCACCATCGATGCAAATCACGGAGTCGCCTATGCCCGCGTGCCCTGCCCCTGCCGGGAACTCGGGCTTGACTGTGACCAGTGTACTGATGGGGTCCGTTTCATCGGGGTCGGGCTGGTTGATGTTGCCGGGCTTGTGCCCGATGCGCATCTTGGAAAAGGGCTTGGAAACCAGTTTCTGGATCACCTCAGATCAGCCGATGCCATCATCCAGGTGGTTGATGCAAGCGGGAGTACCGATGCTGAAGGGAACCCGGTCGACCCCGGAACCCATGACCCGTTGGAGGATGTCCGGTTCCTGCGACATGAGATGGCGATGTGGGTCTCCGGGATCATTGAGAAACATCTCCCACGCCTCGCCCGTGCGGCGCAGGGGAAAGAGGCGGCACTGGTCGAGCATCTGGCAGATGCACTCGCCGGACTCTCGATAGCAGCAGAAGATATCCGGGCCGCAGTCGATGCAACCGATGTCGATCTCTTCAAGGCAGATGCGGATGCACTTTGCCGGTTCTCTGATGCACTGGTTTCGATCAACAAGCCGATGGTGGTGCTCCTGAACAAGGCAGACATGGCAACTGACGAGATGCTGAAACCACTGCCTGCCGGGATGATCCGGGCGAGCGCGGCAGGCGAGCTTGCGCTGAGAAATGCCGCCGCTGCCGGATTGATCCGGTATCTTCCGGGGGATTCCGATTTTGCTGAGAGTGAATCTGTTGAGATGTCACCACAGCAGAAGAAGGGGCTTGCGATGCTCCGGGATATGATGAAGCGGTTTGAAGGAACGGGTGTGCAGCAGGCAATCAACCATGCCGTCTTCTCGACACTGCAGATGATCGTCGTCTACCCGGTTGAAGACGAGACCCACTTCACCGATGGAAAAGACCGGGTGCTCCCCGATGCCTTCCTGATGAAGAAGGGATCGAATCCCCGTGATCTTGCCTTCCGGGTGCACACCGATATCGGGAAGGGGTTCCTGCATGCGATTGATGCACGGACAAAGATGCGGATCAAGGATACCACCGAACTAAAAGACGGAGATATCATCCGGATCGTGAGTGCGGCAAAGTAGGTGACGGAAATAGGGGTTTTCTGCAGGTGAAGCGCCACAATCAGGTCGTGAACCCGGCAAATCTGCGAAAGCCTTATATTAACTGGATGAGAAGAGGATATTACGTATGGCTGGCGAGGTCTATCAGGCACAGGTGCTGAAGAACTTCTTCGAGACGATCACCGGTACTGACAGGAACCTCACCAGGATCTCGATGTGCGTGGTGACGCTTGCGAAGCTCAGGAGCGAAGATCCCGCCAAAGTCACATTTCTTTTAGACCAGATGAGAAAGTCCCGGGAGAAGAAGGAACTCTCGATCGATATTCTGGATTATATGGTGGATGCCGCCGTTGCCCTTGAGCTCGAAGTTGTCCAGACGGCATTTGGTGTGACCAATGTCAGGCAGCTTGCAGACGAGTTCGGATCTGTCTCACTCGACTCGTTTTAGAGAAGGGGCATTATAAAGCCTTTTTTTCCAATGAGATAGCCTGATCCTTATCCTGATGAATAGGAGGTCGGGAAGATTGTCCAGTTCAAATGATCAATTCTTTCCATTTGTATTGATCAATAGTATCCATTCAGAATGGATAGATTTATCATTTCAAATGAACACTATTCGTATACCATGATCCTGAAGAGCGAACTCAGAAAGATCCTGAGATCCCAGAGAGAGGCAATAGAGAGGCGCAAGCCCGGTGTTACCCGGCAGGATCTTATACGAGTGAAGCCACTTCACAATTTTGCGATTATCATATCCGGTATCAGGCGGTGCGGAAAAAGCACCCTCCTCGTCCAGTCGATGAAGAGAGAGGAGGAGTTTTATTACCTGAATTTTGAGGACCCCCGACTTGCTGATTTTGAACTCGGGGACATTGAGATGCTGGAAGAAGCCTTTTCCGAGGAGTTTCATGAGGCAGATCTCTACTATTTTGATGAGATCCAGAACATCTCAGGCTGGGAATCGTATGTACGATATCTTCTGGAGAACGAGAAGAAGGTGGTGATCACCGGATCGAATGCATCACTCCTGAGCCGTGAGCCTGGGACAAAGCTGACTGGAAGAAATCTCCGAATCGAGCTCTTTCCATTCTCCTATCAGGAATACCTGGAGTATATGGAACGCGAGGATTCAGCAGATTCATTTGGTGATTATCTTGCTTCTGGCGGTTTTCCGGAATATTTGAGAACCGGAATGGATGAGGTCCTGCAGAATCTTCTGCTGGACATCATTGCACGGGATATCATCTTCAGAAATCCCGTGAAAAACCCACATGTTGTAACAGAAATTGCAGTCTATCTGCTGGGGAATACTTCCAGGGAGTTCACACTCTCAAAATTACAGAAGATTTTTTCTGCAATCGGATCGGTGACCACCATCGCATCATATGTGGATCTGCTTGAAGATGCATACATCATCTTCACCCTGCCGCGGTTCTCCTATTCCCAGAAAACCAGGCAGATCAATCCAAAGAAGATATATGCCATAGATAACGGTCTTATTCGTGCAAATTCGATCCAGTTCTCAGACGATCATGGCAGGTTCCTCGAGAACCATGTCTTCCTTGAGCTCAGGAAGCGGTACCGGGAGCTCTTCTATTTCCGTGAAAAGGGTGAGTGCGATTTCCTCGTCAAAGAGAAGACGAAGATTACAAAGGCGATACAGGTCTGCTATGAGCTGACCACCCGGAATAAAAGACGGGAGATAGAGGGGTTGACAGAAGCAATGGAGTTTTTTGAGCTTGATTGCGGGTATATTCTGACACTGGATCAGAAAGAGGATATTCTCATTGATGGAAAAAGAATTTCAATTATTCCGGCTCGAAAATTTGAGTATTGATAAAAGGGATAATCCGGCAGATTCTGCCAGATGAACCAAATATGTGCCGGGGATGCTCTTTATCCCTTCCTGATCCGCCACTGGAGTCGCGCCGTCAGGATGATGATTGTTACCGTGAAGAAAACCATCAGCGGGAGCTCCTGAGGGATATCGCTTGGCAGGATGAAGAAGATGATAGCATAGAGCGGGGTGAACATCGAGACGAGATCGCGCTTCGGATCGGCAAATGCCATCCCAAGCAGGAGGAAGGATGCGATGATACAGCCCCATATGCCGGGTGCTGCCAGGAACGGCAGAGGCAGGGTGATGCCAAGAGCGGTAAGGATTACGCCGATGATTGCAACACCGGGTGTCATGTACCAGTACCGGTTGATCACCTCTGCGAATGGAGGAGTTGGTTTTGTCTGTGCCATTGATACCATTGTTTGTGCTTCGTAGTGATATTCAATCGGTTTCGGAGATGGTTCGCAGGCGGGAGACGCCATCTATCTCCCCGATCACTTTCACAATAGCCGGAGGAACATACTGCTCCCAGTCCTCTCCAAGGAGCATCTTCTGCCGGATTGCAGTTCCTGAAAGGGTCTCCCTGAGATACATCGGAGGGGATTTGATCGTGATTGCCGCCTCTTTAAAGAGCTGGATCACAAGCGGATTCGAGGTATAGCAGATATCAAACGGCGGTGTCATTGAGGTGACATGTGCCACCCAGAGGGCATTTCTCCTGAGATCCTCAATCGGGATCACGTAGAAGGGGCACCCGATATCCTCAAGCGCGCGGGTGATCATCAGCACACGTTCTCCCGCAGTAAAGGGGTTCTGGGTATCATGGGAGAGCTGGGCACTCCCGACACCGATGATGATCTCGTCAACCTCTTCTGCTATTCCTTCCAGCACCGCCTGATGGCCGTTATGGTATGGCTGGAAGCGCCCGATATAAAAACCGCGTTTCATTCTCTCTGCACCCCTGTTGCGATCTGTGCAGCAAAGGCACCGGCAGTAAAGCCCGCATCGATGTTCACAACTGCCAGCACCGCACAGGACTGGAGCATGCTGGCAAGGGCCGCCTCACCTTTCCCCATATACCCATACCCGACCGAGACCGGCACCCCGATCACGGGCCGGCCGACAAGTCCTGCGACAACTGCGGGGAGCGTGCCTTCCCTGCCTGCACAGACGACAAAGGCATCGGCATCCCTGAGTTCGTTCAGTGCGGGGAAGAGGCGGTGGATCCCGGCAGCACCGACATCATATGCGGTGAGTGTCCTGCATCCCATCTCCTCTGCAATGAGCCGTGCTTCTTCTGCCACCCGGATGTCGGAGGTGCCTGCGGTGATGATCCCGACTATGCCGCCGGACGATGGTTTCTCTGTTCCATTCGTGAGGATGACGATCCGGGCATCAGGATAATACTCGCAGGTGAGATCGGGAACGGATTCTTGTATTGCAGCTGCCTGTTCTTCGGTAGCCCTGCTTGCCACACACCGGCCGGACACCTCGACATATCGTTTCATGATCCCGACAAGATGAGTGGTGTCTTTTCCCTCGGCAAGCACCACCTCGGGGACCCCGCAACGGATCGTTCGGCCGAGATCAAGCCTGGCAAACCCTGCGACCTCCTCAAGACGGAGCCCGCTGATCTGATCGGCGGCTTCTTCAGGGGAGCATCTGCCGGATCTCACCTCTTCCATGAGATTTAAGATGCGTGCATTCATCGGCATGGTCACTATTATCAAGGGACGAGGCGCATAATAAGTTCATTGTATGGATATCCTCTTTCTTGTCACCTGTTTTGGAGCCGCTGTTGTAATCTTTCTCTGGCTGCGCGATCTCCGGATCTACGGAAGGACCGGATTGCCACTCTATCGGAGGGCAGCACTCCGGGGCGTGATCTGGATGGCGCTTGCTTCTGTGGGGATTGCTTTTGCCTTCTTCGGCCAGCCATTCCTTGGAATCGGTCTTGTACTGGCAGCACTCTATCTCCAGGGGAGAGATGAGCGGGAGAAGATCTGGACCAGCGAAGGGAATATGAACCGGTTCTTTGGTGCAGTGAAGACAAAGAGGAGATAATAAACAGGTGATAGATGATGATCCAGAAACCACGAGGGACACGGGATTTCTTCCCGGATGAGCTGGAAACACGGAGGAGTGTCGAGCAGACGATGAGGGGAGCCGTCTCCCGCTGGGGGTATCGTGAGGTTTCCACCCCTCTGTTTGAGAATCTTGAACTCTTCACCCTCCGTTCCGGTGAGGGTATCATCGGGGAGATGTATGCGTTCCAGGATAAAAGCGGCCGGGATATTGCACTCCGTCCCGAACTGACAGCTCCCGTGCTGCGGATGTATGTGAATGAGGCAAAGGTGCTGAACAAGCCGGTCCGCTGGTACTATTTCGGGGATTGTTTCCGGTATGAACGGCCGCAGAAGGGGAGATACCGGCAGTTCTGGCAGTTTGGAATTGAGCTTGTCGGTGCGGATTCTGCCATGGCCGATGCCGAGGTGATGGCGGTTGGCTATGACCTGTTGAAGGCTGCCGGTGTGTCATTTGAGCTGCGTGTCGGCGACCTTGCGATGATGCGGAGCATGCTTGCCGGACTGGAAACTGATCTCCAGAAAAAGGTCAGGGGGTGCCTTGACAAACGGGAATATGGGGCACTGGAGGATCTGGGGCTTGGGGGAGATCTGGTAGAATCACTGACGGCGCTCATCGAGTCAAAGACACTGGATGATGCATTTGCGATCACCGGTGCCATACCTGAGGAAGAGCGGATCCGGGCGACCTTTGCAATGCTTGATGCACATGAGGTGCAGTATGTGCAGAACTTCGGGATTGCACGCGGCCTTGACTATTATACCGGATGCGTCTTCGAGGCATTTGCTGAGAATCTCGGTGCCGAGAACCAGATCATGGGCGGAGGGGCATACCGCCTTGCCCACCTCTTCGGCGGCGAGGAGACACCCTCTGTCGGGTTTGCGATCGGGTTTGACCGCATAATGGTCTCTCTCGGAGAAAAAACAGCAGAGAGAGAACTGACTGTTGCAGTTGCTGCAACCCCCGACGGGCGAATCTTCGGGATCACGGTGGCTGCTGCCTTCCGAAGAGCCGGGATCCGGACGATTACTGATCTCATGGGAAAGAGCCTCTCTGCACAGCTCTCGCAGGCGGCAAAACATGCTGATTTTGTGGCTGTGATCGGCGGCCGCGAGGCTGAAGCCGGGATGGTGACAGTACGGGATCTGGCATCCGGCAGCCAGCAGACCGTCTCGCTTGAGGAGGCTGTTGCCGGGGTGGTTGGCAGTGGTACTTGCTGAGGAACTCGCAAAACAACAGAAGAGTATCAGTGTTGCAGAGTTCTTTGAGAAGAACAAGCATCTCCTCGGGTTCGATTCCCCGATCCGGGGTATTATCACCACGCTGAAGGAGGCGATCGATAATGCCCTTGATGCCTGTGAGGAGGCGGCCGTCCTCCCTGACATTCTGGTGATCATTAAGAAGACACCATCAGGGACATTTACGATCGCAGTCGAGGATAACGGTCCCGGCATTATGCCCGAGCAGGTGCCGTTTGTCTTTGGGAAACTGCTGTATGGATCACGGTTTCACCAGGTCCGCCAGAGCCGTGGGCAGCAGGGGATCGGGATCTCAGCAGCAGTCCTCTATGCGCAGCTGACAAGTGGCATCCCTGCAACGGTGATATCGCGCACCAGCGCAAAGACGAAGGCTCACCGGTTCACCCTGATGATCAAAACCCAGACAAATGAGCCGGATGTACTCTCCCACGAAGAGATCGACTGGGCACTTCCGCATGGCACCAGGATTGAGCTTGAGTTTGAAAGCTCGATCTCTGCAAAGAAGCGGCTGCTTGAGTACCTGAAGTATACCTCAATCGTCAATCCCCATGCCCGGTTCAGAGTCGAGATCGATGGAGAGACCACCAACTTTGAACGGGTCTCCGGGGAGGTGCCCCCCTGCCCACAGTCCATCAAGCCTCACCCGTACGGCATCGAGTTTGGTATTTTGAAACGGATGGCTGCTGTGAGTGAGACACCTGTGGATCTCTTCCTTCAGGAGGAGTTCTCCCGTGTCGGGAAGAAGACGGCAACAGAGATTCTGGCTCATGCCGGAGTGAAGGGATCCCTGAAAGCTTCCCGGCTGGAACCGGGTGATCTGAAGAAGCTCCTCTCTGCAATGCAGGAGGTGAAGATCCCCGCACCCCCTGCCTCCACCTGCCTCTCCCCGATTGGAGAGGAACTGATCCTCTCCGGACTTGAAAAAGAGTTTGCACTCGATTTTGTGAAGTCACGGAGCCGGGCACCGGGTGTCTTCTCGGGCCACTCATTTGTGGTTGAGGCGGCAATCGGGTATGGTGGCCGGCTTGAGGCAGATGGTTCGGCCCGGATCCTCCGGTTTGCCAACCGGGTGCCGCTCCTGTATCAGCAGGGAGCCTGTGCGATCACCCAGTCGGTTGCCTCGGTGAACTGGAAGAGCTATGGGATCGCACAGTCCGGCCTCCCGATCGGCCCGATCCTGATCCTCGTGCATATCGCCTCGACGAATGTCCCGTTCACCAGTGAGAGCAAGGATGCGGTTGCGTCCATCCCGGAGATCGAAAAGGAGATAGTCCTTGCACTCCAGGAGCTCGGCCGCGACCTGAAGGCCTTCCTCTCGCGGCGTGATCGGAACCGGATTGCAGAGGATCGTGCCCGTGCAGTCTGTGCAATCATCCCGGATATCGCCCGCAAAGTTGCAGAGGTTGTGGAGAAACCGGTTCCCGAGACTGCCGCAATCGAGGGGCGGATCATGCGGCGGGTGGTGGTGAAACGGGAACTCCTTGATGGGAAGGTGCAGATCCGGATAGACAACCACACCACAAAACCAGTTGAACTGACACTCTATGATATCTCTCCGGATACCGGGGAAGGAGCAACGGTTGCCCCGGATTTTTCGTCTGAACTTGACGGCGAGGTGACGAAGTGCTGGCGGGTCACAGTTGAGCCCACATCATCATGGGCAACAGCATATCCGGGTACCGGGGGCGGGAGCCTGACGGTGCAGGGGATGGATGAGTCAAAGATGGTGGTGATGGATTGTGAGGAGTGAGAGAGTAACGGAGGGTTGATTTGGCCATGGGAGAGGGCGAGCCTTATAATATGAGGATGTTTTGTCTAAGGGTGCTCCCTTCCGTATAGTCATGAGTTTCATGAGAAATTCGTCCGGGGGAAGTCCTGATTGTCGAATGAGAGGTATAAAGAGATAGCTTCATGGAGACGTTCAATCAATTCCTCGTATGTCTTTGCCTGAGTGAAACATCCCGGGAGCGTTGGGATCGAAGCATAATAGTAGCCATCCTCGTCCTTTTCAATAAGGCAATAATATTTCATGATGAGTGTATGGGGGGTTAGAGAAGACATATAGGTTTGCTCCCACAGGTTTGCTCTTTGGATCAAACTCTTTGGATCTGAATGGTCAGACAGATGAGAAACGGAAACTGCGAGATGGAAAGGATGTGGTAGAGAGCAACCTCTTTTCAAAGGGATTATTTAAAGGCATTTGCGTCCTGATCAGAGATGAGATATGAAGCCAGGTGAAGGATGAATACATATTCAGGGACGCGCCAGTTTTAAGAAGTCCACTCTGGTAAAATCACGATCATTTGTGGCGAAATAATCAATCTGATGTTTCTGTGCTGAAGCAGCATGGAGGGCATCTGAGAACAATAACCCATAATTCTGTGAAATTCCAAGTGCCTCCTTTAGAATATTAGAGGTATCGAGGACAATGAGGTTGTACTCAGCCAGAATATCTCTTGTGATAGAATAGGGGGCATCCATATTCGTTAGAATTCCGGGATTTTGTTTGATATAGACTATCGCGTCGCGTGGAGAGAGTTGCTTTTCGGTATAAATCTGGGTGAGCATGGCCTTGTGAAAAAACTCATCAATGACAGTAGAATTGATATATCCGATGATCTCTTCAGCCTGAATCTTTTCAAGGAGTGTTTCGGATGAATGTGAGAACCGGGTAGTGCTAAACGCATAGAGAAGAATATTTGTATCGAGAAATACAGATCCCTCGTTAATTTCGTCGATGTGCATCAGTATAACTCTTCAAGGTCTTTTTCGGCAAGATCGAGGATGAATTCTTCAGGGGCAGTAAGCCGGATTTTTTTTTTGGTTCTTCTTTTCAACCTGACAATCACCCTTTCCCCCCCATTCTCCAAAGGCTGATCCAGATGGATTGTTGTATTGTTAATCAGTCTTCCATCCACTTCTACCGGCATAACACCACTTCAGGATTTATTATGAAGGCGGAGCATATAATAGTGACTCCTCTCCATTTCTGAGCAGATAAAACCTTTTGAAAAGCAAATTCACGATATATACACCCCTATTTCAATGCTATCTGGTCATCACGGTCTGAACGATTGTTCCGAGAGGAGAGATGCAGACACCATTATGTTGGCGCGATAGCGCCCTAATCCCCACAGCGGTGCGAAAAGCACCGCTCGGTGACCGAATGGTCGCCTACCCCGAGGACGGAGCGGGGATGGCGGTGCCCCCCGCGGAGTCAGAGTGGGTCAGTAGAGCGAGTCAATGTTCAGATGGATCCCGTGTCCGGGCAGACCACCCTTATCAGGGTAGACTTTTAAGTTGACAAAATACCTATTATTGTCAGGCTATGGGAGATGCCTGTGTGGTACAGTGATGAAATCAGACATTCAGTTCATCAAAGAAGATCTTTCAGAAATAAAACATATGCTCCATGAGTTGATTCTGCACCACGAAGCAGGAGGAATGATGAAGCTATCGAACCGTTCCTTACACCAGTATCTACAGGATGAACCGGATATCTATACGCTTGATGATGCAAAGGTTGTATACCGGTGAAAGGAGTATTAATAATACCCATATGACTTCCTTTTCCGTTTCTGGGAGTAATCTTCAACGAAAAGTGCTTTGCGAGTATATGTGTCTTGCACGTAGCAATACCAGTTAAGGGGTTGTCTGGACCTTTTCAGGTGAGCGCATATCAGAGGATGCGGTCTGCTAATATGGTGCGATCACAAAGTGTTTTTCCGTCCAGACAAAAGCTTATTACTCTACAGAAAGGAGAGATCAACTATCATGACCAGTTTTGGTGTTGTCATTGAACAGAACGATGATGGCTATTTCGCTCATATACCTGCGATCCAGGGGTGCTATGCACAGGGTGACACCTATGAGGAGGTGCTCACCAATATACAGGAAGTACTTCACCTGATTCTGGAAGAGGGCAGGGCAGATCGGTGTAACAGGCCAGCAGAATCCATAGAAGGTTTACACTATAAGTAGTTTGGATCAGACCTGTATTCCTGCACGGGTGAGGGCTTCCTTAATGGAGGTGAGTTCTTTTCTGATCTCCTTGAATTCGTCATTGAGATATGATCGGGTATCTTTTCGGAGGAAGGTGATCTCATCTCTGGTCTCTTTTCCGATCTCGATCACCTGATCTTGTTTGTCGATCATCTGATCCTGCTTATCAAGCATCTGATCTTGTTTATCGATCATCTGATCCTGCTTATGTAACATCTTATCTTGCTTATCCAGAGTCTGGTACTGCAGGTCCCGAGTTGACTTTGAGACTTCAAGAGTTTCATGCATGATGGTGACAACATAATCAATCCGCTCAAAGAGCTCCTCCTGGACGTCTCCCCGAATAATTGTGAACTTTGGAAACTCGCCGGTTGCCTCCTGCCAGGTCACGTTACAGGATGTAACTTCAATTGGGTACCTGACGATATCGATACCATGAATCAACGCCTGAAGGAGATCTTCCCTTCCTTCGGCAACGATCTCAACCTCCCCTGATTCAAGATCCCGTACATACCCGGTAATACCTGTCCCGAATATCTCTTTCCGTACATGTTCCCGGAACCCAGCTTTTTGAACATAGCCATCAACGATGACATGTATACGCTTCATTACATCTACCATGGAAGAGGAAGATAAAATAGTTTCTTCCGGCCGGGGGCTGCGGGGATCAGAGATGTCAAAATTGAGCCTTATTACAGCGATCTCTGATTATATGAGCCGGAAAACACAACAGCTGACCGCCGCTGACAGCATAATCGATGTGAAACAGAAGTCATAGAACAGAAGTCATAGGGAGCATAGCCTCTCTTTCGCTGACTCCCGGATCTCGCGGGTTTCTGCTTTCAGCATATCAAGTACCCCTGCATGCCTTGTATGCCTCAACCCTCCGGCAAATTCCTGTATGTTGCCTGTTTTTTGTACCATCAGATACTCGGCTCCATCGTGGGAGCTGTCATGCTCATCTTTCATCTGTTTCATCTGCCATCTGTTTCATCTGCCATCTGTTTCATCCCCTCAAATCTTCACGTACTCAAAACTCCCCCCAGTCCGGCATCGGTGGAGAGCCGGAACGCCTTTTGGAAGCGATCTTTGCCGTCTCAACCATGTGCAGATACTCTTCCCTGGTCAGCGGGAAGTGATGACGGTTTGCAAGGAGCTGATTGATGAAAGCAGATTGTTCTCTGCTCCAGACCTTATTTGGAACTCGCCTCACCCATTCAGCAGATCTCAGAACAAACCAGATCCGCTCCTCCCGGATCTGCTCCCGGTGTTTCTGATCAGGCGGATTCATAGGTCACTCCAAATGACTGACAGAAATTCTGTAACAACTTTTCATCAATGACATCGCGGCAAACATTCCGAATAAAGATGGCATCTTCGATATCCTTCTGGCTACCCAGCCATAATTTGTATGCAATCTGGATTTCAAGAGGACTAATAAAAAAGGTCCTACCATTAATTATAAGTTGGATTCGTTTTTCGTATGAGTATGCATCAGATTCATTTTTTATAAATTTTATCTCAATATTAGGAATAAATGTATCCTTTTCACAAAGCCGGATTCCATATCCTGAAGAAAGAAAAGAATAAAGCCCTTCTGCATCCTCGGCATTAAGAAACTCAAAACCATGATCGATGCAGGCATCATGAAGAGAATGGAATGAGGAGTAACTACATACCGGGATCAACAGATCGATATCTTCTGTGCTCCTTGTTCTTCCAAAGAGTATTGCAACATATCCGCTGATGATTGTATATGGAGAATAGTCTTCCAGAATATCAAGAAAGCGACAGACAAATAGATCCAGCTCAGACAGTTCACGACCATCAATAAAAAGCGTTGTCCCCTCTGCTCGAAGCTCCATATCATCCGTTTCGGATGAAAGACAATAATCCTTTTGCCTCTTCTCCATATTTCTAACCCTGAAAATACCAGTGCTAGAACAAAAACTGATTAGATTCCATTATATCAGGATGATGGGAGACGAATATTGCGCTTTGCGGACTTACGTCAGTGTAATCGATTGAGAGAGGGAAAGTGATACAATCAACTAGATCTGGGCGCGATAGCGCCCTAATCCTCATGGCGGTGCGAAGAGCACCGCTCGGTGACCGGATGGTCGCCCACCCCGAGGACGGAGCGGGGATGGCGGTGCCCCCCGCGGAGTCGGAGTGGGTATTTTCCAATTCAGGGCAGCCAATTCTTGTGTCTATTCAGAGTATCCAATCATGGCATCCAATCGACGATTACCTCCCGACAGAGTTTTTATCTCCCAGTTGAATAGAGATAGTACGAGGACTTCCCTATGACACATGCCTCACGGATACCCATCCCACGTAAGGAGATCGCAGCCTTCTGCAGGAAGTATCATATTCGGAGTCTGGCCTTATTTGGATCAGTTCTCAGGGAAGATTTTTCAAAAGGGAGCGATATCGATATTCTCATTGAGTTTGAAGAGGACAAAACACCCGGATTCTTTACAATTTTTTCAATGGAAGAGGAATTATCTGAAATCTTTGGAGGAAGGAAGATCGATATCAGAACACCGGAAGAGCTGAGCAGGCATTTCAGGGATGACGTAACAGATTCGTGCGAAGTCTGCTACAAGGCATCCTGACTGAGCTTCTTTACCAACCCGATCTTGCATCACAAAAGGCGCGATAGCGCCATAATCCCAACAGCGGTGCGAACAGCACCGCCCGGTGACCGGATGGTCGCCAACCCCGAGGACGGAGTGGGGATGGCAGTGCCCCCCGCGGAGTCGGAGTGGGTCAATGTTCATAGGGATATATCAATAGTGATGAAAAGGAGAGAGGATATTGGAAGAGTGAACAATATCTGAGCGATGGAACAATCAGGCAGCTATTTCGTTGAGTGTGTACGGGATATGCATGGTTAGTTCTGTATACTGTAACCACCAACAAATCTCAATATAAACTGATACTCGTCAGGAAAATGCACCCATACACCAGAGGAAACCACATTGAAAGAAATATCAGAGAGCGATCACAAAAAGAACACCCATACAATCGGCCGCCTCGTTGAGATAGCACAGCAGTGGTACGACCAGATATCTGATGGCGAGATCCCCTCGATCAGGCTGCCGACCCGGACGAAGCAGAATATCGCCTATGACGAGGCAAGTGATGTCTGGAAGTACGGGGAGAAGGAGAGCACCCGTGCCGCAACGACTGCACGGGGTGCGACTCATCTGCTGAAGATGGCATATACCATCGGTTTTCTTAAAGAACAGCTCCTCCAGAACCGCTCATCGACGCTGAGGGAGATGTACTATATCTCGGAGTCCTGGAAGAAGGCGAAGTTCACCGCACAGGACGAGAGCAACTATCTGGTCGAGGATCTCGAGATCGTCACGCATGTTGAACGGGAGGCCTTCCATCTCCGGCCTGAGGAGGACGGGGCTTCGATCTTTGGTCCTCTTAGACTCCGGGAGACGACCCGCCGTGGGATCCGCGAGATCCACTGCCGGGACGATGTCGGCGAGGCCGGATATTCGATCCCAAATAATGTCGCGAGCGTCGATCTGATCGACCATGATGCGAAGTTCGTCATCGCGATGGAGACCGGCGGTATGTATGCCCGTCTCCAGGAGAACGGCTTCGACGAGGAGTTTAATGCGATCCTCGTTCATCTCAAGGGGCAGCCGGCCCGGTCGACCCGGCGGATGCTGAAGAAGCTGAACGAGGAGCTGAAGCTCCCGATCCTCATCTTCACCGACGGCGACCCCTGGAGTTACCGGATCTATGCCTCGGTCGCCTACGGCTCGATCAAGAGCGCCCATATGTCTGAGCTCCTCGCCACCCCGGCAGCCCAGTTTGTCGGCGTCCAGCCCTCGGATATCCGGGATTATGACCTGCCCGCCGACACCTTAAGCGAGCAGGACATCGCCGCCCTCAAGGCGGAGCTCACCGATCCCCGGTTTGCGACCGACTACTGGAGGGAACAGATCAATCTCCAGTTGTCAATGGGGCTGAAGTCGGAACAGCAGGCGTTTGCGGCCCGGGGGCTGGACTTTGTGACGGGGGAGTATCTGCCGAAGAGGTTGAGAGAGATGGGGGTTGTTTGAGGGTATTGTGTAAAAAAGGTGAGTAGTACATGAAAGGAATATCGAGCGGGCACGGTTGTGATCAGGGATTATGTCTATTCTTTTGCCGATAAAAGAAGGCTTTCCTTTTCATCCGGATGTATAAACCAAGCACCAGCAATAAAGGGATTTCAATAATCTCGTGAAGAGGAAATGTCCAATGGATAACGCTCTTCTTAATCAGATTATTGAAACTTGAATTTTTCTCCAGAGATCCGTTTCGAAGAAACTGATCAGCCTCACCAATATTCCAGCAATATAATGGAGCAGTGATACCACCAATAAGCCGAATATTATAATCTGACTCCGGTCCATACCATTGGTTACCAGTACCATTCTGAACATGGTTGTAATGATGATTCTGGTGATACACAGACACCGTATCTGTTAAGTTAATAATTGGAATTCTTTGCATACTACAGTGATAGATAAACCAGTTATCCCAACACATTCTCCCAACAAGGAACGGAAGCATATGGATAGAATTCTCTCTCCGAAAAACAATGTAATCAATACCCCATAACCCCTGGCGCATCCCATTTTCCTTAAAAACCTGATCTAACTCTGCTTCCCATACTGAAGGATCAGGTGACAGGGGTTTATTGAAGTCGATGTTGAGTCGCTCACCAATGCATACGAACTCGGGAAGATCAATAGCATTAACCGCCTCGATAAACGTGTTCAACAAGATAATATCTGTATTAATATAACACAATAGATCATTTTTTGCATGCTGCTGTGCTAAGAGAAATGCATCATCCAGAAATGGCGTACCATAGTCATTTCTTTTAATATTCGGAATATGTGTCAGCCCAAATTCCTGGCAGATTTCCTGAATTCCCGGCTCATCTCCAAAGAGAATAATATCGCAGTCCGGGTGGAGCTGGGTCCAGCTCAGAATGGCGTTTCTCTGGATAACACCAATATGACCTTCAAATGGTTTGGGAATTGAAAATAGTGTTAACATTCCACTCCATTATCTAAAGTGTCAGATGACTATTTAACATTGGCTTTTCAGTATGGTGCGATCATTTGCCATAAAAACCCCTATCAAAATAGGATTAATTCTTAACCTCATTGACAGGGTGTCGACATCGGTGATGAAAAGGTGCTAGAAGACGTCTCATTTATTGTTTAAAATACTCAAATATATTTTTTTTGTTTCACTAGCTGTCTTTTCCCAGCTGAAACATTTTTCTCTCTCAATCCCTTTCCGAGATAATTCTTTTCTATATTCACAATCATATAGAACCTTATTAGCAGCTTCAATAAGTGATGTGCGATCTTCTGGATCAAAATAACATGCAGCATCACCTCCAATTTCTGGAAATGAACTCGTATTACTCAGGATTGAAGGACATCCACAAGAAAAGGCTTCAAGAATTGGTAACCCAAAACCCTCATATAATGAAGGAAAGACAAAAGCTTGTGCATTTGTATAGAGAATTTTAAGAATATAATCATCTGGTTTTACATAACACATTCTTGACTGTATACCGATTTTTTTAAATAGAGATAATTCTGCGAGAGTAAAAGGACCCCCGCCTGCGCAGTAAATAAATAATTCTTTATCTTTCTTTAGTATAGGGGCAAAGGAGGAGCAAAAAAATTGAAAATTTTTATACCTAGTCCTATTTCCAACAAATAAAATATAACGCTTATCCAATCCGCCAACCTTTGTATTCTGAGTTTTAACATTATTTAACGGGTTTCCATGATAAATCACATGGATTATCTCAGAATCAATATTATAGATATCAATAATATCCTTTTTTGTATTTTCGGATATTGCAATGATTTTTTCAGCTCCCTTAAGTAACTGGCTCTTCCACGGTTTTGATTTATCAAAAAATGAGAAGGATTCGGGGAACAACTCATGAGTCATATCATGGACAGTTAATACGTATGACTTTCCTTGCAAGTACCTTAAAAAGTATGGATTATAATATGTCGGATGAAATAGATCATAGTTCTTTTTTTTTATTAATTGCAATGATTCACGTTGGTTAATCGCTCCAAACATTACCGGATTTGCGTATTTAATCCAATGAGTATGTAAAAGTGTGAAGATTTTAGGATATATATCAGTAATATTTGAGCAATACTTAAGTAGGGACTTCCTGACATGTAAATTTTCATTATTTGAGGATCGTAGTGCAAGGGTAAAATCGATCTCTCCATCAATGGAGAATTTATCCATTAACTCACAAAAATATCTGGATATGCCACCATACTTTTGCAATGAAAACGCTTGGTGATCATATAATATTTTCATTCAAATTCCTCCATTCTTTTATTATACACCATATCATCAAATGTTTTACTCTTCATTGTAATGAGGATTATTGGATAGATCATCCAATAAAACAATGATATTAATGACAAATAAAATTTATTAAAATTTTTCTTGGTCAAGATATGAACATTTTTTACCGAATAATAATTCAACTGAAACTGCTTAGCAATTAGCTCTAAAGCCTCATGTGAATAAAAAGAAACATGTTGTCCATGCTCCAACCCATAATACCACCATTCATTAAGCAGGGGAACAGGATGTGGAAGCAACTTTGTGGTAAAAATAATATTGTTTGATATTGAAACCATTTTTGTTATGTCCTCAAGGGGTTCAATAAAATGTTCAAAGCTTTCAAATGATGTAATAACATCTATTGTATGATCATCTGAATATTCAAAACCCCGGGCAAAGAGGTTTGAGGTATGTGGATCGTACCAATAAAAATCAAATCCCACATCTCTCATTATACGAGTGAAAATACCATATCCTCCTCCATAGTCCAGGTGACTAGCTCTTTTTGAGAAAAGGATATAGATGATACATGATACAATGACAGAAACCATAATATTTCTTTTAATAATTCCCGTATCTGTCATATTAATTGGATTTTTATATGCCTGATCTAACCAAATCGGATAATCGGTGCATAAAAATTTACATTCCGGGCACTGATAATAATTCGTAAAATATTTTTTAAGGATATATCCGGAAAAGAGTTGATTCATTTCGGTTTTGCATATTTTACAGACCCTATTCATAATCATCCCGAAAACTAATTTAATCTTGATGCATATCAAATATCAATTCGTGAATTCCATAATAAAACCAATATTAATTAAATCATACTAGGAATTATTGATTAATTTGAGTCATGGGCCTACATTTATTAGACCTTTTATTATCCTGAATGCTTTTCGTAAAGGATTACCACCTGAAAAGCTATTCTCTTCGGTATAATAATCGGCGTTATAATTCTGATGAATGTATTTTGGATGTATTAGGGGAAATTCCATCCTCTCACATCTAATGTTTGCACATTCGTTTTTCCTCTTTGTATGAACCGCTTCAGGACCAAAGCCAATATTCGCTACCAGGTTTTTGCTGGGTAGAATTGTTAATTGGTTTTGTATCCAGCTGGTAAATAACCACTGGTAATCCCAGGTTCCATTATCCCCACGATACGTTTTATCAAATATATATTTCCAATAATGGTAGATATAAATATTTTTGAAGAAGTATCGCCATAAATGACCATCACGGATTTCAGGCCATAATGCCATTGTAACATCATAATTATTCCAGGCACGTCGCCATGATGCCCATCCCCAGATGTGAGTATATTTTGAAAAATAATAACTATCTTGAGATATTTGTTTTCCAAATTGGAAGTTATTCCCACTTATCATGGCGATTCGATTGTCATCTTTATATTTTTCAAGGAGTTCCTGGCAAAATTGGAAAAAACTTTCATCAGGATAACAATCATCTTCAAGAATAATTCCCATCTCTTCATGTTCAAAGAACCAGGTTATTGCACTACTAACAGCATGCTTACATCCAAGATTAGTATCGCGAAAGAGTGTTTTCACCTCACAATCCCAGTTAATCGATCCAATCACGAGATCTCGAACAGCTTGAACTTTCTCTTTTTCACCCACTCGATCTATTCTTGCTCCATCAGCAGCAATATACAATCGTGGGGGTTGTGCTCTACGAATAGCTTCAAAAACCTGCATGGTAGTGTCAGGCCTGTTGAATATAAGAAAAAGGACTGGTGTGCGTAATCTTTTTGTGTCAGATACATTTCCTGATTCACTCATTGACAAGAATCGCCTCAAAGTAATCAATGGTTTTCCTTAATCCATCTTCCAGTTTTACAAATGGTTTCCACCCCAGCTTTTCCTCCGCGAGATCTATAACCGGCTTTCGCTGCATTGGATCATCTTCCGGGAGTGGTTTGTATAGTACAGAACTCTTTGATCCGGTCATTGAGATAACCAACTCTGCCAGTTCAATGATTGAAAATTCACAAGGGTTGCCAAGGTTTACAGGGCCCGTAAAACCTTTCTCAGTCTTCATCATTCTGACCATCCCTTCAATGAGATCATCGATATAACAAAAGCTTCTGGTCTGTTGTCCATCACCATATACTGTTATATTTTTGTTTTGAAGAGCCTGAACGATAAAGTTACTCACGACACGCCCATCATTTGGGTGCATCCTTGGGCCATAAGTGTTGAAAATACGAACCACTTTGATATCAAGCCTATGCTGTCGATAATAGTCAAAGAACAGCGTCTCAGCACACCGTTTCCCCTCATCGTAACAGGCACGAGGACCAATCGGGTTGACATTCCCACGATAACTTTCAGGTTGGGGATGGATGGTCGGATCGCCATACACCTCACTGGTTGAAGCCTGAAGAATGGGAATATGAAGTCTTTTTGCAAGCCCCAACATATTAATTGCCCCAATCACACAAGTCTTTGTGGTCTGTGCCGGGTTGAACTGGTAATGGACCGGACTTGCTGGACAGGCAAGATTATAGATCTCATCCACTTCAACATACAGAGGAAATGTAATATCGTGGCGCAGGATCTCAAATCTTTTGTCATCAAGGAGGTGTGCAATGTTCTGACGGCTACCTGTGAAGTAGTTATCCACACAAAGGACTTCATGTCCATCTTTGAGGAGCTTTTCACAGAGATGTGAGCCAATGAAACCAGCTCCACCGGTTATGAGGGTATGAGTTGCCATAATATAAACACCAATAATTCTTAAAAGCATCCAATCATTGATTATCCAACCACTTTTTATATTCCATAATATCCTTTACATGAGAAGAGGCCTCCATCATAGAAATCGTTGGATTATCTATCCACTTGACGACATATGATATTGAGCCGTCTAGGATCCTTGCTGTTTTTTTATGTAGAGGACCTAATATATATATTGGTAGAGCCAGGATTGTTATTGTTGAAAGTAAATATACAACAACCGAATAACAATTATTTCTTAGGAGAATTTCTTTAAACATGGATATTTGTTTACTCTTATTACGTGACAATATTAGTTGATTAAAAACTCGGGAGAAAAGAATTATTTTAAAAAGGGATGAATCAATAAATTTATATTCATTAAATTGACGTAAATTATGAGTTTGTAGTAGGGCTTGCCAGAAGTAAATACTACCACTTCCAAATGAGAAGTCACCAGCAAGATAATTATATTCAAGTTCGCTATTGTTTATTTTTTCTATATACTCTTGTTTTAACAAACCCAAATCTTTATTTATCTCAGCTTCCTTAGCATCCCGTTCTCCTTTACTGACTGCCATTCCTGCACTTTTTGGAGATGTACCGACCCACCCCAGTGGAATATATGACATTAAATATTGTTTATCTAAACTACATGCTATTGCAGCAAGATTTGCATCCTGGGGATGAGTAATAAACAATTGCCCCTTTTGTTTCTGTTTTGCCTCAGCAATCAAATCACGGTGGAAAAGCGAAGTCGTATACATTTGTGGTAAATCAAAATATGACTGAGAAATCAAAAGAGCCTTAATAACTTCATATCGAAAATTTAATTTTTTTATAGCATTTCTTGCATGATAACCCACCGCTTTATCACCAAAAATAAAATCACAACCTTTCCAGAAAAAATAAGCCCTTTCCGACATTATTGCTCTTAGATTTGTTTTATATGCAATTAAAGTAAGCTTATCAGCTAAGGCAAAGAAGTATGGCTGAAGTCCATCATCCTGTCCTACAAATATCAGCCACTCTCCCTGAGCATGAGAAAGTGCCCATTCCCAATGTTCTGTCATACTTAATGGTTCATGTGGTTCAATTACAATCACATTAGGGTGAGATGATAGGGTGGCTAAATACTCTTTTGATCCATCCGTAGAATGATCATCACTGATGATAAGCTCATAGTTCCTGTAGTCCTGACTGATAATTGTGTTTACACAGGTAGGAAGATATTTCCCTCCATTTCTTGCGGGGATGATAATTGAGTATTTGGGCTTAGATTGTTGCATTATGAAACACTCTTTACGTTTTAGTATTATAAGCTGTGGCAATTATTCTTGCATTATTTAACTTGCCTGAGTAGCAATCAATCTCGTATGTATGAGATCTATTAATATTATCCATCAACCACTATCTCACTTTGACATTACTAATAATCGTTCATAAACAATTTTTAGCAGGCTGCTGAAGTTATTATCATAACTTTACATATTCTTCTGCCATGGTATTAATACCCAATGATTTAACCCTCCTAAAACAAATATTCAATGCGTATACATCCAAAGTGGGTTCCAAAATAATTATCCAATTATTCGCTAATACTGACAATTGATAAGTAAAGAGGTTTATTACTATGAAACAAATACAAGGCGTAAAAATCAAACATTTAAGAATAATCCCAGATGAACGCGGTTGGCTTATGGAGATCCTGCGCTGTGATGACGATATCTTTCAACAGTTTGGTCAGGTATATTGTACAACCGCCTATCCAGGAGTTGTGAAGGCATGGCATTACCATAAAAAACGCCTCCTCGCTATTTTATGTGGGTAGTTTAAAATCCAGCTTCCCCAGTTTCAAATAGATCGTGGCTATAAGATACTTCGTTGATCGATATCCTCTTGCAGCTGTTTTTGCTGACTCAATCAAGCTATTCAACCCCTCCAAAAGACCATTCGTTATGCGATATCTGAAATAGTTCGCAATACCATTCCAGTGACTCTTCAACGTTTTTGCAACTTTTATCATCGGAACTAACTTACTGTGAGTTGCCCAGAAATACCATCGTTTGAAGTAGGCTTCTGCAGATTGCTGACTGTCAAGTGACCAGAGCATTTGGAGCGAGAGTTTGAGATTATAGGCTCGTGAGGTCTTGAGATTCATATCTTTTAAGGAACCAAGCTGTTTCTGTTGTTTTACAGTCAGATTATGCGGATTCTTTAGCCAGATGTATCGGGTCTTCTTCAACGACTTATTGGTCCCCTGTTCTTCACGTCGTACATCATCCAAGCCACTGTTCACCAACTTCATGATATGGAATTTATCGTATATTATTGCTGAATTCGGGAAAGTCGTTCGTATTCCTTTGATATAAGCAGGTGACATGTCACAACAGATGCTCTCAATCTTTTCAGGATCACCATGATGAGCAACAAAGTCCTGGTAAAATGATGTGAGAGCATCTGAACTCCGACCTTCACACACATGGATGATCTTCGATTGGTCAAGATCTGCAACTACTGTGATGTACGTATGACCTTTTGCACTGGACTTATCATCAATGCCGATGGATACGAAATCACAGAAATCCTCGTCCTTTCGAGCTTCTTGAACATAATGGTGGATAATACGCCATATCCGTGTATCATGTTCATCGATCAGTTTAGCAACGTTTGCAACAGGCATATCCTCAGCCATCAGCAGGATCATTGCATCCATCAGAAGCGTAAATCCACTCTGCTTCCTGGCCCAGGGAACGTGTACCTGGTGGACTCCACATGATTCACAGATCACACGAGGTACGCGGCAATGGAGATACGTCTTGTTTTGAAAGAAGTTGAGATGACGCCAGATTTTTTCATTGGTATCATGAACAGGTTTTCCTCCCGTTCCACATTCTGGGCAGTCAAATTTTGACCCCTGAACAAAGTCAATCCAGATATCCAATCTTCGTTCATTTTTGTCAAATTCCACCTGTTTGACGACCCATGGATCTTGAAGATTAAGAGCCAATGTGAACAGTTCTTCGTGCATGATTCTGACACCAGTTGACAAATTGTTGACTCGTACCCTATTTAAAACCCACACGGATCAGCGAAGAGCCTAAAAAACAGACTGACAACTTCACCTGTATTCATGGTATGATGAAGGTAGCGCTTTATGACGCTCGTCCCGATTCCCCAACCTATCAAACACTTATGGAGCTATTTATCGGGGAGAAGAACCCGATTTTTGTTAGTGTGCCACCAGGTGTCAACGTCGGTCTAGAAATCCCTAACTGCGTCGGAATAATTCTCCCCACCCCACTTAAATCTATCGTCAATTCTCTGTCAAACATTAGGATACCTCTATTCTGCCGATTCATGCTTGTTCACCCATAATTTGTGGTTCTTTCTGTCTTTCATACGATAACTCTCTCCCCGGATATTCACCGTTCTACAGTGATGCAGGATTCGATCCAGAAGTGCTGCAGCAATCACCTGATCCTGAAAAATCTCTCCCCAGTTACCAAAC
>NPIE01000741.1_pt1 | contig 43209 bp, 29 predicted proteins | sample 8637661 | NCBI WGS metagenome assembly NPIE01 (sample SAMN07420842, study PRJNA396082) | bioreactor metagenome | isolation source: sample BA12 brine-fed electro-methanogenic bioreactor BA | place: Japan: Kochi | collected 2016-12-09 | reverse complement strand
GATCGCGTACTGGATGTTCATCAGGCCGACGACCTTGAGTTCGACGGCGATGCGGCGGGTGTATTCGCGGATCGTCTCGATATGCTTGGGGGGGATGGTCGTCGGCGGGATGACGCAGGCGGAGTCGCCCGAGTGGATGCCGGCCTCTTCGATGTGCTCCATGACCGCGGGCACGAAGGCGTCGGTGCCGTCGGCGATGGCGTCGGCTTCGGCTTCGATCGCGTTTTCAAGGAATTTGTCGATGAGGATGGGCCGTTCGGGGGAGACATCGACGGCGGCTCGCATGTAGCGTTCGAGCATTTCTTCGTCGTGGACGATCTGCATGGCCCGACCGCCGAGGACGAAGGAGGGGCGGACCATGAGGGGATAGCCGATTCGTGCGGCGATCTCCAGGGCCTGCTGGTGGGTGCTGGCCATGCCGCTCTCGGGCTGCGGGATGCCGAGCTTCTCCATTTTCTGGCGGAAGCGGTCGCGATCTTCGGCGAGGTCGATGGTGTCGGGCGTGGTGCCGATGATCTTGACGCCGGCGGCTTCGAGTTCGGTGGCGATATTGAGCGGGGTCTGGCCTCCGAACTGGCAGATGATGCCGTCGGGCTTTTCCTTCTCGTAGATGCTCAGGACGTCCTCGACGGTGAGCGGCTCGAAGTAGAGCTTGTTCGAGGTGTCGTAGTCGGTGGAGACNNTTGCAGTTGACCATGATCGACTCGACGCCGATCTCCCGCAGGGCAAAGGCCGCGTGCACGCAGCAGTAGTCAAACTCGATCCCCTGGCCGATCCGGTTGGGACCGCCCCCGAGGACCATGACCTTTCGCCGGTCGCTGCTCTCTGTCACATCCGGGGCGTTGTAGGTCGAGTAGTAGTAGGCGGCGTCTTCGACACCGCTGACGGGGACGGGGTGCCAGCCTTCGACGACGCCCAGCTTTTTGCGCTGGTTGCGGATTTTGGTCTCGGTGGTGGCCAGGAGCTGGGCGAGGTAGCGGTCGGCGAAGCCATCCTTCTTGGCCTGGACGAGCAGTTCGTCGGGGAGCTTCTTGCCCTTGTATTGGAGGATCTTCTCTTCGAGCTCGACGAGCTGTTTCATCTGCTCGATGAAATAGTGCTTGATGTGAGTGGTTTCGTGGAGGGTCTGGACGTCGGCGCCTTTGCGCAGGGCCTCGTACATGATGAACTGGCGTTCGCTGGAGGGCTCGGTCAGCATGCGCATCAGCTCTTCGAGGGTCTTGGTATGGTAGTCCCGGGCGAAGCCGAGGCCGTAGCGGCCGTCTTCGCGGGAGCGGATCGCTTTCTGGAAGGCCTCCTTGTAGTTCTTGCCGATGCTCATCACCTCGCCGACGGCGCGCATCTGGGTTCCGAGCTTGTCGGGGAGGCCTTCGAATTTCTCGAAGGCCCAACGAGCGAACTTGACGACGACATAGTCGCCGGAGGGGGTGTATTTTTCGAGGCTCCCATCGCGCCAGTAGGGGATTTCGTCCATGGTGAGTCCGCCGGCGAGGATGGAGGAAATCAGGGCGATGGGGAAACCGGTGGCCTTAGAGGCGAGGGCGGAGGAGCGGCTGGTCCGCGGGTTGATCTCGATGACGACGACGCGGCCGGTCTGGGGGTCGTGGGCGAATTGAATGTTGGTGCCGCCGATGACCTCAATGGCCTCCACGATGCGGTAGGAGTAGTCTTGCAGACGCCGTTGAAGGGCCTCGCTGATCGTGAGCATGGGGGCGGTGCAGAAGCTGTCGCCGGTGTGCACGCCCATCGCGTCCACGTTTTCAATGAAGCACACGGTGATCATCTGGTTTTTGCTGTCGCGGACCACCTCCAGCTCGAGCTCCTCCCAGCCCAGGACCGATTCCTCCACGAGGATCTGCCCGACCATGCTGGCCTGAAGCCCGCGCTGGGCCAGCGCCCGAAACTCCTCGATGTTGTATGCGAAGCCGCCGCCGGTGCCGCCCATCGTATACGCCGGACGGACCACGCAGGGCAGACCGACCTGTTCGACGGCCTGCTCGGCCTCCTTGAGGCTGTTGGCGATCAGGCTGCGGGGCATCTCGATGCCCAACTCGGTCATGGTGTCCTTGAAGGCCTGGCGGTCTTCACCCCGTTTGATGGCGTCCACCTGCACGCCGATCACCCGGACGCCGTATTTGTCCAGCACGCCGGCCTTGGCCAGCTCGGAGCTGAGATTGAGGCCGGACTGGCCTCCCAAGTTCGGCAACAGGGCATCGGGCCGTTCCTTTTCGATGATGCGGGTCATCGTCTCGACGTTCAGCGGCTCGATGTAGGTGGCGTCGGCCATCCCGGGGTCGGTCATGATCGTGGCCGGGTTGGAATTGACCAGCACGATCTCATAGCCCAGGCTCCGCAGCGCCTTGCAGGCCTGGGTCCCGGAATAATCGAACTCGCACGCCTGGCCGATGATGATGGGGCCCGAGCCGATGATCATAACCTTGCGGATGTCCTTGCGCTTTGGCATCTCCGTTCTCCCGTGGTTCGCTGTGTTTGGTCCGGTCCCGGTCCAGGCCCGGTTACTCGGCGCGGCATGGGGACAAGAGCCCATGCTCTGACTCTCCAGACGACATCAAAGGAAAGGCCGACGGCAGGGCAGGAACATAGGCCAAATCCGGATGGTTGTCAAGCGGCTCTCAGGTCATCTGTATGCACCTGATGGTATTTAAGGCCGACGGGGATGTTCGGTTGTGTGCGTTTGCATCTGATGGGGACGGTATGCCAATAGAAGTGGCGAGCCAGATGCGAGGTTTCCGGGTGGTGGTTACCTTGATTGATGGCGGTTTCTCACTGCGACGTTTTCTCGTGTCGGGAGAGTCGGCTTCTTGTGACGGGTCCGATAATGCGGTGGACGGGCCGGCAAAGGGCTTGTTGTCGGCGTGAAAGGGAGCCATGAAGATTGATTTCGGTGGTCGGATGTGCTAGAATAACAGTGTAAGGGCCTTCCTTATGGGGGCGGGGGACGGTGTGTGAATCGGGCGAGAGTGACATGGCCTGCCATTGCTGCAGGATACGGGTTGGGATATCTGGAGAGTGTCTTATTGCCTTCCGGCGCTGATTTTACCGCATGATCCGCCAAGACGGAGGAACAGGATGAAAGCTACCGGGCCGAGCACGGGGTCGATGGTTGTGCTGAGCGTATGCCTGGCGATCGGGTCGATTGCCACCGGCCAATGGGCCGCCTACAACGATTGCGTCTATGAGACGGGCCAATACCTCGGCTCGAACGTTACCACGTATGGCGTGGGCGACGGCTTCACGGGGGCGACCGGCGGCGAGCTGGTCAACCAGGCCGATGGTTCGTCGACCGGGGTCACGGTGACGCTCACACAGTCGGGTGGCGTGGGCTGGCAACCGGATTCGCAGTACAGCGGCGGCGATTGCGCCGAGGGCACCGATGCGCATAACACCTTCGGTGGGCTGGCCGACATGACGGGCGTGTTGACCTATGGCCAGGCCGGCTGGTTCGTGGAGGTCACGTTCACCGGGCTCGAGCCGGGGGCCCGCTACACGTTCGCCGCCAGCGCTGCGCGCAATGAATACGTCGGGCGTCTGACCGTCTACACGATTCTCGGGGCCGACACATACACGAACGCGAGCACGCCCGGCGCGGACGTGCTGGGCGAAGACAAGGTGCGTTTCGATACGGGCGGCAACCACGAGCAGGGGTACGTCGCCCGCTGGACGGACATCACCGCCGCGGACGGCACGTTTACGGTGCGGGCCGAGGCCGATCCTTCCAGCCCGGACGGACTCAAGGCTTACTCTTTCGACGTCTTCATGCTGCGGCGCGACGCCGACCCGGAGCCGGCGGGCGATTTGAACGGGGATGATCGGATCGACCTGGCGGACCTGCTGATCTTCGGGGGCTTGTGGCTGACGAATCCGGGTCAGGCGGCGGACCTGAACGCTGATGGCCGCGTGGACATGCTCGACCTGGCCATGCTGTCGGGACACTGGCTGGCCGATTGGCAGGCCGGTGCCCTGCATGTGAATATCACCCCGGCCGAGGCCGTCGCCGCGGGCGCTCAATGGAGCCTGGACGGTCAAACGTGGTACGACGCCGGACGGACCGTCTCGGACCTGCCCATCGGACCGTATGTGGTGCATTTTCGCGATCTATCCGGATGGAATGAACCGGACGATCTGGCCGTGGAGGTGGTTTACGACGATACGATCGTGGTCGATGCGCAGTACGTGCTGCGGGCCGGGACGGTGCAGGTGATTCTTGAGCCGGCCGAGGCGCGCGACGCCGGGGCGCAATGGAGCCTGGACGGGGCGACGTGGTACGATTCGGGCCATACGACCGCGCCGCTGGCGGTGGGGCAGTACACGGTCATGTTCAGCGCGGTCGAGGGTTGGACCACGCCGCAGGAGGCCACGATCACCGTCACCGAAGGCCAGGCCACGCTGGTCACCGGCACGTATGAGCGGCAGACCGGCTCGCTGACGGTCACGATCGACCCGGCGGAGGTGCGGGATCAGGCCCGGTGGAGCCTGGACGGCAAAGTCTGGTATGAGAGCGGCCAGACGTTGGATGGGCTTGGCGTCGGCGCCTACACGGTGCAGTTCGCCGCGGTGGACGGTTGGGAAACACCCGCCCCGCAGGAAGTCACGATCCTCTACGGGCAGACGAGCCCGGCTTACGCGACCTACAGCCGCCAGTTCGGGCGGCTCACCGTTCTGATCGAGCCGCAGGAGGCCCGGGCCGACGCCCGATGGAGCCTGGACGGCTCGACGTGGCACACCCACGGCGAGACGCTGGAATCGGTGCCGGTCGGAACATACACGCTGCAATTCGGTCCGGTGGCGGGCTATAACGCGCCGGCGTCACGGCCGGTGACGATTAGCGACGGAGGCGACCTGACGGAGACGGGCGTGTATGCTTTGCAGGTCGGCTCACTGACGGTGATGATCGAGCCGAGCGAGGCCGTCGCCGCAGGGGCGCAGTGGAGCCTGAACGGGCAAACCTGGCACGACAGCGGCGCGACGCTGGCGGCTCTGCCGGTGGGGCCCTACACCATTACATTCAAGGGCGTCAGCGGCTGGGACCGCCCGGCCGACGTCCCGGTGACCCTTGTGGACGGGGCCCACGAGTCGCGAACGGGCACGTACACCTGCCAGTTGGGTGCGTTGACGGTGGTGCTTGACCCGGCCGAGGTGCGGACCGAGGCCCGCTGGAGCATCAACGGGGACACGTGGCACACCAGCGGCGAGACGATCGATCCCCTTGCGGCCGGCAATTATACGGTGCAGTTCAACGCCGTCACCGGATGGGTCACGCCGCCGGAACGGACTGTCACCGTCCTCGAGGATCAAACCACGTCGATCACGGCGGCGTATGCCCAGCAGGCCGGTTCGCTGACGGTGAGCATCGCCCCGGCCGAGGCCGTTGCCGCCGGGGCCCAATGGAGTATCGACGGGACGACGTGGTATGACGGCGGTCACACGCTCGACCCCCTGGCTATCGGTTCATATACCGTGCGTTTCAGCACGCTGGCCGGGTGGACGACGCCCAATGATGTGCCCGTCACGATCACCAGCGGCCAGAACACCACGACCGGCGGGACCTATATCCTGCAGACCGGGTCGCTGACCGTGCATATCGAACCGGTCGAGGCCGTCGCCGCCGGGGCGCAATGGAGTCTGGATGGGACGACCTGGCACGACAGCGGTACGCTCGTCTCGGCGCTACCGGTCGGTTCGTATACGGTTCAGTTCAACGATGTCGCCGGCTGGGACCGCCCGGCCGAGATTCCCCTGACGCTTGCGGATGGTGCGCTGGAGGAGCGCACCGGCACCTACGTGCGGCAAACGGGTTCGCTGACGGTCACGATCGAGCCGTCCGAGGCCATCGCCGCGGGGGCGCAGTGGAGCCTGGACGGTGCGACGTGGTACGACAGCGGCGCGACGCTGGCGTCCGTGCCGACCGGCGCGTACACGATTCGTTTCCGCGCCGTGGACGGCTGGGATACGCCGGCGGATATCCCCGTCACCATCACGGATGACGGTGCGGAGAGCCGCACGGGCACGTATGTGCGCCAGACCGGCTCGCTGACCGTGACGATCGAGCCGGCCGGGGCCCGGTCCGCGGGGGCCCAGTGGAGCCTGGACGGCGCCACCTGGTATGGCAGCGGCCACACCCTGAGCGGCCTGCCCACCGGGCCGTATTCCGTACAATTCAGCCGCATCGACGGCTGGACGACGCCGACCGACGAAGCGGTGACCGTCACAGACGGCGGCACGGCTCAAGTCGTGGGCTGGTACGCGCAGCAGTTGGGCGCGTTGACGGTGACGATTGAGCCGGCCGACGTTCGCCCGGAGGCCGGATGGAGTATCGACGGCAACAACTGGTATGCGCACGGCCAGACGCTCGACAACCTGTCGCTCGGTTGGTACACGGTGCAGTACAGCGAGGTGGCCGGTTACACCCGTCCGGATGACCAGGTGGTGAAGGTCGAGGCCGATCAGACCACCACGACGTCCGGGCTCTACGTGCTTCAACAGCCCGCGGCGGCGCTGATTCTCAGCGAATTCATGGCCGACAACGACACCACCGGGACCGACCACGAGTTCCTCGACGAGGACGGCGAGGAATCGGACTGGATCGAGATCTACAACCCGACGGCGGAGACGGTCTCGCTGCTGGGGTATGCCCTGGAGGATGATAACAACCGGTGGGTCTTCCCGGATGTGTCGATGGATTCGGGCGCGTTTCTGGTGGTCTTCGCGTCGGGCAAGGATCGACGCACGCCCGGTTTCGAGTTGCACACGAATTTCGCACTGTCGCGCGGCGGCGAGCGCCTGGTTCTGGTCGGGCCGGATGGCTCGACCGTCGTCGACGCCTACGACCCCTATCCGGCACAACTGTCCAACATCTCGTACGGGGTCAGCCAGTTCGCCATGCGGCTCATCAAGGAGGGCGACGCGATCACGTACCGCGTGCCGACGGACGACGACGCGGGGCCGGACTGGACAAGCCCGGCCTTTGACGACAGCGCCTGGACCGACGGGCAGGTGGCCATCGGCTTCACCGAGTCCGGCGGCGGGTCGGGTCTGCACTACGAGTATTTTAAAGGCAATTGGGACTGGCTGCCGGATTTTGACGCCTTGACGCCCGCGGCCGAGGGGACGTGCAGCAACTTCGATATCACGCTGCGGGACCAGAATGACTATTTCGCCTTCCGCTTCACGGGATTTGTCACCGTACCGACCGACGGCGAGTACACGTTCTATACGACCAGCGACGACGGCAGCCAACTGTGGATCGGCGACACGCTGGTGGTGAACAACGACGGCCTGCACGGCGCGCAGGAGGTAGGCGGATCAATCGAGCTGATCGCGGGGGCGCATCCGATCACGGTGACCATGTTCGAGAAGGGCGGCGATGAGGTGCTGCTGGTCAGCTACGCCGGGCCGGGCATTTCCAAAATGCGAATCCCCGATGCCGCCTTGACGGGCGGCTACCGGACGAACGTGCAGGCCGAGATGCAGGGCGTGAACAGCTCGCTGTGGCTGCGGGCCGAGTTCACGATCGAGGACCCGGACGCCTACGATATGCTCGTGCTGAACATGCGGTACGAAGATGGGTTCGTGGCGTACCTCAACGGCCAGGAGGTCGCGCGGCGCAACGCGGCGGCATCGGTGCAGAAGGACTCGTGGAACGCCGCCAGCCAGACGAATCGGCCCGACGGCGAATCGGCCCAGTTCGAGGCCATCAATCTGACCGCCTACCTGCCGAGTCTGTTACCGCATCCAGCCAAGAACGTGCTGGCGGTTCACGGCCTGAACGACACGGTGAGCAATGGTGAGTTTCTGATCCTACCCGAGCTGCAGGTGGCGATGGACACGGGGGTGGAGCAATACTTCACCGAGCCGACGCCGGGCGCGTTCAATGTGCCGGGCGCCCTGGGGCTGGTCGGGGATACCAAGTTCAGCGTGGATCGCGGGTTCTTCACGGCCGCGGAGGCCTTTGATCTGGAGATCACGTGCGACACGCCGGGCGCCCAGATCAGGTACACGACCGACGGCTCGACGCCGAGCGCCACGCGCGGCACGCCGTACACGGGACCCATCCATATCGACCGCACGACGATTATCCGGGCCGTGGCCACGAGGACGGGCTACTTGAGCTCGAACGTGGATACGCAGACGTACCTGTTCCTGGAGGACGTCATTCATCAATCGCCCAACGGCGAGGCGCCCGGGCCCGGTTGGCCGGGACCGGGTTGGTTCAACAACCAGGTTTTCAACTATGGCATGGACCCCGACATCGTTGTCAACGACGCCCGCTACGCGCCGATCATCGTCGATGCGCTCAAGGCCGTGCCATCGCTGTCGCTGGTGACGGACCTGCCGAACCTGTTTGACCCGGCGCGGGGCATCTACGTGAACGCCTACAACGATGGACGGGATTGGGAGCGGCCCTGCTCGCTCGAATTGATCCACCCGGACGGGACCAAGGGCTTCCAGGTCCAGGCGGGGGTGCGCATCCGCGGGGGTTACAGTCGCAGCGGCGACAACCCCAAGCACGCGTTCCGCCTGTTCTTCCGGAATGAGTACGGCGATGGGAAGCTGTACTATCCGCTCTTCGGTGAGGAAGGCGCCGACGAGTTCGACAAGGTCGACCTGCGGACGGCACAGAACTACTCGTGGAGCTTCGGCGGCGACAGCCGCAACACGATGTGCCGCGAGGTCTTCAGCCGCGACACACAGCGCGCGATGGGGCAGCCTTACACCCGCAGCCGGTACTATCACCTGTACATCAACGGGCACTATTGGGGCCTGTTCCAGACGCAGGAGCGCTCCGAGGCCCGTTTTGCCGAGACCTACTTCGGTGGCGATCAGGACGACTATGACGTGGTCAAGGTCGAGACCTCGGCCGGGTACACCATCCAGGCGACCGACGGCGACCTGAACGCCTGGCAGCATGTATACAACGTGGCCAAGGCGGGCTTTGCCTCGCACGAGCCGTACTATCGGCTCAGGGGGCTCAATCCGGACGGCACGCCGAACCCGGCTTATCCGACGTACCTCGACGTGGACAATCTGATCGACTACATGATCTGCACGTATTTCGTGGGCGACTTCGACGGCCCCGTTTCCAACTTCCTGGGCAACAATCGGCCCAACAACTTCTACGGTGTCTTTAACCGCAACGCGCCCGACGGGTTCAAGTTCTTCCGACACGATGCGGAGCACTCCTTGTTTGATGGCTGGGACCGGACGGGCCCTTGGCCCGCGGGCGAGCAGTTCGAGCACTTCAATCCGCAGTGGTTGCATCAGCAGCTTACGCAGAACCTGGACTATCGTCTGCGTTTCGCGGACCGGGTGCGCAGACACTTTTTCGGCGACGGGGTGCTCACGCCCGAGGCCAGCCGGCAGCGGCTCCTGGAGCGGGTGGCCCAGATCGATCTGGCGATCGTCGCCGAGTCGGCGCGATGGGGGGATTCGAAGACCAGCAGCCCGTTGAATCGCGACGACCACTGGTGGCCCCAGATCAATCACATTGTCAACAACTACTTGGCGACGCGAACGGACGTGGTGCTCAATCAGTTCCGCAACCAAGGCTGGTACCCGCCGGTGGCCGCGCCGACGTTCAGTGTACCCACGGGCGACCTGTCGCCGGGCTCGGAAGTGACCATCGCCAATTCGCACGGCAGCGGCACGATCTACTATACGCTGGACGGCACCGATCCGCGGGTTTCCTCGGCCCAGTCCAGTCCGGGCGGCCTGATCGCCCTGATCAGCGACGCGACGACGCGGTACGTACAAGTTCCCACCCAGTCTCTGGCCGCTCCAAAGGGCTCCGTCACTGCCCAGTACTACTTCAACATCACCGACGGCACGATCGCGGCCCTGAAGAGCCATCCCGGCTGGCCCAACAATCCGGACCAGACGCAGGTACTGACCCGGTTTGAGATTCCGGTTAACTGGAACGATCGCTACGGGACGCGGATCGCGGCCTACGTGCATCCGATCGAGAGCGGCAATTATACGTTCTGGATTTCCAGTGACGACCACAGTGAGCTGTGGCTCAGTCCCGATGCCAGTGCGGCCAACGCCACCCGCATCGCCTACGTGTCCGGTTGGACGAATCCGCGAGAGTGGACCAAGTTCAGCCAGCAGCAGTCGGCCCCGATCCCGCTCCAGGCCGGAAGCATGTACTACATCGAAGCGCTCATGGGCGAAGGCACCGGCGGGGACAACCTGGCCGTTGCCTGGCAACGGGATGGGACGAACAGTCCGCGGGTGATCGACGGGATGTACCTGTCCAGCGCAGGCATCGGCTGGGTATTGCCCGACTTCGATCATTCGAGCTGGCGCAGCGGCGCGGGTGTGGTCGGTTACGAGAACAACCCCGGCGACCCGGTCAACTTCAGCGAGGCGATCGACATCGACGTGCAGGCCGACATGGCCGGCCAAAACGCCACCTGCCTGGTCCGGATTCCGTTCGCCTACGACGGCAGTGATGTCACCGGTCTGTCCCTCAAGATGCGCTACGACGACGGCTTTATCGCGTACCTGAACGGTACGGAGATTCTCCGGGTGAACTTCGATCCCACCGTTGTGCCGGACTGGAACTCGGGCGCCTCGGCCTCGCACGACGATGCCGCGGCCCTGGTGCCTGAGACCTTCGACATTTCGGGTTCCATCAGCCTGCTCAAGCTCGGGCAGAACCTTCTGGCCATTCACGGGCTCAACTATGGCGCCTCCAGCAGCGACTTCCTGATGGGCGTGGAGCTGGAGGCCTTTCGGCTCAACCCCGGCGACGTTTCGCCGACGGCGCAGGAATACACCGGACCGATTGTGCTGGCCCGCACAAGGCAGCTCAAGGCCCGCGTTCTGGATGGGACGTGGAGCGCGCTCAACGAGGCGACCTACAACGTCGGACCCGTCCGGGAGAGCCTGCGGATCACGGAGATCATGTACCATCCGGCGGGGGACCCGAACGATGAGTTCATCGAGGTGCAGAACGTTGGCTCCAGCACGATCAACCTGAATCTGGTGCGATTCACCGAGGGGATCGACTTTACGTTCGGGTTGCTTGATCTGCCGGCCGGGCAGTTGGCCGTGGTGGCCCGAAGCACCACCGCCTTTATGGAACGCTACCCGGACTTCGAGGGGATCCTGGCCGGGCAGTTTGACGGCCGGCTGGACAATGCCGGCGAACGCATTCGGCTCGAGGATGCCTTGGGTCGCGAGATCATGGACTTCAAATACAGGGATGGGTGGTACGAGCAGACCGACGGCGAGGGTTTCTCGCTGACGCTGCGCGACCCCTACCAGGGCCAGGCGGACTACCCGACCGATGGGCTGGCGGCCCACTGGCGGTTCGACGAGGGCAGCGGCACCGTGGCCGTCGACAGCGCCGGGGGACACACCGGCACCCTGCAGAACATGGCGGCCGACGACTGGGTCCCGGGGCGGTTCGGGTACGCGCTGGACTTCGATGGGACCAATGACCGGGTCCGCGTGACGGGTTGGAAGGGCATCCTCGGCACGCAGGAGCGGACCTTCGTGGCGTGGATCAAGACCGATGCGCAGCGTGCCGGCGATATCATTTCGTGGGGCGGCACCTCGCCGGGCCGTAAGTGGCTCGTGCAGATTCAGAACACCTACGCGACGCCCGGCACGCTTCGTGTGGACGTCGGCAGCGGCTACGTCGTCGGCGGCACACCGCTGTGGGACGGCCAGTGGCATCAGATCGCGGTGGTGCTGCCCGACGATGGCACGCCCGACGTCTCGGAGATTCGTCTGTACGTGGATGGCCGGCCGGAGACGCTGATCGCCTCGGTGCCGCGTGCGATCAATACCCAGGCCAGCGCCGACGTGCAGATGGGCATCTTCGACGACGGTTCGTACCGGTACTTCAAGGGGCAGATGGACAACGTCGCGCTCTTCGATCGGGCGCTGAGCGACGACGAGGTGGCCATGTTGGCGGGCGCTTCGGGGCGATGGAGCGACAAGGACCAATGGCGGCCGAGTATGCCGTGGGGCGGTTCGCCGGGATGGGACGATTCACCCTGGGCGGTCGATCCGGGCAGTATCGTCATCAACGAGCTGCTGGCCCATTCGCACCTGGATGCCCCCGACTGGATCGAGCTGCACAACCGCACCGGCGTGGATATCCCGCTGGACGGCTGGTTCCTGTCCGACAGCGACGCCGACGACACCGCGCGGATGAAGTACGAGATCGCCCCCGACACGACGCTGCCGGCGGGTGGATATCTGGTGTTCTACGAGGATGTGCACTTCGGCGCCGGCGCCACGGGGCCGGGCACGCGGCATATCGCCTTCGCCTTGAGCGAGGGCGGCGAGGCGGTGTACCTGCGCAGCAACTTCGGCGGCATGCTCGGCGGCTTCAAGGCCGGTGAGAGTTTCGACGCCTCGGCCAGCGGCGTCGCCCTGGGCCGCTACGTCAAGAGCGCGCTGGACGGCGGCGTGAACTTCGTCGCCATGAGCACCAATACACCCGGCGGGCCCAACGCCTACCCGATGGTCGGGCCGGTGCTGATCAGCGAGATCATGTATCATCCGAACGACGACGACCCCGTCAGTCCCAATACGGGCGACGAGTACATCGAGTTGTACAATGTTACGGATACCCCCGTCCTGCTGGCCACCTGGGTCGACACGGAAATCGCGCCCGGACAGACGATTATGGAACTCGTGCCGTGGCAGTTCACGGATGGGATTGACTTCGTGTTCCCGCCGGATACGACGATCCCCGCACGTGGCCGGCTCATCGTGGCGCGGGATCCGGCGGCGTTCACGGCGTACTACGGGTCCATGCCGGCGGGTGTGGCGGTCCTCGGTCCGTTCGAGAATGGTACGAAGCTGGACAACGCGGGTGAACGGCTGCAATTGTCCATGCCGGGCGACCAGGAGTACGGGCAGGAGCGCTACTGGATACGCATCGACCGGGTGAACTACGACGACGACGCGCCTTGGCCGGTCGAGGCCGATGGGCTGGGCAAGTCGCTCTCGCAGAAGACGCCCGATACGGCGGGGGCCAACTACGGCAACGACGTGATCAACTGGCACGCGACCGATCCGAGCCCGGGGCAGTAGGGACGGTTCGTGTGACGCGCGGGCCGGTTACCTGACGAAGCGGGCGACCGGCTCGGGCAGCGTGCGCTCAATGGCCTCAAGCCGGTAGCCGAAACCCGGGCCGCCGAGCGTGGACAGGTCCACGTGGCCATGTCGCCGCCGGTACAGACCCGGATGAACGCGCTCTTCGGGGCGGCTGGCCTCGGGATAGAACTGCATCGCGTTGGTTTCCACGCCCATGATCGTGCCGGCGTGGGCCGCCAGCCGCACGTGCGGAATCTGGGCGAGCATGGGGTTGGTCAGGTCCTGCACCATCAGGCCCAGGCCGTGCGCCTTGGCCCAGCACAGGCTCAGCAGGGCGCCGGTCTGCGTCTTGCAGGTTTTAAGCGCTACGCCGGTCCAGCCCAGGCTCCGACCCAGACGGATCAGGCTCCAGTCGTGGGCGCTTTCGTCCATGAACAACGGCTTGCGGGCCGAGACACTGTGCACGTCGATCCGGTGGCTTTCCAGGTCGTACGGGAACGGCTGCTCGACGTACAGGATCATCTGGTACATCCGCGGATTATCCCACTTGAGTCGGTCAAGGATGTCGTTCACGTAGGCCGGGTCCGTCACGGTGCAGTTGAAATCGGCGCTGAGCCACAACACGCCATGCTCGCGGGCGATCTTTCCCACCCGAACCAGCCGCTGGCAGTCCCACTCGGCGTCGGTGCCGCGCAGCTTGACCTTCAGACAGGTCAGGCCGTCGCGGTCGATCCAGTTGCCCAGGACCACCGGGTAACCATCCTCCGGCTCATCGCCCGTCCGTTCGGCGTCCTCCAGCAGGTCCATCCCGCCGACCAGGTGCCAGGCGGGCAATCGATCCGGCGCGGGGAAGGTCAGAAAGTCCGCCGGATACAGCCCGGAGAAGTCGAGGGCCGCCCCCTCGGCCGGAGCGAGAAACGCCGCCAGGTCATGATTCATCCACTCGCTGTTGTACGTTTGGTAGACGTCTATTCTGTTCATCCGGCCGTAGGCGTCGTGCAGGGCGATGTCAAAGGCCGAGTCGCACACCAGGGCCGCCAGCCAGGGCATGGGCTCATCGGTCCGCTGGGCGTTGAACACGTCGAGTTGCTCATGCAGGGTCGAACGCATGAACGCGTGGCCGACCTCTATCGGATGGCCCACCAAGTCGGTCTGGGCCCAGGCCTGGGCCAGTTGCCGTGTGAAATCCTGCAGTGCTTGGCAGCGGGTTGCGTACGACAGTGCACTGGGCCAGACCCACTGCACGCTCAGGGGCGTCTCCCCCCAGCCGTCGGCACATCGGCCGGCGGTGTCCTCCACCCTCATCCGTACCCGGGCGCAGATCACCGAGGTGAGCGTCTCAGGGCCGAACTTCAACGGCACCCGCGTTTCGACGGGTAGAAAGTACAACTCAACGGCCACGGGGTGGATCTGTGTTCTCATGGGCCTAGGGTTGCAGGGTAATGATCTGTCCCGTCCGGGCCGACTCGTACAGCGCCAGAACCAGGGCCACGCTCTTACGGGCCTCGGCGGCATCGATCTCAAACGAGGCGCCCGATTCCAAGGCATCGAGGAAGGCGGCGATATTCTTGCGATGGTTCTCGTGGGTGATCGCCGCCGGATCGGCCACTCCGCCGCCGCCCTTCACCTGGCCGAAGCGCTGACGTATCTCGTCATCCTGGGGCTGCTCCTCGGCGAACTGCCAGACGGCGAAGCTGTCTTCAACGTAGATAACCGTGCCGCGGGTGCCGGTCAGCTCGAACCGCTTGAACTGCCCCGGCCACGAAGCGGTCGTGCCGTACAGCGTGCCCAGGGCGCCGTTGGGGAATCGCACCGACGCGACGGCGGTGTCCTCGGCCTCGATCGCGTGCCCCAACGTCGCCGCGAAACCCATGACCGCATCCGGCAGTCCCATCAGGTCGACCAGCATGTCCACCATGTGGATGGACTGGTTCATCATCGCGCCGCCGCCGTCCAGGGTCCAGGTGCCGTGCCAACTGTCGCGGTAATACTCATCGGTGCGCCACCAGGGAACGAAGACCCCGGCGTAGGTGATCGCCCCGAAACGCCCCTCGGCGATCGCTCGGCGGAAAGGGCCCATGGCCTCGTTGAAACGGTTTTGGAAGATGCCGCCGAGCAAGGTACCGGCCTTTTGGTGGGCGGCGATCATGGTGTCGATCCGCTCAAGCGTGATCTCCAGCGGTTTCTCGCAGAGCACGTGCACGCCCGCCTGGGCCGCGGCCACCGCCGGTTCCATGTGCGCGCCGCTGGCCGTGGCGATCGTGATGACGTCCACGTCCTTGAGCAGCCCCTCGAACGTTTCATAGGCCTTGGCACCGTGGGCGGCGGCCAGCCGTCGGGCCTTGTCAAACGTGCGGTTGTGAACGCCGACCAGCCGGGCGTTGGGGAGTTCGCGGATCGCCCGCGCGTGAAAGTCGGCGATCAGACCCGCCCCGATGATTCCGAATTTCCACTTTTTCATGGGCACCGCGCTCCATACCACCTGTGCGTACCCTCCACGACCGTCAGAGGATACGGCGCACGCCCGGCCCTGTCACGGAAAAACCCTTTCCGCGGTCGCGAGGACGAAGTGATGGCACAAGATCACAGGCGAAAGATGACGCCCTTGTCTTGCAGGAGGTGCTTGACCTGATCGACGGCGTCGTCCACCGGCTCGACACTGGGCAGAATGAGGTCATGGGCGATATCGGTCGGTTCGGGACCCAGCCAAACGACGTAGACGCTGGGCACGTCCACCGCGGCTCGGATCAGGTCCAGGTCCTCCTGCCGCAGCCCGATGGCGGTGACGACCAGGATCATGCCGGCGTCGAGCAGCACGTTGGCCACCTCGGCGAGCCGCCGCAGGTGTTCGGGACGGTTGGCGTCGCTGCCGGGCGTCTTGATATCCGCGTCCACACCGTACAGCACGTTGCCGATGCCGAGGAAGTACACCACGCGGCCATCGGCGAACAGCCTTGCCTCCACCGCGCGGGCCAGGCGTTTCTTGCCCACGTTACGCCCACCGGTGACCAGCACAAGCGTGGGTCGCTGGCTATAGCGCTCGGCGCGGTCATCGCGACCGATGGCGCCGCTCTGCCAGCGGACGTTGCGCTGCATGACGTAGTCGCGGACCCAGCGTTGCTCGTCGCTCAGGGCCTGGCGGATAATCCCGCCGCCGCGGATCTCGTAATCATCGACGATCACGAAGCGGCCCGTGGGGGCGACCTGGCCGACCTCGTCGAAGGCCATCCCTCGACGCATCTGGAGGACACACTCGGCCACGTCGTGGTGCTCGATGGCGTCCTTGCGGTGCGTCGTGTTCAGATCGGCCGCGTCCATCGTCGAGAGCACCTCTTCCAGGTGCACCGTCTCCTTGGCCGTTCCGATCCGGATCAGGTAGGGCTTGTCCTTGGTCATGGGCCCGCGGCCCATCCAGAACAGATTCGCCTCCAGACGGCTGGAGACGCGGCAGGGCGGCTGACCGGCCAGGGTGGCGATCTCGCCGCGGGCGATGTAAATCTGTGTTTCCAGCGTCAGGGCGGTGGCCTGCCCGGCGACGGCCTCGGTCTGCGGCGGGGCGTTGAAGGCCTCGATCGTGTGGACCGTGCTGCTCTTGCCGGAGGGGTAGAACACGACCTGGTCGCCCACGCGGACGCGACCGGTCTCGATGGTGCCGACGATGATCCGTCGCTTGTCGCCGTGTTCGGTGAACTTGTACACGTCCTGAACCGGCATGCGGAAGGGCTGATCGACGGGCCGCGGACGTTTGCTCAGGGCGTCGAGCGCCTCCAGCACGGTGGGCCCGGTGTACCAGGGCATGCGCGGGCTGCCGCTGGCGACGTTGTCGCCCGTGCGGCCGCTGACCGGCAGGAAGTCCGCCCGCAGACCCAGGTCGTCCAGAAAACGGCGATACTCGGCGACAATGGCCTCGTACACGTCCTGATTCCACTGGACGAGGTCCATCTTGTTGACCAATACGACGATCTGCGAGATGCCCAGCATGCCGATCATGTAGCCGTGGCGGCGCGAGTTCTCGCGGACGCCTTCCTCGGCGTCGATCACCAGCAGGGCCGCCTCGGCCCGGCTGGCGCCCGTGACCATGTTCTTGAGGAACTCGATATGGCCGGGGGCGTCGATGATGATGTAATCCCGGCGGGGCGTCTTGAAGAAGACGCGGGCCGAGTCGATCGTGATGCCTTGGGCCTGCTCATCCTTGAGCGCGTCGAGCAGGAAGGCGTACTCGAACGGCTTGGCGTTGCGGCGGCAGGTCTCCTGGACCTGCTCCAGCTTGCCTTCGGGCAAGGAATGGGTGTCGACCAGCAGCCGCCCGATGATGGTGCTCTTACCGTGGTCGACGTGGCCGGCGATGACGATGTTCATCTGCTCCCGGCTGGTCGGGCTTGGGGGTTGCGGCGTGCTGGCGGTCGTCTCTTGCATGGGGTCTTTCTCGTTTACATGTATCCGCCGCGTCGCAGGGTCTCCAGGCCGCCGCCATCCTCGGCGTCCTGGGCGCGGCCCGACCGCTCGGCGATATTGGCCAGCCGGCCGCTGCGCAGCTCTTCGATGATCTCGGCGGGCGTGCGGGCCTCGGACTCAATCGGATGCGTGCAGGGCCAACACCCCAGCGAGCGGTAGCGCTTGCCGTCGCCTTGGTTATAGTACAGTGAGACGGTGGGAATCTTCTCCCGCTCGATATACTCCCAGATATTCAGTTCCGTCCAGTCCAGCAGCGGGTGGATCCGCACGTGGGTGCCGGGCGCGAAATCGGTCTTGTACAGGTTCCACAGTTCCGGTGGCTGATCGGCGATATCCCACTCGCTCTGGCGGTCTCGGGCGCTGAAGTAGCGCTCCTTGGAGCGCGAGCCCTCCTCATCCGAGCGGACGCCCACGATCACGCCCGTGTAGGGCTCGGTGCTGGGGTCCAGCTCGTAACGGTCGAGCTGGTGATTGAACCGCCAGCGGGGTCCGCGACCGCTGAGCGTGTTCTTGAGGGCCTCGGTCTTGAGCAGGCGGCAGCACGTGAGCCGGTCCGCATTGCCGTCGGGAAACGTTTCCTTGCGCTCCAGGGCGTCGATGTTCATCCCGTAGACCATGTCCAGGTGCCACTGGCGGGTCAGGCGGTCCCGGTACGTGATCATCTCCGGGATCTTGTACCGCGTGTCGATGTGCACCAGGCTGAAGGGCACGTGACCGAGAAAGGCCTTGCGGGCCAGCCACAACAGCACCGTGCTGTCCTTGCCGACGGACCAGAGCATGCACAGGCTCCTGAAGCTGGCGTAGGCCTCCCGCAGGATGTGAATGCTCGTATTCTCCAACTGGTCCAGGTGATCCATCGCAGCCTCTACAGCAGGCGTTCCAGGTACGTCGTGATCCTCGCCAGCGATTCATCGACATCCTGGCGGTCGGTATCCACAATCAGTTCGGGCTTCTCCGGCGGCTCATAGGGGTCATCCAGGCCCGTGAAGTTGGCGATTTGCCCGGCGCGGGCACGGGCGTACAGTCCCTTCACGTCGCGGGCCTCACAGGCCTCGACCGAGGCGCGGATGTAGATCTCGATGAATCGACGACACATCTCGCGAACCTCGCGGCGGGCCTGGCGGTAGGGCGAAATGAACGAACACACCACGGCGACCCCGTGTTTTTCGAGCAGGGAGGCCATGAAGCCCACCCGTCGGATATGTTCATCCCGTTCGCGCCGTGTAAAGCCGGTATCCGGGAAGCGCCCCCGCAGAATATCACCGTCGAGGCGCTCGACGGGCAGGCCGCGGGCGGCGAGCCACTCGGCCAGACGCACGGCCAAGGTGCTCTTGCCGGCGCCGCTCAGGCCGGTCAGCCAGATCACCAGTCCTTCGTTTGTACGTTCCGTCATGCTGTTTCGATCCGCCGGCAGTTCGGGATACACTGATCGCGGCGGCGTGATACCCCATCGTCGCCCTTGGCGGTTGCCACGCGATCATAACCGGCCGAATTCAAGGTACTTGCGTTATATCGGTTGAGTCCCTCCGGCATTTAACCCGCCGGCTGGTACGATGTCAAGATACGCTTGGCCGGGGCATGGCGTTCGGGATCACCCGCACGGGATGGCCGGGCACAAGCCCGTGTGTCGCCAAGGGAGAAAACGCGGTCGATCAGGCGGGCTGTAGCAGGCCCAGTTTGCCCAGCTCTTTGAGGAGGTTCTCTTCCCGCAGGGGCTTGACGATGTACCCATCGCAGCCCTGGCGGACGGCGCCCATGATGTTGCTGGCGTCGCCCAGGGCGGTGACCATGATGATCTTGGCCCGGCCGGTGGCGTCAAGGCCGCGCTCCTTCTCCTCGGCGCGGATGGCCTCCAGGACCTCATGGCCATTCATCTGCGGCATCATGATATCCAGGAAGATCGCGTCAAAGGGATCGTTGTCCTCCAGCGCCGTTCGCACGACCTCGACGGTCATGAGACCGTTCGCGGCGATGTAGCACGTGCCATGGGTCGAGAGATGAAGCCGGAGCAGTTCCGCCGAGAGGGCGTCGTCTTCCACGATCAGAAACTTCATAGGTTTCCCCGTTGCATGTTCCGCCGGCTCCTGTCTCCACGTCACGGCCTGGCCTCTGGTAGAGCACGGTCCCTGCCTTCATCGGCACTTCCAAGGGGCGGGTTGACTTCGCGGCCCTTGCGTGCGGGTGAATCCTGTGTGGCCCGGCCCGTGGCGAGGGTTATGGGACGTGCACGTCGTGGTCCGATGTCGAGCCCACCGTTTCGCCTGCCGCCTCCTGGTGTTTGATCTTGAGGATCGCCCGGATCACGTCCAGGCGACTGACGATGCCGGTCAATTTGCCGTAGCGGGTCACGGGGACCCGTCGGATGGTGTGGTCCAACAAGCCGTCGCACACGTCGATCAGGCTGTCGTCCATGTCATAGGTGACCGGTTCGGTGCTCATATAGTCACCTACCGTGCGGTCGGCGCGGATCTCCGTGTCGTAGAGCAGTTGGAGCACGTCCTTCTCGGACAGGACGCCGACGACGTTGAGTTGTTCATCCACGACGGGCAGGCCCGTGATGTTGCGGTTGACCATCAGACGAATGGCCTCATAGATGGGCATCTCCGGCCGGACGCTGACGACGGCGGACACCATGATGTCTTTGACTTTGAACATGCCCAACCTCCCGGATTCACGCGTTGTGTGTGGACGTGCCCGGTGCGATGAGGGACCGGTTTACGTCGTGCGACATACCGCCCCTTCTGCCTCGCCGTTCAGTACGCGTGGCGGTCGGGGCCACGACGACGATGCGGCCGTCGATGCTGGTCTGGTGCAGTTCCGTGATGGCCAACTGGGCCGTGTCCTCGTCCGGCATGGTGACAAAGCCGAAACCCAGGGCCCGGCCGTCGAACTGGTCGTACATCAGTCGGACGTTATCCACACGGCCGAACCGCTCGAACACCCGCCGAAGGTCCTCGGCGGATGTCTCCAGGCTCAGATTTCCCACGAAGATGGTCATGCTTCACCTCGGCCTTTCTATCACGTGCACGGCTCGCTCGGGCCCGCCGCGTCGTCGGGCGGCGCACCAGCGGCGCTTCACTCATGCAGGGTGCATCGGCGGATCGACCCGGTCGCTTCAGCAAATCGAGTCCAGCCCAAGGGCATGGCGAGGGGGAGGCACCGGATGTGGCAGGGGCACCGCTTTTGAGCGGTCCGATAAGTCAGTCGCGGTATCGGGCGATGCAGAGGGTCAGTTCTGGGAACAGGTCCGCTCCCGCGGCGACCAGGCCGGGCAGCAGGGTATCGGGCCGGTTAAACCGCAGGGCCGCACCCGTGGTGTCGCGGACGATCCCCCCGGCCGCCTCGACAAGGATAGTGCCGGCGGCGACGTCCCATTCGTTCTTCGGCACCAGGGTGAAGGTGGCGTCGTCCAGCCCGGCGGCCACCCGGGCCAGCTTGTAGGCGACCGAGCCCATCGGCACGGTGGTGAACGGGGCCCTCTCGAACCGCTGCCACTGACCGCGGCGGACTTCCGTGCGGCTGGCCAGCACGGTCGCCCCGGCCAACGCGGCGCGACGGGTGGTGCGGACGGGTTTGCCGTTGAGCGTCACGCCCGTCTGGAGGCCCCCCAGGACAAGCTCATCGCGCACGGGGTTCCATATCCCCGCGGCGATGCCTCGGCCCTCCTCGACCAGCGCCACGGAGATGCACCATTCATCCAGACCTTCCACGAATTCGCGAGTGCCGTCGAGCGGATCGACGACCCAGACGCGGCGGGCCGACAGACGCGAGGCATCGTCGGCCGTCTCTTCACTGAGCCAGCCCTCGCCGGGCCCCAACAGCGTCCGGCGCAAGACGCGGTCCAGCTCCACGTCGGCCTCGGTCACGGGGTCGCCCCCGGCCTTGCGTTCGGCGGCGACCTGGCCGGGGGTGTAACGCCGGACGATAGACCGTGCGGCGGCCATGGCCGCGGTGATCCGTGCCAGAACGTCTTGAATATCGCTCATCTGGGGACCTTTCGTTGGACGGCCACGCCGTTCGCCGCGGGCCTGAGGTATGTCACCGGTCTGATGCTCGCGCCGCCTCATCATCTGTGTCGGATGCACGCACCGGGCCTCGCAGCCGACGCGGGATGGACTTGATATCCTCGACGATCATGTACAGCGACGGCACGAGGATCAGGGTGATGATCGTGGCGAACGCCACGCCGAACGCCAGGCTGATGGCCATGGGGATCAGAAACCGAGCCTGCAGACTCCGTTCGAACATCATCGGCGTCAGCCCGAGGAACGTCGTCAGCGTGGTGAGCATGATCGGTCGGAAACGTCGCGTCACCGAATCCCGAACGATGACGGGCAGCGGCAGGTGACGGCGCCGCTCGCGGTTGATCAGGTCGATCATAATGAGCGAATCATTCACCACCACGCCCGACAGGGCCACGATGCCGAAGAAGGACAGCAGGCCCAGATTGAACTGGAAGTTCATCACGTGGCTCATGAGGATGTGCCCCAGAACGGCCCCAACCATGCCGAAGGGGATCGCGGACATGATGATCACCGGCTGGATGTAACTGCGGAACTGGACGGCCAGCAGGCCGTAGATCGCCAGCAAGGCGAGGGGGAACGAGGTGTACAGGGCGCCGAACGCCTCGGCGCGTTCCCGCTGCTCGCCGGCGAACCGCCAGTACAGACCCGGACGACGGGCCATCAGCTCCGGCAGCACCCGTTGCTGGAGGTCCTGGTTAATCTCCTCGGCGTTGGCCTGCTGGGTATCGACATCTGCGGTGACATTGACCACCCGACGGCGGTCCGCCCGGCGGATCGTGGCGTAACCCCGTCCGTACTCCACGTGGGCGACCGTCATGAAGGGAATCTCCCGTCCATCGGGCATGCGGAGGCGCATATTCTCGATATCGCCCAGGCTGCGCCGTTCTTCCAGGGGATAGCGCAGCATGACGCGAACGTCGTGCTTGCCGCGTTGAATGCGCTGCACCTCGTCGCCGTAGAATCCCTGACGCACCTGTCGCGCCAGGTCGCCGAGCGTCAGGCCCAGCGTGCGAGCGGTCTCGGTCAGCGAGAGCTTGATCTCGGCCTTGCCCGGCTCAAAGCTGTCGGCGATGCTCAGCGTGCCCTGATAATCGCGAAGAATGCTCTTGAGGTCTTCGGCCGCGGCCAGGAGCTCATCAAAGTCCTCGTGCGTCAGCTCGATGTTGATCGCCTCGCCCGGATGGAACAGTCGGGCTTCAAACGTCAGCGATGACACCCCCGCCACCTCGCCGACCAGGTGCTCCCACCGATTCTTCAAGGCCATTGACGAGACCTTGCGGCCATCCTCGCTGGCCAGCAGCTCGATGGCGATCTCCCCCAGGTGCCCCTGGCTGATCCCCCCTTGGCCTCCACCCGCCGGACCGCGCTGGTTACTGGTCGGCTGTGTGCCCACGGTGGTGGCCATGTGCTGGAAGATCGAGGGGGCATCGGGATCGGTCCGGTGCGCGGCGTCGTATTCATCGCGCACCTGGATCGCGGCTTTTTCGATCCGTTCGAGCACGGCCAAGGTCTGGTCGACGGGGGTGCCTTGGGGCATGGTCAGGGTCGCGACCATTCGGTCGCCCTCGACGGCGTCGAAGAAGACTTGTTTGATGACGCCCCCGGCGATCAGGCCGATGGTGCTCAGAAGCACCACGATCCCCACGGCCAGCGTGGCGTACCGAAAGCGCACGGCCACCGTCGCGAAGGCGGCGAATGGCCCGTTGACGAAGGCGTCGAAAACGCGGCCGACTCCATTGTGCAGCTTCTCGATCGGATGATGGCCGGGACGGTTCTTATCGCGGATCTTCGTGCCGGCCAGGTGGGCGGGCAGGATCAACAGCGCCTCGATGAGCGAGACGCTCAGCACCAGGATCACGATCAGCGGGATGACCCGCATGACCTTGCCCATGATCCCCGTGACGAACATCAGCGGCGCAAAGGCGAACATCGTCGTCAGGACCGCCATGAGCACCGGGGCGGCCATTTCCCGCACGCCGCGGACGGCCGCCCGCACGGCGGTCATGCCCCGCTGGCGGTACTCAAAGATGTTCTCGCCGACGACGATCGCATCGTCGACCACGATGCCAAGCACCATGATGAACGCGAACAGGGAAATCATGTTCAGCGACACGTCGAGCATCGGCATCAGCCAGAAGGCGCCCAGGAACGAAATGGGAATGCCCAACGTGGTCCAGAAGGCCAGACGGACGTCCAGGAAGAACGTCAGGCAAAGGAACACGAGGATCAGTCCCATCGCGCCGTTGCGGCGAAGCAGATCCATGCGGCTGCGGAGCACCTTGGACTGGTCCTGCCAGACGGACATCTGCACGCCGGCCGGCAGATGGCGGCGCTTGTCCGCGATGTATCGCTTGGCCGTATCCGCGACGTCCAGGGCGCCCTGTTCGCCGACGCGGTAGACCTTGACCTGCACGGCCCGTTGGCCGTCGAAACGCGTGGCGATGTCGGAGTCATCGAAGCCGTCGATCACGGTGGCCATCTCACCGAGGCGGATCTGCGTGCCGTCGGGTCGCGTGAGCACGACGATCTGCTCGAATTCGGGGCCCGTGTACATCTGGCCCTTGGCCCGCAGGAGAATCTCGCCGCCGACGGTCTTGACCGAACCGCCCGGAATGTCCAGCGAGCTGTTGCGAATCGCCGCCGCCAACTGATCGAACGTCAAGGCGTATCGGCGGAGCGTATCCTCGGAAACCTCGATGGAAATCTCGTAGGGCCGCACCCCCGCGACGTCCACCTGGCTGATATTCCCCAGCGCGGTCAGGTCGTCCTTCACCTGTTCGGCGAGCTCCTTCAGGGTCCTTTCCGAGGCATCGCCGTACAGCACGATGGTGAGTACCTCGTAGCGGGTGGTCAGCTCGGTGACAATCGGCTTCTCGGTTTCTTCGGGAAAGGTGATGATCCGGTCGACCTCGGCTTTAACGTCGTCAAGCACGTCACTGGGGTCGGCGTATTCCTCCAGCTCCAGGGTGACCATGCTGGCCCCCTCGGCACTGTTGGAGTACATGCGCTTGATCCCGTCGACCCCAGCCACGGCCTCTTCCACCCGGAGGGTGACGCCCTGTTCCACCTCCGAGGGCGAGGCGCCCAGGTAAGGGACCGTGATCGTGATGATGTCCAGGCTCATCTCGGGGAAGAACTCAATCTTGATCCCCAGGATGGTCAGGAGGCCGCCGGCGATGATCAGGACCATCAACAGGTTGGCCGCCACGTGATTCTGGGCGAACCAGGCCAGAAGACCGCTTGGCCGCTTGGCTTGATTATTGGCGGTCATCGGCGGGGTCCTTCTCCATGGCCATGTTGGCGTCGGATCGCAGCTCGGTTCGTATTTCCATGCCGTCGCTGACGGCGTCCAGCGCACTGAGGATCACCTGATCGCCATCGGCCAGGCCCTGTGAAATGTACACGGACCGGTCGTCCTGGCGGGCGATCGTCACGTTGCGAATGCGCAGCCGACCTTCCTCGGCTACCCATACGGAGCGCCCCTTTCGCAGTGCGTACCGGGGGATGCGAACGATGCCCGGGACGGAGTGGCCCTGGATCTCTACCTGGTGGATGAACATCCCCGGAACCAGGGGCGGCCGATCATCCGTGGGTGTGAAGGGGGCCTTGACTTCGATGACGACGGGAACCGTCCGAGCCGCTTCGTCGATGCGACCTTGGGTACGGACGACGCGACCCTCCCACGCGTATGGACGCCCGGCGAACACTGTCTTGAGCCGGGCAACGGGGCCGGTCGCGCCGGGGTTCTCCTGCGAGGGCCCTTCCTTCGGGATGTCGAACCACTGCAACTCCCGGTCCTCCAGCGGCACGACAATCTCGACCACGTCCGTGCCGTAGACCTGGGCGACGGGCTGGCCGGGTGTGACGTATTGGCCAACGTCCACGGACTTCTGCGAGATCCGCCCGTTGAACGGCAGGCTCACCTCCGTTCGCTGCAGATCCAGCAGCGCCCTGGAATACTGGGCCTCGGCGGCCTGCAGTTGGGCCTGGGCCTGCTTGACCTGCGGCTCGCGGAGCACGAGGGGCGACGTCGGCTCGGTGCCGGGGTGCAGTTGCTGCCATTCCTGCCGGGCCACGACGGCCTCGGCCTGCTCGCGGGCCACGGCGACCTCGGCCGCCGCCACCGCGGAAGCGGCGTTCTGTACGGCCAATTCATAGTCGCGCTGATCGATCGTGATCAACGGCTCGTGCGCCTTGAAGAAACCTCCATTGACAAAACTAGGATGGCAGGCGACGACCCGCCCGGCGACCTGCGGCACGACGCTCACCTCGACGCGCGGCTGGACCGTGCCGAAGCCCCGCACGTTCATTGGCATGGTCTCGACGCGGACCGGCCGAACCTCGACCAGGGGCCGGGCCACCGGAGTCTCGGCACGGACGGGCGCCTCACGCAGCGAGGCCAGGGCGCGGAACACCGTCAGACCCAACACCAGCAGCAGAGCCACGAGCACCACTTGGGCGTAGTCCTTCGTTCCCCCGGTGCGGAACAGACGCCGCAACAGCAAGAAGATCATCATGCCGACGGCTTGGGCGGTAAGCACCATCAGCAGGGTCGTCGTCGTATTGTTCTCCACGATCTGTCCCCGGGAACGGCCGACGGCCTGAATCACCAGGCCCAGAGCGCCCGCCGCCAGGATGCCGCCCAGCACGGACAGAATGAACAAGACGCCGACACCCATGAACTTCATCAGTCGGGATGGTTTGCGTTCCGCCATAACCTCATGCTCCCGTGTTCAACGGTTTGGGTTTGCTCTTGATGGTCTCGGATGGGGGGGTCGCCTGCAGGGGCGGCAGTCCTCTCGATGCTCCAATCGCCGCCCAGAGCCAGGCATAGGTCGATCCGCGCATTGTACAGTTGGCCCTGGACCTGGATGCGCTCGTTTTCGGCCAGAAGTCGGCGACGCTCGGTCTCAAGAACGGTCAGGATCGTCTCGGCACCGCGGCCGTAGCGTTCGGTGGCCAGCACCTCGGCGCGACGGGCCTCGGCCAGACGCACATCCAGTTCCTTGAGTCGTTGCTGCAGAAGCTGTTCGGTGGCCAAGGCATCCTCCACCTCGCGCATCGCGGTCAGCACGGTCTTGGCGTACCCGGCGGCGGCGCGCTGGGCACGGGCCCTGGCGGCCCCGACCTGGGCACGAAGCTGCCCGCCCCGGAAGATCGGCGCCAGCGCCTGGAGGGTCAGGGAGTAAAGCTCATTCTCCGTCAGCGTCAGCGCATCGAAGTTCGAGGCCCGGTAACCCCCGGCGGCGCTGAGCGTGAGGTCGGGATACATCTGGGCGATGCTCACGCCGATGCGCTCGGTGGCCGCGGCCAGTTGCATCTCGGCGGCCCGGACATCTGGCCGGCGGTCCAGCAGGGCCGCCGGGACCGCCAGCGGGACGGGCGGCAGGGCGGCCACCTCGGGCAACGACCGCGGCATGGGCTCGGCGGCGGCGGGGGCCCGCCCGAGCAACACATCCAGGGCGTTGGCCGCCAGGGCCAGCGACTGTTTCAACTGGGGCTCGGCGGCCCGGGCCGCGGCGATATTCTCCCGGGCCAGATAGATATCCACGGGCCCGACCAGACCTTGGCTGTACCGGCGCTCGACGATCTCCAGCGTGGTCCGGCGGCTTTCGGTCGTGGCTTGGGCCACGGCCAGGAGTCGCTGCTGGGTGGCGATCTGCACCCGTGTGCGGATGACCTGTGCGATGATAGTGTGGATCAGTGCATCCCGGGAGGCCTGCGTGGCCGCCAGATCGGCCCACGCCGCCCGCTCGCTCCGTCGCAGTTTGCCGAACAGATCGGCGATGTAGCTGATATTGAGTTGGTGTGTGTAACTTGTGGTGACGTCGCTGGTGAACCCCGGTATGGGCGTCGTCAAGGGACTCTTGGATCGGGTCCGCCCGGCGGAGTAGTCCAGCGTGGGCAGGCGGGCGCCTCGGCTTTGCGCCAGGAGGGCTTCGGCCTCGAGCACGTTCGCCGCCGCGATGGCCAGGTCATAGTTTTGCCCCAGGGCCTGCTCGATGAGGCCGTTCAGATGCGGGTCGCCGAACGTCCGCCACCACGCGCCCAGGCTCGTGTTCGGATCGGCCGTCTCGGCCGGCGCCCAATGAAACGAATCGGCGCCGGCGGGGGTGTCGGGACGTTCGTAGTCCGGTCCGAGCATGCAGCCGCCGAATACCAAACAGAGCACCCCCGCTACAAAGGGGGTCAACAGATGGACGCGGGTCATGGGTGATCGTCTCCGCAGAAGGTGCGCATCCCAGCCACGGTGAATCGCACGATATGCTCCACCGCCCGATCAACACGAGGGTCCTCGAGCCCCAGATCGTGACGGTTGAGCATGAGCTCGGTGACGTGCGTCAGGTGCAAAAGCTGGCTGGCGAAGCAATGAACACTGAGAATCGCCTCATCTCTGGTCATCCGCGGACACAGGTGTTGGAGGGCCTGACAAAAACGGTCCTGCACCGGCAGGATGATTTCATTCAATAGCAGCTCCCGGCCCAGGTGACGGTCATGCAACTCGCGGCAGAACAGGTTCATCAGGGCGCGGTTGTCTTGCCGGTTCACGAGCGGCTCGAGAAAGACGCGGGCGAACTCGCTGCACAGCCGTTCGAGAGTGGGCGGCGGGTCGCTCTGGTTCATGACGCGGTCGATCGCCTGAATCCGCAGGTCGCGCAGGTGCCGCAGACGACGGCGGAACACCCCGCGGTAGAGGTTTTCCTTGTTGCCAAAGTGGTAGTTGATGGCCGCGACGTTGCACCCGGCCTGGGCGGTGATCTCGCGGATACCGGCGGCGTCAAAGCCCTTTTCGGCGAAAACTGCCTCGGCGGCGTCGAGCAGCCGCTGATTGACGTCCGACGCCGAGGAAGGATCAGGGGCTAACGGTTTCAAAGCGATCTCCGGTCCAGGGATTCAAACACATGGTTCAAACGACAGAATAAAACGGTCGTTTGACTGAGTCAATCTCTCGGGGGCCAGATTTCTTGTTTTTTTGCTTGATTCGCGAGGGCAATATGTCTATCATTTACATGGACAAGCTAGACAAGGAGCCTGTCGACATGCGATTGACGACCAAGAGTGAATACACGCTTCTGGCGATGCTTTATATGGCTCGCCAAGGGCCCGACCGATACGTCAAGATCGACGAAATCTGCTCGGCTTATTCGATTCCACGCAAGTACCTGGAGCTGCTGCTGTCCGTTCTTCGGCAGAGCCGCTATATCAAGACCCGGCGGGGCAGTCAGGGCGGGTACCAGCTGGCGCGTCCGGCGCGGGCGATCTCCGTCGCCGAGGTTCTGCGGCTGATGGACGGCGCCCTGGCTCCCACCGAATCGGTCAGCACCTACTTCTATGAGCAGACGCCGCTCAGCCGGGAGCCGGGTCTGCTGGCGGTGTTCAAAGAGATACGTGATTACATCGCTCAGCGGCTGGAGAATCTGACGCTGGCGGACCTGGCCCAAGGAAATGGGGGATCTGAGGTGGCCGGATAAGAGGCGATGGTGGAGGCGACCATTCGCCGATGTGGTGATGCGAGGTGCTTATGAGAGGACAAAGGCTGTGGTGGATACTTGGGGGGATCGTCATCCTGGGAGGTGCGGCATGGATGCTCTCCGGCGGGCTGCCCGAGGCCGGTCGTACTGACGCGAGCGTCCGATTGCTGAATGTCTCGTACGATCCGACGCGTGAACTCTACCAGGAGTTCAACGCGGCTTTCGTTCGCTGGTGGAAGAGGGAGACGGGGCAGGATGTGGTCCTCGATCAGTCGCATGGTGGGGCCGGCAAACAGGCGCGGGCCGTCATGGACGGTCTGCAGGCCGACGTTGTGACACTGGCGCTCTCCTATGACATAGACGTCATCGCGCAAAGAGCGGGCTTGATCGCGCCCGATTGGCAAACGCGATTGCCGGAGAACAGCGCGCCGTACACCTCGACCATCGTGTTCTTGGTTCGTCGGGGCAATCCGAAGGATATCCGGGACTGGAATGACCTGGTCAAGCCCGGCGTCGAGGTGATTACCCCCAACCCCAAGACCTCCGGGGGAGCTCGTTGGAACTATCTGGCCGCCTGGGCTTTCATGCTCAAGACGGAACTCGGAGACCTGTCCGTGCTCGATGATCCGACTCAGGCGGATCGCGTCCAGGTGGCCAATGCCAAAGCCAAGACCTTCGTGGCCGAACTCTACAGGCATGTGCCCGTTCTGGACAGCGGCGCGCGGGGCTCGACGAATACTTTTGTCCAGCGAGGTATCGGCGATGTCCTGTTGGCGTGGGAGAACGAAGCCTTTTTGGCGGTCCATGAATTGGGACGTGACAATCTGGAAATCATCGTTCCGTCGATCAGCATTCTGGCCGAGCCTCCCGTGACCGTGGTGGACCGCGTGGTTGACCGGCGCGGTACGCGGAAGGTCGCTGAGGCGTACCTGCGGTACCTGTATTCGCCGGAGGGGCAACAGCTCGTCGCGAAGCACTATTACCGGCCGGTCTATCCGGAACATGCCGATCCGGCAGATCTGGCGCGATTTCCTGACGTGGACCGCGTCACGGTGGAGCAGGTCTTTGGAGGTTGGCGGAATGCCCAGAAGGCGCACTTCGACGATGGGGGCACCTTTGATGAAATCTACCAACCGGGCGCATAAGCGACGATTCTTCGATGGGTGCCACGGGGACCGGCTCATGTCCGGGATGGGAAGGGGTGCATGAAGTACCGTTTGAAAGAACCCAGTGTGCTGCCGGGCTTCGGACTGACGCTCGGTTTCACGGTGTTTTACCTCAGCGTGATCGTGCTGATTCCGCTGTCGGCGATGCTCCTCAAGTCGGCCAGCATGGACTGGAGGGATTTTTGGCAGGCCGTGACGTCGCCGCGCGTCGTCGCCGCGTACAAGCTTTCGTTCGGGGCTTCCGGGGCGGCCGCGGGCATCAACGCGGTGTTTGGGTTTCTGGTCGCGTGGATGCTCGTCCGGTACTCGTTCCCGGGCCGGAAGATCGTCGATGCCCTGGTGGATCTGCCGTTTGCGTTGCCCACGGCCGTTTCGGGCATCGCGCTGACCACGGTTTACTCGAGGAACGGGTGGATTGGCCGCTTTCTCGAACCGCTGGGTGTGCAGTCCGCGTTCTCGCCGCTGGGGGTCACTATCGCGTTGACATTTATCGGATTGCCGTTTGTCGTGCGGACGTTACAGCCTGCTTTGGAGGACCTGGACGCCGAGACGGAAGAGGCCGCCGCCAGCCTCGGGGCAACGCGGTGGCAGACCTTGTGGAAGGTCATTCTGCCCACGGTGCTGCCCAGTCTCCTGACAGGATTCGCCTTGGCCTTTGCACGGGCGCTGGGGGAATACGGGTCGGTCGTGTTCATCTCGGGGAACATGCCCATGCGGACGGAGATCGCGCCGTTGTTGATTGTCACGAAGTTGGAACAGTATGATTACGCGGGTGCCACGGCCATCGCCACGGTCATGCTTCTGATCTCGTTTGCCGTCCTGTTGGCCATCAATCTCATTCAGTGGCGGGCATCGCGGTATCCGAGGGGGGGCTGAGCATGGCCACAACCGGCACAGCGAGGGGCCCCGGCCGGCCATCGGCTCGAACGGTCGTCGCCGAACCGCCTTGGGTCACGGTGTTGATCATGGGGCTTTCACTGGGGTTCCTGGGTCTGTTCTTGCTGGTGCCTCTGGCGGCGGTGTTTGCCGAGGCGTTTCGCCGAGGTGCCGGGACCTACGTGGCGGCCCTGCGCGACCCGGCGGCCCTGGCGGCGATCAAGCTGACGGTTCTGGTGGCGGCCATCGCCGTCCCCGTCAACTGTGTATTCGGACTGGCGGCGTCCTGGGCTATCGCCAAGTTTCAATTCATCGGCAAGAGCCTGTTGATCACGTTGATCGATCTGCCCTTTGCGGTATCACCGGTGATCGCCGGATTGGTCTACGTACTGGTTTATGGTCTGCACGGTTGGCTGGGACCCTGGTTGCAGAGACACGACCTTCAGATCATCTTCGCCACGCCGGGGATCGTGCTGGCGACGCTGTTTGTGACGTTCCCCTTTGTGGCCCGGGAGGTCATTCCCCTGATGCAGGCTCAGGGTACGGAGGCCGAGGAAGTGGCCATCACGCTGGGGGCCAGTGGTTGGCAGACGTTCTTCCGGGTGACGCTGCCGAACGTCAAGTGGGCCGTCCTCTATGGCGTCATCCTGTGCAACGCACGGGCGATGGGCGAGTTTGGAGCGGTGTCGGTGGTCTCCGGCCACATTCGGGGCAAGACGAATACCCTGCCGCTGCACGTGGAGGTCCTGTACAACGAATACAATTTCGTGGCCGCGTTCGCCGTGGCCTCACTGCTGGCCTTGCTGGCCCTGGTGACACTGGCCCTCAAGAGCGTCGTGGAGTGGCGAAGTCGGCGTCCGGGGGTGGGCTCGTTGGAGCCGGCGGTTGCGGAGGCGCCTTCCCATGAGCATTGAAGTCCGACATATCACGAAGACCTTCGCGGGCCACGCCGCGGTGCGGGATGTCAGTCTGTCTGTTCCCTCGGGGCAACTGGTGGCGCTGCTGGGACCGTCGGGATCGGGCAAGACAACGCTCTTGCGGATTATTGCGGGCTTGGAACAGCCTGATCCGGGCAGCGGTCCGGTGCTGTTTTGCGGAAAAGACGTCGCCGGTCAGCATGCCCGGTACCGACGGGTGGGCTTCGTCTTCCAGCACTATGCGCTGTTCAAACACATGACGGTCTTTCAGAACGTCGCCTTCGGGTTGACGGTGCGTCCGCGTCGGACCAGGCCCGCGCCGGAGGCGATCCGCGCGAAGGTTCGCGACTTGCTGGCCTTGATCCAGTTGGAGAACATGGCCGATCGGTACCCCAGCCAACTGTCGGGGGGGCAACGACAACGCGTGGCGCTCGCTCGTGCATTGGCGGTGGAGCCGCGCGTGCTCCTGCTCGATGAGCCGTTTGGGGCCCTGGATGCCCGGGTTCGGCAGGAGTTACGGCAGTGGTTGCGTCGGCTGCACAACGAGATCCACGTGACCAGCCTCCTGGTCACCCATGACCAGGAGGAGGCCCTGGAGGTGGCCGATCGGGTCGTGGTGATGAACGAGGGCCAGATCGAGCAGGTGGGCAGTCCCGAAGAAGTCTTTCACCAGCCGGCGACCGAATTCGTGATGAACTTCATGGGTAACGTCAACCTCTTCCACGGTCGGGTGGAGCGCGGGCGCGTCGTGTTTGGCACGATGGTGTTGCCTGTCTCGGTAGACGACAAGGCGGATGGCCAACCGGCACGGATGTTTGTGCGTCCTCATGATCTGGAGGTCCGGACGGCTGACGCCGGCGGTACGGGCTTGCGGGCGACGGTGGTCCGCGTGCAGTCCGCGGGGCCCGGCGTCCGTCTGGAGTTGTCAGGTCCGGATGGTCAGCCGATTCAGGTGGATGTGTCACATCGGGAGTTCCAGAAGATGAGTCTGGAGGTAGGCGACGAGGTGTTTGTGCTTCCGCACAAACCCCGTGTGTTTCTGGGTGGCCAGTCGGGCGAATAAGCAGGCGTTGTGGGGGGGCCACGTGTGAGGCGGTAGGTCTTTCGAGGGGCCGGGGGCTTGCGGTTTCGGCGGGGTCGCATAGGATGGGCGTGTATGATTCCGCCTGAGCGAGTCCGATTGTGCAATGAACGGCCTGTCCGAGAAGGTCGCTACGTGCTCTACTGGATGCAGGCCGCGCAACGGGCTCGCTACAATCACGCCCTGGAGTACGCGATTCGCCTGGCCAACGAGCGGGGCAAGGCCGTGGTCGTTGTCTTCGGTCTCACCGCCGAGTACCCCGATGCGAACTGGCGGCACTACGCCTTCATGCTGCAGGGCCTGGCCGAGACCCAACAGGCCCTGGCACAGCGGGGCGTGGCCATGATCGCGCGACAGGCCGAGCCGGATGCCGCGGCGATCGAGCTGGCCGCGGAGGCCGACCTGGTCGTGGTCGATGCGGGCCACCTGCGGATTCAGCGGCAATGGCGGGCCGATGCGGCCAGGCGGATGGACTGTCCGCTGATCGAGGTGGAGACGAACATGGTGGTTCCGGCCGACGTTGCTCTGGGCCGGGCGGCGTGGTCGGCGGCGGTGCTGCGGCGACGCATCGAACGAGATCGCGATCGGTTCCTGACGCCCGTCCGCCACGTGACATTGCGGCACAAGTCCGTGAGCATGGGGCTTGAGGGTCTCGATCTATCCGATCCGGAGTCGGTATTGAAGCGATTGGCAGTGGATCGTTCGGTGCCGCCGGTGAAGGGGCTGCGCGGCGGCCCGCGGGCCGCACGGCGGCGCCTGCGGGCGTTCCTGAACAAGGGGCTTGATTCCTACGAGACGGACCGCAATGATCCGACACTGGACGGCACCTCCCGGTTGAGCCCATACCTGCACTTCGGACACATCTCGCCGGTGGAAATCGCCCTGGAGGTCCTGCGTTCGGGCAGCCCGGGCGCCGCGGCGTTTCTGGAGCAATTGATCGTGCGACGGGAGCTGGGCCTCAATTTTGTCCAGTACAACGCCCAGTACGATCACTATGCGGGGCTTCCGGCATGGGCCCGGCAGACGCTGGAACGGCACCGGCGCGATGCGCGAGCCGTGGTGTACGGCCTAGAGGATCTGGAAGCGGCCGGCACCGAGGATGTCTACTGGAACGCCGCCCAGAAGCAGATGATGCAGGACGGGTACATGCACGGACACATGCGCATGTACTGGGGCAAGAGGATTCTCGAGTGGACGCGTTCGCCGTCACAAGCCTTCGATCGGGCGGCGTATCTGAACAACAAGTACGAGTTGGATGGGCGGGATCCGAACGGCTGGGCGGGTGTGGCGTGGTGCTTCGGACAGCACGATCGACCTTGGCCCGAGCGGCCCATTTTCGGAACGGTGCGGTTCATGAACGCCGCCGGGCTGAAGCGCAAGTTCGACGCGGATGCCTACGTGCGTCGCGTTGACGCGTCCGGCGACCGCGTGGACAAATGACGTGCGACAAGAACGCGTCCCGGCCGTGGGTGGGTCCCGCGTTCAGAACTCGGCGGGCGAGCCGCCGTGAATCACCTTGATCTCACTGACGTTGGGGATGACGGCCAGTTGATGCTGCGGGCTGAGTCGGAAGGCGTTGGCCCAGTAGACGATGAAGGCCTTGCCCATCAGGTAGTCACGCGGCACGACGCCCATGCGGTAGGTATGGCCGTTGTTGCCCCGGCCCGGCTGGTTCCACATCCGGGCGTCGAGGCTGTTGGGGCTGTTGTCGCCGCAGACAAAGTATTCGCCGTCGTTCAGCGTGAAGGGCTCCTCCTCGCCGGCGCGGAGACTGCCGGCGCTGGTGTAGTGCGTATCCCGCCACACGCCCGTGTGCAAGAGGCGCATCCGCCCCGATCCGAAGATCCTCACGTCCGGCAGGGGGGCGCGGTGCGGGTTGCCCACCGCGTCGGGCTCGGGCCCCAGGTCATATCGTAAAGACTTCCGTCCCCACGTCAGCACAAGCTGATGATCGACGTTGGCGAAGCGGAATTGGCGGGCCCGGCCGTTCGAGGGGGCCGCGGCCGTCGCGTCCGCCAGCAGGAGCGGGTCGTCCCGGTCCATCCGCTCCAGCGTCATGTGTCCGTCGAAGCGCACGGTCGCCCGATACCAGCGGCCATACTTGCGTAGCGCGACGCCCACATGGCCCTGTTCACCGTCGGCCAAGACGTGGAACTGCACCATCAGATCGCTGCACGTCGGCTGATTGGCGTTCATCATGCGGCCGTTGTAGCCGTACTTCGTTTTGTAGCCCAGGGGTCCGGGATTGAATCGCAGCGCGTGGACGCCGTCCGGGTCCTGATCGAGCGCCAAGACGGCGGGCGTGGCCCTCCCGACGTCCCAGGCCGAGCCGGGCTCGTTGTGGAAGCCCGGCCGCGAGTCCTCTTGATCATCGGCTTCTTCGTGCCCTCGGGTCCGATCCTGATAGTCGTTCAGGAACACGGGCATGAACAACTCCTCCTGCACGCGCGGCGGCTTGCGGGCGATTTGGCCGTTGATATAGATGTCCCCGTCGATGATCTGCACCGTCTCACCCGGCAGGGCGATCATTCGCTTGATGTAGTTCTCCCGCGGATCGACGGGGTTCTTGAAGACCACCACGTCCCAGCGTCGCGGCTCGACGAACTGATAAAGCGTCTTGAGCACGAGGATGCGGTCGCCGTTGGATTCGGGCACGGGCGGCCGCTCGGGCAGATCGGCGGCGCAACTGGGGCATCGCGGCGGCATGGTACCGTAACAGTCGTTGCCCACGTCGAAGCGGTAGCCGCACCGCAGGCACCGCACGGGGTAGTGATCGCCGCGGAGCGTTTCGGCCATGCTGCCGGTCGGAATGCGAAACGCCTCCATCACAAAGGCCCGAAACGTTAGCGCCAGGATCAGGGCGATCAACACCCAGTCCAGGGTCGTGACAATGCCTTCAAAGGCCGGATTGCGGTGCCGCGAGGAATGCTCCACGGCGGGTGTCTGTGCGGGACGGTCCGGGGCCTGTCCGGCATCCTGAGGCGGCTGATCCATCAGCGCTGTCCTCCGTAGATGAGCTTCATGCCGTCCACGCGGGGCACGTTCAGGAAGATCTTGGCGATGCGACCGGCGGGATGCTGCTCCAGCCAGCGGGCCAGTCGCGTATCGTTGAACGGTTTGAATGGGCCGGGCCAGTAAACGAAAAAGGCCTTGCCGACGAGATAGTCGCGGGGCACGGTGCCCGCGCGATAGTCCGCCCGCGTCCCATCCGGCCGGCGATTGCCCAAGCCGGGATGGTCCCACAGGCGGGCGTCCATGCTGTTAGGGCTGTTGTCGCCGCACACGAAGAACTCATCCGGGCCCAGGGTGAAGGGGTTGCCCTCTCCGGCGCGAACCGTCTCGCGGCCCGTGCGCCCGCCGTGCTCACTGATGTAGTGGAGGTCCCGCTCGATCCGCACGTGCCGCAGGTCCCAGCGGCCCGCCCCGAGGATGGTCACCTCCGGCATGACCGGCCGGATCGGTCCCATCGCGTCCCGGTCCGTGCCGAGGTCCACCCGTCGCTCGATGGGCCCGAAGGTCAGCACGAGCTCGTGGTCCACGTTGGCCAGGCTGAACGGCGCCGGCGTCTGCACAGCGCTCAGGTCGACGGCTTCATCAAGCAGCACGTGGACGGTGCCGCCTTCCGTGATTCGCTCCAGGCGGATGCGACCGGCCACGTCCACAATGCCGCGGTACCGCACGCCATACTTGCTCAGACCGGCGCCGATGCGCCCCGATGTCGGCTCCCCGCCATCGGGCACACCGGCCACGAAGTGCACCCGCAGGTCACTGCAGATCGGCATATAGTCGTAGGCACGCGGGTCGTCGTAGGCATAGGTGGCGCGGAAGTCATTGCCCTGGGTCGCGTCGTAGCTGAGGGTGTGCAGGCCACCGTCCGCCTCCGACCGGAGGTGAAAGACCGGCCGATCATTGGGATTGAGCTGCCAGCGGGCGCCCGCGACGTTGGAGAACGGCAGCGTCCAGGCGTGCCCGTTGAAACGCGGCGTCTCCGGGTGCTTTGGCAGGTGATCGTTGTCGTACACGACCATCCACAGCTCGTCCTGCACGCGAGGGGGCTTGCGGGCGATCCGGTCGTTGATGTAGATGTCGCCGTCGATGATCTCGACTTTTTCACCGGGCAGGCCGATCATCCGCTTGATGTAGTTGATCCGCGGCTCCAACGGGTTTTTGAACACGACCACGTCCCAGCGCTTGGGATCGAGAAACTGGTAGATGCACTTGAGCACGAAGATGCGATCACCCTTGAGCACGGGATGCTTCACCGCGGGCGAGTCCACGTAATACCATTCCTCGACGGGTACTTCCTCCACCCCACCGGAGGCCTGCGGGTTGTGGCGCCGTTCCACGCGGCGGACGACATAGATCTTGTCGCGCTGATAGGCCATGATGCTGCGGAGTTGGGGATGGCTGGCGATCTCCCGGCCTCCTTCGATACGCCGCAAGGGGACCGCAGGCGTGCGATAGAAGCCGCAGCTCGGACACCGCGGCGGCGCCGGGATGATAGGGATGTTTCCCCCGTCGACGCTGTTGTCAGGTCGGCCGTAGTTCGGGCCGGGCAGATAGTCGAAATCGTACTCCATCCCGCACTGTTCGCATCGCAGATGAAAATGGGCCCCCTTGAGCGTCTCGGCCATGCTGCCGGTGGGGATTGTATAGGCCTGCATCTCGAAGACGATGAACACCAGCGTGAAGGAAAAGGCGACGATCAGCCATTCGGCGGTGCGGTACCAGCCTTCAACGCGTTGCGACACGGGTTTGTTGTCTTTCACGGCCAACGTGCGATTCCTGGGCATCCGGGTGCAAACGCCGAATTATCTTGGGCCCAGGCAGCCAGGTCAAGGCCGGCCCGGCGGGTTTTGCGGTGCATTCGATCCGCTCGGCGGCGGAGCACCGGCCATATGTCGCCCATCCGATTCGCCCGTGCGTGATTTCGGTCGTCAGGATATGTGTGTCCTCACAGGCAGGTTGATACAGAATCGCCGGTCTGCTGAAGGGCTCGATGCGCGTTCTGGGGCCCGCGAGGGTGGTTTTTGGCCGAGTCGGGGTGCGTAGGCGGGTTTGGCGGCAGGTCCGCGGTAAAATTGTTCAAAATCGGCTTGCCGCCTCGAAGTCTTTACTGTATAGTGATTTGCAACTGTCGCACGCGGAGGTATCCTGCGTCCGAAACCGGGGCGAAAGCCGCGCGAAACGAGGCCTTTCGATATGCGAGGCAGCCGATGGCAACGGTCACGAAGAAAGAACTGATCGATCGCATTGCCGAGAAAACGCAGGCCAAGCGGGTGGTCGTCAAACGCATCGTGCAGGCTTTTCTCGACGAGGTGATCGAGGAATTGGCCCGGGACAATCGCCTGGAGTTCCGCGATTTCGGCGTGTTTGAGACGCGGGTCCGAGCGGCGCGGCGGGCCCAGAATCCCAAGACGCTCGAACAGGTGGAGGTGCCGGCCAAACGGACGGTCAAGTTCAAGATGGGGCGTCTGATGCGGCAGCAGCTTTCGCGGCCCGCCACCCGAGCCGCCTCGCGTCCGACCCAGGCGCCGCCGCCCAACTACGGATGAATCCCACGGGTGAAATCTGTCCCGACCGCCAAGCCGGTCGGTGATGTTCAGTCTGCGTCCAAAGCAAGCCCAGTGTCTGTCGTGTGGGAGTGAAAGATCGTGGAAGGTACGGTCAAGTGGTTTGACAAGAAAAAGGGCTACGGCTTTATCGCCTGTGAGGGCGAGCCGGACGTGTTCGTGCACTACACGGGCTTCGGCCAGGCCGACCTGCGAACGCTCGACGATGGGGATCGCGTGCGTTTTGAAATGGCCGCCGGGGAGAAGGGCCCGCGGGCCCGGGACGTGGTGCTGGTCGACGCCTCCCGGACGGACTCCGCCGACTAAGGTCCCCGGGCGCTACGTGTCGCGCGGACCGGGCTCGGCGAGGATGCTTTCGATGATTCTCTGGTTCGCCGCGGGAAAGGCGTACGTGCCGAGCCGCTCCGGTCGTACCCATCGCGCCGCCGTGCAGCCGCAGGCTTGCAGCCGACCCGATACGTAGCGACAGTCGCAGGCGTGCAGACGGATGCGGAAGTGCGAGTAGGCGTGATCCACCACGATCCGCTTGCGTCCGACCTCGACGCGAACCCGCACCTCTTCGTACACCTCGCGCGCCACGGCCTCCTGGAGTGTCTCGTCGGGCCTTTTCTTGCCACCGGGGAACTCCCAGAGTCCACCGAGCATCCCCTCCGGGCGGCGCCGGTCGATGAGAACGCGGCCATCCTTCCAGACAATGCCCACCGCAATGATGTGCTGTGGCAGGGGTCGGGCGGCTCGCCGCACGGGCAGTTGCTCCGCGCGACTCTCGGCCAACGCCCGGCAGTGTCGCCGCACCGGGCAGTCCGGGCACAAAGGCCGCCGTGGCAGGCAGATACGCGCGCCCAAATCCATCATCGCCTGATTAAACGTCCCCGCGCAGCCCGGCGGCAGCGCGGCGGCGGCCAGGGCCCAGAGCCGCTCTTGTCCCTCCGTACCCTTGGGGTCCTGCTCGATGGCGTACAGGCGGCACAGCACCCGGCTCACGTTGCCGTCGAGCACGGGCTCATCACGGCCAAAGGCGATGGAGGCGATGGCCCCGGCGGTGTAGCGCCCCACGCCCGGCAGCAACCGCAAGGCCTCGATGGTGTCGGGCACCCGGCCCGCGTGGTGACGGCACAGGTACCGGGCGGCGGCGTGCAGATGACGGGCGCGGGCATAGTAACCCAGCCCTTCCCAGAGCTTCAGGACGGTATCCAGCCGCGCCCGGGCCAGTGCCTCGACCGAGCCGAATCGCTCGAGGAAACGCGTGTAGTAGGGCTTGACCGTCTCGACCTGGGTCTGTTGGAGCATGATCTCCGCAACCCAGATGGCGTAGGGGTCCCGCGTGCGTCGCCAGGGCAGGTCGCGTGCGGTGCGGGCGTACCAGGCCATCAACGGCCGGACCCAGGCGGGCCGCTTTCCCGATGCGCTCATGAGCGCCCGTCCATCTTGTCGGGTCGGGCCGAAAGCAGCTTTTGCGCGCTGCGTGCATCCTGACCGATGGCCTTGAGGAACCGGGCCCGCAGGGTGTCCATGAGTCGAGCCCGCTTGCTCTTGGGACGGTCGGCCAGGGGGATCTGTCCACCGGCGTACAGGGCGTGTCCGCCCCCGGTGCCGCGACGCGCCACGATGCGTCGGATGACCCGATCGGCCCGGGCCCCTTCCTGTCGCGTGCGGAGGCTGATCCGCAGCGTTCCCTCGAAGATGCCCAGGCACATCGTCCAGGTGGTTTCATCCTCCCGCAGCAGCAGGTCGGCGATCTCGGCGATCATGTCCGGGTTATCCACCTCGCCCAGGGTCGTCACCAGCGCCGGGCCGTAACAACAGGCGTTCTTGAGCCCTTCGTCCAGCAGCAGGAAATACGTCCGGGGCAGCGACCCGCGCTGAATGACGCTGAGCATCCGCCAGTTCGCCAGCCCCAGCAGGTAGGCCATCGCGTCGACGTCCGCCTGGCATGCCTCGCGTCCCAGGTCCTGCGTGTCCGAGCGGATCGCGTAGAGCATCGCCGTGGCCAGCGGCGGGTCGGGCGTGATCCCCGCGGCCCGGAGGTATTCCAGCAGAATCGTCACCGTCGCCCCGTAGCGGGGCCGGATGTCGGCAAACGGCACCTCCCGCGACGCCTTGCGGGCCGGATGGTGGTCAAAGACGATGTCCGGTGCGTAGTCCTCGGGCAGGGGGTTGTTGCCCGTGCCCGGCTGCGTGTCCACCATGGCGATCAGGTCGAATTTGCTGAAGTCCAGTTCGCGGCAGGGCCGCAGGTTCAGCCCGAGGTAGCGCACCAGGGCGCGGTTCTCGGCGCGGCCGACGGTTCCGCCATGGGCGATGGAGCAGGGGACCTTGGCGAGCGTATTGACAACCTTGCGCAGGGCGACGGCCGCCCCGATCGCGTCGGGATCGGGATGATCCTGCGTGACGATCAGCATGGCGGCCTTGCGCTGCAGGATCTGACGGAACTTCTCAAGCCGCTCCGCGCTGCGATTGTTCTGGTTCTTTCGTGGCATGTATCACACATCCCTGCAAGACGAAACCGGCCGCTTTGGCCCCATGCCGAGCGGTCCCCCGCAGACTATACGCCAGGGATATGACGCAATCAACCGGCCGCCGTGTTTTCTACGAGCCGGTCGTTGCCCGGTCCGGCGGGTCATCTTAGAATCGCGTGTGGGGTCTTGGGGCGTGACTGAACCACCTGAGGAAGGATGGACTACGATGGATCCGGAAAAGGGTTTGGCGAAGGAGGCGGTCCTCTGGGAACCCGCTGAAGGCGGCAAGGTGCGGTGCCATCTGTGCGCCCATCGCTGCCTGATCGCCGACGACAGGACGGGTTTCTGCGCCGTCCGAAAGAACGAGGGCGGGCGGCTGTTTTCCATGAATTACCACCGGGTGTGCGCGGCGAACGCCGACCCGATTGAGAAGAAACCGCTGTTCCATTTTCAGCCCGGCTCGCGGAGCTTCTCGATCGCCGCGCCGGGGTGCAATTTTCACTGTGATTTCTGCCAGAACTGGCAGATCAGCCAGGTGTCGCTGGAGGCAGGCGAGCTCTATGGCCGCAGCATTCGACCCAAGGACATCGTCGACTCGGCCATTCACGGCCACTGCCGCAGCCTCGCGTACACCTACACCGAGCCGACCATCTTCATGGAGCTGGCGGCGGATTGCGCCGTCCTGGCCCGCGAGAAGGGGCTGTCCAACGTGTTCGTCAGCAACGGGTATCTCACGGCCGAGGCGGTGGACTTCGTGCGGCCCTGGCTGGATGGAATCAACGTCGATCTCAAGAGCTTTCGTGATGCGTATTATCGTGGGCTGTGCAAGGCCCATCTGGAGCCGGTGCTGGAGACCTGTCGGCGGCTCGTCCGCGAGACGGACATCTGGGTTGAGCTGACGACGCTGATCGTGCCCGGCCAGAACGACAGCGACGCCGAGCTGCGCGATATCGCCACGTTCATCGCCCGCGACCTGGGCCGCCACGTGCCCTGGCACATCAGCCGCTTCTATCCCCAATTTCAGATGGACGATATTCCGCCCACGCCCGAGGGGACGCTGGAGCGGGCGTACGACATCGGCAAGGAGGCGGGCCTGTACTATGTGTACATCGGCAACCTGCCGGGCGGCCGCGCCGAGAGCACCTTCTGTCCCTCGTGCGGGGCGCTGGTGATCGAGCGCGTGGGGTACACGGTTCGCAAGAACCTGATCGACGATGGCCGGTGCCCCCAATGCGGCGCGGAGATCCACGGTTTTGGCCTATAGCCCGGCACGGGAGGCGTCTGGTCCGGGCAGCCGATGGCTCAGTACTTCCATTCGTAGCTGACGGAGCTTTTCTTGTCCGTCGTCAGGGTGATCTTGCCATGCCCTCGCCCATCGGGCGGCAGCCAGCCCGTGACGTAGACGGTGCCGCCGCTGACAAAACCGCGGGTCGTGCCGCGGTCGTAGACCTGCTCGGTGTAGGTGCCCTTGGTGATGAAGTACAGCAGGGTCGCATCCGGGCCGTCGGGGCCTTCATAGGTCTTGGTGACGTCGATGTTCCCCTCGGCCGTCGCGTCGAACGTGGTTTCGCGTTTGCCGTGGGCGAATTCGGCGTGCCAGGTGCAGATGACCTCGCCGCGGGGGCTCAGCAGGATGCTCAACTGGCCGCGGCGCTCGCCCTCGCGGAAGACGCGGGCGTTGATTGTGTCGGGCTTGTCGATCTGCATGCGGGGCGGCCGGGGCAGCTCGATTACCTTGCCGAAGGGCAGGATGCGGTCCTCTTCCAGCCAGGGCCGATCCTCGGCGACGCCCGATCCCGTTCGCAGGACCGTGGATGGGCCGAACAGGGCCGAGGTGTAGATCGCGTAGATGACGACCAGCAGGGCGATCGAGATCACCAGGCCCAGGATCAGCGCTGCGCCGCGGCGGGACCGGGCCCGATGGCCGTTGCGGCCGGATATGCCGTGCATCATTCGCTCCTTTCCGAATGAAAGCGATTTCCAGTACCAGTATATCCTGCAGCAGATAGGCCGCAAGGGCCTTTTCTGCGGTAGTGGCCTGGGCGGTGGGCGGCATGCCCATCCGCCGCCGGCGGATCGTGAGGGGACATGCCCACGCTCGCCCCGACCCA
>NPIE01001259.1_pt1 | contig 43248 bp, 27 predicted proteins | sample 8637661 | NCBI WGS metagenome assembly NPIE01 (sample SAMN07420842, study PRJNA396082) | bioreactor metagenome | isolation source: sample BA12 brine-fed electro-methanogenic bioreactor BA | place: Japan: Kochi | collected 2016-12-09 | reverse complement strand
CGATGAAATGTCAACACGACCTAGACGCGGTATTAGTAGCGTCGCTTTGCAAAGCGACGCTACACAGAGGCCTTATTGAACAACCGAGATTGATACCGCTGTAGCCGCATTGAATAGGTAAACATCATTATTGCGACGCTACGCACAGGCAGTGTCTATCAACCGGAAATGGTACGGCCGCAGCCGGTTTAACAGACAAACGTCAACAGAACGACGCTGCCAATACCGTGTCTGACATAGCCGCGTTGATTTGTCAGAGATCATCGTTGCGACGCCGTTACTCAGCGACGAGTTCCTCCAGCGCCGCCACGCCGGTTTCCAGCCCGATCCATAGTCGCCCATCCGGGCCTGCACGCAGCGGGCCGGTGGGCGTGTCGGGCAGGCCGTCCACGCTGGTATAGCGCCGGATTTCGCCCGCCTGCACATGCACGATCGATTCGGGGCAGGCCAGCCACAGGTCACCGGCGGCGGCAGTCGGATCGTCGCCTTCGGTGACTAAGCTGCCGGCAGCAGTTGTCAGACTCCCGAGTGGCATGCAGATCGCGTCGAGCGTGACGCCGGGGGGCAGCGCGTCCTGCGGGATGGCCTGCACCAGCGGCGGGAAGGCCAGCGCCACCGGGGTTGGCGGCTCCCATACCCCACCGCGGTAGGTGGTCGCCTGGCCGTCTTCCAGCCCGGCCCACAGCACGTCCTCCACCCGCCACAGCCGCACCGGGACGGCCTCCGCCGGGAAGCCCGCCACCGGCTCAAATTCGCCCGCGTCGGTCAGGCGCAGCAGGCCGTCCACGCTGGCGACCCACAGCTCGCCCTCCTGCCAGATCAGGTCATACACCGGCTTGCGGCGGCCCAGCTCGTGGAACGTCCAGCGCACGGGCGCGGGGGGGCGCAGCGCGGCCTCCGCCACCAGCGTGCGCACGGTGTTGGTCGCCTGGATGTTGAGCGATTCGGGGACGCCGCCGCCGTTCGCCAGCAGCACCAGGATCAGCGACAGCGCGCCGAAGGCGATCACGACCAGCCCGATGCGGGCGTTATCCGAAAGGCCGCGCGCCGGGCGCTGGCTGGCGGGGTCGGGGGTCGTCATGAGGATGCCCTTTCTTACGCCTGCACCATATCCACAAAATTCTGCAGGATGCGCAGGCCCACGGCCTGGCTTTTTTCCGGGTGGAACTGCACGCCATATACGTGGTCGCGCGCCACAATCGAGGTGAAGGGCATACCGTAGTCGGTCGTCGCCAGCGTGTCGGCAGGGTCGGCGGGCGCGCAGTAGTAGCTGTGGACGAAATACGTGTACACGCCGTCCTCGATGCCCGCCAGCAGCGCCGAGTCGCGCGCGGGGTGGAGTTGGTTCCAGCCCATGTGCGGGATTTTGAGGCCCAGGTCGGCGGGGAAGCGCACCACGCGCCCCGGCAGCAGGCCCAGGCCGGTAAACGCGCCCAGCTCCTCGCTGTCCTCAAACAGGAACTGCATCCCCAGGCAGATGCCCAGCAGCGGGGTTCCCGCCGCCACCGCCGCCTTCAGCGGCGCCTCGAATCCGCGCGCGCGTACCTGGGCCATCCCCGCGCCGAACGCGCCCACGCCCGGCAGGATGATCGCCCGCGCGCCGGCCAGCCCGTCCGGCGTTTCCGCCACGCGCGCATCCGCCTGTAAATGCCCCAGGGCGTGCATGACGCTCCGCAGGTTGCTGGCCCCGTAATCAATGACTGCGATCATGATGTATGCCTCCGGTGAAGTGGTGATGGATCAGCGGGCCGCTGGAATAAGAGTGGGCGCTGCCCGCCTGACCCGGCAAAGCATACCACATCCTGCGCCCGTGGGGGTGTGTGCGGCGCGGGGGCGGCGCGGAGAAGATCAGCCCTGCGCCGGGGCTGGCGTGGCGATCAGTGGCAGCCGGAAGCCAAAGGTGCTGCCCTGCCCGTACTCGCTTTCAAAGACCATCTCGCCGTTGTGGCGCTCGATGATGTTCTTCACCAGGTGCAGCCCCAGCCCGGTGCCGTCGATATGCTCGATCTCGGTGGATTTCGCGCGGAAGAATGGCTGGAACAGGCGCTCCTGCTGGTCCTCGGGGATGCCGTAGCCGGTATCCACCACCTGGAAGCTGGCATAGGTGTCATTGGCCAGCACGCGCACCTTCACGGCACCTTCTTCCGGCGTGTACTTGATCGCGTTGGTGATCAGGTTGGACATCGCTTCGTACAGCAGGGCCGGCTCCGCCCTCACCAGCAGGCGGCGTTCCTCCGCGGCCAGGTGGTAGCGCTGGGCCTTCTGGCGGGCTTCTTCCTGGTGCTCGCGGTAGACCTTCTGCGCCAGCGTGCTGAGGTCCACCGGCTCGGTGTGCAGCTCGCCGGTCGCGTCCAGCCGTTCCAGGGAGAGGATCTCGCTGGTGATGGTTTGCATCCGCCGGGTGGACTGCTCGATGTAATCCAGGAATTCGCTGGCCTGCGGGGTGTTCTTTTCATCCACCAGCCGGCGCAGCAGGTGCACGAAGCCCAGGATGTTGTTGATCGGGCCGCGCAGGTCGTGAGTGGCGACGCGGATCATGTCCGTCTTGATCTGCTCCAGGTCGCTCACCTGCTCGTACAGGGCCTGCAGCTGGGAGAGCTGCGCCTGCGAGGTTTCATACAGCTGGGCGTTATCCACCGCGGTGGCGATCCGGGAGGCCAGCAGCTTGAGGAAGTCGAACGTCTCTTCGGTGAAGCGCCCCGGCTCGCTGGATTCAAGGTTCAGGAAGCCCAGCAGCCGATCCTGCGAGAGCAGGGGGATGGCGATCTGGGCGCGGGTGGCGGGCAGGAGCGCCACGTAATCCGGGTCATGGCTCACGTCCATCACGCGCTGCGGCCGGCGCTCCTCCAGGCAGCGCCCGACAATGCCCTGGCGCAGCATCTCCGGGGTGGGCAGATTCTCAGGGCTGTAGTTGATGGACTTCATGTGCGGGATGCTGTCTCCGGCCAGCAGGCCGATGATCCCGGCGTTCGCCACGCCCAGCCGCACGGCCGTATCCAGCGCCATTGTCAGGACATAATCCAGGTCCAGGCGGCGGTTCAGCTCCTCATCCACGTCGCGCAGGATCGCCAGACGCGTGATGTGGCGGCTGCGCTCAGCCTGCGCCCTCTGGCGCTCGATCGCGTAGGAGAGGGCGTGCGCCAGCCCGCGCATGTCGGTCTGGGATTTGACGAGGTAATCCTGCGCCCCGGCCTGGACTGCGCTCAGGGCGGTCTGCTCGTCCGCCAGCCCGCTGAGCACCACGATCGGCACTTCCGGCACGACGCGGTGCAGGCGCTCGAACGTGTCCAGCCCGCCGCCATCGGGCAGCGAGAGGTCAAGCAGCACGGCGTCGTAATCGCGCTGTTTCAGCGTCGTCAGCGCATCCGCGATGCGGTCCACATGCACCACGTCAAACACCCGCCCGGAAGCGGCCCGGCGCAGCGTGGCGCGGATCAGGCGGGCGTAGGTAGGGTCGTCCTCAACCAGCAAAATCGTGCTTAACTCACCGCTCATTGTGCGGTACTCCAATAGCATTAGCTTTCATTATGTATTATTGAGGCAAAAGTGCAGGTTGGCAATTCAGCGCCGGTTTTTCCTGGTGGCTTTTCAGCAATAATTCACAGATCAGAAGAAATATACTGCATTAGCTCCAATAAACCTTACAATGCGGTTCGATTTTATCACGAAAAGCACAAAGGTCGCCAGTTATTGCTGTTTTTTGTGCCGGGCATTCCTGTGCAGGTCACTCCGGCTTCTGCTCCGGCTGGCTGTGGCGGTAGATTTTGACCTCCACCGGCTGGACGGTGACCAGCCCCTCGCCAATCAGCCCGTCAATCTCCGCGACAAACGCCGCGATCCGCTCCGGCTCGTCCACGATCTCGATCACGATCGGCAGGTCTTCGGAGAGCCGCAGGATGCCGGTCGTGCGGATCCGGCTGTTCAGCCCGAAGCCCAGCACCCCGCGCAGCACCGTGGCGCCCGCCAGCTGACGCTGATGGGCCTTCTCCACAATCACGCGATACAGCAGCCGCCCGTTGTGCTTGTCATTCTCGCCGATGAAGATGCGCAGCAGCCGCGCCTCACTGAAAAGCTTCATCGCCATCCCTCCTGCCTGCTAGCGGCCCAGCGCCATGCCCAGCCACAGGGCCGCCGTGCCGGTGATGATCTGGCCGCCCAGGTTGAGCGCGGCCAGCGCCCACTGGGCGGTTTGCAGCATATTGCCCGATTCAAAGATGAAGGTCGAGAACGTGGTGAACGCGCCCATGAAGCCGGAGAGCACGATCGTGCGCGTCTCGCCGCTGATCAGCAGCCGGTGTTCCGCCAGCGCCCAGATGAGCCCGAACAGAAAACACCCGATGATATTGACGCTGAACGTCCCGATGGGAAAATCCAGGCCGTTCAGGCGCTGCACAAAGCCTGAGAGCGTGTAGCGGGCCAGCGTGCCAAGCGCACCGCTCAGGCCCAGCAGAATCAGTTTTTCCATGCGTCCCTGTCCTCAGTGTACGCCGTTTTGCAGCGCGGCGGGAAGCCCTACCCTGCCACAAAAAACGACTCCTACCCGGTGCTGGTAGGAGTCATCAGCTGTGCAGAGCGTTTGGGGCGAACTCCATCGCCGCATGAGTTGTGATGCTGGCGGGCAGTATAGCACGTTTGCGCGCGGGCTGCTGGCGAAAAGCCGCGTCCGGCCTGCGGTCGGCGAGCAGCCCTGTTGTTTCGCTTCGCCACCCGCGTTGAGCCGGTGGTGTTACCAGCGTCCCAATCTGGTTTTAACCAAAATTGGGCCACTACTCACGCAAAGTTCCCAAACTGAAGGATATATTTTAGATATGATTACTTTAGATGGGTTTTGGTTGCCACACAGGAGCAGCCCCATAGCGTGATGTGGCGCCTCGGCCGCTTCACCCGGAAACACCAGGGCCGGCGCACATGAGCGCCATCCATATCGGCGGGGAGGAGGTGAAACAACCATCCCGCTACCACGGAACGCTTATCCAACAGGAGATCCCATGAACAGAGAAACGATCCTCGACAACGAGTTCTTCAGCCTGTGGTACTACCCTGACCACAAGATCGTGCATCACAAGCTGCACAAGTACATCTATGGCGCGGCCTTTCACGAACTGCTGAACACAGGCGTGCAGATATTCGAGGAACACGGCTGTCAGAAATGGTTGTCCGACGACACAAGCAATGTGATGTTGAGTCCTGTGGATCGCGTGTGGGGCGAGCAGAACTGGGTCCCCCGTGTGATTGCGGCAGGCTGGAAATACTGGGCGATCATCCTGCCCAAAGGGTCCCTCGGGGAGCGCAGTATGCAGGAAACGCTCGCTTTGCACGCGAAAATGGGGGTTGAGACCTATGTGTGCAGCGCTGTCGATGAAGGCCTGCAGTGGTTGATAGACCAGGGCGCCGAGGCAGAATAAACGCCTGAAAATCCGCGGCAAAAAAGACGGGCGCTCAGTTGAGCGCCCGCTCACCAGAACGCCCGCCCCGCACATCACGTCCTCAGCCCAACCGGAAGAAACGCTTCGGCTGCGGGTCATAGCCCTCCGGCCAGAACGCGCCGCTGGCCGGGTCCTGCACATACGTGCCGCTGTAGTCCCCGCGCGCGATGCGTTCCAGCACGTCGGCGAAGTAATCCACTTCCTCCAGCGTGTTGTAGCAGCCAAAGCTGGCCCGGATCAGGCCCGGCAGGTGGGCCTTCGTGCCGGCATAGATCGCCTGCTGGTGGGTCTGGGTCTGGGTCTGATCCACGCCCAGCAGGTGCAGCAGGTACGGGTGCGCGCAGAAGCAGCCATTCCGCACGCCAATCCCGCCCTCTGCGCCCAGCACCGCTGAAACCAGGTAGTGGCTCATGCCGTCCACCACAAACGGCACCACGCCCACCTTTTCCCTGGCGCGGGCGGGGTCTGTGATGCCGAACACAGTCACGCCGGGGATGCGCCCCAGCCGATCCAGCAGGCGGGCGGTCAGCGCGGCCTCGTGGTCGGCCAGCGCGTCCATCCCGATCTCCTCCAGGCTGAGCATGGCCTGGGCCATCGCCACCGCGCCCACCACGTTCGGGCTGCCCGCTTCCTCTTTATCCGGCAGCCCGGCCCACTTCACCGAGTCCACCGTCACAATATCGACCACGCCGCCGCCCACCATGTCCGGGTCGCCCTGCAGGAACGTGTCACGCCGCCCGATCAGCGCGCCCGTGCCGAAGGGCGCGTACATCTTGTGGCCGGAAAGCACGACATAATCCAGGTGGCCGGGGTCATCCAGCGCGCGCACGTTCACCGCGCGGTGCGGGGCGAGCTGCGCGACATCCACCAGGATCTGCGCCCCGGCGGCGTGCGCTTTTTCCGCCAGGCGATGAATGGGGTTGATGTACCCGGTGACGTTGGAGGCCCCGGTGATCGCCACCAGCTTCACGCGCCCGGCATATTCGGCCAGCAGGGCGTCAAAATGGGCCTCGTCCAGCGCGCCGGTTGCGTCCGGCAGGATGTGCACGACTTTCGCGGCCTTGCGCCAGGGCAGGTCGTTGGAGTGGTGCTCCATCAGGCTGGTAAGCACCACGTCGCCCGGCTGGAAGGGGAAGCGGTTGGCGATCTTGTTGAGCGCCTCGGTGCTGTTTTTGCCGAAGATGGCGACATGGGTGGCCGGGTCCGCGCCGACAAAGCGCAGGGCGATCTCATGCGCGGCTTCGTAGGCATCCGTGGCGACCTGGCTCTTGAAGCCGGTGCCGCGATGCACGCTGGAGTACCAGGGCATAAAGGCTTCGACGCAGTCCATTACCGGGCGGAGGGAAGGGGTGCTGGCGGCGTTGTCGAAGTTGACATACTGGCGCATTGAGCCATCCAGCAGGGGGACGCGGGTCTCAATCCCCACGATGTTCTCACGCGCGTTTTCAATGCTCAGACATCGCCCGTTCCGGGTAAGGGAAGTGGTGTGGCTGCTCAAGGGTTGCTCCTTTGAATCAGGCGGCAGACGATGCTGTTTACTTTAGCGCATTTTGGGGTCATTGTCGTGGGGCATGCTGCGCCACACAGGGCGGCAGCCAGCAGGCCCGATTGGGCAGGCTGATGGTACAATGGGGGCAGGAGGGCGCCGCGGCGCATTGTCGGTGTCTGTGGCCGCCCGGACCCAAAGAGGAGGAGCTATGCGTCACTGGCGAGTATGGTTTGCCTGCCTGCTGGCTGCTGGCCTTCTGGGCACCCTGTGGGGGGTGGTCAGCGCCGCCGAGAGCCTGCAGGGCGACCAGTGTGAAATCCCGGCCGGGGAAGAGATTGCCTCAGACCTGTACGTGATCTGCAACACCCTGACCATTAATGGCACGGTGCGCGGCGATATCATCGGCGGGGCGTGGTCGGCCACCCTGGGGCCGGCGGGCCGCGTGACCGGCGATATCTGGCTTGCCGGCGGGCAGCTCACGCTGGAAGGCCGCGTGGACGACGATATCCGCTTCGCTGGCGTGGATCTGGACCTCAGGTCAACCGTCCAGCTGCGCGATCGCTCCGACCTGACCGCCATCGCGCTGAATGTCGAGATCTGGGAGCGCGCCACGCTGCCGGGCGACCTCAACTTCTTCGGTTACCAGGCGCTGGTGCTGGGGGCGGTGGAGGGCGACGTGAACTTCAACGGCTCCGCGCTGATCATCGGCGGGGATGTGGCCGGGACGGTGACGGCCAGCGTGGGCAGCGGCGAGACCTCGCCCAGCTTCATCCCGTTTCCCTTCCCGTTCTCCGTGTCCTTCCAGACGCCCGGCCTGACCGTGCGCTCCGGGGGCAGCATCGGCGGTGACCTGAACTACAGCGGGGCGCGGCCGGGCAACATCAACGGGCGGATCGGCGGCGAGATCAATTTCACGCTGGATATGCCCCGCCCGGATATCACCCAGGCGGCGCTGGAAACCGAAGAAACCACCACGCTGGACCTGATCGGGCGCTACCTGCGCAACGTGCTCACGGACGTGCTGGCCCTGATGGTGGCGGGTGTGCTGATCACGCTGGCCGCCCCTGCCTGGGTGCGGGAACCCTCCCGGCTGGTGACACGCCAGCCCGCCTCCAGCTTTGGCTGGGGCATGATCCTGGCCCTGCTGGCGATCCCGGTGACGCTGATCATCCTGCTGGTGAGCCTGCTGCTGCTGGTGATCGTGGCGCGCATCACGCTGGGCGGGTTCACGGGGATGGGCCTGCTGATCCTGCTCTTTGTGAATACGTTCGTGTCCGGCGGGCTGGCCTTCGTGATCCTGTTCGTGGCCCGGCTGGTGATCAGCTACCTGATCGGCAGCCGCCTGGCGCGGCGCTTCCTGAAGGTGGACGACCGGCTGCTCTTTACCCTGCTGGCCCTGCTGATTGGCGCGGCGCTCTACACGCTGGTGACGAACCTGCCCGTCCCGATGGTGGGCCTGCTGCTGAACGCGGTCGGGGTGTTCACCGGGCTGGGCGCGATCATGCTGCACGCGCGCGCCCTGTACCAGCGCACCGCGCGCGTGTACCCCACGCTGCCGACCACCCCGCACCTGCCCGCGCCGCCGCCCGCGCTGGAAGCCCTGCGCGGCAAGACGCCGGAGCCGCCGCCCGACAGCGGTGAGCATCCTGCACCGGGCATGAGCAACCTGCCGGAGGGCTTTCGCTGGTGGGGGGCAGACCGCGAGCGCTGACGCGCGCCGCCCTGTGACAACAAACACGCCGGGGAGACCACCCCGGCGTTTCTTTTTCCTGGTCAGCAGCGATCAATCCCGTTGCCTACATTAAATACATGCGTCTCACTGGCGTGCTGCTGTCCAGTATGGCCACAGTGTTGCCGCTTTCGGTTGTTCGATACGGCCTGTGCGTAGCGTCGCCTTGATGACGTTTACCTATTTAATGCGGCTATGGCATTATCAATTGTGGCCGATCGAGCGCCCTGTGTGTAGCGTCGCTTTGCAAAGCGACGCTACGAATACCGCGTCTGACGTAGCCGTACTATTTTGTAAAGAATCATCATAGCGACGCTACAACTACTTCTGTCATATCTGCACATCTTGTTAAAGCACCTCAAAACGACCCTAGCGGGACGACCCGGTGAGGGCCTCGGCCTCGCTCTCCGGCTCCGGGCAATCCCCGGGCAGGACATGCCCCTTGCAGCGCGCCCACTCCTCATCGGTGCGCAGCGTGATCACGCGGAACGACTCGATGTACTGCGCTTCCAGGCCTTTCGCCCGTTCCGCCGCCCAGCCCTTGATCCGGTCGGTGGGGTCCCAGTCGCCCATCTGGCTCTTGTGCTGCCTGAGCGCCGCGATCTTGAGGTCGATCGTCTCCGTGATATCCACAAACGTGTTGGCATGCTGCCAGCTGCTCACATAGACCTTGCGCGTTTCGTGCGCGGTCAGGCCCTCCGCTTCCAGTTCCTTAAAGAGGGCGGGCATCCCCGCCGCGGGGAACACGGCATCCAGCGCGGCGCCGCCCGCCGCGCGGTGATCGGGGTGGTTGATGTAGTTCTCGCCGACAAACACGGCGGTGGGGTCCAGCGTGATCAGCACTTCCGGGCGAAAGCGCCGGATCTCGCGCACAAGCTGCTTGCGCAGCGCGAGCGTGTTCTCCAGGATGCCATCCTGGTAGCGCAGGTAGACCACCTCGTCCACGCCCACGGCCTGCGCCGCCGCCAGCTGCTCTTCCTCGCGGATGGTCGCCGCCTCTTCGAGCGTGAGGTTGGGGTCCTTGATGCCAACCTGCCCGCTGGTGCACAGGATGTAACGCGCCTGCGCCCCGCCGCGCACCCACTTGGCGATCGTCCCCGCCATCCCGAACTCGATGTCATCCGGATGGGCCACAATGACCAGGACACGTTCCGGGATATAAACCTGATTCTTACCGTCAGTCATTGCTATCCTCTCAAAAAACCATAGAATAGGCATCAGTGCATCGACAATTGAGGATGAATTGTAACGCAGCCCGAAAAACCCGCCACGCCTGCCTGCGACTCGCCCTGCCGGTCAATAATTAAGCTTAAGCCTTCACAAATAATTTAGGTAAGTTTTAGTAGCATAACCAACTTTATGTAATTTTTGTGATAAACTTATGTAACCAATCCTGAGCCGGATGGTGTGTATTTGGTATGGAGAAGAGCTGGCTATGGCGAAGGTCCTGTACATCGAAGATAACCTGTTCAATCGTACGCTTGTGCGGCGCATCCTGGAAGCCGAGGGCTTTGAAGTCCTGGAAGCGGAAAGCGCCGGGGCAGGCATCGACCTGGCAAAGCAGACTACCCCGGACCTGATCCTGATGGATCTCAGCATGCCGGAGGTCGATGGCCTGACCGCCACCCGCACCCTGCGCGAGATTCCGGCGCTGCGCAATGTGCCCATCGTGGCGCTCACGGCTAACGTGATGCCTGCCGACCGTGAAACCGCCCTGCAGGTGTGTGACGGTTTCATTCCCAAACCAATCGACATCGACAAGTTCCCGGCTGAAGTTCAGCATTATCTCAAAAGCTAAAAAGGCACACTCATGGCTACCCTGGAACAAAACAATATCGATCTGGGTGACGCGTATGTCCTGGTGGTGGAGGACAACGTCCCCAACTTCGTCCTGATCGCCCGCATGCTGGCCTTCATGGGGATTCGCAACTGTGAGTGGAAAACCAGCGGCTGGCAGGTCGTGCAGTTCGCGGACACGCTGCCGCGCGTCGACCTGGTGCTGATGGATATCCGCCTGCCCTATGAGGATGGCTACCAGGCCCTGCAGAAGCTGCGCGCCAATGACCGGTTCAAGGATACGCTGGTTGTGGCGGTGACGGCTGAGGCCAGCGAAGCCCAGCTGCAGAAGGCCCGGATGGCGGGCTTTGACGGGTTCCTGGGCAAGCCGCTTAACCCGGATCGTTTCCCGGAGCAAATCCGGCGCATCATGAATGGCGAGCCTGTCTGGGAGTGGCAGTAGAAGCCCCGCTTACCGTAAGCTGGCGTTTCTGCCACGCCACCTGTCGCCCATGCGCTGCTGGCCCTGACCGGCGCAGAGGAGTCACCTGTAATGCAAGCTGAATTTCCCGCGAATCAACTGCAAACGCTCATCCCCCGCCTGAGTGCCGCCGCCCGCGCCGCTGACCCGGCCCCGGCGCTGCTGGATGCCCTGCTGGACGCGCTGCCCGCGCTGGATGAGCTGGCTCTGTACGCGGCCCGGGGGGACGAGGCCCGCCAGGTGACGCGGCGCGGCGCGGTGGAAGCCCTGCCCCCCACGCTGCCCTTCCCGGTGGAGCCGGCGCCGGACGCGCCCCAGACGGCGATCCTGGCGCTGAACGGCGCGGCGCCGTATGCAGCGCTGGCCGCTCATGCCGCCGTTTCGCTGGAAGCCGACAGCCGTGCGCTGCTGGCGAGCGCGGCGGAAGTGGTCGGGCTGGCGCTGGCGGGCACGTCCCCTGCGGAGGACACGGGCGGTGTGGTGACCCTCCAGGCGCTGTTCCAGGCCATGAGCGACGTGATCCTCGTGCTGGACGGTGAAGGGCGTTACCTGCAGATCGCGCCGACCAACCCGGGCCTGCTCTTCAAGCCGCCGCAGGACATGCTGGGCAGGCTGACGACGGAGCTGCTGCCCGCTGAGACGGCCACCGCGATCAACCGGGCGATCAGCGCAGCCCTGGCGCAGAACGCCCCCACGGAAGTTGAGTATTCTCTGACTCTCCATGACGCTGACTACTGGTTCGCGGCCACGATCTCCCCGCTGGGGGCAGACCGGGTGCTGCTGGTGGCGCGTGACATCACCGCGTATCACGACCTGCTACGGCAGGTGGAGCACTCCCTGGGGCAGCGCGGCCGTGAAGTCCAGACGCTCAACGATGTTGCCCAGGAGCTGGTGAGCATCCCGCGCCTGGAAGACCTGTTCGCGCGCGTGGTGAGGCTGGTGAAGGAGCGCTTTGGCTACGCCCACGCCCAGATCTTCCGCCACGACCCGGCCCTGGGGGCCATGCGGCTGGTGGTGGGTTATGGCGCCGCGGGCGAGAAGATGCTGGCCGCGGGGCATCACCTGCCGCTGGAGCGCGGTGTGGTGGGCACGGCGGCGGCCACCGGCCGTTCTGTGCTGGCCAGCGATGTCACCAGCGACCCCGCCTGGGTTCCCCATCCGGACCTGCCGGAGACGCGCGGTGAGCTGGCCGTCCCGATCATCCTGCGCGGCGAAGTGCTGGGTATCCTGGACGTGCAGAGCAACACGCCCGGCGCGCTGACGGCTGATGACCAGCTGCTGCTGGAAACGCTCAGCGGCGAGATCGCGGTGGCGTTTGAAAGTGCCCGGCTGGTTGGTGAGGCGGCGCTGTTCCGAGAATTGACGGATACTTCCGCGCTGGGTATTGGCATCGCCACCCGCGAGGACATGCGCCTGACTTACGCCAATGAGACCGCCTTCAGGCTGATGGGGATTGAGGATCGGGCCGCAACACTGGGCGCGCCGCTGCTCCAGCTTTATACCGAGCAGGACCGCGCGGTGCTGGAGCAGGAGGTGCTGCCGGTGGCGCTGGCCGAGGGCCAGTGGAGCGGGGAGCTGGCCCTGACAACGTGGGATGGCCGGACGATCCCCACCATGCACACCGTGTTCCTGATCCGGGACGAGGCGGGGGAGGCGCATCATATCGCGGTGCAGTTCGGCGACATCTCGGCCAGCAAGGTGGCGGAAGCCCGGCTGGCGGAGGAGCGCAACCTGATGCGCACGCTGATCGACAACATCCCGGACTCTATTTTTGTGAAGGATCGCGAGAGCCGGATCGTGATCAATAACCGCAACCATGCGGTGGACGTGCTGGGGGCCGGCTCCCCGGAAGATGCGGTCGGCAAAACGGACTTCGACTACTTTAGGGAAGAACTGGCCCGCCAGTACTACGAGGACGAGCAGCAGATGATGGACAGCGGCGTCTCGCTGGTGGACCATGAGCATCGTGTCGTGATGCCTGACGGTCGCACAATCTGGCACCTGAATACCAAGGTGCCGCTGCGCGACGCGGAGGGCGGCGTGATCGGCCTGGTGGGTATCGCGCGCGACATCACGGAGCTGAAGCGGCGCGAGGAGGAACGCGACGAGGCCTTCGTGGCCCAGCAGCGCCAGCGTGCGCTGGCCGAAGCGCTGGCCGATATCTCCCTGACGCTCGCCTCCCAGACCAGCTACGAGGACGTGCTGAGCCAGATTCTGCGCCTGGCGCTGCAGAACGTGCCCGCCACGCAGGAAGCCAGTATCGCCCTGCTGCGGCGTAACGCCGTAGTGCTGGAGAAGACCATCTCAACCGTGGCGGAAAGCGCCTCCGCAGAATGGGAGCACCGGGCCATCCCGCTGGAGCAGATGCCGCTCACCCGCGCGATGGTCAGGCAGCAGCAGCCGCTGATCGTCAACCAGGTTTCGGACGAGGCGCGCGCCAACCTGCAGAACCTGGGCCTGGGCTGGGTGGGCAGCTTCATCATCGTGCCGATCGTCCTGCGCGAAACGATGCTGGGCCTGATCTGGCTTTCCAGCACCGAGCCCGATACGTATCACACCGACAACCTGCAAACCCTGCTGCCCCTGGCGAACGCGGCAGCCATCGCGCTGGAAAACGCCCGGCTGCTGCAGGCCAGCGAAACCCGCGCCAACCACCAGGAACGCCTGAACGCGATCAGCGTCAAGTTCCAGGAGACCGGCAGTATTGACGAGCTGCTGACCGTGGCGATGCAGGAGCTGGGTGCCACGCTGGGGGCGAAGCTGGGGCGCGTGCGGCTGAACATCCCGGATGACGAGCCGGTTTCCATCCCGGACAGCGCGCCACAGGACAACGGCCACAACGGGGCCGGCGCGGCGGAGGACCTGTAATGCAACGCTTAGAACAACTACTCAGGCTGGATCGCTACCCCGATCGTTATGAGCGCAGCCAGGCCAGCGCAGCCTATATCATCACGATTGGCGCGCTGCTGGCTGTGGGCGCGGCCACCTTCCTGGACCCGACCTTCAGCTTTACCCAGACCTGGGCCATCTTCGGCACGGGGGTGGAGGCGCTGCTGCTGGTGCTGCTGATTCTGCTGCGGGCGGGCCGTCTGCGGGTGGTGCGCGCCATCCTGCTGGGGATCGGGCTGTTCGGTGGCCTGACCTTCTACTGGCTGATCGGCGGCGCGATTGAGACCGGTATCCTGGTGGGTGTGCTGCTCCTGATCATGAGCGCGCTGCTGGTGACCAACCCGTGGGCCGTGCTGATCATCACCGCGCTGGTCGCCGGCAAGGAGCTGCTGGCCCATTTCACCCTGCCGGAGATTATGCCCTGGGGGCGGGTAATCACGCTGATCAGCTTTGAGCTGTTCTTCGGGCTGCTGATCTTCCTGCTGGCCCGCGGCTGGCGGCAGGGCCTGCGCATTGCGGAGATCGAAACCGCCGAGCGCCGCACCCGCCTCAACGACCTGACCACCGACGTGATGCAGACCGTCTTTAAGCGCCTGGACCTGGAAACGCTGCTGGAAGAGACCGTGAACCTCATCCGCGACCGGTTCCCGGAGATTTACCACGCCCAGATTTTCCTGGTGGATGAAGCGAACCAGAACGCGCTGCTTAAGGCCAGCACCGGGGAAGCGGGCCGCGCGCTGCTGGCCCGCGGCCACCAGCTGCCCGTCGGCAGCCAGAGCGTGATCGGCCAGGTGACGCTCCAGGCGGAGCCGGTGGTGGCGCTCAGTGGCGAGGGGTCTGTCCACCGCCGCAACGAGCTGCTGCCCAACACCCAGACCGAGGTGGCGCTGCCCATGATCTCCGGCGACCGCGTGCTCGGCGCGCTGGACGTGCAGAGTGAGCAGGCAAACGCCTTCAGCCCTGACGATATCGCCATCCTGCAGGTGCTGGCCAACCAGATCGCGATCGCCATCGACAACGCGACCCTTTTCCTGGAGCAGCAGGTGGTGATCGAGGAAAACCAGCGGCTGATCGCCCAGGCCCGCGCGCAGGTCACCCAGATTCAGGACCTCAACCGCCGCCTGACGCGCATGGCCTGGGATCAGTACCTGGGGCAGCAGGAGAGCGCCCAGGCGCTGACGATGGACTTCGTCACCGCCACCGTCCAGCCGGAAGCGGACTGGACGCCCGGCATGCAGGCCGCTGTGGAAGCCGCCTCCGACAGCACGCTGCCCCGTTCTGATACCCCATCCCTGGCCGTCCCGCTGACCGTGCGCGGCCAGCCGGTCGGCGCGCTGGAGTTCGAGCTGGCGGACGAAGGCACGCTGGACTCCGAGCAGATCGACCTGCTGCAGGAAGTCGCCGCGCGGCTCTCGCTTACGATGGAAAGTCACCGCCTGTTTGAGGAAGCCCAGCGCCTGGCCCGGCGCGAGGCCATCATCAATGAGCTGGGCGGGCGGCTGCAGTCTGTCACCGGCATGGAGAACGTGCTGTACGCCGCCGCGCGCGGCCTGCAGGAAGCGCTCCAGGCGCCGCATGTCGCCATCCGGCTGGGCTCGCCGCCGGAGCAGGCCCCCAATGGGGGCCATGCCGCAGAGGAGGAAACCGCATGATCGCTGCACTCCGGCGCTATTATGAACGGCTGCTCGCCCCATACACTGACTTTCTGGACCGGCAGCATGCCCGGCTGCTGACCATCCTGGCCGGGCTGAACCTGCTGACCGTGGCAACCTTTGCCCTTGTCTATTTCATCTACGATCTGGATGGGCTCAGTCGTGAGGTATCGCTGGGCCTGATCCTGTTCCCGCTGCCGTTCATGGCGGGGGTGCTGTGGTTCCTGGAGCGGGGCCGCCTGAATGTCGCCCGGTTTACCTACCTGACGTACAACATCCTCCTGATCGGCCTGGCGGCTGTTGCGCTTGATCTGCTCAGCTACGCGGCCATCCTCCTGCCGCTGAACGTCATCCTGGCGGCGGCGCTGCTGGGGCGGCAGGCGGTGGTGCCGGGTGGGCTGGCTGTGGTGGCCGTGATCCTGATTGCCCTGCTGGCGGAGGCGACCGGGCTGCTGCCCCGCCATCTGCTGGATGACCCAGGGCTTGCCAGCGGCCTGCTGACCATCGGTATCGTGGTTCTGATTTCGGTGCTGCTGCTGTGGTTCCTCAGCACGCAGACTGACCGGGTTCTGACGGCGAACCGGCAGCGTATCCGCCACCTGGACGTGGTGAACGCGGTGACCCAGCGCGCCAGCAGCGGGCTGGATGACCCTGCGCTGCTGGGCGACCTGGTCGACCTGATTCAGGCCCGGCTGGGCCATGACCACGTGCAGCTCTTCCTGCTGGATGACCGCCGCCAGAACGCGGTGCTGGTCGCCAGCACCGGGGAGGCCGGCGCGCAGCTGCTGGCCCGCGATCACCAGCTGCCGGTGGGGTCACGCTCGGTGATTGGCCGCGTGACCGAGCTGGGCCAGATGGTGTACGCCGCGGACACGCAGCGCAGCGCCGTCCACCGCCGCAACGAAATCCTGAGCGCTTCCCGCGCGGAGATCGCGTTCCCGCTGCTGAGCGGCGGCCGCGTGATCGGCGCGCTGGACGTGCAGAGCAACCGCGCCAACGCCTTTGGCCCGGAGGAAACCGATACGCTGGACGCGGTGGCCCAGCAGCTTTCCGCCGCGCTGCACGGCTACCGGGTGTTGGAGAACGCTGAAAAACAGACGGAGCAGGCTCAGCGCCAGCTTGAAGAAGCCCGCCAGCGCCTGCAGGAAGTGGAGCGCACCAACCGCCAGCTGACCCGCCAGGCATGGGAGGACTTCCTGATCGCCGGGCAGACTATCTCCGGTGTTCGGATCGAGGAAGGTGCGCCAGCCCCGGCGGAATGGACGGCCGCGCTTCAGCAGGCCGTGGCCCAGGACCGGGTTGTCGTGCTGCCAGATGCCGGGCGAACGACTGTCGCCGTGCCGCTGGAACTGCGCGGCAACACGCTGGGCGCGCTGGAAGTGGCGCTGCCAGCAGAGGCGAACCTGGAGGACTCCCGCGAGCTGATCGAGGCCGTGGCCAGCCGCCTGGCCCTGGCGCTGGACAACACCCGGCTCTTTGAGGAAGCCAGCGCCCGCGCCGAGCAGGAACGCCAGATCGGCCAGATCGCCAGCCAGCTGCAAAGCACCGTGGAAATCGAGGAAATGCTCAAGATCGCCGTTCAGGAGTTGCAGTCGGCGGTGGGTGCCAGCCGCGGCGCCATCCGCCTGCGTTCGATCGCGGATCCGGCCGCCCAGCCTGCTGATGCCGCCCAGGCTGCTGACGCCGCGCAGCCGTAAACAGGGAACAGCCCTATGGAAACACTGCGAAACTTCTTTGACATTGACGAGAACACGTTTCTCACGCCGCGCGCCCGGCAGCAGGCCCGGCTGCTGATCGATCTCAACATTTACGCGCTGCTGCTGGTAGCGGGGCTGATGATCCTCGGCCTGACTATCTTCATTGAGGGCGAAGGTTTCCTGCTGCTGTTCTCCTCGGCGGCGGCCCTGGGTGTGCTCATTATCGGCTCGCGCGCGCTGCTGCGGCGCGGTTATGCGCAGGCAGCGGCCAGCCTGTACGTCTTCGGCGCAACCGCGATCGCGCTGTGGATGGTGGCGGTGGATGGCCTGCCTTCGCAGACAATCCTGGTGCTGGTCGTCCCCATTATCCTCTCCGGCCTGCTGGCGGACCGCCGCTATGTGCGCGTTGTGGTCGTGCTGCTGATCGGCGGGCTGCTGCTGATCGCGCTCATTCAGGGCGGCGGCTGGGAGGGGGAGCGCAGCCCGTGGGTGGCGTTCCTGCCGGCGATGCTGCTGGTGGGCTTCCTCGGCGCGCTGCAAATGCTCATGAACCGGGAAGTTGACACCCTCTACGATTCCTTCAGGCGCCTGCAGGTGAACCAGGTGGCGGCCAGCGCGGTGAGCGACCAGCTGCCCCAGGCAACCCGGCTGGAAGAATACCTGCGCCAGTTTGGGCTCGTGCTGCAGGATAATTTTGGGCTCCAGCAGGTGCAGATCTTCCTGCGCAGCCTGGAGAATCCCAACCTGATTGAGCTGCGCGCAGGCATCGGCGTGGCAGCCCAGCGCGCCCAGATCGAGGGGCGCGCGACCTTCATGGCCGCCGACAACCCGATCGCGGCGACGCTCCGCAGCCAGGAGCCAATCGTCTTCCGCTCCACCAGCCTGGCCATGCTGCAAACGGAGCTGCTGCCGGGCAGTAATTCGCAGGCGCTGGTCCCCATCCTGTGCAACAACCAGGCGATTGGCGTGCTGGACCTGCAAAGCCCGCACGCGGATGACTTCGATGACGAAAAGCTGAAGACGCTCGCCGGCCTGGCGAATTACCTGGGCGCGATGGTGCTCACCCTGCACAGTGAAACCCGGCTGGAGACGCTGCAGGAGGAGCATGCCCGCCTGTATGCCCACCTGGAACGCAACGCGCAGGAAACGCAGCGGCTGCGCCGCCAGGTGGCGGGCGTGATCTGGGACCGCTTCTTCCAGGAGCGCCAGCAGGCGGTGATCGGCTTTGATGTGCTTCCGGAGGCGGAGGAGCCGGTCCCCAGCGGGACGCTTTCCGAGACGATGCAGGCCAGCCTGCACGCCGGGGCGGTGGAGGTGCGTCCGACCGCCACCGGCCAGATCCTGACCGTGCCGATTAAACAGCGTAACGAGGTGCTGGGCGTGATGGAATTTGAGATTGACCGCCAGGAGGCGCTGCCCGGCTATGTCGTCAACCTCGCGGCGGTGATCGCGGAACGGCTCTCCCTGGCGCTGGATAATGCCCGGCTGGTGGAGCAGACCCAGGCGACCGCCTTCCGCGAGCAGCGCGTGGGTGAGATCACCCGCCGCCTGCAGGACGCGAACAGCATGGAAATCCTGCTTAATACGGCGGTGGAAGAATTCAATGCGGCGCTGGGTGGTGTTCATACCCACATCCGGCTGCAGCTGGAAGGCGCGCCGGCCGCGGCCGGCGGCGCGTCACACAATGGGGGAGGTGTGGCATGAACCCGGTTAAGTGGCTGGATGTCAGTTCATGGCCGATCCGCTATAAGATGCTGGCCGGCCTTTCCCTGGCGATTGGCCTGCCCCTGCTCCTGATCTTTATCGTAGCGATGCGCACTTCGACCAGCCTGCTGATCGACAATTACCGGACCAACCTTGAATATGCCTCCCGTGCCGGGGCGACGAGCATCGTTTCCAACCTGGATGCGGTGCTGAACGAAACACTGAACGCCAGCCTGGACCAGCGCCTGGCCGGGCAGGTGGCGGTTTACGCCCGGACGGTAACTGACACGACGGCGCTGGTAAGCCCGGCGCTGCGCAACAACACGGTCAACGTGCTGAACGGCCAGCTGGAGCGCCACCCGCGTTTTCAGGCGATCCGCCTGCTGACCGCGGATGGTCAGCTGCTGGTGGCAGCGGGGGATACCGAGCTGCTGCCCGGCCTGACGGAGATCGCGCAGGATGAGCATCCGGCCTATCGCCAGATTGTGCGCGCCGAGATCACGCCGGGGGCGCCGCTGCTGCTGGAACCATATGCCGATCCGGCTTCCGGCGCGCTGGTGCTGGAAACGGCGACGCTGGTGGTCAGCCAGGATACGCTGCTGGGCTATCTGGTCTTCACCCTGAATACCGGGCGACTGCTGGACGAGGCGCTGACGGTGGGCACGGATAGCGCGGAATCCAGCCAGTACCTGTACCTGCTGGATGAGGACGGCTGGCTGCTGACACCGCTGCAGGGCATCCAGCCGCAGGCGCGCCAGGTTATGCTGCGCAGCCCTGGTGACCAGAACCCCGATGAAGCGGAAGCTTCGTACTTCCAGGACTGGGGTGACGGCCCGGTTGAAGTGACGGGCCACCATGCCACGGTGCAGCCGTATGGCTGGACGGTGGTGGCCGAGGTGGCCCTGCAGGATGTGACCGGGCCGATCACCCGGACGCTGCTGTTCCGGCTGCTGCCGATTGTCGGGCTGGTTGTGCTGTTGAGCATTCCGATGCTGGTGGTGATCAACAGTCAGATCAACCTGGTCACCCGGCTGACTCAGGCGGCCGAACAGGTCGCGCTCGGTAATCTGCAGACCGAGATCCGGCCCTCCCGCCGCCCGGACGAGATCGGGCAGCTGCAGCGCGCCATCGCCACCATGACGGACAATGTGCGCCAGTCCATCACCATTCTGGAGGAGCGGGTTCAGGCCCGTACCCGCGACCTTGAAACGACCTCGGCCATCGCGCGCGAAGCCGCGCGGCAGGAGGCGGTGGGCGACCTGCTGAACAACACCGTCAACCTGATCGTGCAGAATTTCCCGGCGGTGTACCACGCGCAGGTGTTCCTGATCGACCCGCACAACGAGTATGCGGAGCTGGTCGCCAGCACGGGGGAGGCCGGGCGCCAGCTGCTGGCTGCCGGTCACCGGCTGGCGGTGGGCAGCGTCAGCGTGATCGGGCGCGTGACCGAGCTGGGCGAAACCGTGATCGCGCGCGATACCTCCACCAGCCGCGTGCATCGCAGGAACGAATTCCTGCAGGAAACCCGCGCGGAGATGGCGCTGCCCCTGATTTACGGTGACCGTGTCCTGGGCGCGCTGGACGTGCAGAGCAAGCTGGCCCACGCCTTCACCCCGGAAGATCAGCAGGTCTTTAACACGCTGGCGACCGAGCTGGCGATTATCATCAACAGCGCGCAGCAGACCGCGCGGCTGCAGGCCCGGCTGGCCGAGCTGGAAACGCAAAGCCGCGCCCTGACCCGCGCCGACTGGAACCAGCTGCTTTCCGCCAACCGGCGGCGCGGTTACCTGGAAGCGCGTGTGGGGGAGGCGTCGGAGGCCGGCTGGAGCGAGTGGCAGGAACAGGCCGCCGCCCAGAAGCAGGTGGTGGTCAGCCCGCCGGGGCCGGATAACACCGCCTTTCTGGCGGTGCCGGTCTTCTCCCGGGAAGATGAGGTGCTGGGCGTGATCGAATGGCGCGTGGAGCGGAGCCGGATCAACGACCAGGCGCTGCGCATGGCCGAACAGCTGGCGCGGCGGCTTTCCAACAGCATGGAAACGGTGCGGCTGCTGGAACGCAGCCAGCTCCTGGCCGAACGCGAGCGCCTGGTGAACGAGATCAGCGGCAAGCTGACAACCGAGCCCAGCGTGGCCTACATCCTTGAAACGGCTGTGAACGAGCTTTCCGGCATCCTGCAAACCTCGCGGGTGAACATCCAGCTCAAACCGTCGTCGGCGGCCGTGCCGGCCGGTGGACCTTCGGAGAACAAGTGATGTCCCTATTCAATCCGCTGCGGATCCTTCGTGAGCGCATCGCGCGCCTGCCGCTGCACCAGCGCATGATCCTCCTGATCACGCCGCTGCTGGTGATCGGCTTTGTCATCCAGATCAGCGTGGGGCGGCTGCTGAACAACGAGGCCGAGCTGCGACGTGTCGCCAGTGAGCAGGCCCAGATCACCCAGCTGGCCGCCAACCAGATCACGGTCTTCACGCGCACGCTGCCGCAAACCGTGATCGCGCTGGCCAACAGCACCTCGCTGCAGTCGCTGCTGAATGTCACCGCGCGCATGGAGGGCGATATCGCCGCGGGCATGTCGGTGCTGGAGCGCTCCGAGCTGTCGCAGGCGCGCGCTGCCGCCCTCAGTGACCTGGCCAGTGAGCTTTATCAGAGCGTGCTGGGCACGGCGGCCATTCAGGAAGTCAGCGTGTTCGGCAATTCGGGCATGGAAGTCCTGCGCGTGGAGCGCAATGTCGCCGACAACCTCGTCCGCATCGCGCTGACCCGTGAGCTGCGCTCGCTGGCTGAGATGTCCCATTTCCAGGCGTCGCTGGAACTTGAGCCGCTTGAAATTCACTACTCCCCCATTATGATCGCCGCCGGCCAGCAGCCCTCGATCTACCTGACGACCTCCCTGTTTCTGCGCGGGGAGCGGGTCGGCGGGCTGGCGGTGGCGCTGGATGCGAACGCGTTCCTGCAATACGCGACGCTGCCCGGCGGGGCAGAGGTGCTGGAGTCGCAGCGCCTGATCATGCTGGACAGCACCGGGCGCTACCTGGTGGATACGCAGGACAGCGGCGATGTCACCGCGCCGGATTATGCCGGGCATCGTTTCGGGCTGAACCCGGAGCAGGGCGCGACCCTGCCCGCGCGCGAGCCGGCGCTCGCCCCGGTCGTGGGGGAGCCGGTCAACGGGCTGGTGCAGGATGGCCAGATCATCACCGCGATGGCCTTCAATCCTTTTGATGTGCCGGTGGCGGGCACACCCTGGACCCTGATCATGGTCGAGGATGAGGCGGTGGCGCTGGCCCCCATGCTGCGCTTCGGCATCATCCTGATGCTGCTGGCGGCGGGCCTGGTGCTGGCCACCACCGTGATCCTGTGGCGGATGAGCCGCTACCTGGTGAACCCGCTGAATGAAGCGGCGGCGATCGCCGACCGCATCGCCCAGGGCGACCTGGACCTGCGCATCCCCGTGCGCCGCGAAGACGAAACCGGGCGCCTGGCCAGCGCGATCAACAGTATGACCACCCGGCTGGTGGCGAACCTGGCCGCGATTGAAGACCGCTTCACCGAGCGAACGCGTGACCTGGAGGTCGCCAGCGAGATCGCCAATATCGCGGTGGGTATGGATAACGTGGATCTGCTACTCTCCCGCGCGGTGAACCTGGTGCGCGAGCGCTTTGGCTTCTACCACGTGCAGGTATTCCTGGTGGATGACCGGGGCGAGCAGGCCAACCTGAGCGCCAGCACCGGCGAAGCGGGCCAGAAGATGCTGGAGATGCGCTGGTCGCTGCCGGTGGGCTCCGAATCCGTGATCGGGCAGGTGACCGCGGACGGCAAGCCCGTGATCGCGCTGGATACGGAAGGCGCGGCGGTGACGCACCGGCCCAACCCGCACCTGCCGGATACCCGCTCCGAGATGGCGCTGCCCATGCGCTATCGGGGCGCGATCATCGGCGCGCTGGACATCCAGAGCACCTTCCCCAACGCGTTTGCCCAGGAAGAAATCCGCATTTTTGAAGTGCTGGCGAACCAGCTCGCCATCGCGGTGAGCAACGCCCGCCAGCTTGAGGAAACGCACCGCCAGGTGCAGCGCGTGGAAGAGCTGAACCGCCGCCTGACGCGTGACGCCTGGGACGAGCACATGCAGGAAGACCCCCAGCTGCAGCGCTTTATCGCCGCGGAAGCGGCCGAGACGCTGCCCGGCACCGTCAGCACCCCGATCGCGGTGCTGGGCGAGGTGATCGGCACGCTGGAGACCACCCCCGGCAGCGAAGGCGCCCTGACCGGCGATGAACTCGCCCTGATCCGGGCGGTGGCGGAACGTGTTTCGCTGGCGGTGGAAAACGCCCGGCTGGTCACCCAGACCCAGCGCTCCCTGCAGGAAACCGAGCGCCTGTACCAGTCCGCCCAGATCATCAACAGCGAGCTGCCGCTGGAGGAGATGCTGCAGGCCCTGCACGGCCAGATGGGCGCTCAGCAGGGGAATATCATGTCCCTGATCCTGTTCAGCCGCGAGCGTGACGCGGAGGGGCTGCCCCGGCATGTGCGCATGCTGGCCGTCGGGCGCGAAGGTGTCGAGGGCGTGCAGGACGTGGAGTACGACTACGTGGGCGGCAGGGCGTTGTACGACACCGTACAGCAGGTTGTGGTGTGTTACACCGCAGAGGACATCCTGGCGGCGCTGCCTGAACAGACGGCCGAGCGCATTGTCGGCTCTGGCACGCAGTCGCTGATCAGCACCCCGCTGTTAGCCAGCGGCCCGCTGCAGGCCAGCGGCCAGATGCTGGGGCATATGTTCCTGCAGCGTAACGCGCCCTTCAGATTTGCCACGCGTGAGGTCGAAATCCTGGAATCGCTCTCCGGCCAGCTGGCGACGGTGCTTTATAACCGGCAGCTGTTTGAGGCCGTGGAAACCGAGCGTGAGACGCTCCAGTCGGTGCTGGAAACGATGCCTACGGCCGTCATGGTGCTGGATGCGCAAACCCGCAAGGCGACGCTGGCCAACGAGCAGGCGCAGCGCCTGCTGGGCGAGCACACCAACCTGCTCCAGCTCGCCGCGGAAAACCGGCTGCTGATTGCCGACAGCGGCGAAAGCTTCCCGCTGGATGATGTCCCGGCCCTGCGCGCCATCGCCACCGGCACCACCAGCTACAGCGAGGATATGGCGATCCGGCTGGCGGATGGCGGCCTGGTGTACGTGATGAGCAATGCCGCGCCCATCCTGGATGCCAGCGGCCGGGTCAGCACTGTGGTGACCGTGTTCCAGGACATTACCGAGCTGCGCGACCTGCAGAACGCGCTGCAGGACTCCCTGCGAGAGACCACAGCGCTGTACGAATCCAGCCGCGCGCTGAGCGCTGAGCGCGAGATTGAGAACATCGCGCAGGCCACGCTGTTCCACCTGGGCATCAATACCACGCCCGACGTGTCGTATGTTCTGCTGACCTCTGCTGGCGGGGTGTTGGAACTGACCGCGGCCGCCCCTGGCCCGCTGCCGGCGCAGAACCCGATCCCGCGCGCGCTGCTTGATTTGCGGGAGACGCAGCAGCTTGATGTTGCGGCGGCTGATCTCAGCGCCGGGGATCGGGCCGCGCTGCAGGCGGCCGGCATCCGGACGCTGGTGACGGCGCCGCTGAGCGTGGCCACGGAAACCGTGGGCTGGGTGGCTCTGGGCTATCACGACCGGCGCACGATCACCAGCGACCAGCTGCGTTTTGTCGACCTGCTGGCCGACCAGGCCGCTATCTCGCTCCAGAATGCGCGGCTGCGCCAGCAGACGGAAGAATCGCTCTATGAAACCGGGCTGCTGTACGAAACCAGCAGCATGATGGTGGACGTCAACAGTGTGGAGGACATTCTGAATGCCCTCACCCAGTACGCCACCAGCCAGAACCTGGCCCAGGCGCAGCTCTTCCTGCTGCGCGGCGCTTCCAGCTGGGATGATCCCAACGCGATGGCTGAAGTGGCCGCCACGTGGTCCGATGGCACCATGCCCGATCTTGCCGGCATGGTGTTCTCCGCGGGCCAGTTCCCGAACTGGGAAGACCTGACAACCACGACGATCCTGGCCGTCGATAACGTTGAAACCGACGCGCGGATCAGCACGGAATCGCGGCTGGGCTACAGCGCCCTGGGCCTGCAGAGCGTGACGATTATCCCGCTGGAGGTCGGCGGGCAGCCCGCCGGGGCGGTGCAGTTCGGCTACAGCCAGCCGCATATCCACACCGAGCGCGAGACCCGCATCTACCAGAACCTGGCGGAGCTGGCTACCATCGCGCTGCGCAATATCGAGCTGCTGGAACAGACGCAGAACCGCGCGCTGCAGCTCCAGACCTCCGCGGAAGTCAGCCGCGCCGCGACCTCAATCCTGGACGTGGCCGAGCTGCTGCCCCGGATTGTGGACCTCATCCACGACTCGTTCGCTTATGACCACGTGCAGATCTTCCTGGTCGATGAAGCCGGGCAGAAGGCCGTGCTGCAGGCCAGCACGGGTGAGGTCGGCGAGACGATGCTGCGCCTGAAATGGGCGCTTGATGTTGGCTCGAACTCCGTTATCGGGCAGGTCACGCAGCGGGCGGAGCCGGTTATCGCGCTGGATACGGCGGATGCCAAGGTTGTCCACCGGCCCAACCCCTACCTGCCGGATACCCGTTCTGAGATGGCGATCCCGCTGGTATCCCGCGGGCGGGTGGTGGGCGCGCTGGACGTGCAGTCGCGCCAGGCCAATGCCTTCGGCGAGGAAGACGTGCAGGTGCTGACCCTCCTGGCGGATCAGATCGCCGTCGCGCTGGATAACGCGCGGCTGTTCGAGCAGACCCAGAGCTACACGCTGGCGCTTTCCGAGCAGGTGCTCAGCCTGCAGACGATGCTGGAAGCCAGCCAGCGCTTCACCACCATCCTGGACGCGGAGGAAATCCTGCGCGTGGCTGCGGAGGAAATCGTGACGCTGCTGCGCGCCGATCACGCCGGCATCCTGCTGGCCCAGCCGCAGAGCCCCGGCATGGGGCGCCTGGTCGCGGATTACCCGCCGAACCCGGCCATCCAGGGGGTGGAGATGCCCATCGAAGGCGCGTGGTGGCGTGAGACCTACGCCAAGACGCGCCAGCCGGTGATTGTGCCGAACGTGGCGGAAAGCCCGCTGCTGGACGACGCCTCCCGCGCGATGCTGCTCTCCGGCGGGATCAACCAGCTGATGATCGTGCCGTTCATTACCAGCGGTGACCAGGTGACCGGCTCGATCGGGATTGACATCTACGACGGCAGCCGCGAGTTCTCCCGCGAGGACCTGACGCTGGTGCAGCTGTTCGCCGCGCAGGTCGCCAGCGCCTACCAGAACGCGCTCTCCTTCACGCGTGCGCAGCGGCAGGCGGAAGACATGAGTTTCCTCTTCAGCGTCACGACCGCCGCCGCCGAAGCGCCCGACATGGAAGCCTGTATGCGCACCGTGATCGACCAGCTGCAGGGCGCCATCCCCAGCGCCGCGATCGGCCTCTACCTGGCCGACGAGGATCGCGGTCACCTGCATCGCGTGGCGGAATACGCCAGCAGCGACGATGTGAGCATCTCCGAGCACATCCCGTTCACCGGCTGGATCGCCCGGCGGGTCATCGACGCGCGCCGGCCCGTGCATGTGCCGGACCTGCGCGCCCTGGAAGCGACGCACGGCATGATCGCCACCAACCTGCGCAGCCTGGCGGCCACGCCACTCTTCGCCGGGTCGGAGGTCATCGGCCTGATCCTGAACTTCGAGCGGTCTCCCAACGCTTATTCCGAGGCCAACCTGCAGCTGCTCCAGGCGCTGTCCGGCTCGATCAGCGCGGTGGTGCAGAACATCCTGCTGCTGGAAGAAGTGCAGGCGGCCAATGATCGGCTGCGCGAGCTGGACAAGATCAAGAGCCAGTTCCTGGCGAACATGTCCCACGAGCTGCGCACGCCGCTTAACTCGATCATCGGCTTCAGCCGCGTGATCCTGAAAGGCATCGACGGCCCGCTGACCGAGATGCAGGAGCAGGACCTGGAGACGATCCATTCCAGCGGCCAGCACCTGCTCAACCTGATCAACGACATCCTGGACCAGGCCAAGATCGAGGCCGACAAGCTCTCGATCAACGTGGACTGGTTCGACCTGAACAGCGTGGTGGAAGTGGCCCGCTCGATGAGCATCGGCCTGCTGAAGGACAAGCCCATCCGCCTGAACGTGGAGGCGGAAGGCAGCCTGCCGCAGGTCTGGGGCGACGAAATGCGCACCCGCCAGGTGCTGATCAACCTGCTCTCCAACGCGGCCAAATTCACGCATGAAGGCTCGATCACGATCACGATCTTCACCACCCAGCGCGATGACAGCCCGTACGTCCAGGTCGCTGTGACCGACACCGGTATCGGCATCCCCGATAACAAGCTCGACTCGGTGTTCGTGGCCTTCGAGCAGGTGGATGGCTCCCTGACGCGCGGCAGCGGCGGCACGGGCCTGGGCCTGCCGATCTCCAAGAGCCTGATCGAGATGATGGGCGGTGAGCTGTGGGTGGAAAGCACGGTCAATGTTGGCTCGACCTTCAGCTTCACCATCCCGGCCTTCGCCAGGGAATCGACCCGCCCGGCCGAGGAAGACCCCGAAAACGACCCGCTGAAATCCGAGGCGCAGACGCCCTACGAGGAGCAGCCTGCGCCGGAGCGCAAGGTCGTGCTGGTGATCGATGGCGAGGTGGGCATGCACCAGGTGTATCGCCGCCACCTGAGCAAGGAAGGCTACACGGTGGAAGCGACCACCAACGCGGCCCAGGCGCGTGACGTGCTGTATGTCACCCAGCCGGATTTGATCATCCTGGATGTGGTGACGGGCGGCGGTGAGGGCTGGGGCGTGCTGGAATGGCTGGCCGGGGAGGAAAGCTATCGCATCCCCGTGATCGTCGCCAGCCTGCAGGCCGATGAAGCCCGCGCCACCGAGCTGGGGGCGGTCGCCTGCCTGGCGAAGCCGTTCACGCCAGACGCGCTGGTCAGGCTGGTGCGGGAAGTGGAAGCCCGCCACGTGCCTGACCGGGTGCTGATCATCGATGACAAGCCGGAGACTCTGCGCCTGTTTGTGGAGACGCTCAAAGATCAGCCGCGCTACCATGTCCAGACCGCGACCAGCGGCGCGCAGGGGCTGGAGATGATCCAGCGCAAGCGCCCGGATGTCGTGCTGCTGGACCTGAACATGCCGGAGCTGGACGGTTTCGCCGTGCTCAGCCAGCTGCGCAGCAACCCGCGCACGCAGGGCATCCCGGTGGTGATCGTCACGGCGGAGGATGATCTGGCGGCTGAGCGGCGCGCTGACCTGGGTGATGTGATCGTTTATAGTAAGAATGCCACGGATGAAGGGCAATTACTCACTGGCGTACAAACCTTGCTGGCCGATAATGGGGAGCCTGTACCGCATTCTAACGGAGATAATGCTGCGTGAGTCACAAACAAATCGAACTCGTGTGCGTGCATTGCGCGCACCGGATGCCCTATGACCGGCCAACCCCGGAATGCCCGAAGTGTGGGGAGAACATCCTGCGGGCCGAGTATGACCTTGAACCGCTGAAGTATGGCAACTGGGCGCGCCGCGTGGCAAACCGCAAGGCCAACATCTGGCGCTACCACGAGCTGCTGCCGCTGCATGACCCGGCCAATATCGTGACGATGGGCGAGGGCGGCACGCCCCTGATCCCCGCGCCGCAGCTCGGCTCCATGCTCGGCCTGAAGCACCTCTATTTCAAGGACGAGCGCCAGGGGCCGACCAACAGCTTCAAGGACCGGCAGGCCGCGGTGGCGATCAGCGTGATGCGCGAGATGGGCATCACGGAAGCCGTGGTGGCCAGCACGGGCAACGTGGCGATGGCCTACGCCGCCTACGCCGCCCGTGCCGGGATTAAGCTGTGGGTGTTTCTCACCAGCCAGGTCCCCGGCGACAAAATGCGCGAGGTCGCGCTGTACGGCGCGGAGGTGATCAAGGTCACCGGCACGTATGACGAAACCAAGCTGGTGGCGAACCGCTTCGCCCGCCAGAAGGGGCTGTATGAAGACCGCGGGATCAAGTCGATCGCCGCGGTGGAGAGCATGAAAACGCTGGCCTTTGAGCTGGCGGAGCAGCTGGAAGGCCGCGCGCCGGACTGGTTCATTCAGGGCGTCAGCGGCGGGATGGGGCCGATCGGCGTGGTGAAGGGCTTTGAGGAGCTGCGGGCCATGGGCGCGGTGGACAAAGTGCCGTCGCTGGGCATCGTGCAGAGCGATGGCTGCGCGCCGATGGTCAACGCCTGGAACGCCGGCCAGCCGATTGCGACCCCGATCGACAACCCGACGACCATGATCGCCACGCTCAGCACGGGCAACCCTGGCCGCGCCTACCAGATGCTGTACGACGTGATGAAGACCTATGGCGGCGCGGCGGCCAGCGCCAGCGACGCGGAAGCGTTCGAGGCGACGCCGATCGTGGCCCGCACCGAGGGCATCAGCGTGGAGCCGGCCACCGCCGTGACCTTCGCCGGGCTGTTCAAGCTGGTTCGCAGCGGCCAGATCAAGCCCGATGACGTGGTGGTGATCAACGTCTCCGGCCACACCTTCCCGGTGGAAAAGCACGTCCTGGGCGACCAGTGGAGGCGCGACCTGAACGTGGCCGAGATTGGCGGGCGGATCAACCTGCCTACCGAGGGCATCCTCAGCGCGCTGGAACACGTGCGCAAGCAGTTCAGCCGCGTGCTGGTGATCGAGGATAACCAGGATGCCGCCCGGCTGGTGCAGCGCATCCTGCAGGCCAACGGCGACTATGACATCGAGCTGGCCTTTGATGGCGCAGAAGGCATGCGCCGCATCCGGGAGAACCCGCCCGACCTGATTATCACCGACATCATGATGCCTAACCTGGATGGCTTCCAGCTGATTGACGAAGTCAACAATGACGAGCGCCTGAGCGACATCCCGATCATCGTGCTGACGGCGAAAGAGCTGACCGCTCACGAACGGGAGCGCCTGAGCGGGCAGATTACGGCCCTGCTGCAAAAAGGGTCTACAATGGATGAAAAGCTGCTGCAGAGCATCCTGACCGCCCTGAACTGAGGCCGCCTTGCCCCGGCAGGCGGGAGCCAAACGCGATGGAAGACAAGCGCCCGACCATCCTGTATATCGAGGACGACCCCGGCAGCCAGGCCCTGGTGCAGCGCACGCTGCAGTTTGCCGGGTATCGGGTGCATGTGGCCGGGACCGGGCTGGGGGGAATCGACCAGGCGAAAACCCACCGGCCCGACCTGATCCTGATGGACATCAACCTGCCCGATCTCTCCGGGCGGGAGGTCACCACCCGCCTGCGCGCCCTGCCCGAATTCCAGGCGACCCCGATCGTGGCCCTCACCGCGCAGTCCCACGCGGGCGAGCGTGAGAAGGCGCTCGCCGCCGGGCTGAACGGCTACATCACCAAGCCGGTTGACGTGGACAGCCTCACCACCCAGGTGCAGGAATTCCTGGATGGCCGGCGCGAGGTGCTGGAGGGCGAGGCGCTGAGCGAGGCGCAGATCGCGTACTCGCAGGAAGTGGTCGGCCGGCTGGAAAGCAAAATCCGCGAGGTCGAGCAGGCCTACAACGACCTCAAGCGCCTGGACAAGATGAAGGAAGCCTTCATCCAGCTCACGGCCCACGAGCTGCGCACCCCGCTGACCCTGATCTACGGCTACGGGCGGCTGCTGCATGACAGCCCGGTGGTGGCCCGCATGATGCTGGAAAGCGAGGAAGTCCACAGCCTGATCAGCATGCTGCTGGAGGCCATCGACCGCATGTCGGCGGTGATCAACGAGATTCTCCTGATCAGCCGCGTGGCGTCTGGCCGGGTGGAGCTGACCGTCAGCCCGGTGCAGATCGCGGCGATCATCGAGCGGGTGGTGAACGACTACCAGAACGCCATCGACCAGCGCTGCCAGCGGGTGCGCATCGATACGCAGTACGCGCCGGAGAAGGTCTGGGCTGACCGCGACCTGCTGACCCTGGCGCTGAACAACCTGATGGGCAACGCGATCAAGTACACGCCCGACGAAGGCCAGATCACGCTGCGGGCCGTCCAGAACGGCGACAACCTCCTGATCACGGTGCAGGATACGGGCATCGGCATCGACAAGGCCGACCAGAAGCTCGTCTTTGACACCTTCTACACGGCGGGCGATACCCAGCTGCATTCCACCAGCAAGGTCGCGTTCCGCGGCGGCGGGCTGGGCCTGGGGCTGGCGATCTGCGCCGAGATCATCAAGGCCCACGAAGGCCGCATCTGGGTGGACAGCCCTGGCCGCAACGAGGCCACCATGCCCGGCAGCGTGTTTTCGATCTCCATGCCGCTGAAGAGCAAGCTGGCCGCGCCGTTCCTGAGGTCCCACCAGGCCGGGTAGGCGGTTGCCACATGCGGCCATGCGACCGCATGTGATCAATTGCACCGGTTCACCTGCCCAATAGCAGGTGCATCTCCCCCGGCCCGGCGTTATCGTGGGGCCATGACTGAACGACTGTGTTATCTGCGCCTCTGGTTTAGCTGCACGCCATACTGCCACCCGCTGCACGGGAGGTAGCCTTTCTGCGCGCGGCCAGAGCGCCCCTTGTTAGTTTTCGTACGCCCTGACCCACACTCAGGGCGTTTTTTGTTGCGTTTCACGCTATGACGGGGGGTAAAACCTGATGACTGTGCCATCTGTGGCAAAAGCGGCCGGTAAAACGGCGATCACGCGCGACGGGTTCACGACCGGGCTGGGCGTGCTGGCGGCGACGCTCGGCTCCGCGGTGGGGCTGGGCAACATCTGGAAGTTCCCGGCGCTCACCGGCATGAACGGCGGCGCGGCCTTCATCCTGATCTACCTGCTGTGTACGCTGCTGGTGGGGCTGCCCGTGATGATCGCGGAGCAGATGCTGGGCCGCCATGCGCGGGCGGACGCGATCCGGACCTTCCGCAAGCTGGCGCCGGGGCGCTTCCCGTGGTGGATCACGGGCGTGATGGGCTTCGCGGCGGCGTTCCTGATCATGGGCTTTTATACCGAGGTCGCGGGCTGGGTCTTCGCCTATATCGTCAAGGCGGCTTCCGGCCAGGTGCTTTCCACCGATCCGGCGGTGACCTCCGCCGCGTTTGAGGGCCTGGTCACCAGCCCGCTGCTCTCGCTGGTCGTGCAGTGGGTCGTCCTGCTCCTGATCGGCGCGATTATCATGATGGGCGTCTCGAAAGGCATTGAGCGCACGACCAAGCGCCTGATGCCGGTGCTGTTCGGGCTGCTGGTGCTGGTGGGGCTGCGCAGCCTGACGCTGCCCGGCGCGGGCGAGGGGCTGGCCTTTCTGTTCCGCCCGGATTTCTCCGCGATCAGCGGCGAGGTCGTCCTGATCGCGATGGGCCTGGCCTTCTTCAAGCTCTCGCTGGGGATGGGCACGATGCTGACCTACGGCAGCTACTTCCGCGAGGATCAGAACATCCCGGCCACCGCCACCCGCGTGATGCTGGCCGACCTGACCGTTTCCCTGCTGGCCGGGATCGCGATCTTCCCGGCGGTGTTCGCCTTCGGCTTCGCGCCGGATGCCGGGCCGTCGCTGCTGTTTGTGACGATCCCGGCGGTCTTCACCGCGATGCCGCTGGGCAGCGTGTTCATGGTGCTGTTCTTCATCCTGTGCGCGGTGGCCGCTACCGGGGCTATGCTCTCCCTGCTGGAAGTGCCGGTCTCGATCCTGAACGAGCAGTTCCAGATGTCCCGCCGGCGCGCCACCGTGATCACGCTGGTCGGGCTGGCGCTGGTGGGGTCACTGGCGGCGCTTTCCAGCAGCGCCACCGCCGGCCTGAAGCTGTTCGGCATGAACGCCTTTGACCTCTACGATTACACGACCTCAAACATCCTGCTGCCGCTGGGCGGGCTGCTGATCTGCCTGTTCGTGGGCTGGGTGTGGGGCTACAAGAACATGAAGGCCGCGCTGAGCAACCACGGCGCGCTTTCCAACGAGCGCGTGATCACCGGGCTGTTCCTGCTGGTGAAGTTCGTGGCGCCGGTGCTGATCCTGATCATCATGCTCAACGGGCTGGGGATCGTGTAGCGGCTGCCGCCTGACTGACAAACGCAGCAAGGGCGTTCCCTCCGGGGAGCGCCCTTGTTCGTGTGTGGTGGATGCGCCGCTATTGCAGGTAGGCGATAACCTGGTCTTTCCAGCCGGGCAGCAGCAGCGCCAGCAGCAGGAGATTAAACAGCACGCCGCCGTACTGCGCCCCGGAAGGCACCGCGCGCCAGAACGGCACGATGGCCACCAGCGACACAAGCGCCGCGATCACGGTGACGGTGGGCCACCAGGCCTGGCCGCTGTACAGCCCGACCCCCGCCGCCACAAAGAGCACCAGCGCCGCCAGCCACACCAGCCCGAACACCTTACCGACCGGGCTGGCCAGCGTCACCCCGCCACCCAGCAGCCAGGGCGCGTCATTCGTGCCGACCGGCACCTGGGTCCAGGCGCCCAGGAAGCCGATGACATGCCCGATGCCGTGCATAACCAGCGCCGCCAGCAGAATCCACTTGATTGCCGTTGCCATGATAAAGCCCCCCTTCAACTGAACTGATCTTCACCTCTGTATACGCGGCCTGTGCGCCCGGCGTTGCAGGCTGCTTATTCCGGGTGCCATTCCTCCGCGGTCTCCCACAGTTGCAGAAAGTCCGCGCGGAAGATATCGAACCACTTGGGCTCCGCCTGGCGGGTGAGGTGGATGAACGGCGCCTGCTGATCCACCGGGCGCGCGTCGACGCGGTACATGTACGGGTGGGCGGTCATGAAGCCGTCGGGGGCGTCCGGGTCGGAGATGAAGTAGCCCACCGCCGGGCGTATGCCGGTCACGCGCAGCCCCACCTCGTGCGGGTAGGCCGCCTGGACTTCCGCCAGGTTATCCAGCGAGGAGAGGATGCGCCGCTGGAAGCGCTCAAACTCCAGGCTGTCCGGCGTGGTGCTGGCATCCATCCGGCCCAGGAAACGCCCCACCTCCAGCAGCGCCTCGTTCTGGCGCGGGTCCAGCAGCAGGAAGCGCAGGCAGTCCTCCGGCGGGGGATCGCCCGCTTCCTCTGCGGCGTGGATCGCGGCCTCCACCACGTTCTTGAACAGCCCGATATGCTCTGACGTTTTGCTCATGGCGATGCCGCTGATCCACAGGCCGCGCCGCACGCGGCTGATGAGCAGCTCGACCTTGGTGTAGTTGGTGTAGGATTGCAGCACCGGCGGCTTGAAGAGCGCCAGCGGGCCGTCATAGCGCCGCTGAAAGCGCCGGGTGAAGGTGGGTAGGTCGTGCTGGGCGGCGGTCTCCACGCGGTCCACCAGGGCGGGGTCGGTCAGCTTCAGGAACAGCCCCTGGGTGCGCAGCGCCGCCAGCAGCCCCACCACGGCCTGTTCGTAGCGCTCGGCGTCGTCCAGGTCGAACGTGAAATCCACGTAGTGCAGGTCGATCAACTCGGAGCCGACCCGGGCGTCATCATCCACCAGCAGCGGGATCACGGGCTTCTTCAGCTCGCGCAGGAAGTAGCGCAGCTGGGCATCCACCCGGCGCGAGAACATGGAGGAAGGCGAGACGATCAGCAGCATGACCCGCGCGTCATTCAGGCCGCGCTGGGCCGCCTCCCCCCACGACGTCTGGTCGATGACATCATCCAGGTCTGACCACACGCTGATCCCCGCTGCCTTAAGGTCTTCCCGCAGGCGGGCGGCCAGCGTTTCGTCCCTGGCCCCTTCCCGGTAGTTGATGTACACCCCGGCGTTGTGGCGCGTGTCGTTCAGATACTTGATCAACTGTAACCCCCGGTTGATATTCAGCGCCCACTCCTGCTCGCCCGCCGCGCGGAAGTCCACCCACTGGTACGCGGTCAGCTCCTCCGGGATGGTGCAGTCCTCCAGCAAGATGGGCAGCACGATCTTGTTAAGGGTGCGCGCCAGCTGCCACTCCTTGCGCACCTGCTGCGATTTCACCCCGGCCGGGGTAAGGATCACCAGCACCGCGTCGGATTGCATCACGTTCTGGCGCACCTGGGCTTCCCACAGGCCCGCGCTGATATCGCTGATGTCCAGCCACACATTGTATCCGGCGCCATCCAGCCAGTCGCGCAGCTGGCTGGCGAACTGCTGGTTGGCGCGGGCGTAGGATAAGAACACCTGCATGGATGTTTCCCCCTCCTTGATCCCCTAACACAGTCAATTCCCAGTATATAGCGAATTCCAGCGCGTGAAGCGGCGAGTTTGGTACAGCCGCGCCTGCCTCCCGCGTCAGGGAGACGTCGGGCGGTCGCCCATTCAGCCGGGCAGGAATGTACGGTATAATTCGCCCCGCTGTATAGCCTGCCGGCGGGTTCATGCCCGGTGGCCGGATAAACCCTGTTCCCCTGTGGAGACGCGCGCGGATGCGAAAATACGCCCCCGATCTGCTGATACTCGCCCTGCTGGCCCTGCTGCCGCTGATCTTCTTCGCGCCGGTCACGCTGGGCGACCGCACCCTGCTGCCGGCCGACAACCTGTTCCAGTGGGAGCCATTCCGCACCTACCGGGAAGTCGTCAGCGCGCCGGACGTGCCGCATAACGGCCTGCTCTCCGACCTGATCCTGCAGAACTACGTATGGAAGGGCTTTATCCGGGAGAGCATCCGGGCCGGGGAGCTGCCCCTGTGGAACCCGCACCTGTTCGCGGGCGTGCCGTTCTTCGCGGCGGGCCAGAGCAGCGCGCTTTACCCGCTGTCGTTCCTGCATTACGTCCTGCCGCTGCAGAACTCCTACGGCTGGTATGCCGTGCTGCAGCTGTGGATCGCCGGGCTGGGCATGTACGCCTTCACGCGCGGGCTGGGCCAGCGCCGGATCGGGGCGCTGATCGCCGCCATTAGCTGGCAGCTTTCCGGCTTCATGCTCGTGCGGACGGTCTTCCCCATGATTCAGAGCGCCGTGGCCTGGCTGCCGGTGCTGCTGCTGATGATCGAGTACGTCATCCAGAGCCGCCCGCTGCTGGGCCGGCCGGCCACCATGCCCTGGCTGGCGATCGGGGCGATCAGCCTGGGGCTGATGATCTACGCCGGGCATGTGGAGATTACGTACTACACGCTGCTGGTGATGGCCTATTACGCCGCGTTCCGGCTGGCGGCGGGCTGGTGGGCGGCCCGCAGGACGCCCGGCGCGCTGGCGAAGCTGCTGCGGCGCGGGGCGTGGCTGGCCGTCATGGTCGCGGGGGGGATGGCGCTGGGCGCGGGGCAGTTCATCCCGCTGTTCGAGCTGGTGAGCCACAACTTCCGCGAAGGCTCCGCCACGCTGGAGCAGGTGCTGGGCTGGGCCTACCCCAAACGGCGCGTCCTGGCCTTCCTGATGCCCAACTTCTTCGGCAACCCGGCCCACCACAGCTACTTTGACCTGTTCCTGCGCCAGACCGTCCCGGCGGGCGTGAACGCCCTGGGGGAGCCGATCAGGACGATTGACTGGGGCATCAAGAACTATGTGGAAGGCGGGGCGTACCTGGGCATCCTGCCGATGGCGCTGGCGGCTTACGGGCTGGTGACGGCCTGGGGGCGGCGCGCGCAGGGCGCGTTCGACGGCCGGCCCTTCCGCGCGATCTTCGCGGCGCTGGGCGGTGTCTCCCTGACGTTCGTGTTTGGCCTGCCCACCTACGCGCTGCTCTATACGCTCCTGCCGGGCATCAACCAGCTGCATTCGCCCTTCCGCTGGATGTTCCCGGTGACGATCTCGGTGGCGGTGCTGGCCGGGTTCGGCGCGGATGCGCTGGCCCGGTCGCACGAGTCGCGTGCGGGGTCGCATGAATCGCATGCGGGGTCGCATGAATCGCATGCGGGGTCGCACGTGAATCGTGCGACGCGCTGGTTCGGGCGCGTTCTGGCGGCGCTGGGCGGGCTGACCCTGCTGGGGCTGGGGGCGAGTTACGCCCTGTACCCGCAGATCGAGCCGCTGATCGAGCGCGCGCTGCGCTCGCTGGCGCTGGCGGAGCGCGCCTTCACCGACGCGCCCATGTTCTACAGCTACCAGTTCGGGAATGTGCTGGCGCTGGGTGTTTTCCTGCTGCTGGCAGGGGGCGTGTTCCTGCTCAGCGGGCGGGCGTGGCGGCTGCGACGGCTGCCGCTGTGGCAGGCGGGCGCGGTGATCGTCGTGGCGCTGGACCTGATGCTCGCCACGGCGGGCTTTAACCCGGCGGTAGACCCGGCCCTGCTCGATTTCACGCCGCCCGCGTTTGAGTGGCTGCGCGGCCAGTATGAGCAGGAAGGCCCGTTCCGCGTCACCACCTATGAGGCGCCCGGCGCGAACACGGCCAACGCCAACATGCCCTGGATGTTCGGGCTGGAGGATGTGCGCGGCTACGACAGCATCATCCCCAGGCAGTACACGCAGTACATGGGCCTGATCGCGCCCCAGTTCCAGCTGGAGTACAACCGCGTTGCCCCGCTGACCACCGACACGCCGGGGGCGCTCGGCTCCCCGCTGCTGAACGCGCTCAACGTGCGCTACGTGATCACGGAAGGCACGATCGAAAACCCGATCTACCGGCTGGCCTACGAAGACGAAGCGGTGCGCATCTACGAGAACACGCATGCCATGCCGCGCGCCTACACGCTGCCGCTGCGCGCCACGCTGACCTATGCCGACTTTGAGGGCTTCCAGGCGCTGCTGGCCGAACCGGGCGTGGACCTGCGCACCGCCGTGCTGCGCCACGACCCCAACCAGCCGACCTCCGCCGCCGGGGCGCAGCTGGACGCCGACCCCGTGGCGCAGCCGATCACGGATTACCGCAATATCACGGTCTTTGTGGATGCCACCGTCAGCGAGCCGTCGTGGCTGGTCCTGAATGACAGCTACTTCGAGGGCTGGCGGGCCTTCATCCGTCCTGCCGGCGCGCCGGAGGACTTTGAGTGGGAAATCCCGGTGGCGCTGGTGAACGGCAACTTCCGCGGCGTGCAGATCGACCCGGCGGCGCTGGCCGAACATTACGCGGAACCTGCCGCGGCGGGGGAGGTGGCGCTCTCCGACACGTGGACGGTGCGCTTCCGCTACAGCCCGGCCAGCTTCCAGGTGGGCGCGTTCCTGAGCTTCATCACCGCGGCGGCGATCCTGTTCGGGCTGGGGGTGTGGCTGTGGCGCACGCTGTACACCGCCCGCACCGAGGAACGCAGCGGCACGATGCAGCGCCTGGCGAAAAACAGCGGCGTGCCGATCCTGATGAACCTCTTCAACAAGGGCATCGATTTCGCGTTCGCGTTCATCATGCTGCGCGTGCTGGGGCCGGAGAACGCGGGCATCTACTATTACGCCATCGTCGTGTTCGGCTGGTTCGATATCCTCACGAATTTCGGGTTGAACACCTTCCTCACGCGGGAGGTCGCCCGCCATCGCGACCAGGCCGGGCGCTACCTGTTCAATACCAGCCTGCTGCGCGTGGGGCTGGCCGGGATCGGGCTGCCGGCCCTGCTGCTGTTCCTCGCCATCCGCCAGGGGGCCGTCACGCCGCCGCTGTCGCCCGTGGCGCTGGTCGCCATCGGCCTGCTGTACGTAGGCCTGCTGCCCAACAGCCTGAGCACCGGTCTCAGCGCGCTGTTCTACGCCTTTGAGAAAGCCGAATACCCCGCCGCCATCGCCACAGCCAGCACGTTTTCCAAAGCGGTGCTGGGCCTGCTGGCGCTGCTGATGGGCTGGGGCGTGATCGGGCTGGCCGGGGTGAGCATCATCACCAATCTGATCACGCTGGGGCTGATGCTGTGGTTCGCACGGCCTCTGATCTGGCCGGAGGGGCGGCCATCCCGGCGCCCGCGCACTAGCGTTGAAGGCGGCCCGCGCATTGGAATTGAGCGCGGCCTGATCCGGCACATGCTGGGCGAATCCTGGCCGCTGATGATCAACCACCTGCTGGCCACGATTTTCTACAAGATCGACGTGATCCTGATGGAAGCGATCAACGGGGCGACGGTGGTCGGCTGGTACAGCACCGCCTACAAGTGGCTGGACGCGCTGCAGGTGATCCCGTCGTTCCTCTCCGCGGCGCTGCTGCCGGTGATGAGCCGCCAGGCGCAGGATGACCCGCCCGCGCTGGTGCGCTCCTTCCGGCTCACAGTCAAGCTGCTTTCGCTGGTGGCGCTGCCGGTGGCGGTGGCCACCACGTTCATCGCGCCCGCGCTGGTGCTGATCCTGGGCGGCTCCGAATACCTGCCGGATGGCGCGGTGGCGCTGCAGATCATGATCTGGAGCGTGCCGGTGGGCTGGATCAACAGCATCACGCAGTATGTCCTGATCGCGCTGGATCGCCAGCGCACGCTGACCCGCGCGTTTATCTTCGCGGTCGCCTTTAACATCGTGGGCAATCTGATCTTCCTGCCGGCCTACAGCTACCGCGCCGCGGCGATCATCACCATCCTGAGCGAGAGCCTGCTGCTGATCATGTTCTTCCGCATCCTGGGGCAAACCCTGCGGGAGCGCGTCCCGGCGGATGCGCGGGAGATCGGGCTGGTCGGGATGCTGTGGCGGCCCGGGCTGGCGGCGCTGCTGATGGGCGCAGCCCTGGCGGCCCTGTGGCCGGTGAACGGCCTCCTGGCGCTGGCGGGGAGCGTCGCCGTGTATGGCGGGCTGCTGGCCGTGCTCCAGCCGTTTGACGCGGGCGAGCGCGCCCAGCTTCGCCCGCTGCTGCCTGCCCGGCTGCGGCGCGCCACCCCCGCGGCCTAGCCTGACCGCCACACGCAAAAAACGCCCGCCGGACAAAACCCGGTGGGCGTTTTGGGTGAGGCCGTTGCTGGTTCTGCGCTGGCTTTTCCTGCTGGCTACCGGCCGATGATCCTGAACTTCACCTGCGAGCCGCGCTCGTTTGCCACCAGCCTGATATTCAGCTCGGGGTCGCGCAGCAGCCCGCGAATGAACGGATTGCCCAGCACGCGCATCGCCAGCTCTTTGCCGCCGCGCATCAGTTTCACATGGTAGACGGTGACGAAACGCGCTTCGCCAAACCAGATGTGCTCCACTTCCACCGTGCGGGCGATGGCCCAGCCGGATTGCAGGTAGCGGGCGAGCTGGTCGCCGCTGGCATAGACCTGCGCCGGGGACCAGTAACGGAACTGACGGGGATCGCTGCTGGAGTAGTCGTAGGAATTAAGCACCTTTGCGAATTGAATCGTCATGATGTGCTCCTTAATATTATCTTGAAGGCGGGGCGCGCCGGGCCGCTGCCAGCCCAGGCCGCAAATGAACTGTATTCCGGTGTCAGTGGTAACTCTCTTTGTATCGAGTATATAACAACTCAGCCCGAAACGATCGGGGCGGTCTCATGTTGGCTGACCAGGCAGGCGAAAAAACAGCGGTGGAAGGAGTTTCCCACCGCCTTAAGTCGTCGCCCATCCCGGCGCGCTCAGGCTTCGGTCTTGTCCAGCAGGTCGGTCAGGTCCAGCCGCTTGTAAAGCCGGTTGCGCACCTCGCTGGGCAGGGCTTTTTCCGCCGGGGTGGTATGGTACAGCTCAACCGTCTTGGCCAGCGTGTCCACCACGATCCGGCAGTTTTCACACCCGGCCATATGCGCCTCGATCTCGCGGCACAGGCTTTCATCCAGCTCGCCATCCACATAATCGGACAGGCTGTCCAGCAGTTGACGACACTCGTTGTGGTCATGCGCGTGGTCGGTCATGGTCCGGGTCTCCTAAAAAATACCAGCGAATAACATTATCAGCCCCGGCGCGTTCCCGCAAGCCTGTGTATGCCCGGCGGTCTGGTGCGGAGGGGGAGAAGATGCTGCTCAACGCTGCGCTCTACCTGATTAGGTGCAGGAATCGGCGGGAGGTTACACCGGCGCATCAGCGCGTGATGATCACCCCGGTGAAATCCGCCGCTGCGAAAGCCCCCGCGGCCGCTTCATCCCCGTAAAGCTGCGCGCGCAGGAAGGCCGTGACCAGGTGGTTGGTGATGTCATGCGCGCGGCCCATATCCCACACCGCGTCGGAACAGCGATTGAACTGCCCCAGCCGGATCGCCGCCGCGCTGCAGCCATCCGCGAACAGGTAATGGTCGCCGTTCTCCAGCACCGCCAGCGTCTTATCCGCGCTGCCCAGGTACGCGAACGCCGCGAACGCGTCCCGCGGCGGCAGCGTGACCGAATCCGCGGAGCCGACCATGATCAGCGCCGGGGTGGTCAGGGCCGCCAGCCCGTCCGGCCCGAAGATCGGGGCGTTATAGGGCGCCAGCATCACCGCCGCCCGGATGCGCGGGTCGGTGGTGGCGGGCCACAGCCCGTCCGGGAGGGAGTCCAGCCCGCGCCGTTCGGCGATGGTGGGCAGCGACCGGGCCAGGAAGCACACGTTATCGCGCAGGTTATCCGGGGAAAGTTCGGCCAGGCGGGCCGCGGCGGGCGCTTCCGGCAGGGTCGGCTCCGCGCACCATGCGCGGAAAGCCGCCGTATCCAGGCGCGCGCCGCCCGCGGCCAGGGCGGTATAGCCGCCGAAGGAATGCCCGCTGACCGCGATGCGCGCCATATCCATCAGCCCGGCCAGCGGGCTGTCGGCGGGCAGCGCGTCCAGATACGTGATCTGGCGCAGGATGTCCAGCGGGCGCGTGCCGAAGTTCTGGATCAGGCCGTTAAGATAGGCCGCGTCGCTCCCGCCGAACAGCGCGTCCTGCACCGTGTTGCCGGGGTGGTCGGCGGCGATCACGACAAAGCCGTGCGAGGCCAGGTGCTCCGTGAGGTACAGGCTTTGAAAGCGCATTCCGCCGCTGCCGTGGGAGAAGATCACCAGCGGGTAGGGGCCATTGGCCGCGTCCGGCGCGGCGTCTGGCAGGGCGCGGCCTTCCAGCGTGAACAGACCCACCCGGTAACGCGCCGCTTCCTCCAGCTCATCGGGGTTCAGGGCAGGGTACCACACAGTCGCGCTCAGCGGGGCCTCCCGCCCGGCGACTCCTTCCTCCCCGGGGATGGTGATCTCCAGCGTGCCGACCGGGTGGGGGCCGCGCTGCGCGTAGGGCGGCGCGTCCGGGCGCTGGGCGGCGGCAGGCAGCGCCCCCGCGACCAGCAGCGCGATCACAAGTCCGACGATCCACAGGCGATGTGTAGCCATGCTTATCCTCCTCCCACAGATGCACAGGGGGCTGTTCCGCAGCCCTTGCAGCCCTGCAGTTGCAGGCTGATGAACTCTGGAAAATTGATGCGCATGCGTCAGACACGGTATTAGTAGCGTCGCTTTGCAAAGCGACGCTACGCACAGGCCGCATCAATCAGCCAGAATTGATAATGCCATAGCCGCATTAAACAGTACAGCGCGATTCAGACTTCAATCCCGCCCGGCCTACACGTCGGGCGTGTCCATAACCAGCAGGCCCTCCGCCCGCAGAAAGGCGCGGACGGCCTCCTGCCAGGGGCGCAGGGTGATGCCCAGCAGGGCGGCGGCGGTGTTCGCCAGCACGCCGTATTCCGGGGGGATGGAGGGGCGCGGGTACTGGGCCAGCACAATCGGCTCGACCGGCACATGGGCGAAGCCGGTGTTGTCCAGCACGAAGCGGGCCAGCCCCCAGCGCGAAATCTCCCCGGCGTTGGTCAGGTGGTACGTGCCAAAATGCCCTGTCCCCAGCAGGCGGATGATCGCTTCCGCCAGGTCGTCATTGTAGGTCGGGGCGCCGATCTCGTTGGTCACCACGCGCAGGCGCTGCCCGGCGCGGGCGCGCTCCAGGATGGCCTGCACGAAGTTGCGCCCGCCGTGGGCGATGATCCAGGACGGTCGCACGATGTAATGGCGCGGCAGCAGCTCGCGAACGATCTGCTCTGCCACCCATTTGCTGTAGCCATAGGGGTTGGCCGGGCGGGCGACATCGTATTCCAGGTAGGGGGTGGTGCGCGTGCCGTCAAAGACTTCGTTGGTGCTGATATGCACCAGCGGCGCGCCGACCTGCTGGCAGGCCAGGGCCACGTGTTTTGTGCCGTAGGCGTTGACGCGCAGGGCGCGTTCCGGCTCGCGCGCGCAGCCGTCCACGTCCGTCCAGGCTGCACAGTGGATCACGAGGTCAGGGCGGGCGGCGATCACGTCATGCACGGCTGCCGGGTCGCTCAGGTCGGTTTCGGGCAGGTCCAGCCCGGTGACCGTGTGCTCGGCGGCGAGCAGCGCGGCCAGCCTGCCCCCCAGGCGGCCCCGTGTCCCGCTAATGACGATGTGCATAAGGCTTGCGGCTCCTTCCCCAGGCGGCGCGGCGATTGTTCATCCGGCAGGGGAGTATACCCGATCCGGCGGCGGAGGGGGCGGACTCCCTTAATGCGCTGTGACTCAGGGGGGCAGGGTTGGGTAAACCGCCCGCGGGATTCTGTGGGGTTTAGCCCGTGGCGGCGCCGCGGGGATGTGGTATCTCTGGGATTAAGTACCTATGCATAAAATGACCGGAATGTGAAAAAAGAGCACATCTCGCTCAGAATAGGAGTACGACCTACCCATCTGAA
>NPIE01004801.1_pt1 | contig 43266 bp, 32 predicted proteins | sample 8637661 | NCBI WGS metagenome assembly NPIE01 (sample SAMN07420842, study PRJNA396082) | bioreactor metagenome | isolation source: sample BA12 brine-fed electro-methanogenic bioreactor BA | place: Japan: Kochi | collected 2016-12-09 | reverse complement strand
CCAGGGTCTCTCAATTCCAAGGCCTAATGCTATGATATCGTTGCCATTCATACGTTTCTCCTCGATATTTGGTGTGGATTTGATCTTATGATATCAAATCCACACGAAATGACGAGGAGCCAATAGAATATACCATAAAATCACATCAAGTTATATTATTTCAATACATTATCTTTTTTCGTTAGATTTTTTCTTGTCCGCCGTCAGGCCTCTCCGAGAAGTTTTGCAAGAGGCTTTTCTAATAATGAATGTAAACGTTACCATCAGCGCCCGCTGAAGATACACTCTCCGTTTCATTTTCCTGTTTCGCCCACAAAAAATAAACTGATTGGAATTGTTTCGCAAAAAAAATATTACATTACATATCAAATTATTAGTGATCTTTGCGCTCGCTACTGACTTAAGTTCTGCTGAATCGCAGAGAAATATTGATTGAGTTTGCCCCAAAATCATGTTATGTAAACGTTACCATTTTTTTTTGGTAGAGCTTCTCATTTGCCTAAATTATTGCCCATAACAATGTCTAATCAAATAGGAATAAAGCAAATCGCCGAAATTGCCGGTGTGTCCGTTACCACCGTATCCCGAGCCATTAACAACCCAGGCAAACTAAAGCTTGAAACTCGGCGTAAAGTTCTACAGGCACTTGAAGATCACGGATATGTCTATAACGCTGCTGCGGCAGATCTAGTTCGAAAGAGATCTACTGTCATTGGAGTTCTCATTCCCAATGCCAAAATTCCCCTTTTTGCTTCTGCGCTCCTTGGGATTCAAGATTACCTGCAGGGAGTGGGGTACTCAATGCTGGTTGGCAACAGTAAATATGATGAAAAAATCGAGAGTAGCTTGCTCAAACAATTTCATGAAAGGCAGGTGTCTGGAATCATAGGAGTCGACCTCAGCAATGACAGAGGAAAATTTGAGAAATGGCTGAAATCAGCAGATATACCCTGTGTTATAATGTTGGAGAAACTTCAGGATTCTGAATTGAATTATGTGGGTTTCGATAACCAGAAAGCTGCAATGGCTATGACAAATTACTTGTTAAGCCTGAATCACAAAAGGATCGGTTTCCTGATTGGTCCATATTCCAAAACTGAGCGGATAAGAAAAAGGCTAGATGGATATCTTGCCGGTTTAAAAGCTGCGGGACTGGAAGTCGATCCCAGTATAATAATAGAAACTGAGATAAGTTTAAGTAACGGCGTACATGCATTTAATGAACTTTTGTCTAGAGATGACCCTCCAACGGCAATTTTTGCCGCTGCGGATTACCTTGCCCTTGGTGCATTGCGGGCGGCACATGAAAAAGGCCTGAGGGTTCCTCAAGATATCTCCATTGCTGGATTTGGGGATCTCGACGTCGCAGCCTATTCCACTCCCCCGCTCACAACGGTAAGAGTACCTGGCTATGAATGTGCATACTTGGCCTCGGAGATTTTGCTAAGACTCATTAATAAGGAGGAAAAGAGGCACTATCAGTACTGTCTGGATACAGACTTGATAATTCGTTCCTCATGCCAGGCAATTTAACTTCAATCGATTCAGAGGGGCTTAGATATTGTGAAGAAATTTCTTTATGTCCTTGACGACCTTGATAAGTATATAGCGGTGGCCACCCTTACCACCACTATTCTCCTTCTGGCGGTTCAGGTGTTCAGTCGCTACGTGTTCAAATTACCGATTGCATGGGCTGAAGAAATATCGCGGTTTACCTTTGTGTGGGCAGTCTATATGGGTGTAAGTATGGCCGCCAGGTCTAACGAACACATCCGTGTAGTCGCCCATTTCAAATTGCTTTTTCCGGACAATATCTCGAAGAAAATTATAATTTTCGGCGACATCGTGACACTCCTTTTTTCACTCGTCCTTACGGTATATGGTGTCAAGGTTTTGTTCTCGCTGATCGAATATCCGTTTACAGCTCCCGTAACCGGCATATCCATGGTGTGGGTCTACGCGATCATTCCCATCGCGTTCATGTCTCTTTCAATCCGAACGATTCAGGCTTTGTTCAGAAAAGAACCACCAGAAAATTCAAAACATCTCGAGGAGGGTGGATTATGACCGCTGTGACGGTGATGCTGATCACCTTCTTTTTGTTCATTTTCATCGGTATTCCTGTTGCGATCGCAGCCGGATGCGCATCAATGATGGCCTACCTTCTGCAAGGCGTCTCCTTGGAAGTGATGGCCGATATGGCCTACACCTCCATCGACAATTTCACGTTGGTGGCCGTGCCATGTTTTATCCTTGCCGGCCTGCTGATGCAGAAAGGAGGGCTCGCCAAGCGCTTGACCGATCTGGCCAATGCTTTGGTGGGGCACATGATTGGCGGGTTGGGTCTGGTCAGTATTACCGCCTGTGCGTTTTTCGCAGCATTGACGGGGTCCGGGCCGGCGACAACGGCGTCCATCGGCTCCATCATGGTGCCTGCGATGAAGGAGGCAGGTTACAAGGCGGGTTATGCCGGGGCGATCGTCGCCTGCTCGGGCGGTCTCGGAGTCATCATACCGCCCAGCATACCGTTGATTCTTTACGGTGTTATTGCCGAGGTCTCGATCACAAAACTTTTCGTGGCAGGAATCATCCCGGGGCTGCTCATTACGCTGTTGCTCGCGCTCACCAACTACATGTATGCGAGCAAGACAGGGCTCAAGGGCCGGGCGCAGTCCGGAGAAAAGATAAGTATCTGGAGAAGCATTAATAATGCGAAATGGGCTCTTTTTGCTCCGGTCATCATACTGGGGGGGATTTATGCGGGTATTTTTACTCCTACCGAAGCGTCTGTTGTTGCAATTTTTTACTCCGTTCTCGTCGGTTCATTCATATATAGATCATTATCGTTAAGCGATATTATCGCTGCAACAAAACAAACAGTAAAACTAACGGGAATCGCCTTTCTGATCATCTACACCACGATGGTGTTCGGAGAGATTCTGACATTGCACAGAGTTCCTCAGGAAATTGCAGCCGCTCTTCTCGAGTTTACACAAAATAAAATCATCATCAGCGTACTGATATATACCTTCATCCTGTTCATGGGTATGTTCATGGGCGTCATACCCATGATCGTCCTTCTCGTGCCGATACTGCTGCCAATTGCCACCGCAATCGGAATAGATCCTATCCATTTCGGCATCATCTTCGTCGTGGCGGCAGAGATCGGTTTCGAAACACCACCGGTCGGAGCTACGCTATACATCGCGGTACCGATTGCTGAGACTACTATCGAAGATATTTCCAAGTCGGCTATTTGGTTTATTTCAGCTGAAATAATAGGCTTGGTTATCATTGCAGCCATACCATGGTTCAGCTTGGCTCTCATCTCCGTGATTATGTAGATATGCATAGAAAAAATACTTTAGGAGGATGCGGATGAAAAAACATTTCAAAGAGTTGTTTTTCAATTGTTACGGTAAATGATTAATCGATCCTTGAGAATGATGGTAAAAAAGTGCTGTTCGGTGAAGGTTCCCACGAAATGGAGGGTGTTATGAAAAAGTCGGTCTTTTTGTTTACGTTGCTGTTTATCCTTTGTCTCAATGCTACATTATTTGCAGAAACTATTTTTAATTTTGGACACAGTAATCCACCCAATGATCGCAGCCAGAATCATTACTTTTATCTGAAATTTGCAGAACTGGCCAATAAATATAGCAATGGTGAGATTGTCATAAATGAGTTTCCTTCAAATCAACTCGGCGGGGAACAGGACCGGGTCAATAAGGCGAGGAAACAGACCGACCTCATCGTACAGGCATCCACACCGAACGTGAGCCCCTTTGCCCCATCGGCGGGAGTGCTGACATTACCGTACCTGTTCGATGATATCGAGCAAATAAGATCCCTGCTGGCAGGGGAATTCGGCACGGTGGTTCTGCCGGAAAAAATCCGCGAGGAAGCCGGTCTCCGTGTGCTGGGTTATTTAACCACCGGCTTCAGAATGATTACCAACTCCCAGCGATGCATCAACAAAATTGAGGACATGGCTGGCCTCAAGATTCGTGTCCCCAAGGATACCATCATGCTCAAGACGTTTGAATCGTGGGGCATAAATCCGATCACCATGGCTTGGTCCGAGGTTTTTACCGGGTTGCAGCAGGGGGTCATCGACGGTCAAATTAATTCTTATATCACGAATTACGCGGCCAGCTTTCACGAAGTCCAGAAATACATTACGCCCATTTCCGCAATGCCATGGATCTCTCCGATCATGATGAGTGAAAAAGGATTCCAGCGTCTCGATCCGCCGATCCGTGAGGCTCTTTTCAAGGCTGCCCAGGAAGCGGCTCAACTCGAGCAGGAGTGGGGAGTTGTAAAGGAGAAGGAATTTCAGGAAGCCCTCGTGGAGAAAGGCATGACCATGTGCGAACTTGAGGACACTGAAGTATGGAAGGAGAAAGCTCGCGCCATATGGCCGGAATTGTATGAAAAGGTAGGTGGAAAGGAACTGGCGGATTTGGCTGTTCAAAGTCTGCAGTAGCCGATCTTCGCAGGCAGGGTGGGCCTGGAGTTTCAAGGGGCCTGCCCTGCTTTGTTTATTCATCTTCTAAACTGCAAATTTATACCGGGAATCGTCATGCCTGAAAATCCTAACATCATCCTTTTCATCACTGACCAGCAGCGTGCCGATACCATCAATGCCCTCGGTACTCCATGGATGATTACACCAAACCTCGATCGTCTCGTCAGGGAAGGGACTTCATTTACGAGATGTTATACGACATCACCGGTTTGCGTGGCGGCACGAGCGAGCCTGTTCACGGGGTACTACCCGCACGGCACGGGTATATTCACGAACTTTCAGGCATGGGAGCCCGCATGGGTCAAGGACTTGGCTGACAGTGGGTACCATTGCGTCAACATGGGTAAAATGCATATCAATCCCTACGACAGGCTCGCGGGATTCCATCAACGCTATCCGATTGAAAACAAGGATCGCCCCCTTTTTCTTGATGAACACAAGCGCGCATGGCACGATGAATGGGATAAGGCGCTGCATGCGAGAAAATTGATAAAACCGTCCCGCTATAATCGGCTGCAGAAAGATCCGGAAGGGTTCCTGAGGGCGCAGGGGTGCTTCCCCTGGGATCTGGAAGAGGATATGCACCCTGACATATTTTTAGGAGATATGGCGCTCTGGTGGTTAAAAGAGCGCCAGTCCACCGCGCCGCTTTTTCTGCAAATAGGTTTTCCCGGGCCTCATCCCCCCTACGACCCCGACCCGAAGTATCTGTCCCTTTATGACAGCGTGGAAATACCAGCTTCCCAAATCAGTGAGAAGGAATTGAATGAGCAGCCGACTGCAATAAAGAATCTTCGCCGGGACATGATACACATGAATATCGATTCCATAGCATGGAAAGACAGACCAACGCGCGATGATTTGATAAAAATTCGAAAACATTATGCCGCTAACATAACGATGATTGATTATAAAATCGGGCAAATCATGGATGCTCTGGAGCAGAAAGGGTATCTTGAAAATGCAATTGTGATTTTCACCTCGGATCATGGTGATGCGCTTGGTGACCATGGATGTATCCAAAAGTGGAACATGTACGAATCATCGGTAAATGTTCCCCTGATTTTTTGGTCTCCTCAATACGTCCCAGCTGGAAAAACAAGTGAGGAGCTTGTCCAACTGTTTGATATAGCCCCAACGCTTCTTGAAAAAACAGGTGTTTCTATCCCCTTGTCATGGGAAGCTAAAAATCTATGGCCAGTTATTGAGGGTAAGTCGAAAGGTCGAGATGTCGTCTACAGTGAGTTGGCTCGTGACCATATACAGCGTACGAGTGAATACATTATCATGAGAAGAGATAAGGAATATAAACTCGTCTGGTACACCGATGACAATTTCGGTGAGTTATATGATGTGGTGCATGATCAGGATGAAAAAATAAACCTTTGGAACGATGCTTCGTATACGTCTATTCGAAATGATTTGCTCCACGAACTGAAAAACTGGCTCGTACTCAGTATGCTTCGTGCAAATATGAAACCATCGGAAAAGCCGCAACAACCAATGAAGATAAAGTAATTGATTTTTATAGCGTCTCTAACGTATTAATTTTTTCAAAGAGGTTATGAGAAATGGGCAATAACAAAGGAATGGATCAACCAAACATTCTTATAATTTATCCCGATGAATTGAGAGCAGACGCAATTGGTTGTGCCGGCAATAAAGTAATTAAAACACCCCATATTAACAGGTTGGCAGAAGAAGGCGTTCAGTTTGAGCAAGCCTTTGTATCTTTCCCACTTTGCACCCCTTTTCGAGCATCACTTTTTACGGGGAAATACGCCCATTCTACAGGGTGCTATGCGAATCATCTCCAAATCAATCTTGATCAGGATTTTCTTTCCCAGATCCTCAAGGACAATGGTTATCAGACCGGGTACATCGGTAAATGGCATTTAGACGGGGGGGGTAAACCCGGTTTTGTACCAAAGGAAAGGCGACTTGGTTTTGATCACTTTATCGGTTTCAACAGGGGGCACTATTACATGAATGCCATCTATTTTAAAGATACCGATCAACCATATCATTGCCCTCGCTATGAGCCTGATTTTCAAACAGATCATATGATTGAATTTATGAACAATGCCCTTCATGACGATCCGCAGAGACCATTTTTCGGGTTTCTCTGCTACGGTGCTCCGCATTTCCCCATGCACATGCCCGATTATTACAAGAACCTATATTCGCCGGATGAAATTCCACTTCCACCGGGTACTGCCGACGCTGAAATGCAAAAGGAAGTCATCCAACACCTGCAAAAACATGATTTCCCGCTGGCCAGCGGCTCTTGGGGTGAGGGGACGGAACATCACGGGGCGTTGGAGTCCGAGCAGAGTGTGAGAGAATATCTGGCTCTGTACTACGGTATGGTGGCCAACGTCGACCACAATATTGGACGAATACTCAATTGGCTGGATAAAAAAGGAATTGCGGATAACACCATGGTGATCTTACTGAGTGACCATGGCGACATGGCAGGTCAGCATGGATATTACTGCAGGACCAAGAAAACGGCTTACTCGTCAGCTGCTCAGGTCCCATTGATAGTAAGATATCCGAAACGATTTGTGAAAAACAAAAAAGTCTCGTCACTGGTGGATGTATCAGTCGATACGATGCCGACCATACTGGAACTTCTGGGCTATGATATTCCAGCCGAGATTCATGGAACCAGTTACCTGGCGCTCTTGGATGGTCGTTCAGAGAAATATCGAGATTCGGTCATGTATGAAATAATGAAACAGACAACTGGTGAAGAACGGTTTCCCGTCCCTGAAAGAGGAATAAGAACCGAGGATTTTCTTTATGTTCGTACCGAGCAAGAACCTAAATTACTCATTGATTTAAAGAATGACCCCTTCGAGTTGAACAATCTTGTCAGTGGACCTGAATATAAACAGACTATAGAAGAACTTGATCAAAGAATTTATGAGCACATGCAGAAGACCAATGATAGATGGGATATTGAAGCTGTCGTGCCAAATTCAGACTATACTTCTCACGAGGATGGCATGAAGCAATTAGAGGATCTGCACAATAGGGCTATTGTCGAGTATTAATGGTGTTTAACAGAGAGCATCGCTCGATCTTAACATCCAGCTGTTTATACTTGCTTGATACCCATGAAGAAGGGCGCGGCCTCGAGACCATTTTCACTCCTCATTAAACCGGCTTCAGCAGACTGCAACTTACGTTGCAACTACTGTTTTTATCTGGCTAAGGGGCGACTCTACCCTAGCGGTCAGGCGCACCGTATGCATGAAAAGCTGCTTGAGCAAATCATCAGTTCCTATCTGGCTACTGATCAGCAAGCATATTCCTTTAGCTGGCAAGGTGGTGAGCCGACTCTTATGGGGCTTGATTTTTTCAGGAAAGTTGTCGATTACCAGAGACGGTACAGCCCAAGTGGGGCCGTCTTATCTAACGGGCTGCAAACAAATGGCACCATGCTCACAAAAGAGTGGGCTCAATTTCTGGCTCGGCACCAGTTTCTTGTTGGGGTCAGCCTAGACGGCTCTGAATCGATACACAACCAATACCGAATTTCGGCGAGCGGCAAGGGGAGTTATCCCTCGGTTATCGAGGGTATCGATAACTTGAAGCACAATCATGCCGAGTTTAATATTCTCACCTTGGTGAACCAAGCCAACATCGATCGACCAATTGACGTTTACCGCTTTCTGCGCGATGATCTTCGATGTTATTACCACCAATACATCGAGTGTGTTGAATTCGACAGCTCTGGTAGGTTGATGGAATTTTCCATAACCGGACCCCAATGGGGCAATTTCCTTTGCCACATCTTTGACGAGTGGAGCAGGCATGATACCAATCGTGTTTCAGTGAGGCTGTTCGATTCGATAATCACTACCTTGCTGGGCAAAACGCCGACCATGTGCACGTTTGGGCGCGACTGCCGACATTATTTGGTTGTTGAGTTTAATGGGGACGTCTACCCTTGTGACTTTTATGTCGATCACGACATGAAACTTGGCAATGTCCTGGAGGACGATTGGCAAACCTTGGTGTCCGCACAGCGATATGCCGATTTTGGCAGACGGAAGCGGGTATTAAATCAAGCGTGCCGAGATTGCTCTTTTGTTGAACTGTGCGCTGGCGACTGTCAGAAAAACAGGTTAACGAGAAATAGTGAACCCTATTCGAAAAGCGTGCTGTGCGACGGCTGGAAAGAATTTTTCCAACACGCAATGCCGACCTTTAACAAACTTGTCAAAAAGATCAGGCGCATTGAGCCTGGAATTCAACCCAATTCTCCTTCCGCCGGGCAGATAGGCCGAAATGATCCTTGTCCTTGCGGTAGTGGCAAGAAATATAAAAAGTGCTGTATTGACAAAAATTAATTCGGTTTTCCGTCGTTCCAAATGGGTTTAACTTCGATTTTCGCAGAAAGATATCACATAAGGATACATTCCTGCCAACATTGCATAATTATCTAAATTACAAACACATACAACTAGCACATTTCATTTTTTTCCATTAGATTCTTATTCGATTTGGCGCCTTTCCTTCTGCAAACCTAAAGTTAAAATCATCTTCGACCTGCCCTCCAGCGTACTCACCACAAGATCAGACGGATGTTCCAGAGAGAAAATGAAGTAAGACAGGAGTTTAAGAATTAGAGAAGTTCATGGCCAGCCACCTGCGGCGCAAGGCGCTGATTCAGCGGCTGGTGAAAGTCGGTATCTGGAAGGGCTAATAAAATATGAACACGCGAAACCCTAAAATGGCTAAGAAACACGAATTATTGGACAAGCTTATTGAGGAAATCACCATCGACGCATACGGCGATGATGAACAGCTATGGGCCTTTCGGCAGGCCTTCGAGGATGACATTGCCCTGCCGACCGACGGTTTTGTCATCGGGGAACCGGTTTCGGTGGTCGCAATAGACTATGACGGTAACGAACGTCGCGGTCTGACGGCAAAATGCCGGCGCGAGGGCGGGTCCGAATATGTAATTGCGGTCTCCGAGGTCGTGTTGCCGCAAACATCGACGGGGGCTCGCTACATAGCCGCCTACCGGAGATGGCTCAACCTCGATCCTTACCCTGCCGAAACCAAGAAACCTCCCCGACGCAGGCGGCAGCCCAATGTAGCAGACGATTACATCGACCTGAGTAAACCCGTTGAACTGGTCGTCCTATCGGTCAAGGAGCGGGCCGCTCGGTGCCGTTTGCTGGGAAGCGACCGTATCATTACCCTGCGCGCAAGCCATCTCTGGGAGGTGGTGCCTGGCGCAATCGTGAAGGTGACACCCCGAAAGCAGTGGCGTTATGGCGGCCATCCGTATCTCTCTGGCGATATTCAATCGACCCGCATCGACGTAAACGCCCTCGATTTGGCACCTCTGGGGCTTGCAGAGATGGGCATGTGGGATCCCAAGGAAGAGTACTGGGGAGAAGAAGGCGAACCCATCGAGGAATATGCCGGGCCGATCATCGCTTACGGCCCCCGCCCCATGTTCGAAATGGAGCAGGTGCTGCCCGGCGAGGACCCTGATGATCCTTTCAATGACCCCATCACCCGGTCCAATGATCTCAAAGATGCCGGCGAACGGGCAGAGGCGGAAAAGATTTTAATGCAGCTGTGCCAGGCGGACCTGCGCTGTCTCGATGCCCATTCGCATCTGGGCAATTTCATCTTTGACCTCCACCCCCAGGATGCAATCCGCCATTACGAAGTCGGCCTGCGCATCGGCGAGCTGTCTTTGGGTGACGGTTTCACCGGCGTGCTCGCGTGGGGCCTTATTGACAACCGTCCGTTTCTGCGCTGTATGCACGGCTATGGATTGTGTCTCTGGCGTCTTGGGCGCTTCGACGAGGCGGAGCACATATTTGAGAAGATGCTCTGGCTGAACCCGTCCGACAACCAGGGTGTGCGGTTTCTCATCGACGAGGTGAAGGCAAAAACAGCCTGGGAGGATCGAGAAGTCGAATGACCATCAAATGAATACCATGAGCCCCGTCAAGCGAAAACAGATCGATCCGCTGGAAAAGGCCATCGAAGCGGCACTGTCTCCCGGCCGTTTCATTTTCCTATAATGCCGCCTGGGCGTTCGTTGAGAAGTGTTCTACGAACTTGCTCGCCAAAAGGAGAGCAAGGAACGCGGGAAGGTCGTATACAAAAGGTTTCAGGGCCCCCCCACGTATCTACCGGTGACAGACGCTAAGGCAATGAATTTTCCTAACAATGCGAGAGCCTCTTCGTGTTCGTTGTCAGCGAACGAAGAAAGTGGCACAAATTTGTATTGACAATGTCGTGGTGTCTGATGTATCAGTGAATGTAAGGGAGTTTCTAAATCCTCAATTTTTTTCTTTTGTCACCGCGTTCTCGGGCTGATATAGCGTGCCGGCAAAAGGAAATGTTTCATCAAAGGGAGGTTTGGCCGGAGCGGAGTACGGACAGATTCTTCTCCGATCGTTGTCGACAGGTAACCAGAGAAACAAACATCATATCTCAGAGGAGGTTGATATGGGCAAAATGAAAATGACTACCGAAGAAGCGTTCATCAAAGTCCTGCAGATGCATGGCATCGAGCATGCCTTCGGGATCATCGGCTCGGCGATGATGCCGATTTCAGATCTCTTTCCCAAGGCCGGCATCACGTTTTGGGACTGCGGTCATGAAGGCAATGCCGGCATGATGGCCGATGGCTTCACCCGGGTATCGGGTAAGATGTCGATGATCGTCGCGCAGAATGGCCCCGGCATCACCAACTTCGTTACACCGGTCAAGACCGCATACTGGAATCATACCCCGCTGCTGCTGGTGACCCCGCAGGCGGCCAATGCGACCATCGGCCAGGGCGGCTTTCAGGAAGTCGAGCAGCTTGCGGTTTTCAAGGATATGGTCGCCTATCAGGAAGAAGTGCGCACACCGGCACGTATTGCCGAAGTGCTCAACCGCGTCATCATGAAGGCCAAGCGTGCCTCGGCGCCGGCGCAGATCAACGTGCCGCGTGATTTCTGGACGCAGGTCATCGAAATCGAGTTGCCGGCTATTATCGAATTCGAACGCCCCGTCGGAGGGGACGACGCCCTGGCCCGCGCCGCGGAATTACTGTCCAATGCTAAATTTCCTGTTATTCTCAACGGCGCCGGGGTGGTTATCGGCAACGGCATCAAAGACTCGATGGCTCTGGCCGAGCGCCTTGATGCCCCGGTATGCTGCGGGTATCAGCACAATGACGCTTTCCCGGGCAGTCACCCTCTGTTTGCCGGACCACTCGGCTATAACGGTTCCAAGGCAGGCATGGAACTGATCGCCAAGGCCGATGTGGTGCTTGCCCTCGGTACACGGCTCAATCCGTTCTCCACGCTGCCGGGCTATGGTATCGATTACTGGCCGCAGGACGCAGCGATCATCCAGGTCGATATCAACCCCGACCGGATCGGCCTGACCAAGCCGGTAACGGTCGGCATCGTCGGTGATGCCAAAAAGGTGGCAAACGGCATCCTTGGCAGGCTGTCGGCTACGGCCGGTGATAACGGTCGTGCCGAGCGTAAGGCCCTGATCGCCCAGACCAAGGCGGCGTGGGCTGAAGAACTGAAGACTCTGATCCATGAAGCCGATGATCCGGGTACTACGTGGAATGAGCGGGCCCGCACCCGCGAACCGAAGAAGATGTCCCCCCGCATGGCCTGGAACGCCATTATGGCAGCGTTGCCGAAAGAGGCTGTCATTTCCTCCGATATCGGCAATAACTGCGCCATCGGCAATGCCTACCCGACCTTTGAAGAGGGACGCAAGTATCTCGCCCCGGGTCTGTTCGGGCCATGCGGCTATGGCTTTCCTGCAATTCTCGGTGCCAAGATCGCCCGGCCGGATGTGCCGGTCGTCGGTATGGCCGGAGATGGTGCCTTCGGCATTTCCATGAACGAAATGACTGTTTGTGGCCGTAACAACTGGCCGCCGATCACCATGCTGATCTTCAGGAATTATCAGTGGGGTGCTGAAAAGCGGAACACGACGCTTTGGTATGCCGACAATTTCGTCGGCACCGAACTCGATATCGATGTCTCCTATGCGGCGATTGCCCGCGCCTGCGGTCTCGAAGGGGTCCAGGCCACGTCGATGGAAGAGTTGACGTCGCAACTCAACGCGGCTATCAAAGGGCAGATGGAAGACGGTAAGACCACCTTTATCGAGGTACTGGTCAACCAGGAACTCGGTGAGCCGTTCCGGCGCGATGCCATGAAGGCGCCGGTACCTGTTGCCGGGGTTGACCCGAAGGATATGCGTCCGCAAAAAGGGGCCTAGAAAGAATGCGGTTGTCTTGAGGTGAACTCGTTCGGCGCCCTGGCAGTGGATAATGAGGCGCCGAACGATTCGATCCCCAGGCGTGCCAATAACAACAAGGGGTGAGTGTCATGGGAAAAGTGAACGTACTTGAATACGAAACCGAAGAGATTGTGAAAGGCGATAAAGACTTCTTGTGGCACCATCTCAAGCCGCACAAGGTCTTTGAGACCGCGGAACAGCTCATCCCGGTCAAGGCCGAAGGACTGATGGTTACCGACATCAGAGGCCGGGAGTTTCTCGATTTCACCTCGGGTGGTGTCTGGAGCGTGGTCGTCGGTTATGGACGGGAGTCGGTGGCCAGGGCCGTGTACGAGCAGTTGAAGGAAATGCCCTATTTTGCCGGTGTTTATGGCAATGTCCCGGCCATCAAGTTTGCCCAGAAGCTGCTCGAGAAGCTACCCCGGATGGGAAAGGTCTATTTTTCCAACAGCGGCTCGGAAGCCAACGAAAAGGCGTTCAAGCTGCTGCGCCAGGCGTCCCGTTTCGTTCCGGAACGCAAAGGGAAGATCAAGATTCTTTACCGTGACCGGGATTATCACGGGACTACCATTGGAGCGATGAGCGCTTCGGGCCAGATCGAGCGGAAAAAAGATTTCGAGCCGCTTGTTGAAGGGTTTGTCGAATTTCCCCACTGCTGCTGTTATCGTTGTCCGTTCGACAAGTCTTACCCGGGGTGCAATATCGAATGTGCCCGAGTTATAGATGATATCATCCAAAAGGAAGGCCCGGAAACCGTGGGGGGCCTGATTGTCGAACCAATTACCGCCGGTGGCGGTATTCTCACGCCGGTTCCCGAGTATTTCCCGATCGTCCAGGAGATCTGCCGGAAATATGATGTGTGGTTGATTATGGACGAGGTCGTTTGCGGCTTCGGCCGTTCCGGAAAGTTCTGGGGACACGAGCACTATGATGTCGATCCCGATATCGTGACCATGGCCAAGGGGTTGGCCAGTTCCTATGAGCCACTTTCGGCCGTGGTGGTCAAACAATGCATTTACGACTTGTTCGTCAACGATCCGGCCGATCCCCAGACTCGTCTGAACTTTTTCCGTGATATCAGCACCTATGGCGGGTGTGCCGGGCCGATGGCGGCAGCCCTGGAAACCACGAGAATCATCGAGGAAGAGAACCTGGTGGAGCGTTCACGGGAAATGGGCGTCTACCTGCTTGATCGACTGAAAGAGCTGCTCGATTTGCCGATAGTCGGCGATGTCCGTGGTGTCGGCCTGTTCTGCGGTGTCGAGTTCGTGCGTGACAAAGTCACCAAGGAGCCGGTTTCCGAAGCGGAGATGGCCAAAATCGTCGGCAACGTATTTGCCCAGAGCGTCATTGTTGGTCGGACCAATGTCAGTATTACCGGGCTCAACACGGTCATGAATTTCGCTCCTGCTCTGATTGTCTCCAAGGAGCAGATCGACCGCTTGGTCGACGCGGTGCGGAAAGCGGCAGAGATCGGTATCTAGTTGCTGCATCACATTTATTTGGAGTTCACCAGGAGCATCCCGTCGGGGTTTAAGCCAGCGGGATGCCCCTGATCCGTTTGTCATAATCTACGTCTACGGAGGTTACCTGTGAAAGTTGGAATATTAAAAGAGATCAAGGTAATGGAAAAGCGTGTGTGCATGGTCCCCACCGGTGTTGCCACCATGATCGCCAACGGCCATCAGGTTCTCGTGGAGTCCGGGGCCGGCGTTGGCGCAGGCTTTCAGGATGACGAGTATCGGGCCGCTGGCGCCACCATTGCCGGTACGCCGGCTGAGGTGTATGGCGCCTGCGACATGGTCATGCACGTCAAGGAACCGCAACCGTCTGAATACGACTTGATTCGTGAAGATCAAATTATTTTCACTTACTTGCATTTAGCCGCCGATGAGCAGCAGACCACAGCGCTGATCAAAGCAAAGTCGGTCAATATTGCCTATGAGACCATCGAAAAGAAAAACGGCTCCCTGCCCCTGCTCGTACCGATGAGCGAAGTCGCCGGCCGGATGGCGGCGCAGGTCGGCGCTCACTGCCTGGAAATGCCCCAGGGCGGGCTCGGGGTATTGCTTGGAGGTGTCAAAGGGGTTGCGCCGGCGACGGTGGTGGTTATCGGCGGCGGTGTCGTCGGTTACAATGCCGCGAAAATGGCCTGCGGGCTCGGCGCCATGGTCTACATCCTGGATACCAATCTGGAGCGGCTCGCCTATCTAGATGAGATTATGCCGGCTAATTGTATCCCGGTTATGTCCAACCCGGCGCTTCTGCGTGAATACGTGACGAAAGCAGACCTGGTCATCGGTGCGGTCCTGATCCCCGGCGCAAAAGCTCCGAAACTGATCACCCGGGATATGCTGCCCGATATGAAAAAGGGCTCGGTCATCGTCGACGTGGCTATCGATCAGGGGGGCTGTGCCGAGACATCGAAGGCCACGACGCACGCGGATCCTACCTTTGTCGTTGATGGCGTGCTTCACTACTGCGTCGCCAACATGCCGGGAGCGGTTGCCCGTACTTCGACCATTGCCCTGACCAATGCCACCTTGCCCTATGCCGTGCAGATAGCCAATAAGGGCTGGAAAAAGGCGATGCAGGAAAATGAAGAGATCAAACTGGGAGCGAATGTGATTCACGGAGCGGTGACTTATCAAGCGGTTGCCGAAGCATTCGGCCTTGATTATACGCCGGTTGATACGTTTCTTTCATGATCAACTTTGTGGTTACCGATGTCATACTTTCCTGTTTTCTTGACATGTGTTCCGAATCGTTTAGATTGCTGTGACACTGTTGGAAGTAGGGCAGGAAAGTGTGACATTCCCGGTATCCAAGGCACCGTTGATGACTGATACGCTGAATTATTCGTCTCTGAGCGAGTTGGTTTACGATTATCTGCGCCGGCAGATGAATGAAGGCGATCTGTTTCCAGGATCGACCATCAATATCGGTGAAATAGCCAATCAACTCGGGATCAGCAAGACCCCGCTGAGAGACGCCCTCATCCATCTCGAACTCGAGGGTTTTGTGACGATCATTCCCCGCCGGGGCGTGTTGGTCAACAAACTCACCCTAGAGGATGTCAGGAGTGCGTATGATGCGATCGGCCTAGTAGAGGCGTTTATCATCGAAGAGTGCATCGATAAGATTACACCGGCTCACATCGATCAGCTGGAGATGCTCAATGATGTGATGTTTACCGACATCAAGGCAAACGATTTCTCCACGTTTTTCAAGACCAATCTGCAATTTCACAATGTCTATGTGGACATCTCTACCAACGAGCCTCTCCGTAAGTTCATCCTGCCGATAAAGCACCGCCTCTACGACTTCCCGCGAAAAAAATATAATCCCGAGTGGGAATACCGAAATTGTTTGGAACACCAGTCATTCATCGAATTTCTGAAACAGGGCAACGGCGCGGAAGCTGCTCGGATTTTGAAAGACGTGCATTGGTCGTTTGAGTTCCAGAAGGAATTCATTTACGCTTTCTATGAGAAAAACGGTTTTGCCGGCTAGAGAGCCCCCGCGTTTTCTTTCTCTTCCTTTTTCAGTTGCCGTTTCGTGCAGCACATACTGTTATGAAAACACATGCAAAAGCGGGGCAGGCGGCTGCCGGCCTGGGGCTCGTCATATTCGATTGGGCCGGCACCACCGTCGATCACGGTTGTCGCGCGCCGGCAGCCGCTTTCGTCCAGGGATTCAAGGATCATGGCGTGTCAATTACCATGGCCGAGGCCAGGGGGCCGATGGGACTGGAGAAGCGGGATCATATCGCGGCGCTTGCCTCTATCGAGCGGGTGGCCGAAGCTTGGCGATCCGTCCATGGCCGAGTGATAACCGATGCTGACATCGATGAGCTCTATCACGCTTTTGTCCCGCTGCTCTTTGAAATGCTCCGCGAGCATAGCGCAGTTATCGACGGAGTGGCTGATGCAGTAAGAGAGTTGCGCGAACGCGGTCTGAAGATCGGCGCCTCAACCGGATATTTTCAGGAGGCAGCTGATATTGTTGAAACAAAAGCCGCAGAACAGGGCTATGCCCCGGATGTTTCAATATCAGCTTCGGCGGTCCCCGCCGGCCGGCCGGCGCCGTGGATGATTTATCGCCTGATGGAGCGGTTGCAGGTGTACCCTCCGCGGCGGGTGGTCAATGTCGGCGATACCGTGGTCGACATGGAAACGTCGGCAAATGCCGGCGTCTGGGCGATCGGGGTTTCCCGTACCGGGAATTTGTGCGGTTTGTCCCAGCCGGAGTTTGCCCGACTGGAGGATGAAGATGGTGTCAACCTGGTGGCCGCAGCACGGCGCAGCCTCCTGGCGGCGGGCGCGCACTATGTCGTCGAAAGTGTTGCCGAACTGCCGCCGGTGATTGATGCCGTTGACGACCGGCTGCGGCGGGGAGAGTCCCCGTAAAAAAGGCCCGGCGAGGCACGTGGTGATAGCCAAAATGACACGTCCGGCACCTCCTGGGCAGGAGGGCCGGACGCGGTGTTTCAGCAAAAAGAACGAATCAGCAGACTTTTTTCTTTAGATCGGATTACAGCTCGCCGATGTCCTCGAGGTATTGTTTCCACAGGGCAACACCTTTTGCGTTGCGCTCGGATCGCTCGGCAACCTTCGGCCAGACAACTTCTACCGAGCGTGCGCGCATCCGCTTGACTTCCTCATCGGAGAGTTGGATAACCTCGCCGCCGGCTCCCTTCAGAATCTCCAGTGCCTCGTTAACACCTTCCCAATGCAACCGACTGGTCTCGAAGTAGGTCGGCATGAAAATGCTGTCGATCTGGTCTCGCTGCCATTGGTTGAGAGAGTTCCATTTGTCGAGGTTGATGAAGATTTCCTGGTGCTGGGCTGGACACCACCCGGGCAGACTAGCATATTTGATGACTTCATGGAAAGACATATCGTCGATTCCACCGGTATCCCAGTAAGTACCGTCGATGGTGCCGAGTCTGATAGCGGTGTAAATGTCACCTCCACCCATTGAAACCGGTGCGCCCCCCACCGCCTCATGGAAGAGTGCTTGGGGACCTCCGGCACGCATCTTCTTGCCGGCAAGGTCTTCGAGCTTGTTTACCGGGAATTTGGTAAACATGGAGTTGGGACCCTGGCTCGTCCACCCTACCCAGCGAAGGTTGCGCTCTTTGGCAGCCTCCTGAACCAGTTCACCAATGCGGTATTTCGGATCACCCCACATGGCAGCCCATGCATCACGCCAGTTATTGGCGCCCATGGCCATGCCGAAAGCCAGCATGCCTTCAGGCATGTCGCCACCATATACGGTAGCCCATCCTGCGAAAACATCGATCATACCTGCAACGGTTGCTCCGAACGCTTCACTGCCGCTCGTTATGGCCCCGGCGGGCTCCAGTTGAAATTTTACAGTTCCCTGGGTTGCTTCCTCAACCGCCTTGATCCACGGAACGATACCTAACGACCAACCGGCGTCAGACTGATCGAAACAAGGTTGAAACAATAACGTAGTTACCTTGTCCGGGGGGCCGTATTCGTCTGCGGCGATAGCGGAACTGACCATAGCCAAGATGCCGATAGCAGACAGCGCACTCAGCAATTTGATAGACCACTTCTTCATGTGTTTTTCCTCCTGTTGTCCTATTTGATATTCGAGAGAAAAACGGCTTTACCGTTAAAGCAGCTTTTCCTCCCAATTCCTGCCATTTGGTCACTTCTTGGCAGGTTTGCAGCGAATAGTGAATCAATCAACCTTTTTCTTGGAAACGTCGGCTATGACGTCTACTTCATACCCCTCCTTGGAAAAAACGGTGATAATGTCATTGACTAATTTCTTCAAGACCACAAGCAGCACGATAACTGCCGCTATTGGAATAAGTATTTTGATTGGATAGAGAGGGATTGGAACACTGGTGGGCGTAACCTGTTTCAACTTGAGCGAGAGCATGCCGGCATCCCAGCCTTTTATGATTAGAACGCCAAGGAACAGAAACGAGATCGGAACGGTTATGATATCGCAAATGGCTTGTTTTTTTTTCGAAAATCGAGCGTAGAACAAATCAAGCTTCACAAAGTTATTGGAATTCAGAGAATAAGCCCCTCCCATACAGGCCATGAGCACCATAGCTACCTGCAAAGTAGTGGCGATCCACAGGGACGGCGAATTGAGTACATATCTAAAGAAAACGTCGCTCACGCCGAAAATCATACAGTACAGGATGAGAAGCCAACCGATCCGACCCATTCCCTCACATATCATATCTACGGTTTTTTCAACCATGTTCCAGACCTTCATGGGTTCCTCCACCGGGCAATAATTCGCTTCATATTTTAATGGGTATCGAACGTGTGCTATGCTACGGATCGCTGTGAAATGTTCGATTTCTCTTCAAGTGCATACGTGTGCTCATTTGCAAGTTAGTTCATCAGGGATGGCAGCCAGAGGGCAATCGCCGGGAAAAAGAAAACGAGAGCAAGGCCAATCACCTGCAGGACGATAAACGGCCCGACAGATTTGTAGACATCCCCCATGGTAACATCCGGCGGTAGAATGCTCTTGATCCAGAAGAGAACGAAGCCGAAAGGTGGGGTCAGGTAAGCGATTTGGATATTGACGATGAACAGGACTCCGAACCATAGCTTGTTTATACCTAACTCATTAATAATTGGAAGAAAGAGCGGGGTGCAGAGCATGATGATGGCCCAGTCATCCATAAACATGCCAAGCAGGAGGATAATGAACATCATCATCAACAGGACGCCGTTCTCGCCACCCGGCATGCCAAGGACGAGTCTGGTTACGATTTCTTGACATCCGAGAGAATTAAAGATGTTCAGGTAAATATTCGCACCGATCAAAATCCACAACCCCATACCGGTTAGTTTCAGGGTTGATTCCAAAGATTCTTGCAATACCTGCCAAGTCAACTTGCGATAGACAAGATTGATTAAGCAGGCTCCGGCGGCACCGAAAGCGGCAGCTTCGGACGGCGTAGCAATCCCCCCCCAGATGGCGCCGAGCACGATGAGAATGAGAACAATGAACGGCCAGATATTGAAAACGGAAATGATTTTTTCGCGGACGGTAAACTTTTCTTCAGGTGGCAGTGCGGGTCCAATATGCGGTTGGATCTTGCAGCGGATACCAATATAGATGATGTAGAAGCTGGCGAGCATCAGTCCCGGCAGCACACCGCCAAGAAACAATCCACCTATCGATACCTTGGCGAGCAGGCCGTAAAAGATGAACGGTACGCTTGGAGGAATAAGGGCGCCGAGAGCGCCACCGGCCCCGATACTCCCGATAGCGATGGAACGGTCGTAGTTGTACTTCATCATTGACGGGTAGGCTATTTGTCCCATGGTAATGGTCGCAGGCGGGGTGATGCCGGTGATTGCGGCAAAGATGGTGCAGACGGCGACGGTGCCCATGGCCAAGCCGCCGGCGACGTGGCCGATCAGTTTGTAGACGGCATCGTAAGCGGCTTCGGCTATACCGGAAAAACGAATGAGACTGCCCATGAAGAGAAAGAGGGGGATGGTGACCAAGACGTGATTCCACGGGGTATAATGAAAGGCGCTGGGAATGGCCAACAAAGAGCGGGGTTCGAAGATCATGGCAAAGACAACAGCGATGCCGCCTAACCCAAGGGCAACGGGGAGCCCGAGGAATAGAACGAAAAACAGGCTCAAAAAGTATAGCGCGGTGATGATTTCGATACTCACGGTTTCTCCTTTCTCGTTTTTGTTCCTCTCAGCGTAGGGTTCAGTTCTACCCGTGCGAGTTCGTTTTCCCCGGATGGTGGGCGAGGAGATGAACATAGATGATGTCGCGGAAGAACGGCAGGTGCTCGAGTGCGAATAACCGTACGCCTCATGGCCCGTATTGCGGAAGTCGGTAACGGAGCGGCACGTGTTTTGCCGGCCAGTTTCAGGCAGTGAATGGTTGGATTTAACGTGTATACGACAAGAGAGGAGAAGGGGGATGCTTGAACTGCCAACGGGAGATGGCTTGGGCCAGCTTGGGCCTCGTTCTTCTTTAACAGCATCGGCATCTCTTTCCCCCATTTCAGGCGATTGCTGAACTGGCCGCTGTGCGCCGGCCAGTTCAGCAGTGAACTAGCAAAGAAACAACAAAGTTTCGCTGTGCGTGTTGAGTTCAGGGGTGGTTTCTGGTTTTCTGTTCGTTGTATATACTACCTTGTTGCGAATGCTTACATTGTATGACGTATTAGAGCCATTTGGAAGCAGGGAAAATACTCCTCGGTGTCAGACCGAGATTTCTGTGAATAATAATAGGAGCTTGCAAATCAATTAATAATCAGTTCTGGTCTCTTAACGTATCACTGGAGCGGTTTGCGCATGGCATATATTTCGGCTTCCCGATCATTGAGCCACGCAGCTCCTGACCGCGGGGCTTGCCTTCTTTTCGGTGGACGCGCTGGCCGACTCTCCGGCAACGTAAGTTCCGGACGGTGGTGCAACCCGAACTGTGGCTACTTTGTTCTGGGTAAAGAAGTCGATCCCGTCTTTACCCTGGACTTTGTTAGTGCCCAGATGGGAATCTTTGATGCCTCCGAACGGCAGGTATGGGTGAGGCGCACAAATGCCGACGTTGACTCCTACCATGCCGACATTGGCCTCGGCAATGAACTGATCTGTGTAATATTGGTTTTGCGTAAAAATGCAGGCACCGTTGCCGAACGGTTGGGCGCGGATAATCTCCAAGACATCATCGAGGTCACGGATTTTCATGACCGAAACGACTGGTCCGAAGATCTCCTCTTTGGCGATGGTCCGGCATGGGGTGACGCCTTCGAAAATGGTCGGGCCGACAAAGTAGCCGTTCTTGTTTTTGGCAGGTATGTCAGGATTGCGGCCGTCAAGTACCAGATTGGATCCTTCTTTGATGCCGATCTCGATATACTGTTCGATCTTTTTCTTGGCCTGCGCGGAGATTACCGGTCCCATGTAGACGTCGGGGTCGAGGGCGTCGCCGGTTTTGATGTTCTTGCCGGCGGCTATCATTTTTTCCAGGAAAGAGTCGTAAATTTCCGGAACGACGGCAACGATGGAGCCGGCAAGACAGCGTTGGCCGGCGGAGCCGAAGCAGGAGTGGATGAAGTTATCGATGAAGACATCCGCCTGGGCGTCTTCCATAACGGCGAGGATATTCTTGGCGCCACCAAGGAGCATGCTGCGCTTGCCTCCTCGACCACACGCTTCCGCCATTTTCTTGGCGGTCGGGGTCGAGCCGACCAGACAGACACCGCTCATTTTCTGGTGTTCATACCAGGTGCCGGGAATGGAACGGTTTCCATGAACGATGTTCACGACTCCTTTCGGCAGTCCGACCGCTTGAAACAGCTCGCCGATTTTCTGCATGAATAGAGGAGATTGCGTGGACGGCTTGAAAATAAAGGTGTTGCCGACACCGATGGCAAACGGAACGAACCAGGCAAAGACGAGGGCTGGAAAATTGAACGGCGCCACGCCGCCGAAGACGCCTAGCGGTTCCTTGATGATGCGGCCGGAGATATTGGTGGAAATGCCATGCAATGCTTCACCTTGCAGCAGTGCCGGAATAGTGCAGGCCATTTCGAATATCTCTGCTATTCTGCGAACTTCTCCGCGTGCTTCACTGACATGTTTGGCCTGGTCGGTGGCGATAATGACGGCAAGCTCTTCTTCATGATCGATGATGGCCTGCCGCAGATCGTAGAGATACGCCATTCGCTTGGCTAGAGGGAGTTTGCGCCAGGGATCGTAGGCGCTGTATGCCGAATCGACGGCTTCCAGGCTGGTTTTTTCGGAGGTCAGCGGGACCGCACTGATTTGTTCACCCGTTGAGGGGTTATAGACCGGCACCATTTCGACGCCGGTCTCCTCCATCCATTCTCCGTGAATAAAGTTCTTGACCGGATTGTTCAGTTTGATTTCAGACATGGTTCAGGCTCCTTTACTCAGTTCGGTTGGGTTTTTTTAGTTCGGGGCGCTGCTTCCCGTGGATGGTGTGGAAAAAGGCGGTACGACTAACAGGCCTGAGACGGTGGGGGATGAGCGAGGGGAAAAGGAGCATAGGGTCCTCGTGGGCATAGGGGAAAGTCCTATGGAAGTCTCTGTGCCTGTCCAACGTGCGCTGTTTTCTTATAGCTAATATTTGATATATCAGACACCAGGCTAAGTGTCAAGATTTTTCCTAGGGACAGAGTGGTACCGGTCACCTCCTCTTTTGTGGCACATTGATGTCATAATATCGAGTAGTTAACGGCTAATCAGCGGTTGTTTGGGATTTCGTTGCATGCTTGTGGTAACATGAGAAGGATAGAATGGTATCTGTTTTTTTGGACAAACTACTCTAATCTCGTGGGGTGAATCGATGACACAGGCACAGACCAATGCAGAGTTGCAAGAAAAACGCTCCTCTTTTATTGCCAAAGGCGTCTCCAGCGCCACCGGCATCTATGTTTCCCATGGGCGCGGAGCGGTGATCGTTGATGTGGAAGGCCGGGAGTTTCTCGATTTCGGCGGCGGCATTGCAGTGATGAACGTCGGCCATTCTCATCCGAAAGTGGTTAAAGCAATCAAGGATCAGGCGGAGAAGTTCACCCATACCTGTTTCATGGTATCTCCCTATGCTTCTGCGGTCAACTTGGCGGAAAAATTGTGTGCCGCGGTGCCGGGCGACACGCCCAAGGCCGCCATGTTCGTGAACAGCGGTGCGGAGGCGGTGGAAAACGCGGTGAAGATTGCTCGATATTACACCAAAAGGCCAGCCGTTATCACCTTTGAGAATGGCTTTCACGGCCGAACGTTGCTCGGCATGACGCTGACCTCGAAACTGAAACCCTACAAGCTCGGCCTCGGCCCTTTTGCGCCGGAAGTCTACCGGATGCCGTTTGCAAATTGTTATCGGTGCCCGTTCAATCGGGAATATCCCGGATGCGATGTTGCCTGCGCCGATCACCTGGAATATTTTTTCATCAACCATGTGGCGGCCGAACAGACGGCGGCCATTATTTTTGAACCGATCCAGGGTGAAGGCGGGTTCATCACACCGCCGCAGGAATATTTCCGGAAACTGGAGGCGATTTGCCGAAAATACGGGATATTGCTGATTGCCGACGAGATCCAGAGCGGCATTGGCCGAACCGGCCATATGTTCGCCATGGAATATTACGGGGTTGAGGCGGACCTTGTCACGACGGCCAAGAGCCTGGCTGCCGGTATGCCGCTCAGTGCCGTTGTCGGGAAAAAAGAGATAATGGACGTCGTTCATGCGTCGGGAATCGGCGGGACCTACGGTGGCAATCCGGTTGCCTGCGAGGCCGCGCTGGCGGTGTTTGATATCTTCGAGTCGGAAAACCTGCTGGCCAAGGCAACATCGCTGGGCGAGACGTTAAAAAGCAGGTTCCTGGCCCTGCAGGAGCGCCATGACCTGATCGGCGACGTGCGCGGTCTCGGGCCGATGATCGCCATGGAACTGGTCAAGAATCGGCAGACCAAGGCGCCTGCGGCGGAAGAGACGAAAGCACTCGTCTCCTACTGCTTCGATCATGGGCTGATTGTTCTTGCCTGCGGCACCTACGGTAATGTCCTGCGCTTTTTGATGCCGCTGGTAATCACCGATGATCAGTTGGAAAAGGGACTTGCTATCATAGAAGAGGGTTTTGCCGCCATCAGCTGATAAAACGAGTGACGGTATGGGCGGCGCACCGGGTTTATCCGATCGGGGCGGCCGAACAAGCCGGCAGCAGACAAAAGCGGCAGGAGAATGACACCGTCACCGCAGGAGGACAATTATGCACGGCTATTATCATCGAATCCTGACAATCGACCTCGACAACCAGAAAGTTGACATTGAACAGGTGCCTGACGCCATTTTTGAGCTGAACCTGGGAGGGAAAGGTCTGGCCACCCATCTTCTGTTAGAGCGAAACCCGGCAGGGGTCGACCCGCTGGCGCCGGAAAATCATCTGATTTTCACCACGGGGGTCTTCTGCGGCGGCAGACTCTGGGGCGGCAGTCGTTACGGGGTGTTCACCAAGTCCCCCCTCACCGGATTCTTCAGCGAGTCGTATTCCGGCGGCAAAGTTCCCGAGGCCATTGATGCGACCGGTTTCGATGCGATTGTTTTGGTCGGCAAGGCGGATCGGCCGATGGTGCTGGCCGTTCATCCGGACGGTGCGGATTTCCATGACGCCGGTGATCTCTGGGGAATGGAGACGTTTGCCGCCGAAGAGGCGGTAAAGCAGTTTGCCCCGAACCATGAGGGTTTCGGTCGGCCCGGCGCCGTGGTAATCGGTCCGGCCGGCGAGGCGCTGGTGAAATATGCCATCATCGCCAATGACAAATGGCGATGCGCCGGCCGGACCGGAGTGGGGGCGGTACTCGGCGCCAAGCAGGTCAAGGGCATCGTGTTTCAGGGCAACCGGCGGCGCAGCTATGCAGATCCCGACGGCATAGCCGAGTATGCCAAGGCCTTTAGCAAGGCCAACTTCGAACATCCGGGTGTCAAGGCGTATCGCGCCATGGGCACGACGATGATGGTAGGCCTGATGAATCATGCCGGAGCCTTTCCGGCCAAGTATTGGAGCCAAGGGTCATGTGAACACTGGGAGCAGATCAGCGGGGAGAAATTTCACCAGGAACATGAAGTCAAACCCCATGCCTGCGCCAAGTGCTTCATGGCCTGCGGGCGTCTCGCCAAAATTGGCAAGGGGCGCCACACCGGGCTGGAGCTTGAGGGGCCGGAGTATGAAACGATCTTCTCATTCGGTGGATTGTGCTTGATCAAGGAGATAGAAGAAGTCGCCTATTTGAACGATCTGTGCGATCGACTCGGCATGGACACCATTACCGCCGGCAATCTCTGCGCTTTGCTCATGGAGGCACGGGAGCGCGGGTTGATCGATTACCAGATCGAATACGGCAATGTTGATCAGACGGCCGCGCTCATCGAGGCTATCGCGGCCCGCCGGGGCATCGGTAACACGCTGGCCGACGGGATCATCGTCACTGCCCGGACGTTTGCCCTTGAGGACCTGGCCATTCATGTCAAAGGCCTGGAGCCGGCCGGATATGATCCGCGCAAACTGAAGGGCATGGGGCTGACGTTCGGTACGGCTCCCCGCGGCGCTTGTCACTTGCGAACGACATTCTACAAACCGGAATTGTCGGGCCTCATCCCGCCGGATCAAATCGACGGCAAGGCGGAGATGCTCATCGATTATGAGAATCGGCTCAATATTTTCGACACGCTGGTTCTCTGCCGTTTTTACCGGGATCTCTACAGCTGGGAGGAATTGGAGCACACCATGCAGTTGATCACCGGTCAGCCGTATCCCAAGGATATCCTGGTCGAACGAGCTGCCCACATCACCACTATGACCAGGCGATTCAATATTCGGGAGGGGTTGACCGCTCGGGACGATCGACTGCCGGAGCGGTTACATAAGGAGGCGCTCCCTGAGGGTGGCACCTTGACGGCTGCCGAAATGGAGCAGATGCTGCAAGATTATTACCGAATCCGGGGGTGGGACGAAGCCGGGGTTCCTCGCTAAGCAGACGAAGCTCGTCAGAAAAAAGAAGGAGGATACGATGGAAAAGATGAAACTTGGCTGGATCGGCACCGGCGTGATGGGTAACGCCATGTGCGGCCATCTGATTGACGCCGGTCATCAACTCAGCGTCTATAACAGAACGAAAAGCAAGGCCGACAACCTGGTCACCAACGGTGCCGTATGGTGTTCCTCGCCACGTGAGGTGGCGAACAACAGTAACATCGTCTTCTCCATCGTCGGCTTTCCGCCCGATGTGGAAAGCGTTCTTCTTGGTGAGAACGGCGTGTTGGCCGGAGCCCGGCCCGGGATGGTCATGGTCGACATGACCACCTCGAGCCCGGAACTTGCCAGGACCGTCTCCGAGGAAGCAGGCAAACGGTCGGTATCGGCCCTGGATGCACCGGTGTCGGGCGGCGATGTCGGTGCCCGGGAAGCAACGCTGGCGATCATGGTCGGCGGCGAGCAGGATGTTTTCGAGCGGGTCAAACCCCTCTTCGAGATCATGGGCGGGAACATCTCGTATATGGGCGGTGCCGGAGCCGGCCAGCATACCAAGATGTGCAACCAGATACTGGTCGCCGGGACGATGATCGGAACGGTCGAGTCATTGCTCTACGCGCAGCGAATGGGCATGGACCTTGACGCGGTCATCGATGTGATCGGGCAGGGGGCGGCGCGTTCATGGATGATCAATAACCTCGGGCGGAGGATCGCCAACGCCGATTTCAATCCGGGATTTTATATCAAACATTTCGTCAAGGACATGGGTATCGCCCTGGCCGAGGCACAGCGAATGAATCTCAGCCTGCCCGGACTGGCGCTGGTCAACCAGTTCTATATCGTCGCCCAGGCAATGGGCTACGAAGACCTCGGCACCCAGGGACTCTACCGGGTGTTAGCCAGGATCAACAACATGGAAGAGACCACAAATTCCGCTTGAAACGGTCGGTCCGGGCAACCGTTCCCTGAGTGCTGCCGCGGGCTGTCTACGTTCGTTTTGCTGTCCGCACCGCAGCAGCTGGAGGAAGGTTGAACCCGTTCGGAAACTGACTTTCACAAACAGGTTTGATCGACCACCTACGTCGGCCTGCCTAACGAGCTATTGTCGAAGCTGTTTTTCGGGAACTGAGATCCTATACCAGTTGGTGGAGTTGCCTTTTTTGCCTTGACTTGGGCGTCTGAATCAAGGGATAAATTGATAAAGGGGATGTTGTTGAGTTAATTCCGTTAACCCGCTCATGCTGGCAGGTGGGATGTGCGTCAAAATGACATCCAGGGGTCTCAGAGCTGGTGCCTGGAAGGATGCGGAGAACCAGGGAAGCGGTGGCTGATTCGCCTCCAGCCGTTGCCCTTTCTGGTCGGGCGGAATCCGGAGTGCAACCTCTGCCTCCGGTTGCCGGAAATTTCCCGAAGACACGCATTGTTCCTTGAGAAACAGGAAGCGTTGTGGATCAGGGATTATGAGAGCACCAACGGCACCTTCGTTAACCGCACACGTATCAGCGGTGAAGAGCCGCTGCGACCCGGCGATATCATCCACTTCAGTTCTCTCGAATTCAGGTTGGTTACCGGCAACCGGACCGGCGATCAACTGAGCGCATCGGCTGATATTGACGGCACCCTCTACACAAATCGATCTGAACTATCACATGAATTCTGGGGACAAGAGGACGATTTCCTGGCCATGCTCCGTCAGGGTAAGGTCAGTGTCCATTTTCAGCCGGTATTCAGGCTGGCCGACAAACGATTGATTGCTTACGAGGCCCTGGGGCGCGGAAATTCCCCAACGCTTCCGGAGCTGCCCGGACTGCTGTTTGCCGTTGCCCGCAGCCTCGGCAAAGAGGTGGAGTTGAGCGAGTTGTTTCGTACGGAAGCGATTCGCCGAGCCGCAAATCAGGGAACCAGGACGATCTATTTTAATACGCTGCCGGCCGAAATGAATCTGGAACATCTGGGACCGTCGTTGTTACGTCTTCGTCAACTCGGACCCGATTTGCGACTGGCAATGGAGGTTCACGAAGCAGCAGTCACCGACCCGGTCAAAATGGCTGAACTGCGAGGCGTGTTGAATGATCTTGAAATCGGGTTGCTCTATGACGATTTTGGGGCAGGGCAGGCGAGACTTCTGGAGATTATTAAGGTCCCTCCCGATATTGTGAAGTTTGACATCTCTCTAATCACAGGAATTCATCATCTTCCGCGACGAGAACTGCAGGCTATTCAGACACTGATCCGCATGGCTCAAGACTTGGGGATTCAAGTATTGGCCGAGGGTATTGAAGTGCTGGAGGAAATGCAGACCTGTATGGAACTTGGTTTTGATCTGGGCCAGGGAAATTACCTGGGTAAGCCGGCTCCGGAGTTTGCGGCTGGATAACCGGGATGTTTGAAACGCCTATCGATGGTTCGCCCTCGCTTAATGCCCCCGGTATTATGGAATCAAGCAATTGTTATCTTGACAATAAAGTTTGCTCTGTGGTGTAGTGAAAGAGGAATGTGCGAAGCGATCAAAGCGGTCAAATTCACTCGATGATCACGACTTGTGGATCAATCAAAACACATTTTCTCCCTCATTCCCTTATTGCACGAGGGGAGTGGGCCGGTATTTTTTTCTTTGTCTTCGACTGCCGGAGCGGGGAATCGGCTGAAGCCGATTGACGATGCGTTCCGGCCCGATTTCCAGGCAGATGCCTTGGCTGTCGGCTATAAGAGCAACCTGCTGACAAGCGGAGGTGCGCTCTTGGGGCGCTACCTGCTCCTGGTGCAGCGTGACGAGTATCCAGCTCTTGTCGATCGTGCCGCACCGGTGACAAATGCCATCATCGACGAATGTTGGCAGCAGGCTTTTGCCTTTCATGCCGCCGTCGGCGGTGAATCGGGCTCCATTTTTTTCGCGGAACAGATTGACAAAAATCATCAATTGCGAGCCTCCGCGCCCCTATTTCTCTGTCGAAAACAACAGCGCTTTTTTCATCCGCCTTGTCCCCAGTGCGGTGGTCCTTTGCAGCTTTGCCGGGATGATCGGTCTTTGGCCGATTCCGGGCTGCCGCATTACAGCCGTTCACTGAAACGTTATCTGCACTGCCCCGATTGCCGGTCTTCCACTGGTACGCTTTGGTATACCAAACGGCGCCATGGTGAGGATCAAAAGATTGTCCGGGATGCGGCAGACCTGATTCGGGATTTCGGTGTGCTGCCGGAAGACGTTGAGCCGTCTCTGCAGATGCCGTGTCCTGGCTGCCCCCACCATCAGGAGTGCTACGGAGCATCGGCGCAGGCCGTTCATCATATCCAGATTATTTCCTTTTATCCTTTCTATCTGCTGATAACCAGAGATTATGACTTCCATGGGCGCGACTTCTCAGCCCGACTGGCGGGGGCGTCGGCCCGCCAACTCGCTGCCGAAAAAAATGCGCGGGGGGAGGTGGCCAACGGCCAAGCTTCGCGGGTATTAGAGGGGGAGACAGGTGACGATTTTCTCTATCCTGCCGATGATCAGCGCCGGTTCCTCGAATTGCTGTACCTGAAGGTACGCCTTCTCGATACCGTAGCTCAAGATATCGTCAACGGCCGCCTGTCTGGGACGTTTCCAGGGTACTTCCTGACACCTGCAGACATCGGCATCTCTTTTGTGTCCGGGTCAACTTTGCCGAATTATTGGGCGTTTCACCTGACCTACCCCGGTGTGGAAAGATACCTCGTGGATCGTTTTCGCCTTCCGGGGAACATGGAGGCCGGGCAACTCTGTCGTTATGGTTTTTTTTGGTTTTTCCTTCTTGCGAGCAATTCGAGACAGCAGGAAACGATGCTGTTCGACAAACTCAGCCGATTGCTCAAGGAGGAGGTTGCGCCCCATGCACAATTGTCAGCCATCGATGACGCTTTTCATCCGCGTCAAGCCTGGTGGGAGGCGCCTCCCACTTTCGAGACACCATGGCTGGCCCAGTGGGATATGCTTGTTTCTACAGGGTTGGAGTTGCTTATCCGGGGCTACCGGCAGCCAGGCGCGAGTGTGGACCAGGCGTGTGCGGCTGCCGGTAAGTGCTTGGCCAACCTGCGCGGCTTCGTGCTCACGCCGCCGGCGCCACGAGAGCAGTCGGAGTCTCGGAACGTCAGCATGGATCACGATATTTATAAAATCATCACGGCAATTAAAACATCTTGGCAAAAGCACATTGACCGGCCCCAGGAGAGCACTGATTGGAGCACAAACGAGGAACGGGAAAAGATTCCCGGGCGCATGTCCCCAGCAGGGCCGGACGAAGATCGAAGCAGCGATCAGGAGAAGACAGTGTTGATTTCCCCGGCCGACCTATCTCGCGAGCCGGTGACCGATGATTCCCTGTCGGTGCATCACCATGCCGGTGCGCCCGTCACAACCGAGAATGCCGTCGGACCAGATATATCCGATGGGAGGGCAATGGCTGATGTACCGTTGTCTCCGCAACGGCTTTCTCCTGAAGATGATAAAAGTCAGCTTGAAGAGACGCAGGTTATCGGTGGGAGCGACATTACGGGGAGGAATGAAGGGCGTGCGTCACCGCAAGAGCGACGACGGGTCTCGCTGGGTGACCAGGCACGAGATCGTATCGGAGACCCCGGTGTCTCCCAGCAATCAGTGGCCGATTCCCCTGACCCTTCGGGCGGCCGGTCCCTGGCAGGTGCCGGGGCGATAACTGATGAGGATAAACTGGAGGAGACAGTGCATCTTGCCCGGAGCCCTTTCGCTCATGACCCGGAGGACCGGCCGATTGAGCGAAAACGAGAGCCGTCTGATGCTGGTGGATCATCAGAGCCGATGAAGACCGGCCACCATGCCGGCGAGGACGACTTTTTGACGGAAACGGTGGTTCTCAAACCAAAGAACAAAAGATGACTCATGGTTCCTGCCGTTCGACAGATTGCAGCTGATCTTCGTGAGCTCTACCAACGGGATGTCGAGCGTGGTCGGGAAGCTATAGAAGCGCATCTTGGCGCTCTGCTCGCGGATCTCTCTGAAAGTGAAAAACAGCAGGCCCTGCAGTCTATCGCCGAACAGTTTGAGCCGGCACCAGATGAGAACGATTTTTTGACGAGCAAAAGCGGTAATGAGTTGTTAAGATTCATTTCTCTTCTTTTAGGTAAGCCAGTTCGTGTCGGTGACATGAACGAGCACCAGGTGCAACAGCGCCTGAGCGATTCGCTGCAACGTGTTTTTTCAGGATTGAACCAGGTGCTGCAGGCAATCGACAGCACCCTATCTCCTGATAAGGGCTTCGATGCCACCATCAGGTCTCTGCTTGTCGAAGAACTTGAAAGTCCGGCGGCGACACAGCCGCTCGAGACCTATATAGATCGAATAAGGGCGTCTTTTTTCACCTCCTACGAATCTTCCAAGACCGCACACCGGCAGGTCGTGGGAAAGATGCTCGAGCAACTCGAGCCCGAAGCACTTCTGACCCGGACCGGCGGCGGTTTCAAGCTGGGACCGCTGCGCAAGGCGGAGGCTTTCGACCGTTATGTGAATGTATATCAAGAAATACGATCCTGGTATGAATCGGGACGCGGTCTCGAGGACTATCTTCGCGCATTTGAAAAAAACTGCAGTGCCATGCCACGGCGGCATAAAGACGGAGGGGCTTCATGAAACGACTGGTAACGTCAATTCTCGCTGCTATCTGCCTGGTAATAATTTTCGGTTGTTCCGGGAAAAAGCCGCCCCCGCCGCAACCGCAGTGGCTTTTTGAAAGAGATGCAATCACGATACGCTTCAAATCGGATCGAGTGCTCAATATGCACGAGGGGTCGCCGCACACGCTGATGGTCTGCGTCTACCAGCTCAGAGACGAGGGCATGCTCGGCCAATTGGCAACCAATGAAGACGGGGTCTATCAACTCCTTGATTGTGAGCCGTTCGACAGCAGTGTGCGCAGTAGCAAGCGGCTGATTATTCATCCCGACCAGGACCTTACGGTTGTCATGGATCGTCTCGCCGACACTCAAAAACTTGCTTTCGTCGCCGGCTATTCGATGTTGCAGAAAGAGCGGATTTTACGGATTGTCGATATTCCGGTGTTAATCTCCAAAGACGAAAAATCGGCGATTGCAGCACCGTTGAAGGTGATGGTCAACCTTGGCTCCGAACAGATTGCCGCCATCCAAAGCTACTAGGGAAAAGCCATGGAAAAACCGTTGTTCTGGCATCAGGGGCTCTTCCTCAATCCCCAGCATTTTCAACTCTTCGATCGATATGTCCAAGCCCTGACAAACGCGGCCCCACCGTATCTGCAGCCGCATTTCTGGGGAGTCGGGAGTATGAAGATTCAGGATGCCGCCCTCGGGAATCATACGCTGCAATTGATAGAAGGGGAGTTCTGTTTCACCGATGGAGCGTTTGTCTCTTTTCCCGGCAACGGTTTGCTTGAGCCACGTTCATTTGCCGATGGATTCTTCGAAGGCGGCAAGCCGCTCGGTTGTTATCTGGGCCTGCGCAAGTGGAACTCCGGTGGCGATAATGTAACGGTATTGTCAAACCTTGATCACGTGGGGGAGGTGACCACCCGTTTTGTAACCTCCACCGAGTCCGACCAGGTGATCGATCTTCACCAGACCGGACCGGATGCCCAGGTCCGGCAGATGTTTTACGTGCTGAAACTTTTCTGGGAGAGCGAGGTTGACCAACTCGGTGATTATGAGCTGATCCCCCTGACTTTGTTAGTGCGCAACGGAGAAGAGGTTGTCAGGTCGGAGCGGTTTTTCCCACCGTGCCTCTCTGTTTCAGCAATACCGCCGTTGCGCAAACTGGTTATGGAAATCCGTGATCAGCTGACTTCCCGAGCCCACCAGCTTGAAGCATACAAACGTTCCCGCGGCATTCATACCGCCGATTTCGGCGCCCGGGACACCGTCTACCTGCTGGCGCTGCGGTCGCTCAACCGCTCCGTGCCCCTCTTGTTTCATTTAACCGAAACAACGACGGTCCACCCGTGGACGGTTTACGGCCTCTTGCGCCAGATTATCGGGGAGCTTTCGTCATTTTCCGAGAACATCAATCTGCTCGGGGAACAGGAGGATGGCGCGGTTCTGGTTCCCGCCTATAACCATCGCAAGCTCTTTCCCTGCTTTCATGCGGTTCAGAAAACGTTGATCCGCCTGCTCGACGAGATTACCGCCGGTCCCGAGTATGTCTTCGAGCTTATCTATGATGGTACCTATTACACGACTGAACTGCCGCCGTCTGTCTTCGATGGTGATAACCGGTTTTTCTTGGTGCTCAACGCCGCGGAGGCCCACCGGGCTCAGTTGCAGAGCATTGCCGGGATGGGAAAAATGGGATCCAGGGAGTCGTTGCCGATTTTGATAGCAAGGGCACTGCCGGGCCTCAGGTTGACTCACTTTGAAACGCCGCCGCAGGAACTGCCGCGTAAGACCGGCGCCGTATATTACCAGGTTGAGACCACCGGGGACCTCTGGCAGCAGGTACAGAGAAACAAGAATCTCGCCATTTTTTGGGATTCGGCACCAAACGATCTGAAAGCAGAACTGATGGTTGTCGGAGGGAGATGATCATGCGGCTGATTGATTGTTTCGTCGAGTTGATTGCCTATGTCGGTTACCTGATAAAGTCTTCACCAGCGGAGCAGCCAAGTTTCGAGCGGGTCAGAAGCGACATCACCCAACTCATTACGACGGCCGGTCAGCACTATCAGGAAACCAATTGTTCGGCCGATGATTATCAACTGGCGCAGTTCGCCGTTTTTGCCTGGATTGACGAGGCGATACTCAGCTCTTCCTGGCATGAGAAACAGAAATGGCAAGGTGAGCAGCTACAGCGAAGCTATTTCCAGACAGTCGATGCCGGGGAGTTGTTTTTTGACAAGCTGAACGGTCTGCAGCCCCAGCAGCAGCAGGTACGGGAGGTCTATTATTTTTGCCTGGCACTCGGTTTTACCGGGCGTTTTTGTAACCCCGGCGATGAATTTCTGTTGGCCCAGTTGAAAAACTCGAACTTGAAACTGCTTGATACCGCTTCGGGTTCCGGTGAGCTGGCCGGTGCCGGGCGCCTTTTTCCCGAGGCCTACGACGAGGACTCGTCGGTAGGGCCGGCCAATCGGAAAAAAAGGTTCGGATTGGGAACGATTGCCGCTGCCCTGGTCCCCGTTTTATTGTTTGCGCTGCTTTTTGTGATTTACGGCTTTGTTCTGGACAACGTTGGTGAGAATCTCATCAAATCGATACGCTCATGAAAAAGCTGTTTGTTGCCGTATTGAAATTCATCCTTTTCCTGTCCCTGCTTGCGGTCATCGGGCTCCTGACCTTCGGCCTGGTGCTCTGGATGAACTGGCCCTGGTGGGTGGGGCTGTGTTTCGTGCTGGCCTATTTCGGTCTCTATCTGCTCTGGGTTTTGCTGCGGAAGATTCTGCTGCGTCGGCGGGAAAAACATTTTGTCAATGAAGTGATTGCCCAGGACGAAGCCTACCGCCGTCAGCAGGGCGGGCCCGACGGCGTCGAACAGGATCTGCAGGTTCGCTGGAAAGAGGCCATCGAAACCCTCAATCGTTCGCAGCTCGGGAAATCCGGCAATCCCCTGTATGTCCTCCCCTGGTACATGGTGATCGGCGAGAGCCGTTCCGGCAAAACGACGGCTATTCAGAGTGCCGGACTGTCCTCTCCTTTTGCCGAGACCAGGAAAACGGCGGGGCTTGCCGGCACCAAAAATTGCGACTGGTGGTTTTTTGAGCAGGCGGTCATCCTGGATACCGCGGGTCGTTATGCCATCCCGCTCGAGGAAGGCAGAGACCGCAAGGAATGGCAAAAATTTCTTTCGCTGCTGGTAAAATACCGGAAGCGTGAGGCTATCAACGGCCTGGTGGTGACCATTGCCGCAGACAAGCTATTGTCTGCGGCGGCTGAGGTCCTGGCCGAAGACGGACATATGCTGCGTCAGCGCATCGACGAGTTGATGCGGGTGATCGGCATCAAATTTCCGGTCTATGTCCTGGTTACCAAGTGCGACCTGGTCCAGGGCATGACCCAATTCTGCAACAAGCTGCCGGAAAAGAGTATCCGGCAGGCGATGGGACAGCTCAATTCCCACCAATCTCGAGATGTCATCGGTTTTTTACAGCAGGCGCTGGCCACGGTAGAAGAGAAGCTCAGGAATCTGCGACTGCGCCTTTTGGGCTCCCAGCAAACAGGTGCGCCACTGCCGGAGAGCGGTCCCGAACTGCTGCTCTTTCCTCTCGAATTCGGCAACTTGAAAAAGAACCTGCAGGTCTTCGTCGAATCGGCATTCAAGGAGAACCCGTATCAGGAAACCCCGCTGTTGCGAGGAATCTATTTCAGTAGTGGCCGTCAGGAAGGTACCCCTTATTCCCACTTTCTCAGTGCGCTTGGCCTGATAAAACACCAGGAGGTCCTGCCCGGGACCAACCGGGGATTGTTTCTGCACGACCTCTTTGCCACCATCATGGCTGGCGATCGGTCCCTGTACGCGCCGACCCGAAAGGCCCTGGCCTGGCACAGGCTGACGCGGAACATCGGCGTGACCGCCTGGGCGGCTCTGGTGCTGGCCCTCTGTGGCCTGCTCAGTTTTTCTTTCATGAAAAACCTGACCACTCTGCGCACGGTGGCCGACACGTTTAGCCAGCCGGTGGCCCTCCAGGGAGAGATCCTGACCGATGTCTCCATCATGGAGCGGTTTCAGGGTGGAGTTCGTCATATCGAAGCGATCAACGACAGCTGGTGGTTCCCGCGGCTTGGGCTCAAGCAGAGCCTATACGTGGAGGAGCGCATCAAAGAGCGGTATTGCGCGCAGTTCAAGGATGAATTCGTCACCGATTTTGATCGGCAGTTGGCGCAGCAGGGCCTCGAGTTGTCAGCGAATTCCCCCGACGAGGAAACGGCCCGTTACGTGATGCACCTGACCCGCCGGATCAACCTTATCAAGTCCCGGATCGAAGGTAGTGGACTCAACCGGCTGGCCGATATGGAACATCCGTCCTTCCAGTTGGTTCTATCGGCAGCGGACTCTCGCCTTGTCACCCAGATTAGTGATCGGATCGCCGACCAGTATCGTCATTATCTGGCCTGGCAGGGTGACGAGCAGCAGCTCAACCGGGAGAAATCCCAGTTGCAGAAACAATTACACCAGGTCTTGAGTCTGCCGGGCGCCAATCTGAATTGGTTAGTGGCCTGGATCAACCAGGATGAGCGGCTCGATGGGCTTACCCTCGAACATTTCTGGGGGCCGCTCCTCGAACAGCAGGATCTGGCAAGCGTTCCCCCGGCGTTTACCATGGCAGGCAAAAAAGAAGTTGACCGCTTGCTCGAACAGATCGACCAGGCGGTACCGGACAATCTGGTCATTGCCGGCAACAAAACGCGGTTTGCCGCCTGGTATTCTCAGGCCTACCGGCATATCTGGTATGATTTTGCGAGGATGTTCCCGCAGGCTGAATATTATCTCCGTGATCGGGAAGCCTGGCAGCAGGCGGCATCGGTCATGGCCCTGGACAAGGGGCCCTATTTCGGCCTGATCAGACGGATGAATGAAGAATTGCGCGGAGTTGATGAGTCCAAAGACGATAGCTGGCTCGAACTGCTTCGGCTCATTGGAAAAATCAGCCTGGAAGCCAAAACCGAAAAGGCCATCGAGGAACAGAAATCGATGATAGCCAAGGTTACCAAAAAGGGAAAATCGGCCATAAGCACCCTTGAAAAGGGGCTTGGCAACAGCGGTGTCGGACAGACCATGGAAGTTCAGCTGATCGGTGGTAAGTATTTCAACGACTATCGAAGCGGTTTATCCGATCTGGTATTGGCGACTTCCTCCCGTAACGTTTCCTTCCAGATGGCCAGCGATATCTTCAGCCAGGATCCGGCAACTTCCGAAGCGCCGATGTATGTTGCCCAGCGTAACCTGATCCGGCTGCGCAACGAGTTGGCGATACCGGGAGCCGCTCAAGATACCCAGCTCATCTGGCGACTGGTTGCAGGTCCCCTTACTTTCCTGAGAGACTATGCGTATCTAGAGGCGGCGTGCAATCTCAATAGATTATGGGAAGAAAATGTGCTCGTCGAGGTTCAGGGAATCAAGGACAAAACCGAACTCAACGAGGTATTTTTCAGCGACAATGGCCTAGCCCTGAAGTTTGTCAAGGGGCCGGCAGCCCCGTTTCTTGGCAGAAGCCTCGAACAGGGTTTTTATCCACGCAAGGCATTGGGGAGAATGTTGCCGTTTCGTCAGGAATTTCTCACCTTCCTGACTGAAGGTATTCGTCTGTCTCGTTATAAGCCGGACCTGCGGATCAGTGACGAGGTGCCGCTGGCCATGAAGCAGAAGAGCATGGCACCGGCCGAACCGAAGCTCAAAGATGCCTATGAGGTGTTGCTTGAAGCCAGTCCGACCTCCGTCAACAGGGAAGCGAAGATGGTCCCCCACGCGGTAAGCCTGGAGTTGACTTGCGGCGCCGAGGTAACCCGCCTGCTGAATCTGCAGTACCCGGTTCGCCAGAAATTCATCTGGAAACCGGGAACCTGCCAGTCGCTTTCATTGAAAATTGAAATCGGCAGTCTGCTGTTGGAGAAAAATTATGAAGGTGACTACTTCTTTGCCCGTTTTGTTAAAGAATACCAGACGGGAGCAGTTACCTACACACCGCTTGATTTCCCCGATAAGGAAAAATTCTTAAAACGGCTCAATGTGCGCACTATCACGGTTAAATTCAAGGCAGCCAGCGGTGCGGAACCGCTGATCAGATTTCTTGATCAGCTCGAGGCGTACAATAAGGCCCTGGGTATCTCCGACAAGCCGGGTGCCGAGCAAGAAGGCCCCAATGTGGCGGAAGTGTTGATGACCCTTGAGAGCAAACGAAAGGCGGAAGAGCTCGAAAATGAAGCGATGAAGAAGGCCTGGAAAGCCCAGCAGCTGAAACGCGCCGCTGAAATTAAGCAGCAATGGGAGCAGCAGCTGCCTGACGTGCCCCGGGACATTTCTGTCTGCTGGGATTGAATGCGTGCATACGCTGATCGATCGGTTGCTGCAAGGATTATAACTATTTGATATAGTAAAGTTAGATTGGTTCAGGCGGTGTGTTGCCGAGATAGTCGGGAGCGATATCCGGTTCGATCGGGACAAATGAGATGCCAGGATGACCATGGAAAAACAATACCTGGAGTTGGAACCGGTAAGCGAGGCGCAACCGAGCGGCGCGGATGTCCGTTATGAAGCTGAATTTGAAGCGTTGCAGGCGGAAATAGACAAACTTTCCCTGCCTTCGGCAACCTCTTCGGTAAACTGGGCCAAGGTCAGATCGCTGGCTTCTGATATTCTCAAAACCAGGAGTAAAGATCTACTGGTTGGCGCATATCTGGCCGTGGCTGAAATCCACCTCAACAAGGTGGCGGGTCTGGCCGACGGGCTGGCGATCTTTCGTGGCCTGCTGGAACGCTACTGGGACAACTTGTTCCCGACCAAGAAGCGGATGCGGGGGCGCATTGCTGCCGTGACCTGGCTGCTGGAGAAAAGTGAGGCGGCCTTTGCCGGTCTAGATGTGCAACCGGTTGAAGCGGACTTTGCTATTGCCTTGCGCCAAGAAATCGGCCGAGTCGAAACGCTGCTGCAGCAGCGCCTGGAAGACGCCCCGGTGCTCAGACCGCTGGAACGGATCGTCGACGGGCTGCCGCTCCGGGAGACGTCTCTGGTCGATCAGCCCGTCGCCGAGCCTCAGTCCCCAACTGACCGGACAAGTGAAAAGGATGCGGAGCGACCGGTTCCGCCTGCAGCCGAGACAGTTCAGGTGTCGCCCAAGCCGCCGGTTCAGTCAACGGATACGGTATCGGCTGCAGATATGGAGAAAATTCTTCGGGGGGCTTTCCAGACAATCAGGCAGGCCGCCGGATTTTATTTCGATAAGGACCCCGCTCATCCCCGCAGTTATCGGTGCCGACGGGTAGCCGGCTGGACCATGATCCAATCCTTGCCGCCGGCGGTTGGTGCCCAAACACAGATCCCCGCCCCGGGGGAGTTCGAACAGGTAAAGAAGCGGCTGCAGGAACTGCGTGGCATGGAGCACTGGACCGAACTACTGCGGGAGTCGGAAGAGCGGCTCACCGGTGCGCTTTTGTGGCTTGATCTCAACCGGTTCAGTGCCGAAAGCCTGGCTGGTCTGGGAAAGCAATACGGCGATGCTCATGCTGCGATTTGCCAGGAAACTGCTTTTCTGCTGATCAGGCTGCCCGGTCTCGAGAAACTGACTTTCGCCGACGGGTCACCGCTGGCAGATGCGGAAACCAAGCAGTGGATCGAGACGATTCGTCCCGGCTCGGAGGCGGCGCTGTCGCCTGTTATGGAGCAGGGAACGACTTCCGAGAGGATGAAAGGAGTGTTGGACCAGGCGAACCAACTGGCCGCGGGGAAAAAGCTTGATGCTGCCGTCCTGTTACTTCAGAACGAGCTGCAGCGCAGTGCCAGCGCTCGGGAACGGTTGCTCTGGCGATTAGGGTTGACACAGGTGTTACTCAATGCCCGCCGCCAGAAGCTGGCTTTGCCGCATATTGATGAAATAGTTCGTGATATCGACAATTTCTTGGTTGAGCGGTGGGATCCCGGTTTGGCAGTCCAGGCATTACAGCTCGCCTGGCTGGGATACCGCAGCGATAAGGATACCAAGGCTCAGGCTGATGAGGTGCTCAGCCGGGTGGCCCGCTTGAATCCGGTTGCGGCTTTGCAGCTTGAAACACGCTGACAAGAAAGGAAATACTGTTGAAACGAGGATTGGCCGTGATAAATGAGAACCGTTTTGCCCGAACCTGGTACCAAGAAATGTCGAGGAATGATCTGCAGAGCCGAAGACAGACAGGCATGTAAACATAGAGGAGGATACTATGGCAAAAGAAGCATCTGTTGCGCCGCGGGAACGAGTCAACATCGTCTATCGACCGGCCACGGGCGATGCCCAGGAAGAAGTCGAGCTTCCTCTGAAGTTGTTGGTGATTGGAGATTTCACCGGCAGGCCGGACGATCGGATGCTCGAGGACCGGGAACCGATCAATGTCGACAAGGACAACTTCAACGACGTGTTGAAAGGGCAGCAACTCGGTGTGTCGATAACCGTACCGAACAAGTTGTCGGAAAATCCCGAGGACGAGATGGCCGTGAACCTGCGCTTTGAATCCTTAAAGGACTTCGGTCCGGAGGCGATTGCCGAACAGACTCCCGAGCTGAAGAAATTGCTTGAACTGCGCAAGGCTCTCGGGTCACTCAAGGGGCCGCTGAGCAACATTCCTGAATTCAGAAAGAAGATCCAGGAACTCGTAAAGGATGACGAAGCCCGGGATCAACTGTTGAAAGAACTCGGTGTCGACCAAAATAAAGGCTGAGAAGAGGTGAGTCAATGGCGGAAGAACAGAAAACGGCAGTCGATGCAACACCGGACGCAACCGAATCGGTCTCCATCCTCGATGAGGTCGTCAATGCCACCAAACTCCGGCCGGCGGACGAAGCGTATGACCTGACCAAACGCGGGGTCGAAGCGCTGATTGCCCAATTGATCGAACCGGGCCGGGAAGTCGCAAAGATATCAAAGGCGGTAGTCGACGAGATGATTGCCGAAATCGATAAAAAGTTGAGTCTCCAGCTTGATGCGATCCTGCATCATCAGGATGTTCAGAAACTTGAATCGGCATGGCGGTCACTGCATTACCTGATTAACAACACCGATTTTCGCGAGAATATCAAGCTGGAAGTCCTCAATGTCAGTAAGGAGGACTTGCTGGAAGATTTTGAGGATGCTCCGGAGATTGTCAAATCAGGACTCTACAAGACTGCTTATACCGCAGAATACGGACAGTTCGGCGGGCAGCCCTATGCCGCGATTGTCGGTAATTACGAATTCGGGGCGGGGCCGCAGGACATCAAATTGCTGCAGAACCTGGCCAGTGTCGGGGCCATGTCGCATGCCCCGTTCCTGGCTGCAGCGGGTGAAGAGATGTTCGGCGTTGAGGATTTTCGCGAACTCCCGAACCTCAAGGATCTCAAATCGATTTTTGAAGGCCCCCAGTACACCAAGTGGCAGTCGTTCAGGGAAAGTGAAGATTCCCGTTATGTCGGCCTCACCGTGCCGCGGTTTCTGCTCAGGTTGCCTTACGGACCTGACACTCAGCCGGTCAAAGCGTTCAATTACATCGAAAACGTCTCCGCCGATCACAACGAATACCTCTGGGGTAATGCCGCATTCCCCTTTGCGGCGAGATTGACCGACAGTTTTGCTAAATATCGCTGGTGCGCCAATATCATCGGGCCTAAAGGCGGTGGTTCCGTCGAAGATCTGCCTCTGCACCAGTACGAGGCCCTGGGCGCCATCCAGACCAAGATTCCCACCGAAGTGTTGATTTCAGAGCGACGGGAGTTCGAACTGGCAGAAGAGGGTTTCATCGCCCTGACCATGCGTAAAGGAAGTGACAACGCCGCATTTTTTTCAGCAAACTCGGTACAGAAACCTAAGTTCTTCGGAATCAGTAAAGAGGGTAAGGAGGCCGAACTGAACTATAAACTCGGTTTGCAATTGCCGTACATGTTCGTAGCCAACCGGCTGGCCCATTACCTCAAGGTTATTCAGAGAGAGAATATCGGTACCTGGAAGGAGCGTTCTGATTTACAGCGCGAGCTCAACAACTGGATCACCCAGTATGTCGTCAATATGGACAACCCGGCGCCGGAAGTGCGCAGCCGCAGGCCGCTGCGGGCAGCAGAGGTTACCGTCGAGGACGTCGAGGGTGAACCGGGGTGGTACAAGGTCGGCTTAAAAGTTCGGCCGCATTTCAAGTATATGGGGGCCTTTTTTACGTTGTCGCTGGTAGGCAAGCTGGACAAGGAATAAGAGGTGGCCGATCGTCGGATCCTGACTGTGGCTGGTTGTGCCATCCCTGTAAACACATTCACTTTTAGATCTGAGGAGGAAAAACCATGGCAATGACGGTGCATCTGGCGCTCACGGCAAATGGGATGGCGATTGAAGGTGACTCAACACTAACCTCGATGGAACGTGAAAACACCATCGAATGCTTGATGTTTCAAGATTCTGTCAGGACGGCAAGGGAGCGCTCGACGGGCATGGCGTCCGGCGAGCGGGTATACGAGCCGATCACGATCTGTAAGCGAATCGATAAAAGCTCGCCGTTGCTGGCCAAAGCGCTGTGCAACAATGAAGTGACCGAAGGGGTTTTCAAATTCTATCGGCCGAACCCGGCTGGTGACGGGACGACAGAACAATACTTCACCATCGAATTTAAGGAGGGACGCGTAGCGTCGATCAGGAGAATGAGCCCCGACGTGATCGATCCGGCAGCGACCAATGCTCCGGCAACGGAGGAGGTCAGTTTCGTCTTCGGCTATATCCGCTGGACCTATGAACCGGACGGCGTTGAGCATATCGATCATTGGAGCCAGCGCACCTGATCAGTAAGGTTTTTACCACGTTTTAACCGGATACCGCGATGCAGGAAGAGCGTCTGTTGAGAAGAATCAGATCTTGGGAGAGGGATCCTCAGCGCAGAGCGCGCGAGGATCCCCACCGAACCATTGATTCGGTCCGCGAGCATCTGCAGAAAATTCTCAACACCCGGCAGGGAAGCGTGATGATCGGTGAGGACTACGGGCTGCCCGATTTTGTTGAGATGCTCAGAGATTATCCCGATTCGTTACGGGATTTCGAACGCTCTATCCGTTCGACCATCCAGAACTACGAGCCGCGGCTGACGATGGTTCGGGTCAGGCTGCTGACCAATGAAGAAGATCCGTTGACTCTACGCTTTCAGGTCTCCGCCAAGCTTGTTTCCCCGGACCGTAAAACGACGGTGGTCCTAGAAAGCAGCGTCGACCAGGACGGAAAAGTGAGCATCACCTAGAGGGTTCATGTTCAATCGC
>NPIE01014179.1_pt2 | contig 43342 bp, 34 predicted proteins | sample 8637661 | NCBI WGS metagenome assembly NPIE01 (sample SAMN07420842, study PRJNA396082) | bioreactor metagenome | isolation source: sample BA12 brine-fed electro-methanogenic bioreactor BA | place: Japan: Kochi | collected 2016-12-09 | reverse complement strand
GAGTTCAACATCGGCCACAGTATCATCTCCCGGGCCGTCCTCGTCGGCCTGCGCCGGGCTACCGAGGAGATGATTCGACTCATCCAGTCGCCGCCGGAATGAGAATGGAGAGGATTATGTTCAACGGATGTATGGTAGCGCTGATCACGCCGTTTCACGAAGGCGAGGTGGACTTCGAGACGCTCGATGAGCTCGTTGAGTTCCACGTCGAAAGCGGCACGGACGGCCTCGTGCCCGTGGGCACGACCGGCGAGTCGCCCACGCTCAGTCACGAGGAGCACAAGCAGGTCATCGAGCGGGTCGTCCGCGTCGCCGATGGACGGATCCCCGTCATCGCCGGCACCGGCTCCAACAGCACCGCTGAGGCCATTGAGCTGACTGCCTTCGCCCACAAGGTCGGCGCCGACGGCTCGCTGCAGGTCTGCCCCTATTACAACAAGCCCACGCAGGAAGGGTTTTACGAGCACTTCAAGGCCATCGCCGAGGAGGTGCCCATCCCCCTGGTGCTGTACAACATCCCCGGTCGCTGCGGCGGTCAGGGCCTGACGCCCGAAACCGTCGCCCGGTTGTCCGAGATCGAGACCATCGTGGCCATCAAGGAGGCCTCGGGCAGCATGGACCAGGTCAGCGAGATCGCCGGCCGTTGCGATATCACGATCCTGTCGGGGGACGATTCCCTGACCCTGCCCATCGCCGCGCTGGGCGGCAAGGGCGTCATCAGCGTCGTCGCCAACATCGTGCCCGCCGACGTCAAGGCCATGACCGACCTGATCCTGGAGGGCGACTTCGTCTCGGCGCGGCGATGGCACCGCAAGCTGTTCACCCTGTCGAAGGACCTGTTGACCCTGGCGACCAACCCGATCCCCATCAAGGCCGCCATGGCCATGCTGGATATGGCCTCGGACGAGCTGCGTCTGCCCATGACGCCCTTGAACCAGGCCCAGTCCGCCCGCCTGCAGCAGGTCCTGGCGGACTATGGCCTGTTGGATTGATCAAGGGCCGTCGGGCCGATCCCGAGTCTACGTCGGGGATCCGCCGGCTTTCCGGCCTTACTTGATGGCTTCGTAGGATTTCAGCTTGTTGTTGCTGTCGTAATACAGGATGAACGTCGTGGCCTCCTCCTGGGTCGCGAGTTCCAGGGGTGTGCCCACGATCTCCCACAAGCCGAGCGTTACCACGTCCATCGCTGTATGGCCGACAATCGCCAAGGTCTTGGTCTCGGCCGTCCCGGCGTTTTCGACAATCTTGTACACGTCCTTATAGCCACCGTCATCGGTCCGCATACTCATATAGGGGCCACCGAGGACCTGTACAATGTCGTCCCGATCGCCCCCCACGCGGACGACCGAAAGGTCCTTTCTGACCTGCTTCTTGCCGGCCATCATGACCGAGCACCCCTGCACAAACACCAGCGCGCAGACCAGTATGAGCGTTACGTGTCGTCGCATACCTTGCCTTTCCCTACAATAGGAATCCTGGTTTACGTGTAGAACCGCACAGGATTCCACACATTCCGCCTAACGGATGAGAGCGGCTATACCCGGCGCCTCGCAACACGGATCGCTCCCGCCTCGATGGCTATCGGCCGCCCTCACACAAAGGTTTCAGGAAGCTCAAGCGAAACGCACAACCGGGCGGGATCTTGTCGGTTTCATAGGCGCCGGCCAGAAGCCCCAGAAAGGCCACGACCTGCCCCCGATCGCTGCCCGTCCCGTCCACAAGCCCCGTCACGAAATCCCGGGCATGCTGCATGGCCGCCTCGGTCTGTCGATCTCCCCACGGGTCCTCGCGATACGCCGTGTTCAAACCGAGAACCGAGGCCCCGATGTCTGTCCAATCCGTCTCGCCCGCTCGATCGCCCGGACTCAATCCCAATAAGGATGTGCTCAAACCGATCACGCGGCCCGTCGTCGTTTTGGGCCTCTTCCGCGCAGGGTCTAGAAGCCATTGGAACTCGGGATCGTTGCCGTGGGCACGTCCGTATTCGGAGATCGCCTTCGGCAGAGCGGCCATCAGGGCGCCGGCACAATCACACAAGGGGATCTCACGGTAACCGATCAGGCCGTCGATCCGCCGATTCTTGTACCGATCATAAGGCTCGACAATCGCCACGTGCGCCCGATAGTCCGTCGTGGAACCCACGTTGAGGGCATGGAAATACCGATCCCGCAGCAGTCCTCCCACGACCATCTTCTCAATAGCCGGCATGCGGGACACGTGCGTGTGCCCCGAAACCCAGTAATTGTTGCCTGAGGGCGTGAGTAGTTCGGCCAGGTTCTTGTTCAGGCTCTCGCTGAAGGTAGGAATGCTGAAAGCCCCCTCCGTCACCTCCCAGGCCAGATTCGTCACGTTCAGCGGAACCTGCCCCGGCTTGGCGAACGTGATGCGGTCGAGATGGTCCTTCGGGTAGTGCGAGGCCACAAACCGAAACGGAGGCGACGTATCATGAATGAGCTGCTTGAGGTAGCCCAGTTGGGACACATGGCCGGGCTCATCCTTGAACGACACTGAGCCGATCGCCCCATAGAACCCCAGTTCGGCGGCGTCGGACCAGTCCGGCGCGTCCTTGTAGTCTGAGGAATCCAGTAAGAGAATCTCTACGTTCTGGCTCCCGGGCTCGGCGCAGGAGAGCATCCCGCACAGATAGAGCCCCGTTTCGTGGTCCAGGTCCTTGTTCTGCTCAACCATCGCCAGGTTGTCGACATAGTGAAACCGCGGGTTCGAAGGCATGTCGCTGCTGGCGTGGTTAAACCGGCTGATCCGCTCCAGAACCTGATACTTCGACAGCGCCGGGTTGGAAGGCCGGTTGTCACGGTTCAACAGAGCAAACCGCGTGCCCGCCGTCGTAATGTTCCCGCAGCCCAGGTAATCATGATTGCCGATGACCATGAAGATCGGTGTTTCAGTTCGGGCGCGGTAGTCCTCGAGAACGGCGAAGAGCGTATCCAGCTCATCGGTACCGCCGCTGTTGGCGCCGTCCCCCAGATACAGAATCACATCAACACCCTTCCTGTGACCTTGGGCATCCTCGGTGAGCTTCTCCATCGCGACACGCAGCATGTCCTCAGCCAGGAAACCTTCAACGGCGGGCGGCCGAATCGCGACCTCGACCAGTCTGTCCGCGAACTTGCTGCGCTGGCTGAAATCCGAAAAGCCGTTCTGCGAGGTGATCTGGGAGTCGGCGAGAAGTCCGATCTTAAGAGGGAATCGCATCTGCTGGCTGTTTTTCTCGGCGGCACAGCCCACGGTGAAGCACGCCAGAAGGAGCCAGTACGAAAACCGGGGCATCTTTTGCTCCTCAACCTTGACGCACGGAACCGGTATCCCGCGGTCAATGAGGCCTCGTCGCCATCGGCACAACAGGCCAAACAGAGGGAGAATCCTTCGGCGGAGCGATATACTCTCTCTCCCCGCCATCACTGTCGGCCTTGTCCATCGCCTGTTCGCGGCCACCTCATACCCGAGGCCGACGACCACGACGCCTTATGATCGTCCGATCCGTCCGGAGTTTCAACTATTTTCCAGACAAAAAAACGCGTTACACCTCGGCGGTCCTCAACCGTTCCCACGCGGGGAGCCCCGTGGCGAACAGATTGTCCTTGCCTTTTGCAGCCGGGCCGGTATGCTTGCGCCCGCGTAGATTCGAACCCAGCGCGTGCGGCCACCCGCCCGAAATCAGCTCTGGTGCTTGACAAAAGAGGCCTGTTGTTGAGCCGCGCGGCTGCCCCCAGGTAGGGTGCCGGCAGGGGGTGGTTCTTCAATTCAGGGGATCCATGCGCTGAAGACACAGCCACGACAAGGACCGAACATGAAAGTGCTGGTTATCAACGCGGGAAGCTCGTCGATCAAGTACCAGTTGTTCGACATGCCGGACCGGGTCGTTCTGGCGCGGGGCATGGTCGCGCGGATCGGCGAAGACCACGCCGATCTGACGCATCACGATGGCCGCACGTCGCATGAATCGGCCGTGAACGCCGCCGACCACGAGCAGGCCATGGCCATCATCCTTCGCACCCTGGTCGATCCTCACGTCGGCGTCCTGACCGACGGCGCCGAGATCGGGGCCGTCGGCCACCGCGTCGTCCACGGCGGTGAGGAGTTCACCGGCTCGGTCCTCATCGACGACCGCGTGATCGCATCGTTGGAGAAGTACGCCGACCTGGCCCCCCTGCACAACCCGCCCAACTTGGTGGGCATCCGCGCGTCCCGGCATACCCTGCCTCACGCCCGGCAGGTGGCCTGCTTCGATACGGCCTTTCACGCCACGATTCCGGAGGTGGCCTTTCTCTACGCCTTGCCCTACGAAATCTATGAGACGTACCGGGTGCGGCGGTATGGCTTTCACGGCACGAGTCACCGCTACGTCGCCCGGCGGGCCGCGACGCTGCTCGGTCGCGACAAGAACGATCTGAACCTGATCACCTGCCACCTGGGCAACGGCTGCTCCATCACCGCGGCCCGGGGAGGCCGCAGCGTCGATACCTCTATGGGACTGACCCCGCTCGAAGGCGTCGTCATGGGCACCCGCAGCGGCGATTTCGATCCGGCCATCCTCTTCTACCTGGCCGACAAGGGTTATGATCTCGACACCCTCAACGAGATGTGTAACAAGAAGAGCGGTCTGCTGGGCATTTCCGGGCAGAGCAACGACATGCGCAATCTCGAGGCCCTGGCCCAAAACGGCGACCGTCGGGCCCGGCTGGCCATCGACATCTTCTGCTATCGCATCAAGAAGTACATCGGCGCCTACGCCGCCGTGCTGGATACCCTCGACGCGGTGGTCTTCACCGGCGGCATCGGCGAAAATGCCGTCAACGTCCGCGAGCAGATCTGCACCGGCCTGACGCAGATCGGCGTGCAGGTCGACCCGGTCCGCAACCGCGCCGTCGTCGGCGGCGAGGAACGCATCAGCCCCGACGCCGCCCGCGTCGCGGTCTGGGTGATCTCCACCAACGAAGAGGCCGCCATCGCTGCCGACACCTACGAATTGGCCACGCGGACCGAACCGTAAACCGCCATCGAGCCTGGTTGGAAAGGGTATCGCATGCGAGTCATCATTCAGCCGGATTACGAGCGGGTCAGCGCCTGGGCCGCCGCCTACGTGGCGCGGGCCCTCGACCGGTTCAAGCCGACCGCCGAGAGACCCTTCGTGCTGGGCCTGCCCACCGGGTCGTCGCCGCTGGGCATGTACCGCGAGCTGATCCGGCTCCACGAGGCGGGCCGCGTGGATTTCAGCCACGTGGTCACCTTCAACATGGACGAGTACGTCGGCTTGCCCGAGGACCACCCCCAGAGCTACCACGCCTTCATGTGGGATAACTTCTTCTCCCACATCAACATCAACCCGTCCAACGTCAACATCCTCGACGGCATGGCCGACGACATCGAGGCCGAGTGCGAACGCTATGAGAACAAGATCCGCGCCGCCGGTGGCATCGCTCTGTTCGTCGGCGGCATCGGACCCGATGGGCACATCGCGTTTAACGAGCCCGGCTCATCGCTGGCCAGCCGCACCCGCGTCAAGACGCTCACCGAGGACACCATCATCGCCAACAGCCGTTTCTTCGGCGGCGACGTGAACAAGGTCCCCCGCACGGCCCTGACGGTCGGCGTGGGCACGGTCATGGAGGCCCGCGAGGTGCTCATCATCGTCAGCGGCCACAACAAGGCCCGCGCCCTTATGGAGGCCGTCGAGCACGGCGTCAACCACATGTGGACGGTGTCATGCCTGCAACTCCATCCGCACGGTATCCTCGTCTGCGACGACGCGGCCACGGTCGAGATGCGGGTCGGCACCGTGAACTACTTCAAGGACATCGAACGGGCCAACCTCGACCCGGCCCGCCTGCTCGATGACCGCCACCCAGAGCGGTAGACGCCGTCCCCTCCAGGACGGAGTCCTTCGCAAGCGCGGCGGTCTACAGGACAAGGTTCATGGCACAGCCCCGTGGACCATACGGGGTGTTTCACTTATAATGGAAGCGTGGTGGCACGGGCGTTAGGGTAACGGGACAGGCGTCCCCCAGTGTGGAGGTATCGGCATGAGTACGCGAAGGGTGATCCTGTGGGTCTGTCTGCTGGGTGTTCCGGCGGGCATGGCCGCAGCGGCCGAGAAGGTGACGATCTTCAACGACGAGAAGGGCTTCGAGCGTATCTTCAACGGGCAGGACCTGAGCGGCTGGGAGGGCGATGCGCGGCTCTGGTCGGTTGTGGACGGCGTGATCCGCGGACAGACCACGCCCGAGAAGCCCGCGCGACACAACACGTTCCTGGTGTGGCGGGACGGCACGCTCAAGGATTTCGTGCTCAAGATCAAGTTTCGCATCGAGAACGGCAACAGCGGCATCCAGTACCGAAGCAAGGAAATGCCGGACTACGTGATCGCTGGCTATCAGGCCGAGGTGGAGAACGCCCCGGGCAAGGTGGGTTTCCTGTACGATGAGCGCGGCCGGGGCTGGATGGTCAATGTGGGCGACATCATGGTCGTCGACGAGGAAGGCCACAAGAACGTCATCGGCAAGATCGGCGACGTGCAGGCGATGATCGCGGCGGGGTATTACAAGGAGAAGGACTGGAACGAATACACGATCATCTGCCGCGGTAACCACATCCTGCACTACCTCAACGGGTTCCAGACGATCGAGATGATCGACCAGGATCCCAAGGGCCGGTTGATGGAAGGCAAGCTGGCGCTGCAGATTCACACTGGCCCGCCGATGGTCGTGGAGTTCAAGGACATCCGCGTCAAGCACCTGAAGGAGAGCTACGGCGACGCGGTGCTGCTGTTTAACGGCAAGGACTTTGCCGGATGGACGTTCCCCATTCCCGGCAACAAAGACGCCTGGGGCATCAAGGACGGCGTCTTGACCAACACGGGCCAGCCGGTGGGTTACATCCGTACCGAGAAGGACTACACCGATTACGTGTTGCGCCTGCAACTGCGGCACATGGGGCGGGGCAACAGCGGCGTGCTGCTGCGGATGACCGGCCCGGACAAGGTCTGGCCGCGCTCGATCGAGGCCCAGGGCCAGTTCCACAGCATGGGTGACATCTGGAACATCGACGAATTTCCGATGAAGGTCGATCCGGATCGCACCCGTGGCCGACACACGGTCAAGCTGCATCCGACGAATGAAAAGGACGTCGGCGGCTGGAACGAGTACGAGATCTACCTCAACAAGGGCGACCTGCGGATTTATGTCAACGGACTGCTGCAGAATGCGGGCACGGACTGCTGGCACACGCCGGGCAAGATCTGCCTGCAATCGGAGGGCTCGCCCACGGAGTTCCGTAATATCATCCTGTTGCCGATCAAGAACTGACGACGGCGCGAGCGGACGGTTTTGCACCAAGGCGGCTGGACTTTGGAGGTCCGTCCGGCTATAGTCGGCAGCAGTATGCAGTATTACAGAACCGGCGATGACGCCGGGAACGCAAGGAACCGTTGATTCGGGAGGATCCGGAATGGACCGACGTCAATTCTTCGCCGCCTCATCGTTGACCGCCGGTGCGGCCGTGCTGCCGGCGGCCCTGGCCGATGCGGCCGCCGTCCCGGGCAGGGAGTTTTACGAGCTGCGGCTTTACAGGGTGGCCGGTGAGGCCCAGCAGAAGGCCCTCGTGGCCTTTCTGCGGGACGCGGCGCTGCCGGCGATGAACCGCATCGGAATCAATCCGGTGGGGGTCTTCACGCCGCTGGAGGACGCCAGCGACCTGACGGTGTACGTGCTGATGCCGCACCAGACGCTCGATTCGGTCGCCACGGCCACGGCGCGGATGCTCGCCGACGAGGCCTTCCGCCGGGATGGCCGCGCGTTTCTGGAGGTGCCCAGTGCGAAGAAGGGCTACGAGCGGATCGAGAGCTCGCTGCTGCTGGCGTTTGAGGGGGTACCGAAGCTGGAGGTTCCGCCGCGTCGGTCCGAACGGGTCTTCCAACTGCGCTGCTACGAGAGCCACAGCGTGCTCGCCGGGCAGAAGAAGATCGACATGTTCAACAAGGGCGGCGAGACAGCGATTTTCCGCAAAACCGGCCTGAACCCCGTGTTCTTCGGCGAGATGCTCATCGGCAAGAACCTGCCCAACCTGACGTATATGCTGTCGTTTCCCGATCAGAACGCGTTGCGGGTGGGCTGGCAGAAGTTCGTCGCCGATCCCGAGTGGGACAAACTCAAGGCCGATCCACAGTACGCGGACACCGTCTCGAAGATTCACAACATCGTGCTGCGACCGCTGGCCTGCTCGCAGATTTGACGAGCGGTCATGGGGGCGTCGATCCCGGCGGCGCGGGGTCGCGCAGGGCCAGGGCGCCGGTGGGACAGGCGTCGACGCATGCGCGGGCGCAGGCCCGCAGGCCCTCGGCGAGCGAGCGGCCAAAGGGCACCGCGACGCGCACGTCGAAACCGCGCCCGATAAAGGTCAGCCCCAGGCGTTCGCCGTGTTGCCGCGCCGTCTGGATGCACAGGCCGCAGTCGATGCATTTGCCCGGTTCGTAGATCACCTCCGGATGGTCGCGTATCTGCACAAAGGAGCGTCGGTCGGCGGGGTAACGAGAGGCATCGGCGGCCAGGGCTTGGGCGTGGAGGCGCAGCTTGCAGTCGTTGGCGCGGCGGCAATCGCAGCGCAGGCACCGTTTCGCCTCGGCCAGCGCCTGCTCGGCGGTCAGGCCCGTGTGGAAATTCACGTCGCTCACGCGACCGGCGCCGCCGGCGTGCTGAAGGAACAGTTCCATCTCCCCCTCCAGCAGCCGTCCCATGCGGCTGTTGAACGGCACGGCCGGCCCGGTTACGGGCTGGCCGCTGAGAAACTGGTCGATGGACTCGGCGGCCCGCTGGCCGTCGGCCACGGCCCGTACGGCCAGGCGACGTTGCGGACCCGCCACGTTGCCACCCGCGAAGATCCTCGCCACGCCCGTCGCGCCGGTGCGCCGGTTGACCACCAGGGCGTCATCCTTCATCGCCAGACCCAAGTGTGCCGCGTCCCGCGGCTCGCAGCGCCCCATCGCCAGGAACACGGCATCATGCCGGTCGACGACCTCGGCCCAGGAAAGGTCCCCCCCGACGCGAGTCCTGCCCAGGAACACGAACCCCGTCCGCAGCAGCGTGTGTATCTCGTTGTGCAGAACATGATCGGCGAGCTTGTCGCGAAGTTCCTCGGCCTGCAGGTTGCCGCCGGGCCGCTTGCGATCATCGTACACGTTGCACGCGTAGCCCTTCTGCGCCAGGTAGTACGCGGCCGTCAGACCCGCCGGGCCGGCCCCGACGATGGCCACGCGCCGGCCGTTGGGCGCGGCGCAGTCCGGCACGAAAGGATGCTCCGAGGCCAGGTCCACGTCGGCCACGTAGCGTTTGAGCAGGCAGATCGCCACGCCCCCGTCGTACCGGGCGCGGCGGCAGGCCTTTTCGCACGGGGCCGGACAGATGCGTCCCAGCACGGCCGCCAGCGGGATATCGGCCTTGACGGTGCGGATCGCCCCGGCCAGGTCACCGCCCATAATCTGACGGATCATACGCGGGATGTCCATCCCCGCCGGACAGCCCAGCGTGCACGGACCCATGCAGTCGCCCACGTGATCGCTGAGCAGCAGCTCCAGCGCGGTCCGCCGCGCCTCGATCACGTCGGGGACCTGGTTCTCGACGACCATGCCCTCGGCCACCTGTACGGCGCAGGACGGCACGAGATTGGCCGAGCCGTTGACCCGCACGACGCAGACCATGCAACTGGTGGACGGCTCGCAGCCGTCGCGGTGGCACAACGCGGGGATCGTGATGCCCAGCCGGGCGGCGGCCTGCAGGATCGTCGTGCCCGGCTCGACCTGGACGCTCTGGTTGTCGATGGTCAGCGTGATCACAGGGGCAGAGCACCTCATTCCACGTGAACGGCGTTCTCGGGACACACGGCCTTACAGCCCCCGCAGCGGATGCATTTGGCGGTGTCGATTTCGTGCTTTTCGTGGGGCCGGGCGGCGATCGCGCCGACGGGGCAGTGCTGCGCGCACAGCGTGCAGCCGATGCAATCGTCGGTGATCGAATAGGTGATCAGTTCGCGACACTTGGCGACGGGGCAACGACCCGCCAGGTGGGCCTCGTACTCCTCGCGGAAGTAGCGCAGTGTGCTGAGCACGGGGTTGGGGGCGGTCTTGCCCAGGCCGCACAGGCTGGAGGCCTTGATCTGGTGGGCGAGGCCTTCCAGCCGTTCGAGGTCGTCGGGTCGGGCCTGGCCGGTGCAGAGCCGGTCAAGAATCTCCAGCATCCGACGCGTGCCGATCCGACACGGGGTGCACTTGCCGCAGCTCTGGTTCTGCGTGAACTGCAGGAAATACCGCGCGATGTCCACCATGCAGTCGGATTCATCCAGCACCACCAACCCCCCGGAGCCCATCATCGCGCCGACGGCGGTGAGCGATTCGTAGTCCACGGGCACGTCGGCCAGGTGCGCCGGCACGCATCCGCCCGAGGGCCCGCCCACCTGCACGGCCTTGAAGCCCAGACCGCGGCCGATGCCCCCGCCGATCTCCTCGACGATCTGCCGCAGGGTCATCCCCATGGGCACCTCGATCAGCGCGCCCCGGGCCACCTTCCCGGCCAGGGAGAAGACCTTGGTCCCGCGGCTGTTGGCCGTGCCGAATTGCGCGAAGGCCCGGCCGTCGTTGCGCAGGATCCACGGCACGACGGCATACGTCTCAACATTGCTGATCAGGGTGGGCCGACCCCACAGACCGCGCTCGGCCGGGTAGGGCGGACGCAGTTGGGGCATGCCCCGACGGCCCATGATGGATTGCAGCAGGGCCGACTCCTCGCCGCAGACAAACGCCCCGGCCCCGGCGACGATGCGGATGTCGAACCGGCGGCCCGAGCCCAGGATGTCGTCGCCGAGAAAACCTCTCTGGCGGCATAGGTCCAGCGCCTTGCCCATGCGATCCAGGGCCAGGGGGTACTCGGCGCGGATATAGAGGAAACCCTGCTCGGCGCCGATGACCTGGGCGGCGATGGTCATGCCCTCGATGATCCGGAAGGGATAGGACTCCATGAGCATGCGGTCCATGAACGCCCCCGGGTCGCCCTCATCGCCGTTGCAGACGAGGTACTTGACGTCGCCGGGCTGATCGCGGACCGTCCGCCACTTGCGATGGGCGGGAAAACCCGCCCCGCCGCGGCCGCGCAGCCCGGACGTCTCGATCTCGGCCAGGATGGCATCGGCCGGCAGTTCATGGATCGCCCGGCGAAGGCCCCGGAATCCGTGCAACTGCTCATACTCGTCGATGTCCGTCGGGCTGACCACACCGAGATGCTCCGTGGCGATGTGGACCTGGCGGTCGGATGCGTCCGTGGCCTGGCGTTCGCGGGGTTCGACGTGATAACGATGGGGATCGGCGTCGGCGCCGGCGTTGAGCAACACGTCCAGCGATCGGGACACGACCTGGGCGGCGCGGTGGATCAGACCCCCTGGGCGGAAGTGGTGCAGGAGAATCGCCTTCACGTCGGCCGGATGCACGCGGGCGTAAAGATGCGAGGCGCCGTCGGGCAGCACGAGCTCCATCATCGGCGTCTGGTAGCAAACGCCGATACAGCCGACGTGCTTGAGTCGGGCGCGGATGTGGGTCTCCTCCAGCGCCTGCCGGACGGCGTCGCGCAGTCGCGCATTTCCCCCCGCTTGGCAGCAGGAATCCAGCCCGACGCGGATTTCACCCTCGGGCGGCCCGTCGTCGCGACGGCGTTGTTTGCGGCCTCGTCCCTCCCGTCGGGTCTTCTCAAAACGCAGATAGTCATCCAGCACGTTGCCGACGGTCTCGGCGGTCACGTGCCCGTAGGTCACCGGGCCGATCTGCACGGCCGGCGCCAGCGTGCAGCAGCCCAGGCACGCAACACGCTCGATCGTCCACAGGCCGTCGGTATCGGTATCCTCCCCGGGCGGGATGTCCAGGTGCCGCAGGAAGCCCTCGTACACGGTCTGGGCGCCCTTGACGTGACAGGCGGTGCCGATGCAGACCCGCACGGTGTGCTCGCCGCAGGGCCGATGCCGGAATTGATCGTAAAACGTGCTGATCCCCGCGACGGCCGCGGGGGTAATCTCGGTGATCTCGCAAAGCCGCTCCAGCGCGGGCGTCGGCAGATACCCGTAGTGCCGCTGCAGGTCCTGCAGGAGGGGCAGGACCTTGTCTTCCGTGGCGCCGATGCGCTCAACGCATTGGTCCACGTAGCTCCAGTCGGCGGTCTGCGTCATGGTTGGGCCTTGATGCACCACAGAAAGCGGGCCGAGCGGATGATGATGCGTTCGTCCACGAAGGCCGGCGAGGCATGGCAGGCGTCGTCGAGCGGACAGGCCGCCAGCTCCTTGAACTCGCGGCCGGCGTCAATCACGTGCATCGTGCCCTTGGCGCCGAGCACGTACAGGCGGTCGCCGGCCAGGACCGGTGAGGCGTAGAACGATTCCCGGCGGTATTCGTGATCGTAGAGCATGCATTCGGCCGGGTCCTCGACGGTCGCCGTCAGATCCCAGCAGCTCAACACGCCTTCCGTGGCGATCATCCACAGGAGCGTGCCGTTGGAGACCGGGCTGGTAATATCCGGCAGGTTATCCTCGGCGATGGTCGTCATCTCCTGCGACAAGTCGCCGGTCTGATTGGCGGGGATGCCGATCAGGCGGTTATAGACCTCCACGATCAGGGCGAGGTTGCCGACCACGATGGGCGACGGGGCGAAATCACCCATGATCTCCTCGGCGGTCCAGAGTACGCGGCCGTCGGTGGGATCGTACGCGATGGCCTGGGGCTCGGCGGCCGTGATGAGCTGCCACGCGTCGCCAACCCGGGCGACGACGGGCGAGGTCCACGAATCACGCACCGGTCGGGGCTGCTCCCACCGGGTTTGGCCCGTGCCGGCGTCCAGCGCGAGCATCTTCGAGCGGGGATTGCCTTGGTCGTCTTCAGACTGATCGAACTGCACCAGCACCATGTCCTGATACATGGTCAGCGAGGAGGCATACCCGTACGCACTGTCGGGCACGCCGAGATTTCGATTCCAGACGACTCGGCCATTCAGGTCAACCGCGGCGATATCGCCGGTGGGAAAGATCGCATAGGCCCGTCGGCCATCGGCCGCCATCGTACAGGCCGCGTAGCCGGTGTCTTCCATGAGGCGCCAGTCCTCCGGCAGAACGGCCTGCGTGGGGATGTCGGCGGTCCAGAGGGCCTTGCCGGTTTCCAGGTCAAAACAGTACACCTGCCGTTGCTGTTCCGTGGCGCCGCAAAAGAAGATGCGATCGCCCCAAACCACCGGCGAGTTGAAACCGGGCAGGGTTTGAATGCCCCCGTCTTCGCCATCCAGGGGCGTTTTCCATGCAATATTCTTGCCGCTGGCGGCATCCCACTCCGTGGGCACGTTGGCGTGCCGGCTCACGCCCAGACCCTGGGGCCCGCGGAAGGTCGGCCATTGGGCCTGCACCTCCTCCATCGTGGGGAACGGCGCAACGGTCGGCCCGGTGTCCACGTCGAAGCGGACCAGGGGCCAGAGCACCGCCACACCCCACGCCACGGCGACAAAGACCAAGGCGGCAGTGACCGCCAGCCGGGCCAATCGGCCTTGGCGCACCTGCCGAGCCGAGGCGTCCGCAGGCCCCGTCGGAACGGGCCAGCGGAACTGAAACCACTGGGCCAGCCTGAGCGCGACCAGGCAAACGGTGACACAGCCCAACAGCAAATAGCCGCCCTTTTGGACGAAGTCCTGGCGACGGAATCGCTTTTCGCGGAGGCGCAGGTCGATCATCCGGACGCGCTCCACCAGTTGCTGATCGTCGGGATTGGCGATGACGGCCTGCTTCATCTCGACCAGCCGCTCTTCCTGTCGCGGGAAGATGAAGTACATCTCCACCCAGTTGCCGACCAGCAGACCGGCGACAACCAAGGCGAACAGACCCGCTACCGCCGCGGCGGCCTGAGCTGCTCGGGTCGCGGTGCCGACCTCGTTCGGGGCGTCTTGCGTCGTCTCGTTCATGTTCACACCATGGGTCGAATCGTGGGTCATGGACGGGTCCCCTCCGGTGCGGCCCCTTGCGCGTTCGCGAGGATGAAGCGATCGGGGGCGATGGCGTGGGCCGGCGCGGCGTGTCCCTTATGCACGTGGTGTCGCGGGCAATACGCGAAACACCGAGCGCAGGCCAGACAGCCGCCTGCGTGGGCCGTGTAATCGTTCCGCCGCCAGCGGATGCTCAGCCCCACCAGGCTGCCGGCGGCGACCAGTCCCACGAAGCCCCCGGCCAGCGCGCCGCCCCAGCGGAACTCGTTCTGAATCGCGCGGGTCTCGGCGTAGAGGTCCTCCGTCGATTGACCGGTGCGGCGAAAGGCCTTGATAGGGTCGGTGATCTCCGTGATCTTGCCCGCATCGAACAAAAACACCTCATCGGCCAGCCGCACCTGGCGATGGGTCCGCGACAGCGGCCCGGCCAGCGCTGCGCCGCCCCAAGCCAGGACCCCGACCAGCACGGGCGCCGCCAGCAGCAGCAGGGCCAGGCGGCGCTTGTCGACCTTGTAGTCGGCCTCGGACCACTCGGCCGTGGGCGGCTCGATGGCGCCGAACGGGCAGGAATCCTCGCACAGCCGGCATCGGATGCACTCATCGGGCGTAATCGTGACGCGGTGGCGGCTCAGCCGACTCAGGGCCCGCAGGATCACTCCGTAGGGGCACAGAAACCGACAATACGGGCGGCCGATGAACAGCCCCACGACCAGGAAGGCCGCGCCCAGCACGAAGATATTGAACGATCCGCCCAGGCGGAAGATCGGCACGAACGGATCGTAGCGACAGATCAAGAGCATGCTGCCCGTAAAGGCCAGCAGCACCGCCGCGGACAGATACACGTAGGCCCCCAGCCGCAGCGCCGCCTCCAGCCACGTCGGAATCATTATGGGGCGCACCAGCACCAGATCCTGGATCGCGCCCAAGGGACACACCGCCGCACAAAAGACCCGTCCGTAGAAGAGCGCGAAGACCAGCGGCAGCGCGAAAAACAGCACCGCCGCCACGGGCACCACGTAGTTCGGATCACCCGCGGCCCAGGCGACGTTGCCGATGGCCCCGATCGGACAGACGCACCCCTTGCGCCAGAAGCCGAAATACGCCAGGCAGAACAGCATCAGAAGAAACACGCCGCGGCGGCTGCGCAGGCGGTGGACGAGCCATGCCGCCACGCTCAGCGCCGCCAGCAGGACAGCCACGTCGAGATACTGCCACACGCCAGCTCGTGCATCAGGCGCTTGCGTGGGGGGCATCTCATAACCGCTTTCGAAATCCGGCGGTGGGAAACGCTCGATCGCCCACGCCGCGGCGCAGGGCACGAGCACGGCCAGGACTGCGATGGCCAGTACGCCACGACTCATGCGTGCTCCTCGACGCCCTTGAGCAGGTAGGGCCGGTCGACAGGGACGCGAACGAAGGCGTCGGACGGACACGCGGCGGCGATGGCGCACTCGTTGCAGTTTACGCACCGGTCATGGTGGACTTGCAGGAAAAGCGACGCGTTGCCGAAGGCCTCGCAGCCCTTGACGCACTTGCCGCAGCCGATACACAGCTCATCGAGGATGTTGTATTCGAAGTAGGGCTCCTCGACAAAATGCCGCGTGATCGCGCCGGTGGGGCACAGTTCGTTCTCGGCCCCGGTGTCGAGTCGGGCGCCGGGTTCGAGGAAGCCGGGACAGAAATCGCAATACCCGCAGATCTTGTAGGCCTGGACGCACTTGACGGCCGATGGCTCCAGGACACAGTACGTTGCGCAATTGCCGCAGGCAATGCACTTCGTCGGGTCGATCTGCCAGCGGGTCTCCGGCTGGCGCGTGCGACCGAGCAGATACCCGCTCAGGCCGCCGATACCCGCCAGGCACAGCCCCCAGACGCTCTGGCCGCAGAAGCGGCGGCGATCCATTTTCGGCGGTTCATCGGTCATCGTCGATCCCCCTGTTGCTTCGGGCCTGGCGTGCAGGAGGCAGGTCGCATCGCCCAAGAACCCCACAACCGGCACACAAGCCCTGATTGGGACAAATGCCCTGCCGGCGAAGCCGCCGGTCCCTCGCGGCCGCCCCCGCCACGAGGCCGCCCAGCAGGCCCAGCGTAGCCCACCGTGTCGCCCGGGCCAGCACCTCCCGACGGTTGCGTACTCGGCCCCTTGGGCTCATGGACTTTCCTTCCGGACGAAGATGCGAACACGGTTCTGCAGCACGTCGAGCACGAGCACACGACCCCGGCCGTCCACGGCTACGTCAAAACCCGTCGCCAGTTCGGCGGCAGCGGTGCCGGGCGGGACGAGTTGATCGGGCCCGGCGACAACACTCAGCAGCATCCCGTCGGTGTCATACTCCTTGATGCGAAGCGTGCCCTTCTCGGCGGTGATGACGTTGCCGTTGGGCAGGATCGCGATATGCGTGGGGTTGCAGCACCCGGAAAAGGCGCGAACGTGAAAACCCGGCTCGCCCCACCAGAACAACTGCTCGCCGTCGAACGACCAGGCCTCGATCCGCAGCTTGCCGGGGTTGACGATGCGAAGCCGCCCGTCGGGGGCGACGGCCACGTCGAAGTAGGCGCTGGGAACGATGAAGCCGGGCTCATCGCTGGCCGCGTCCTTTCGTCCGATCTCGGCCACGAGCTTTCCGGCCTTGTCGTAGCGAAGGACCAGCCGGCGGCCGGCGTCCGCGACGAAAACGCTGTCTGAAGTCACCGCAACACTCGTCAGCAGCGAGTCGGACCCCAAATCCTCCCACTGATCGGCCAGCCGTCCGTCGCGGAACACCGCCACGCGGTGCGGCAGACCCACGTAGAGGGTCCCGTCGGCATCGACGGCCAGGCATCTCGGCTGTGCGGCGGCCATCGAGCCGAGCGACCCGCCATCCGCGCCGAACACCCGGATATAGTCGTTCCCGGCGACGTAGATGCGGTCATCGGGCCCGACGGCCAGGCCGCGACACGTCTCCAGGCCGGTGTCAAAAACGGCCGCCTCACGGTAACCGATCATCCCCGGGTCCACCCGCGTCAGCGACTCGACGTCGTAATCAAAGTCCGGCCCCAGACCGCTTCCGCCGCGGCCGGTGGTGTCCCAGAACAGGACAGCCGCCAAGCCCGCCAGGCCCGCCAAGGCCACGACGATGCCCAGGAGGATGCCGGAATCGACTTTTGCTGTATGACGATTCATCTCTCGGACCTTTCAGGACCGTTTTCGGTGTTCCACCCAAGGCTCTCATTATAGGAGAAATGCAACACCAGTTGCAACCACGGCGTCCGCGGTTGGGCCTGTGTCGGGCCGCCTTTGTGGTCGGACGAATTGTCTTGACCGGGCCGAAAAGTGCCGATAGGGTGCTTTGTTTGTTGGGTGCCGAAGAATTGGCGGGACAGCGGCCTATGGAAATGACCTGGCTGATGCGTTTTCGGATCCTCGGCGTGATCGCCGTGGGCGTTCTTCTGGTGGGCTGGCTGGGCGAGCCCTTGGTACGCCCGGTGGATCCGCAGGGGGCCATCACGCTGTATGGCGGGGCGATCCGGGTGACCGATGCCGCGGCATGCCTGGTTTTGGCGGCCGCGGCGGGGGCGGCGGCCTTCCTCGTCGCCTGGCCTTACGGCTGGTATATAGCCCCGTTGGCGGCCCCGGCGGGGTTATGCTTCTGGACGTTGCGTTCAGGGACGATGCTCAACCTGATGCTGTATCGGCCCACCGTGGCCGAGCGGCAGGAGGTCTATGCGGCCTTGAGTTGGGAGGGTCTGTTTTGGCTGCTGGTGGTAGCGGCGGGATTTGCGGGTGCGGCCGCGGCCCGGGCGCTGGTGCGCCAGACGCCACCGCCCATTCCGGGCCAGCAGGAGGCCCGTCGTAACAAGGGCAGCATCGTGAACGGAATCGGGGCGCTGCTGGTTTCGGTCGTCATCGGACAGGTCGGCATCGGGCTGCTGGCCCAGGACGTGCGGCTTTTCGATGCACAAATCGGTTCGGTCGTCGGCCAGCCCGGTGCCGGGCAGATCGCCTTTGCGTCGTTTGCATCCTTCGCCGTAGCCGCCTTTATCGCCAAGAGATTCTTCAACACCCACTTTGGCGTTCCCGTGGTGGCCTCCTCGGTGGTCGTATACGTGGGCATCGTGCTGTTTGCCTCCAAGCCGGATATCCTACAGTATATGGTGGATACCTACGCGCCGGCCTTCTTCCCGCGATCGGCTTGTGCGGTGCTACCCTTGCAGATGGTGGCCTGGTCGGTACCGGGAGCGATGGCCGGTTATTGGATGGCAATCCAGATGGAATACCACCGTCAGCAGAAATGACGCAAGTCTTTCATTAACAAGTTCTTGTGTGTTTTCTGCGAATTTCCTCCGCAGGTCTGCGGGCAGACTCGACCGCGACGCGAATCACATCTCTTCGCCTCCTATAGTCTTTCTAAGCTCTTTATTTGAAAAGGCTTACATGGTTTTCGTCCGATAATATTTGCCTGTTTGCCCGATTGGCGAAAAATTGGTTTTTCTACGTTTGTAAAAAGCCGATGACAGCAAAGCGAGTGAATGCCGCCGGGGCCGAGTGCCGATAGAAAAAAGGTCGGCCAAAAACGAGGCAGACGCGTATAATTGACTATGGAGCGGAAACTTAGCACCGGACGACGGCGACGATCCGACCGATAGACCAGCACAAGAAGGAGCCGCGAGAATGTTGGTCCTGAGCAGACAGAAGGATGAGTCGATCATGATCGGTGACGATGTCGAGATCACGATCGTCGACGTGCGGGGTGACAAGGTTCGCCTTGGCATTAACGCCCCGCGGGAGATTTCCGTACATCGCAAGGAGGTTTACGAAGCCATCCAGCGCGAGAAGGCCGAGAAGGCCAAGACCGAGCCCTCCAACGGTGCTTCTGCGGACGAATCGTAGCCCACGGTCATCCTTCCTGCATTCCGCGGCCCCGGCCGGATGGTCAGGGCCGTTTTTTTGCGCCCGGCGAACTGTGGTCTACATCGTCCGGTCCTGTCACAGAATCAACATCGCATCCCCGTAGGAGTAGAACCGATACCGCTGCTCAATCGCGTGCTGGTAAGCGGCTCGGACGGTGTCGAGTCCGGCAAAGGCCGCGACCAGGGCCAGCAGCGTCGAGCGGGGCAGGTGAAAGTTGGTCATCATCGCGTCGGTCACCTGGAAACGGAATCCGGGTCGGATGAACAATCGCGTGGTCCCGCTGCCGGCCTCGACGCGACGACCAAGGGCCACGGTCTCCAGGGTTCGCACGGAGGTCGTGCCCACGGGGATGACGCGACCGCCGTTTTCAATACTGGTATTGATGATTTCGGCGTTGGCCGGGTCGAGGGTATACCGCTCGGCGTGCATCGGATGGTCCTCCAGTCGCTCGGTGGCGACGGGTCGAAAGGTCCCGGCCCCCACGTGGAGCGTCACGCGGGCCATCGTCACCCCGACGGCGGCCAGGTTGTCGAGCAATTCAGGCGTGAAATGCAGTCCGGCCGTGGGGGCGGCGATCGCGCCCGGCTGGCTGGCGTATACGGTCTGGTAGCGCTCGGCATCCTCGGCGCTGGGGCCCGCGGCGTCGCGTCGGATATAGGGCGGCAAGGGAACCGCCCCGATCTCGCCCAGGACGGTGACGGGGTCGCCCAAGGCGTCGCCCGTCAGCAACCAGAGCCCCTCTTCCAGACGCTCGGCGGCCTGGACGCGCGACCACGCGTGGCCGTGGCGGTCCAGGATGCCGAGGCTCTGGCCCGGGTGGACGCGGCGGGCGTTGCGGAGCATCACCTTCCACCGGCCCGGCGCGGGGGATTCGAGGAACAGGCCCTCGATCATGGCCCCCGTCGGTCGCCGCGCCCAGAATCGGCCGGGCAGGACCCGCGTATCGTTGAGGACCAGGCAGTCACCCGCACGGAGAAGGCGCGGCAGATCGGTGACGACGCGGTCGTCCAATCGCCCTCCGGTTCGGTCCAGAACGAGCAGCCGTGCGCGGTCGCGGCGGGCGGCGGGCCGTTGAGCGATCAGCTCGGGCGGCAGATCGTAATCCAGTTCGTCGGTGCGCATGGGAAAAGCCTACCACGTCGGGGCGTTCTTTCAATCCGTCGCGGGCAAGATATGCTTGACGGGGCAAAGACGTCTCACCCGGCTGCGGGATAAACCAAACTCTCATCCGCGGCCAATTCCTGGTTAACCCGGCGGCTGTCTCATCCGATAGAATGCCGGTCGCAGCACGGGTGATTCGGTACGCTCAGGAAGCACGAAGATGAACGGCGAGCCGTCGTACGAAGATCTGATCACGTCAATCTCCTCGATGAGCAAGACCCAGGTCAAGCAGCGGCTGCTGCACTTCAAGGGGCGGCCGCGACTGGACTTCACCGAGAGCTTCCTGGACGGGCTGAGCACGGACCGCCTGCGGCACATTCTCCTGGCGGCGATGATCACCAGCCGCCGTCACTGACCCGGCCGCGCTCGCTCGACGCCGCTGCTCGGCACTGCCGGTCCAGCCATGGCTCGGCGAATACCCTCGACAAGTCCCCGACGTGTGGATGGGCGGCTCGCCCGCCGGCGATCTCGTTCCCCGATTGGGCATCGGCCCGCTTCTACTCACCCCCTGGGGCCTCGCGGGAATAAAGGGGCGCAAAAAAACGGCCGGCGTTTGTGGCGACGCCGGCCCTTGCTGAGGCAATACCGAAATATACAATATCAATCGTATGACCCGCCTCAGCGGCTGTGAGAAAAGTAGTTATGAGAAGAAAAAGAGCACAGCCCTACGCCTATAGTATACACCCATCCCACCCCCTGTGGAAAACTTTTTTCAAAAAATTTCCAGTTTTTTTCGCTCCGCCGGGGTCGTGCGCTCCTGGCCCCTCCTCGTGTCGCTATGGGCAAAAAACGCAAAAAATGGGCCTTCCTCACGGCCCAGATGGCGAAAGTTGCCGCATTTTGCGACTTTGGCAAACCACTATGGCGTTGCCGACCCTGCTGGGCCGGAACCGACCGTCGGAGCGGAAGCACCACCTTCGGTCTAGCAGGCCTCTCGGTTTTGACCAAGAGGGAAGATGGGCATCCGCGTAGAAGCATGGCACCGTAACCGTGCCCATGCGAGGCCTATCCACAGGGTTAACCGTCCGGCGGACCGGCTCTCTGCGACATCAGCGCCTTCTCAATGCGCCTCAAGCACGCACTCGGTTTCTTCTGTAACTCACACTCCCATATTCTGACCACCCGCCAACCCTTCATGCGAAGCAAGCGGTTAAGGCGTCTATCGCGAGCCCTGTTGCCCTGAAGCTTTAGTTGCCAAGCTCTTGCATTCGTTTTTGGTGTGATGTTCTTCCCGCAGTCGTGCCCATGCCAAAAGCACCCGTCCACGAAGACGGCGACCTTCCTGCGCGGCCATACAAAGTCGGGTTGTCCCGGCAGAGTCTGGTGACGTCGCCAACCGGTAAGTCTCGCCTTGCGCAACAAGGACGCGAGCCGTTGTTCCGTTGTCTTGTTTCCTTTGCTGTGTACCCTGGACATCAACTGTCCACGGGACAGACCACCAAAGCTGGTACGTTCCTTTTGGGCATTTCCAGGCCAGCGGCTCATTGCTACGTCCTTGCTCGCCTCTGGTGGTCCGCGAGTGCCTTACGTATCCTCTGCCCCACCAACTTCGCATAGACAGGAGGGACGGCGTTGCCAATCAGGTCGCAAACGTGGTCCATGTAATCGGTTGCAAAACGGTACGTCTCGGGGAAAGTTTGAAGTAGAGCTGCCTCCCGAACAGAGATGGTATACCGCCGCCTGTCGGGATGTCCGAACCTTCCCTTGCAAGGGGTCGTACAGCCCCCCGTGATAGTCGGAGCCGGTCGATCCCAGGCCATCCTTCCATAAACGTTCGTAAAGCCGTCGTACCCTTGTCGATGGCACCGAGGGCGTATTGACTCCGACACGGTGAGCCACGTCTGGCCGGGCCGAGCGGCACGCAGGCGCCTCTTTGTGCGAGATTCTAAGTCGCGGACCACGTGCCAATTGTGCACCTGGGGTCCCCCGTCTCGCAACGCCTGACGGAGCGTAACCGGCGCTTTCATGTGGCCGATGGCTTCTCTTACCGTCCTCCATGGCTTCAGACCCGATCCCTCCTTCGGCAAGCGGGCATGCGTGGGCTCGGGCAAGGCGAGCTTGAAGCCTCGCCCGGCCAGCAGGACTAGACGCCGCCGGGACTGTGGGACTCCGAAATCCGCCATCTGTTCAATTCGCCAGTCGTACTGGTAATCGAGTTGCCGTAGAATATCGAGAACCTCTTTGAATATGCTTCTTCCCCGACTTGCAAGCCCGGGAACGTTCTCCATCATGATTGCATCGGGCATGATTTCCTTGATGAGCCTGGCCATCACGAGGAGTAGTCCGTTTCGTGGGTCTTCCCGCTTGTACTTCGTCGTCAGGGAGCAGAAACCTTGACACGGTGCGCATCCCGCTAGTAGAGAGACGCGTTGTGTACCCGCGGCTCGTAGGAGTTCCTCCGCAGATACTTCGCGGATGTCCTTCTGGATCAGCCGAGTCCGGTGGTTGTTGCGCCTGTATGTCTGAGCCGATATGGAATCGATTTCGACGGCTGCAGCGACATGGAAGCCGGCGCTCCGTAGGCCTTTAGTGAGGCCTCCGCAGCCAGCGAAGAGGTCAATTGCAGTAGGCTTGTCTCTGCTCAGTGCTTCCTCCTGCTGGTCCGTGGTTCCGTGTGCCGTTCTCCCTTCGTCACCCATACGCACCCCAGCCTGCCCTAGGCAGATCCTTCCAGTTCGTGTGCCCTCTTCTGGAGAATGTCGCGGAACTGATAGTGGCTTTGCTTTGCTCGCTCAATAAGATCATCCCAAGTTGTGAAGAACACCCATCCCTTATCGGCAAAGGCTTCCTTGGCACTTTGTGCATCATCGTGCAGCTCAGCAGCAATCAAATGGCTTTGGACAATGCCATATTTAACCGCCTTTGGGTCCGAGAGCTCACTAAAGCGCCTAACGACATACTTCCGATACCTGTCGGCCTGGTTGACATCACTGGTCTGGGCCACATACGCACCTCGCTTGATCTCAACAATATGCAGCGTGCCTCCCACACCGACACAGAAGAAATCAGCACGGTCATCATCGCCCTTCTGGTTCGTTCCATCGAGGCCAAACTCCTTCTTTATCCATGTAGCTACCCGGCCTTCGGCCTTATTGAGCATCCATGTCGGGTCGATTAGCCATGGGTTCTTCTCGAGGTGCCTGGAAATGACTCCTCGCTCCTTAGCGTTTTCGTGATGCATTCGCTCTAAGGTTTCGATGGCTGCTAGATTGCTCTCAACGATCTGGAGCAGAGCGACCGCCGTTCGAACCTCCATCTTGGACAGTAGCTCGTCTAAGCCTTGGAGATCTGTTACGTCGGACTCACGCAACCTCTGCAAAATGCTTCGCAGGGTTGCATTCTCCAGAGCGTCCAGGAACCAGGAAAGAATATCTTCGAATTCGGCTGGCTCCATTTCTATGGACTTGAATTTTTCTACAAACCTTAAGGCTACATCCCTGTACGCTGGAGCTAGTCTCTCGATCCGGGCCAGTAAAGTCGGACTTACCTTTTTGATCTGTTTTTCTCGGAGAGACGCACGGAACTTCGCCCATTCTGTGAGGCATCTTTTGACGAGTGATTGTCCCCACTCCTTGAACGCGGTTCCCTGAGGACTTTCCCACGCAATAGAATCACGCGGCGTGGCAATATGATCGGGTGAGTCCACCCCAGCATCAAGCCACTCCGCCTTGACCATTCCCACCATGTATCGCAGGCCATGTTGACCGGTTACGCCCCCGCTGATCTCGAAGAAAGTCTGCTCCTGTGAGATTTTGCCTCGCGTATATACGAGTATTCCACTCAACTCGCCTTCATTCTGCTTGCGCGGCTGTGCCGTGAATCCAATCCAGTATGTGACGGGTCCGCATCCAGTAACGTCGGCCGTCTGCCAACCCTTCTTGGGCTCTCTCCACTGAAGCTGAATATCTTCTGATCGAAGATCCTGGCCATTGATTTGAACGTGAAACTCCGGGCCAATAAGTAGGAATCGCTGCGACATGCTCCTATGAAACCGCTCGGCATTCTGGGCCCTGCGGTCATGTAGGTGTCGGAGGGTGACAGTCGTTCCCTTCGTTGTCCGTGCCCCTTGTGGGCTCTTGTCCACTGGGCCAGCATACTTGACCTCAACCGGAACTGGCCCCCTGTCCACTCTGGTGACGTTTGATAAGTCCAGTTGAAACCAGATAAGCACATAATCTTTAACTTTCGTGTCCTTTTGTTTGTATACAGTCTGCACCTCCAATGTGTCGGCAATCCCGAAGCCAGCGAGCTTGCCGACGCCTTTTCGGCCTTGGAGTGGTCGCCCACCTGGAGATCTATCGGTACCCTCGATCTTGCGTCGATCACGCCCGACATTGAGGTAGGCGTTACGAACCATGTCCCACGTCATGCCGTTTCCATCGTCTGAGACCCGTATGAACTGCTCTTCATTTCCTGGGTCCCACGGTTCATCAAGTGGCAGTTCAACCTCGACTTGTTTGGCGTCTGCATCCCAGGCATTGGAGATGAGTTCTGCTATTGCCGGGACAGGCCGGCCAGCGTACATCTGCACGCCAAGGTGCTTGACGATGTTCCCGGCCACCGTAAGGACCAGCTCCTTGGGGTCACACCCCGGAAGAAACACATGGTTCGTCGTGCTCGGCATCTACTGTCGATCCCCATGATGGAGCCACACGGGCTAGCGCCTCCGACCTGGGCCCGGCCCCTCACCTTTCCTACCTTTTGAAGCCCCTTGCAAACACTCGACCTCGCTCGCCTATTCGATACCGCAACATCGTCGAGTCGCACGGCATGATGATCCTCCTGAACTCGTCCGATTTCAACCCTTTTTTTGTGTTCCGTCCCTCCGGGCCTCAGTCATTGCGCGACGGGCAAGCCGCAAGGCCGGTTCCGCGTCGGGATATTCGGGGGGCCGGCATTGCCCAAGCAGGCGTTCCCACCGTAGGCACCCAAGGCGCCCTTTGCGATCCGGGTCAGTGGCGGCGGTGGATGAATCGGTGGCCGCGGGCGAAGACGACGCTGCCAAAGAGGACCAGGGTGCCGGCAAAGGCCAGCAGCACGGTGATATAGGCCCAGAAGCTCACAAAGGATGGCTGCTTGAAGGCTTCGGGGTTACCGGGATCGTAGAGCAGCGGAACGGATTGGCCAATTGTGGCGGGCGGATGGCGGTAGGCGACCGGGGAGCGGACGGAGTGTTCGCGGCCTTCGGCGTCATGGAAGCGGTAGACGGGCACCAACCGCCGGTCGTCGGCCGAGCCGACCGCCTGGAGATCGGCGACGACGGCCTGGACGCGGACGGCCTTGGCCAGGAAGGCCTGGTTCTCGCGGTGCCGCTCGCGGGCCAGCCAGGCGGGGACGATCGCCAGGGAGACGATGGCCAGACCCGCCAGTCGCGCGGTCCAGACGTTGATCGTCGGACGCTTCCGCGCATCGGGCTCACGGGTCATCATATTTGCTATGTACGTCTGCCTCACCGGATGCTCCCATGCCGACCATGGTCGGCGATTGTCGGCCCGGTGACGATATCGGCGAATCAGCGGGCGGCCTTTGGTGGCCATCGGGGAATCGCCTGAAAGAGGCGGACCCCAACGGCCGTCGAACCCGTGACGTTGAACCGAGATGCCGACGTTGAATCGGCCATGGCGTTGTGATAGACTTGCGGACGTCGATAGGGGGCATCGGGGGGATAACCGTGGAGCCAGGTATGAGTGCGAAGCCCAAGAGAAAGGGACGGCCCTCCGGCAAGACGCGCCGCACGGCCCGCAATTCGCGGCAGGGCACGGGGGCATGGCGGATCTGCCTGCACATCCTTTTCGTGGTTATCGGTCTTCTGCTGCTGGCGGCGCTGGGAGCGCTGCTCGTGGGTGGACCCAAGGAGACCGAACCGCCGGCGGATGTTCCGGCCCCCGCGCCCGACGCCTCGGATGCCTCCGACCCGACCGCCGAACGCGACCCGTCAAGAACGATCGCGACATGGGGACATTTCGCTTCTGCCGGAGGCCCCCTGTCAGCCTCCGCCAACCTCACACAATCCGGCACGTGACCGGCCCTCGTCAGCAGCTTACGGAGTTCACCGCGGGCGGTTTTTTTGGTATACTGAGCCCTCAGATATTGCCGAGAAACCGAACGACGGCAGGAGTATATTTGTTCAGACAGACGAGATATGGGGGCAGGGAGATGCTTATGAGACGTGCATGGGTTCTGGGGCTGCTGGCCGTTCTGTGTGGCACGGTTTTCGCCGCCGATGAGGCCCGGGTGCTGCGTTTTCCGACGATTCACGGCAACCGGATCGTGTTCTGCTACGGCGGCGATCTGTACACCGTGCCGGCCAAGGGGGGCACCGCCCGGCGACTGACCAGTGACGTCGGCTACGAGATGTTCCCGCGATTCAGCCCGGACGGCAAGAAAATCGCCTTCACCGGGCAATACGACGGCAACACGGAGGTGTACGTGGTGGATGCCGGCGGCGGCGTCCCGGTGCGGCTGACGTATACGCCGACCCTGTCCCGCGACGACGTGGCCGACCGCATGGGGCCCAACAATATCGTCATGGGCTGGCGCCCCGACGGCCAGCGGATCATATTCCGCTCGCGGATGCGGTCGTTCAACAGCTTCATCGGTCAACTGTACACCGTCGCGGCGACCGGCGGTGCGTGCGAGGAGGTGCCTCTGCCGCGAGGCGGATTCTGCTCCTTCTCGCCGGATGGCCGCAAACTGGCGTACAACCAGGTGTTCCGCGAATTTCGCACGTGGAAGCGCTACCGTGGCGGCATGGCCGACGACGTCTGGATCCATGACTTTGAAACACGCGAAACGATCAACATCACCAATGACCCCGCCCAGGACATCATCCCCATGTGGGCCGGGGATCGCATTTATTTCCTGTCGGATCGCGGGCCCCATCGGCGGATGAATCTGTACGTCTATGAGCTGGGCTCCAAAGAGACCCGGCGGTTGACCGATTTTGCCGATTTCGACATCAAGTTCCCCTCCCTGGGGGATCAGGCGATCGTGTTCGAGTACGCCGGGTACATCTACCGCTTTGACCTGGACAGCGAGAAGGCCGACAAGGTCCGCATCGTGATCCGCGAGGATGCGCCCGAGGCGCGGACGGTGCTCAAGAACGTCGCGGACAACATCAATCAGTACGAGATCGCGCCGGATGGCCAGCGCGCCTTGTTCGGCGCGCGGGGCGAGGTGTTCACCGTGCCGGCCAAGCACGGCATCACGCGGAACCTGACGCAGACGCCCGGCGTGCACGATCGCAACTGCATCTGGTCGCCGGACGGGCGGTGGATCGCCTACATCAGCGACGCCACGGGCGAGGATGAGATCTACGTCGTCCCGCAGGACGGCGGCGGTCCGGCGAGGCAGGTCACCGACGGGGCCGAGACGTACAAGTACGCCCTGCGGTTCTCACCCGACTCGACGCGGCTGCTCTGGTCGGACAAGCGGCTGCGGCTGCGCTACGTGGAGATCGAGACGGGGATCATCACCGAGGTGGACCATTCGCAGCGCTGGGAGTTCCATAATTACCACTGGTCGCCGGATGGCCGGTGGATCGTCTACACCAAGCCGGAGCTGGATACGGTTGAGCGCGTGTATCTCTACTCGGTCGAGGACAAGCAGTCCTGGCCGATCACGGATACGTGGTACTCCGTGTCGAACGCCACGTTCAGCGCGGATGGGCGGTTCGTGTTCTTCACGTCGGACCGCGACTTCAACCCCATCTACAGTTGGACCGAGTGGAACCACGCGTACGTCGACATGTCGCGGATCTATTTCGTGACGCTGGCGAAGGATACGCCCTCGCCGTTCGAGCCGGAGAACGATGAGGTGGCCGTCAAGGACGAGAACAACGAAGCCGACGATGACGGCGAGCTCGACAAGCAAGAGGCGGAAGAAGACGGCGACGGGCCGAAGAAGGCCGAGGATGACTCGAAGGGTAAGAGCCAGGCCGAGAAGTCTGAGATGCGCGTGGACCTGGAGGGGATCATCGGGCGGGTGGCGGCGTTGCCCATCCGGGCGGCGCGGTATTCGCACCTGACTAGCGTGGGTGATGCGCTGTATTATCTGCGCAGCGGTCATAAGGAGGACCAGCAACTGTTGGTGTACGATCTCAAGGAGAAGAAGGAAACCGAGATCGGTGGATTCAGGGGCTACGAGGTCAGCGCCGACGGCAAGAAGATGCTCCTGGCCGCCGGTGGCAAGTACGGCATCGTGGACCTGCCCAAGGGGCGCGTGGAGCTCAAGGACACGCTCGACCTGTCCGGTCTGGAGGTGTTCGTGGATCGCCGGGCCGAATGGCGACAGATCTTCCACGAGTGCTGGCGGCAGATGCGCGAGTTCTTCTACGTGCCGAACATGCACGGGGTGGACTGGGCGGTGATCCGCGATCGGTACGAGCCGTGGGTGGCCCACGTGCGGCATCGGGCCGACCTGACGTACATTCTGGGAGAGATGATCGGCGAACTGAACGCCGGCCATTGCTACGTGGGCGACGGCGAGACGCCCTCGGTGCGGCGGATTCCGATGGGCCTGCTGGGGGCCGAGGTCGAGAAGGACGCCGACAGCGGCTATTTCCGCATCGCAGAGATTCTGCCTGGGCAGAACTGGGACAAATCGCGGCGCAGCCCTCTGACCGAGATCGGCGTGGATGCGAAGGTCGGCGATTACATCCTCGCCGTGAACGGCCGCGACACCCGGACGGTGGACAGTCTGTATCAGTTGTTCATCAACACGGCGGACAAGCCGGTGATCCTGACGCTGAACGACAAGCCGTGCGAGGAGGGCCGTCGCCGGGTGATCGTGATTCCCACCGCGGACGAGAGCGGTTTGTACTACCACCGGTGGGTTCAGGACAATATCGCCAAGGTCAACAAGGCCACCGACGGCAAGGTGGGATACATTCACATCCCCGACATGGGACCCGACGGGCTCAACGAGTTCATCAAGCACTTCTATCCGCAGATCCGCAAGAAGGGCCTGATCGTCGATGTTCGCGGCAACGGGGGCGGCAACGTGTCGCCGATGATTATCGAGCGGCTGCGGCGCGAGGCGGTGATGATCGACTTCGCGCGGAACACGGCCGGGCACGTGGACCCGGAAGGCACCCTGTACGGACCGATGGTGTGTCTGTGCGACGAGTTCAGCGCCTCGGACGGGGATCTGTTCACGTACCGTTTCAAGAAGCACGGGCTGGGCACGGTCGTCGGCAAGCGAACGTGGGGCGGCGTGGTCGGCATTCGCGGCTCGTTGCCGTTGCTGGATGGCGGCTATCTGCGCAAGCCCGAATTCAGCCGCTACGACCTCGAAGGCAAGGAGTGGATCATCGAGGGCATCGGCGTCGAACCGGATATCGTCGTGGAGAACGACCCGGCCAGGGAATACGCCGGAATCGATCAGCAGTTGAACAAGGCGATCGAGGTGATCCTCGACGAACTGCGCACGAAAGAGAAGACGATTCCGCCGCTGCCGCCTTACCCGGAGCGGTAGCGGTCGTGGCCGGCGTCACGCGAACGGGACCGATGTCGAGAGACCTCGCTTTGGCGGGGGAGGGTGAGATTGCACACGTGGATTGGGGTGCGATGGGACTCGACGGCGACGCGGCATCGCACCTCGCAAAAAACCTCTGGACCGGGGTTTATCAGTAATTTACCCCATTGGACACCGAAGCCTGCCTTGCTCCCCGGGCAAGCCCAACGGTGGTTGTCCGTGCCTTCTTGAAATGCCTCTTCCGTGACCGGTTCGGCCGACCAGGTCCCCCTCTTGCGTTGAATCCGATCTGCCCCCGCAAAGGTCTCCACGTGCCCAGTGACAGGGGCGGGACCGGCTTATCGCGGTTTTCAGCCCTGTGAAAGGGCTTTTGCCTGGAGCAGGGGGCTCCGTCGGGTCTGATGGAACTCAGGCACAGATGCCTGCGGACGAGATCGGCTTGGGCGGGAAATGGGCACCACCTTCCCAAGGGGGGCGGCCCTGAGCCCTGACTGCATGACCCAAAACACGATGGGGCACATCTGGTACATGGGGCTCTGGTGAAGCGGAAAGTTACCTATTTTCCGAAGTGGAAGTTCCCCATAATTTTTTTGTTTTGGTCAAAAAAGGTATTGCAACCGGGCCAAGGATTTAGAGAATACTGAGTTTGGTACGCGTCTATGGTATTCCTTACTACTCTTTTTCGAGGAGCACAGGATGAAGATCAGCAGGTCAGCAGGTTATGGAATGGTGGCGGTGGGCTACATTGCCGAACGCGAGAAGGAGGGCGCCGTACTGGCCAGCCGTATCTCCAAGGAATATGACATTCCGATGGAGTACTTGTTGAAGATCCTCCAGCAGCTTGTCCGGGCCGAGATTCTCCGCAGCAAGCGGGGGCCGCGCGGCGGTTTCTCCATGGCGCGTGGGGCCAAGGAGATCAACATGCTGGAGATCATCGAGGCGGTCAGTGGGCCGATCCGCAGTCACATGGAACTGGTTCAGCAGACCGGCGGCGCGTCGTTCGCCAAGAAGATGGAGAAGGTGATCGACGACGCGACGGTCAAGGCCGAGGCCGTGCTCAGCAAGGCCAGACTCTCGGACATGCTGTCGTAGAGCGTCTCGCGGCCGCGACGTTGTAGGCCGCCGCCATGCGATACCCGGACGGGTCGGTGGGGGGCTGCGCCGGTCCGGGTATCGTTGTGCGCTTCATTCGTCAACCCGCCGCCCGGTAGAGGGTCTCGCGGCAGAGATCAGCCTTGGCGGTGGCGTCCGGCTTTCGTAGAATGCATCGCATTCGGGTGCGTCGACGGAGGCCGGGACAGTGGATGTTCTTATTTACGGCGGTGGAGCGGTCGGCCTGGGACTGGCCAGTTGCCTGCTGGCGTCGCGCGTGCGCGTCGGCATCGTGGCACGGCCGGCGACGGTTGATGCCTTGCGGAGCGGCGGGCTGACGCGCGAGGGGCTGTTCGGGGCGTTTCGTGCTCCGCCACAGGCTCTTGAGGCGTTCGCCACATTGGACGAAGGGCCGGACCGGTCGTACGATTTCGTCCTGGTCTGTACGAAAAGTTACGATTCACAAACCGCCGCCCAGGATCTGGCCGGCTGTCGCGGTCTGGGCGAACAGGTTCGCCTCGTGCTGTGTCAGAACGGGTGGGGCAACGCCGAGAGATTTGTGCCTTTTTTTCGGCGCGATCGCCTTTACCACGCTCGTATCATCACCGGCTTCACGCGGCCCCGGCCCAACGCGGTGACGATCACGGTGCACGCCGACGCGATTCACGTGGGCAGTCTGTTTGGATCGTCCGTCGAGGCGCTGAGGCCGTTGTGCGAGGCGATCTCATCGGGCGGGATTCCGTGCGAAACGACCGAGACGATCGGGCGCGACCTGTGGGCCAAGATGCTGTACAATTGCGCGCTCAACGGGCTCGGCGCGATCCTCGACGTGCCTTACGGTCGCTTGGCCGAGGCCGACAGCAGTCGGCGGATTATGGACGCCGTGATCGACGAGGTCTACGCGGTGATGCAGGCGGCGGGGTACGGCACCCACTGGGCCGATGCGGCTGCATTCAAGCGGGTCTTCTATGAGCGGCTCGTGCCCGACACCGCGGGGCATCGCTCCTCGACGTTGCAGGATATTCAGGCCCGCAAGCGGACCGAGATCGACGCCCTCAACGGCGCGGTGCTCGATCTGGCCGGCCAACACGGCCTGAGGGTGCCGTTCAATGAGGCGATCTGGAACCTTGTCAAGTTCATTGAGTCATCATGCCGGCCGTAAGGTCGGGCGTTTTGGGGAAAGGAGCGAACGATGCAAGAGCAGGTGGACTACAGCGAAGCCATCCGCACCAAGTATCCCGAGCAGGTGGTGATCGTCGTCGCGCGCGACCGCAATGGCCGGGTCAATCCGATCACGCTGGGCTGGACGATGATCGCCTCGGGCGAGCCGCCCATGATGGCCATCGCCGTCGCCCGGTCGCATTACTCGGTCGAGGCCATCGACCACGCGGGTTGCTTCACGATCGCCTTCCCCTCGGCCGAGATGGCCGAGGCGGCCCTGTTCTACGGGTCGCATTCGGGCCGGGAGTGCGACAAGTTCACCGAATGTCCCGCGCCCACCGCGCCGACCCGCGACATCGACTCGGTGATACTGACCGAGGCCGTGGCGAACTTCGAGTGTACGCTCGAAACCCGGATCGAGGCCGGCGACCATGTCCTCTACGTCGGGCGGGTGGTGGCGGCGCACAAGAGCAGCGAACCCAAGAAACGTCTGTACACGCTCGGGCCCGGCCACATCCTCGGCCCGGCGAGCTGACGTGCATAGGAGACCGACAACTGCACTCCTGCTTGCTTGTGCATCCAAATGTGGGTGGGCGGGTTCCTGCGCCGATCTGATAGACTACGCACCGGACAGGCATTGCCGTAGGGGTCGGCCGGCGAATTCTTGTCTACGCTGATGTGGGCGACCGTCTTCCCCGCTGGCCACCGTTCCTGCCGCAATAATGGACAATCCAATTCTGGGGACCGGGGCTTGGCGCTGGTGGGTGGAATCTGCTATAATGCAGAGTGATGGGAGCCCCGGAAGGCCAGAAACGCAGGGAAGTGCTTACGATCCAGGCGGTTGAGCCTGTGACAGGAAAAGTCTGCCCGATCTTGGTCTCGTTCGACCGAATACAGTGGCTTGCACAGTTTGGGTCCGGACGTGTACTCGAATGCAAGTACATCGTTCCCGAGGTACTTCGGCGCCCCAAGGCGGTTTTTCAGGGGCTCTGCAGTGAAGCCGATGAAGAAAAGGGAAGGGGTTATGGCTGGCGGTGCTACTGTGGCAGCCCCAGTCGTGATTTTGCGCCGGACGGCACTGAACGGCCACCCCGTCCGAACAAGGTCTTTCTGGTATTCGTGAACAGTGAGGGAGTGGCCTACAACTGGCGGTGGGAGAAGAGTGATCGGAACGATTCGGGTTTGCCCGAGGGTTATTGTACCCGGTTCAAGGAGCGCCTATTATGACTGCGTTGTCAAACGAAGAATTCGCCAAGGCAGTTGACGAGATTGCCGCGCAGACGCGGGGTGGGCGACCGGTGGCCTATTATGACAAGGATGGTGATTGCATAGAATTCCTTGCCACACATGCGAACTTCTGGGCCGAGCGAATCGACGACCTTGTCACAGTCTACTATGACGAGCAGACAGATGAGGTGATCGGCTCGCTCCTGAAAGGTGTCTCGACCTTCATCAAGAAGCACCCTAATTGCGCGATCTGCGTGGAAGCTGGCAAGGTCCGTTTGGCCCATCTATTCATCGCGGGCGGAATGCTCACAGAACAAGCAGAAAAGAACAAGGAGTTCGTGGTTCAGATCTACCGCAAACTTGTCCGTAAAGCTGAAGAAACAAAGGCAGAAGCCGAGATTGCCGGTGTCTGTTGAGTGGAGACTGTGATCATCACCCTGTTGTTCCCCTTTGTGTGTATTCCGTCTATCGGGCGCTCGCCCTGGGCCAGGAGAAGCCGGGACGGCGGTGAGGCCGTCCCGGCATGGAACGAATAGATCGGGCTTGATGCCCGGGCGTGTGGCGGATCAGTCGGCGTACTTGACCGTGCAGCCGTAGGGTTTGGTCGTCTCCGGGGTTACGGACTCTCCCGCGGTCAACCGGCTCAAGACGCGGTCGACGTAGTTCACCGGCTCCCCGCCACCGGCGACGCTGCCCAGTGGGGCGTTGTCGATCGCGCCGTCGTAGACGATGTTGCCGCGGGGGGTGATGACGATCATGTGCGGCGTGGTCTGGGCCCCGTAAGCACGGCCGACCTTGCCATCCCGGTCATCCAGAATCGGATACGGCAGCTTGTATTCCTTCGCGAAGGCGATATTCGGTGCGGGCTGGGTATGGCTGGTGCTGTTGATCGCCAGCCAGACGACGCCCTTGTCCTGGTACTTCCTGGCCAGCTCGACCATGGTCGGCTTGGTGGCGTAGTGGTACTTGGAGAAGGGGCACTCGAAATTGAACCACTCCAGCACGACGATCTTTCCGCGCAGCTCGGCCAGGTCCACGGTCTTGCCGTCGAAGCTGCTGAGCGTGAAGGGCGGCGCGGGCTTGCCCTGCTCGGCGGGTTCGGCTTGAGCGAGCCGCTGCTCCATCGCGGCCAGTTGCTCCTGCAGCCGCGCGGCGAGCCGGTCCATCAGTTGCTGGGTCCGCTGGGCGGCCTTCTCGGCCTTTTCCTGCCGGGCGAGATTGCGGATTTCCTCCAGCTCGGCCATGAGCCGGGCGTGCTCGGCCTTACGCTGCTCCATCTGGCGGCGAATCACATCGGCCAAGGCCTGACCCCGCGGACGGGCCTCGGCGCGGGGCCGCGACGTCGCCTCCGGGCGGGTGGATCGTTGGGGGCGCTGCGCCGGCTGGGCCCACGTCGGCAGCGACAACATCAGGGTGGCCAGGACGGCCAAAAGCGTGTGTGCGGGTCTCATTTTTCTTTCCTCCACCGCTAAAAACCGGCATTCTCATCCACAGACCCGCCTAGCCCAGAGGGCCTCCGGAACGCCCGGGCGCGGGCTGCATCTTGTCTTACGCCGCGGCCCCGCGACGGTTCGCCCCTTTTCGGCGATGAGGGCGGTTGTTGGAGATCGCATCTCAGATTCCGCTTGCAGAGAGTCCGCCGGACACGGACAATAGCACCGATAGCAGTCCGTTGAAAAACGTATGGGCCACAGAAACGGGCCCTTTTGTCATTCCCGCGAAGGCGGGAATCCACGTTTTGCGTGCAGAGAGCACGGCACACGTCGAGCGTGGACCCCGGATCAAGTCCGGGGCGACACTTCTTCAACAGTCTGCTGGCGAAGGAGATAGCCTGTACCCCAAGTGTGCGGCCGCAGACACCTGACCGGCGCAACGGTTGATCGGCCTCTTGTGGAGACCCGAGAGTGCTGCTACGCAGGAAAATCCTGGTTGGCTATGGGATCACGCTGGCGCTGATGGCGATCGTGCTGGTTTGGGCCGTGGTGAACCTGGTCAGCCTGGGACAGGCCAGCGAGGCTATTCTGCGTGAGAACTACAAAAGCATTCTGGCGGCCGAGAACATGATCGACGCCATCGAGCGTCAGGACTCGGCGACGCTGCTGGTGATGCTCGACTATGGCGACGAGGGGCTTATCCAGTTTCGCGAGAACGAGAATCACTTCCTCCAGTGGCTCGGTCGCGCCAAGGACAACATCACCATTGCCGGCGAGACGGATATCCTGTCCGCCATCGAATCGGGCTATTCGGCGTATCTGGTGCACTTTTCGGAACTCTGTGAAAAGAAGACGGTGTCACCGCAAGAGGCGGGTGAATTCTATCACGAAACGGTTCTGCCGTCGTTCAAACGCGTCCGCGACGAGGCGGTACGGTTGCGGATGATTAACCAGGATACGATGTTCGATGCCAGCCGACGGGCCGAGGTCGTGGCGCGCACGGCCATTTGGTCGACGGCGGGGGTGGCCGTGGCGGCCATCGGGCTGGGGTTGGGCTTCAGCCTGCTGCTGAGCCACAAGCTTGTTCGACCGATCCGGCGGATGATGGAGGCGACGGACGCCTTGGCGGAAGGTGATTACGAGGTGCGCGTCCCCACGACCGGGACGGACGAACTGGCCCGGCTGGCCCAGGGCTTCAACACGACCGCCAACAAGCTCGGCATCTATCACCGCATGAACGTCGAGCAGATCGTGGCCGAGAAGCGCAAGGGGGATGCCGTCCTGCGGAGCATCGAAGACGGGGTGGTGGTCGTGGATGCGGAGTTCCGCGTGGCCAACATGAACCCCCAGGCCGGTCGCATTCTGGGTGTCGATCCCGAGGCCGTCTTGGAAAAGCACGTTCTCGAGGTCGTCAAGGACGAGCGACTCTTCGACCTGATGAAACAGACGGCCACGTCCGGTGAGCCACCGGAGGTCGAGGACGGCAAGAACATTCTCTCGGTGGGCGAGGGGGAGTCGGCCAGGCACTTCATGTTCAGCGTCACGCCGGTGGTCTCCAAGGGCGAGGATATGCTGGGTGTGGTGCTCCTGCTCCGCGACGTGACCCGGCTCAAGGAACTGGACCGCATGAAAAGCGAGTTCATCATGACGGCCTCGCACGAGCTCAAAACACCGATCCAGAGCCTCGGCATGAGCATTGATTTGCTCCGAGAGGGCGCGGCCGATACGCTGGACGACAAGCAGCGGCAGCTTTTGGATGCCGCCGGAGAGGAGCTCGCCCGTCTCAAGAGCCTGATCAGCGACCTGCTGGACCTGTCCAAGATTGAGGCCGGCAGAGTGCAGATGGAATTCGATCGTGTCCCGCCGCATGTTCTGGTTGAGAAGGCGGTCGGCGTCTTCACCACGCAGGCCGAGGAAAAACAGATCGAATTGATCGCGGACGTGCCTGAGCATGTGCCCGACGTCGAAGCCGACGCCAACAAGATCACCTGGGTGCTGACCAACCTGGTGGCCAACGCGCTGCGGTACGCCCGCCACCGCGTGGCCATCTCGGGTCGGCACGCCGGGCGATGGATTCATCTGTCGGTCGCCGACGACGGCGACGGGATTCCGCTCGAATACCAGAGCCGCATCTTTGAGAAGTTTGTGCAGGTCGAGAGCGATAAGAGCGTGGGCGGCACGGGGCTCGGCCTGGCCATCTGTAAGGAGATCGTCCGCGCCCACAAGGGAACGATCTGGGTGGATTCCACGCCCGGCGAGGGGAGCACGTTCACGTTCACCCTGCCGGTGGCACAAGACACGTAGGAGAACGACCATGCAAGCCAAACCCGTATTGATTGTCGATGACGAGAAGAACATTCGGATGACCTTGTCGCAGGCTTTGGAATCGCTGGATCTGGAGACGGACACAGCCGTCAATGGCGAAGAAGCCCTGGCCAAGCTCGACGAAAAGCACTTCGGACTGGTGCTGCTCGACCTGAAGATGCCCGGCATGGACGGCATGGAGGTGTTGCGGCACATCCGCAAAGCCCGGCCGGACATCAAGGTCATTATCATCACCGCCCATGGGACGATCGACTCGGCGACGGAAGCGATGAAACTCGGGGCGGTCGACTTCATCCAGAAGCCTTTCGCGCCGAAGGAAATTCGTGACCTGGTGACCAAAGTCCTCGACCGGGAGACCCTCGAAGCCGAAAAGGCCAAGAGTTACGAAGAACACATCGAGCTGGCCAAGCGGTGCATCGGCCGGCGGGAATTCGACGCCGCTCAGGAATACGTCAGGCGGGCCATTGCGGCCGATTCGACCAAGCCCGAGGGGCTTAATCTCATGGGCGCGCTGATCGAGATGCGCGGGGACTGGCTGGAGGCCCTCAAACAGTATCGGGCCGCTTTAGCATTGGACCCGACGTACGCACCGGCCAAGGAGAATCTGGACAGGGTGGTGGTTCGCCACGAACAGGGCAGCGGAATCAACCTCGGCGGCTCGAAGGCTTCAAAAGGGGGCCGGTCATAGATGGCGACGGATCTTTTCGTGGTGATCGTGGGCTGTGGCCGATTAGGATCATACCTGGCGAACCGACTCAGCCGAGCCGGGCACGGCGTCGTCGTGATCGACGCGGAGGAGCACGCGTTCGGCAATCTCTCGCCGGAGTACAGCGGCTTTCGTGTCGAGGGCGATGCGACTGAGCTGGCGGTCCTGAAGCAGGCCAAGGTGAACCAAGCCGATCTGGTGATCGCCACAACGCGGGCCGACAACATCAACCTCATGGTCGCGCAGGTGGCCAAGACCGAGTTTGGAGTCGCCCGCGTGCTGGCTCGCGTGTTCGAACCGCGGCGCGAGGCCGTCTATCGGTGTCTCGGCGTCGAAACCATCTGCCCGACCGCCGTCGCGGGTGAGATGTTTCTGAAAGCCGTCGGCGGGGAGGGCTCGGCATGAAGGTCTTGATCGTCGGAGGCGGTAAACCGGTTTACTTTCTCTGCCGGACCTTCCTGGCCAAGGGCCACGAAGTGGTCCTGATCAATCCCAGCCAGGATGAGTGCGTGCAGTTGGCCCGTCGGCTGAAGGTCACGGTGATCCACGGCGACGGCAGCGATCCAACCATCCTTGAGGAGGCCGGCGCTCACGGAGCCGATGCCATTCTGGCCGTCACCCCCAACGATCAGGACAACCTGGCCGTCTGCCAGCTTGGTTCCATGGAGTACGGCGTGCCGAGAGCCGTAGCTCTGGTGAATGATCCCGACAACGAGCAGGTCTTTCAGAAGCTCGGCGTGACGGCGTTCTCAGGCACGCGGACCATCGCCAGCATGATTGAGCAGCGCACGGCCCTGGATGAAATCACCAATCTGATCCCCGTGGGGGAAGGCAAGGTCAACATCACCGAACTCAAGTTGCCGGCGGATTCCCCCGTGGTGGGCCGGACGCTGCGCGAGCTTTCGCTGCCGGCCGACAGCCTCATCGCCGTGGTCCTGCGGAACGGCGAGGCCGTCGTTCCCCGCGGTGATACAACACTGCGGCCCGGCGACCGCATCGTCCTGATTACCCTTCCGGCCAATCATGGCCCGGTCATCCGGGCCATCACCGGCGAGACGCACTGAAGGGGGTCGCCTTGCGAGAAGCCCGCTACCTTCGAGAACGATACCGGACGATCCTTTCGTATACAGGGCTGATCCTGGCCCTCTGTGCGGGCTTGATGCTTACGCCCCTGCTGGTGTTGTTCGCATGGCCGGCGGAGCGTTCGCAGGCGTGGTCCTTCGTCGTCCCGGCCGTGCTCATGGGCGCCTCCGGCCTGGTGATGTGGCGGTGGCTTCGAACGAAAGATCACGTGGTGCTGTCCGTTCAGGAAGGCGGCGTGATTGTCTTGCTGAGCTGGATTCTCGTGTGTCTGTTCTCCGCCTGGCCTTTCATGGACGTGACGGGGCTGAACTTCACGCAGGCGGTTTTCGAGGCGGTCAGTGGTTGGACCACGACGGGGCTGTCCGTGGTCGACGTCACCCAGGCCGGCCACCTCATTCTGCTGTGGCGAAGCATTATGCAACTGGCCGGGGGCGCGGGATTGGCCATTATCATGCTGTCCGCCATCACTGGCCCGACGGGGCCGGCCCTGTCCGTGGCGGAGGGCCGCGAGCAATTGGTCCCTCATGTTCGTCAGTCGGCCAAGCTGGTGATGATGATCTACAGCAGCTATATAGGGGTGGGCATGGTCGCTCTTCGCTTGGCGGGCATGGCGTGGTTTGACGCCATCAACCATGCCTTCGCCGCCTTGTCCACGGGAGGGTTCTCCACGCGGGTGCAAAGCATCGGCCATTGGAACTCGGTGGCCGTGGAGGCCGTCACGATTCCACTGATGCTCCTGGGCAGCTTGAACTTCGTTACGGCCTGGCTGTTGCTGCGAGGCCAGTTCCGTGCCGTCCGACGCAACGGCGAGGTTCGCGTGATGGTCGTCCTGGTACCGGTGTGCGCGGCGCTGTTGTTTCTGCTGACGGCTCGGGGGCTGTACCCGACGCTGGGTGAGCGTGTGCGCGTGTCGGTTTTTCAGGCCGTGACCGCCCTGACCACAACGGGCTTCTCGACCGTCGGTTACGGCGACTGGAACTCGTTCGGCTGGATGGTGTTGATTGTGCTGATGCTGATCGGCGGGGGCACGTGCTCGACGGCCGGGGGCATCAAGCAATACCGCATCTACCTGTTGTGGAAGAGCCTGGTGTGGGAGCTGCGCCGCAGCCTGTTGCCCCGGACGGCCGTGATGGAAAACGCGGTGTGGGAGGCCGACCGAAAGGTCTTCGTCAATGACACCCGCCTGCGGCAGATCGGAACGTTTGTGTTCCTGTATCTGGCGACTTTTGCGGTGGGCACGGCGGTCCTGGCCGCCCACGGCTATGGCTTGAAAGAGTCACTTTTCGAATACGCCTCGGCCCTTGGAACCGTCGGCCTGTCGGTCGGGATAACGTCGGCCTCGGCTCCGGCAGGCGTTCTTTGGGCGCAGATCGTCGGCATGCTCCTTGGCCGCCTGGAGTTTTTCGTCATCTTCGTCAGCGCCGCGAAGCTTTGGCGGGACGCCGGTCGTATGGTCCGGCGGGCGCACGTAGGTTAACTCCCGCAACACCACAGGATCGACAACTATCCTACCCGGGGCGGTGGTACTGGGGCACCTTCAACGATTCGCCGTCCTTCAGGGCCGAGGCATGGGCGACGATGCCCGGCACGGTCAGGGCCAGGGCCTCGTAGATGTCGATCGCGGGCCGCCGGTCCTGCAGGATCGCCGTGATGAACTCATCGGCCAGCCGTCCGTGCGAGCCGCCGTGCCCACCGGGGGCCACGCCGGGCGGCAGGGGCGGCTGAGCGGTGTCCGGCAGCTCCTTGAGCGTGCCGTGGTACTCGGTGCCGTCCATCCAGCCCTTCTGACCGAACACGCGGCCCCGCTCGGCGACCAGCCCGTGAACGCCCTTGCACATGAGCATCCGCGACCGCCCGCCGTCGCTGGTCTCGAACAGGGCGACCTCGTCGGAGAAGGGGTTGTCGTACGCATTGGCGCCGGGCCCGAAGGCGTCGAAGCCGGCGTTGCTGCCGATGCAGGAAACCCGCGTGAACCGCCCGCCCGACACGCCGACGTGGTACGCGGTCGAATGCGTGGGGTACCACAAGGGCGGCATGCCGACGCGCCAGCCCTTGAATGAAGGGATGGGCGTGGGGCTGTAGTGGTAATACTCGCCCTCGGAGTAGATTAACTGCCCGAAGCCGTCGGCTTGGTAGATCTGCCGCATCGCGCAGCAGTCCGGCCGATACCAGCTCGTCTCGGCCATCATGTACGTGTGGCCGGTCCGCCGCACGGTCTCCAGGAGCTGTTCGGCCTGCTCGATGGAACCCCACACCGCCGGGACGGCGCAGAAGACGTGCTTATCGTGCTTGAGCACCTCGATGCAGTGCTGGGCGTGGTGCGGGGCGTCGGTGGCCACGAAAACCGCCTCAATGGAGCGGTCCTTGACGAGGACCTCCAACGACTCGTAGGACGTGTCGCAGCGGCAGGCCTTCATCAGACCATCGCGGCGTTCGGGGATCAGGTCGCTGACGGCGACGACCTGGACGTTCGGATGGTGTTGGAAGCTGAAATCCGCCCCGAACCGGCATACGCCGTAACCGACGATGCCCATGCGGATCTTTCGGTCCGAGATGGGCTGCCAGGGCTTCTGCGGCGCGGCGGTCGCGATCGCGCCGCCGGCCCAGACCGCCGCCGCGCTGGCCAGAAAATCACGCCGAGGTATTGCAGGGCTGGACATGATGTATCTCCTTCCATTGGGCTACTGTGTTCGTGGAATCCGCCGATCCCGTTGGTTTGCCCATTCTAACCGGCTGCGGGTCCCCGCGGCAACCCGACACTTCGGCTGATACATCATGCCCGATCCGAGCTTGACAAGGGCGGCGTGCGGATCGACAATCCGGCCGAACGTTCATCCACGGGAATCAAGCCATGATGCGACACCGCCGGCCGGCCCGAATCACCATGCTGTCGCCCTTGGCGGTGGGCACGATCGTGTTCGTCGCGGGTGCGGTCGTGTTGGGCCTTGTGCTGCCGCCCGGTGAAGGCAGCGCGCCCGTTGCGGCCCGATGGACGAGTCTGCTGCCGCCCTTGCTGGCGATCGCCCTGGCCATCATCACGCGGCACGTGTTCTTCAGCCTGGTGCTGGCCGTCGCGGTCGGCTCGCTGCTGCATTACACGGCCCCCGCGATCGCATCGCCCCACGCATGGGTGGACGGCCTGGCCGCCTTCGGCGGGCGGCTGGTGGATACGGCCCTGGACCTCGGCAATCTCAAGGTGCTCGCCTTCTTGCCGCTGGTGTTCACGCTGGTGGAGCTGATGATGGCCTTGGGCGGCTTCGCGGGTATCATGCACGCCGTCCTGCGCTGGATCCGCACCCGCAAGGCCGTGCAGGCCGCCACGGGTGCCCTGGGCCTGGTGTGCTTCATCGACGACTACGCCAACGCCGTCATCGTCGGCTCGATGATGCAGCCGATCACCGACCGCTACCGCGTCAGCCGCGAGAAGCTTGCCTTCCTGGTCGACGCCACCAGCGCCCCGGTCGCCGGCCTGGCCGTCGTAAGCACCTGGATCGCGTACGAGGTGGGGCTGTTCAACGACGTCGCCGACAAGCTGCAACTGGACACGACCGGTTATGCAATGTTCTTCGATGCCCTGCCCTTCCGCTTCTACTGCTGGCTGATGATCGCGTTCGTCTTCGCCCACGTCCTGCTGCGTCGCGACTTCGGGCCCATGAGGACCGCCGAGCGACGCGCGGCCGCGGCACTTGAAGACCCGCCGGAGGTCGCTGACGAGCCCGATGTCGCCCCGGCTGCGAATGACGACGTGCCCCGGCCCTTGGCCCGCAACGCACTCATCCCGTTGGGTGGGTTCCTGGCGTTTCACTTCACGGGCCTGTGGGTCGATGGCGGCGGGCCCGCCAAGCTCACGGGTACCGTTGACCTGGTGACGTGGGATTATTGGCGAACCGTCATCGCCGCCGCCGCGCATTCGACGGAGATGCTGGCCTTGTCCGCCCTGTTCGGCATCGCTCTGGCCCTGGCCTTGGGCGTCGCGGGGGGCTATCGCCTGCGAGCGCTCGTGCCGGGGTGCATTCTTCGCGGCCTGCGGCGGGCGATGCTGCCGGCGGGCGTGCTCATCCTGGCCTGGTCGCTCAAGCAGACCTGCGATGCCCTGCAGACGGGCCCGTACCTGGCGGCGGTTCTGGAGGATCGCATCCCGCCGGTCCTGTTCGGGCCGCTGCTGTTTGTCGTCGCCTCGATGACCAGCTTCGCCACGGGCACCAGCTACGGCACGATGGGGATACTCATCCCGATCGCGATCCCCATCGCGTTTACGCTGGATGGGAATCACTATGGGCCGACGACCACGCTGTGCCTGGCGGCGGTGCTGGATGGGGCGATCTTCGGCGACCACTGCTCGCCCATCTCCGATACGACGATCCTCAGCGCCACGGCCAGCCGGTGCGACCTCGTGGCCCACGTGCGGACCCAGTTGCCCTACAGCCTGCTGGTCGCGTTGGTCGCCCTCGTGCTGGCCTATGTCCCCGCGGCCCTGGGCCTGCCGCCGGCCCTCGGCATCGGCCTGGGCGTCGCGGCCATGATCGCGGTCCTGCTGGTCCTCCGGCCTGCGGCGTCTTGAGCCACGGCGGCGCGCCGGGGTCGGTGGTCGCCCCCCATCCTTGGGATGGCACGTATGGAACGAATAGCGCGTGGGAGGGCAGCGTTCCTTATCAGGGTTCGGTCGAGAAGATGGCGAGGGGCGGGCTCAAAAAGCCAGGTAAGGCCGCGCTTTTTGGGGAAGGCCGGGTGGCATGCCACCCGACGGATTCACAGGCCGCCACCATCGTCATCCCGACCGGAG